>SAMEA3387511__coassemble_1423_pt1 | contig 36293 bp, 33 predicted proteins | sample SAMEA3387511__metabat2_low_PE_011 | metagenome-assembled genome bin SAMEA3387511 (sample SAMEA3387511) | Felis catus | biome: Faeces | place: United Kingdom | collected 2012
ATTTTTTTACACTCCCCGGCAGAGCCGGGGGGTGTCTTTGCGCTAAAGCTAACAATGCAACAGCCCCCGGCGGCGTTTTGAACGCTTTGCCGGGGGGCTGCTTTTTTATTTATTCACCCGCTTGTAATACTGGCGGTACTGCTGCGGGGACAGGCCGGTGGCTTCCTTGAACACGCGCCGGAAATGGGCCGTCGTCATGAAGCCGGTATTTTCCGCCACGGCGGCGATGCTCTCCCCTGTTTTTTCGATGCGGTTCTGGGCGGCTTTGATGCGCACGCCGTTGATATACTCGATCAAGCTGAGGTTCGTCGATTTCTTGAACAGGCGGCTCAGGTAGTAGGGGCTGATGTAAAACCGCTGGGCGATATCGGTAAGGGTGAGTTTTTCGGCATAGTGCTGGGCGATATAAGCCTGGATCTGATCGACCACATGGTTGCTGACCCGCCCGTTCTCGCCGCCTTCCTCCTGCTGCTGCAGGCAGAGGGCTTTGAGTTCCAGCAGCAGCGAGGCCAGCATCATCTTGCGCATGGCCTCCCCTTCCCCGGAATGGTCGCCGGAAAGGGCCAGAAGCTGCTGCAGGTCGTTCTGGATATGGTTCTGCTGCTTGACCGAGATCCCCGCAAGCAGGTGGTTGTTCGGTTCGGTCAGGAAGGTGAAGAAGTCCACCTCCGGGAAGGCTTTGGCGATCGTTTCCAGATATTCCCGGCTGAAATTCAGTACGATGCGGCTGGAGGGCGAATCCCCCAGCGAAGCCGTTTTATGGATCTGGTTCTCCCCGATGAGGACCACGCTGCCCGCGTTGACGATGTAGGCGCAGTCCTCGATGAAATAGCGGCGCGTTCCCGCGATCTCATAATAGATCTCGAACTTATGGTGGATGTGGAAACTGGGCATATCATACCCCACATCACGGTCGATGCGCTCCACAAAAAAATCGTCCTGCGGGCAGTAGGTATATTCTGAAACCATTGCGTTCCCCTTTGCAGCCGGTCTTTGCCGGTTTCAGCCAATCTTTTTTGTCATTTGTTTTAGAATAGCACATTTTTTGTTGCGTTTCAAATGATTTTTTGCAAAATTTATCCCTTTTCACATTTTGTTGCCCGTTAGGCAGGGCAGGCAGACAAAAAAGCGCCGGAAGGAGCATCCTTCCGGCGCTTTCGGTTTGGTTTTATTTCATCAGGCCGCAGACCAACTGGGCATACGCCACGGGGTCCTCCAGCGGCAGACCAGCGATCAGCAGCGCCTGGTCATACAGCAGTTCGGCATACTGGCCGACCTTCTCGGTGTCGCCTGCCTCATGGGCTGCTTTCAGCGCGGCGAATACCGGGTGCGAGGGGTTCAGTTCCAGCACCTTGGTGCTCTCCACGTCCTCACCATTGGGCATCTTGCGCAGGATCTTTTCCATCTCCATGGAAATGCCGCCCTCGCTGGACAGCGTGACCGGGTGTTCCTGCAGGGTGGGGTTCACCTTCACGTCCTTGATCTTGCCATTCAGCGCCTTCTTGATCTCCTCGAACAGGTCCTTGTTCTCGGTGGCGGTCTCCTCGGCAGCTTTCTTTTCTTCCTCGGTCTCAAGGCCCAGGTCGCCGGAGTTGATGTTCTTGAACTCCTTCTCCTTGTAGTCGCGCATCATCTGCAGGCAGAACTCGTCCACGTCCTCGGTGCAGAGCAGCAGATCGTACCCTTTGCTCAGGACCAACTGGGCGTTGGGCAGCTTGCCCAGGCGGTCGGTCTCGTCGCCCGCGGCGTAGTAGATGCACTTCTGGCCCTCAGGCATCTTCTCGATGTATTCATCCAGGGTAACGTACTTCTGCTCCTTGGCAGAGAAGAACAGCAGCAGGTCGGCCAGCAGATCCTTGTGCATGCCGTAGTCGCCGTAGATGCCGAACTTGATCTGACGGCCGAACGCCTTCCAGAACGTTTCGTACTTCTCGCGGTCGTTGACCAGCATGGCGTGCAGTTCGTTCTTGATCTTCTTTTCCAGGCTGTTGTGCATCAGCTTGAGCTGGCTGTCCTTCTGCAGGGTCTCGCGGCTGATGTTCAGGCTCAGGTCCTCGCTGTCCACCACGCCCTTGACGAAGCTGAAGTAGTCCGGCAGCAGGTCGGCGCACTTTTCCATGATCATAACGCCGGAAGCATACAGCGCCAGGCCCTTCTCGTACTCCTTGGTGTAGTAGTCATAGGGCGTGCGGCTGGGGATGAACAGAAGCGCCGTATAGGTGGCCGTGCCCTCGGTGCGGCTGGTGATGACGCGCAGCGGGTCGGAGTAATCCATGAACTTGTTCTTGTAGAACTCGTTGTAGTCCTCGTCCTTGACCTCGCTCTTGGCGCGCTTCCAGATGGGGACCATGCTGTTCAGCGTTTCGAGTTCGGTGTAGGTCTCGTACTCCGGCTTGTAGTCGTCCCCGGCGTCCTCGGGCTTGGGTTTCTGGCGGGACTTCTCGCGGTACATGGCGATGGGGAAGCGGATATAGTCGCTGTACTTCTTCACCAGACGGGCGAGGGTGTAATCGTCAAGATACTCGCTGTAGTTTTCGTTGTCGGTGTCCTCTTTGAGCACCAGGATCACATCGGTGCCCACTTCTTCCTTGTCCGTTTCGCTCAGGGTATAGCCCTCCACGCCCTGGGACTCCCACTTCCAGGCCGTATCCTCGCCCTGGGCGCGGGAAATGACGGTGACTTTGGACGCCACCATGAAGGCGGAATAGAAACCGACGCCGAACTGGCCGATGATGTCGATGTTATCGCTCTGATTCTCGGTCTTAAAATCCAGAGAGCCGGACTTGGCGATGGTGCCGAGGTTCTTTTCCAGTTCCTCTTTGGTCATGCCGATGCCGTTGTCGCTGATGGTCAGCGTGCGGTTCTCTTTATCGGGCTGGAGATGGATGTGCAGATCCTCCTTGGTGATGCCCAGGGAGGTATCGGTCAGACTCTTGAAATACCGCTTGTCGCAGGCGTCCGACGCGTTGGAGATCAGTTCCCGCAGGAAGATCTCCCGGTTGGTATAGATAGAATTGATCATCAGGTCAAGCAGCTTTTTGCTCTCGGCCTTGAACTGACGCATTGCCATGTGATAGGACCTCGCTTCTATTTTGAATTAGCACTCTTTAATTCAAACTGCTAAGTGTAGTTTAGCACTCTTTTGCGCAAAGTGCAAGTCCCCCATTTCTTTTTAACAAAAAATTCAAAAAGAAAGTCGCCTGCAAATTCGCACTTTTCAAATCGCACAAATTGCGGTATGCTGATACCGAGATCGCAACAGTGAACAAGGAGGTCGTTTGCCCATGTCTGTCTATGGGGATAAAGCGTATGAAGCCTTTTTCAAAGGGTACAACTGCAGTCAGTGTGTGGTGGTGGCGTTCGCCGCCGAGATGGGCCTGACCGAAGCCCAGGCGCTGAAGATGGCGTCGGGGTTCGGCGGCGGTTTTGGCCGTATGCGGGAGGTCTGCGGCGCGTTTTCCGGCATTACGCTGGTGTTCGGCGCACTGTATGGCAATACCGATCCCGCCTTCAAGTCCCAGGTCTACACCGAGGTGCAGGCCCTGGCAAAAACCTACCGGGAGCGCAACGGCGGCAACAGCCTGATCTGCCGGGAACTGCTGGGCCTTGCCAAAGGCGAGTCCAGCCCGATCGCCAGCCCCCGCACGGCGGAATACTATAAAAAGCGCCCCTGCCCGGAACTGGTGCGGCTGGCCGCCGACATCATGGCGGAATATATGGCGCAGCACCCGCTGCCCGGCGCTACAGACAAGGAGGTAAACGACAATGCAACTGTATGAAACTTTTCTGCCCGGCGGCGCCTGGCTGCGCGGCTGGGTGCGGGACAATACCGAAGCCATGCCCGAATATAATGTGCGCCCCGCGGTGCTGATCCTGCCCGGCGGCGGTTACCAGCGATGCAGCGAACGGGAAAGCGACCCTGTAGCCGCGCAGTTCCTGGCGGCCGGGTATCAGGTGTTCATGCTGGATTACACAGTGGCGGACGCCCCCGGCAAAGCGCCGCTGGGCTATGCCCCGCTGACGGACGCCGCCCGGGCGCTGCTGCACCTGCGTCGCCATGCTGCCGAACTGCGGCTGGACCCGGCGCGGGTGGCGATCTGCGGTTTTTCGGCGGGCGGGCATCTGGCCGCCTGCACGGCGCTGCTTGCCGCCGACGTGGAAGCGGACCTGGACCTGCGGGGCACGGAATCCCTGCGGGACGCCCAGCCCAACGCCGTGATCCTGAGTTACCCGGTCATCACCACCGGCCCGCTGACCCACGCCGGTTCGGCGGACAATCTGGCCGGGAACGACGCGGACCTGCGCGCCCGTTTCAGCCTGGAAAACCAGGTCGCCGGTGCGGGGGACCTGCCGCCGTTTTTCATCTGGCATACCGTCGCGGACGCGGCCGTTCCCGCGCAGAACAGCCTGCTGCTTGCCCAGGCCCTGCAACAGCACGGCGTCCCTTATGAACTGCACCTGTTCCCCACCGGCGGCCACGGCGGCAGCCTGTGCACCCGCGAAGTGGGCCAGCCCAGCGCCCATAACCGCGCCTGGATGCCGCTGGCGCTGGACTGGCTGGCCGATGTATTTGACTATCACCTGTAAGGGGGAACTGTTCCGTGAAGATCTTCTTTTACACGCTGCGGCCGTTTGACGAACTGCCCTACTGCGAGCCCGCCCGCCGGAAATACGGCATCGACTACGCATGGACCGCCGACGCGCCCAACCCGGACAACCTCAAACTGGCCGAAGGCTGCGACGCTGTGAGCACCACCCCCTGCGAGGTCCGGCCCGAATATCTGGAAGCCTTTGCGGCCATGGGGGTCAAGTACCTGCCCTGCCGCAGCATCGGTTACGACCATCTTCCGCTGGACGCCGCCCGGCGGCTGGGCCTGCGCGTGAGCCACAGCCACTACCCGCCGGAGGGCGTAGCCAATTACACCATTATGCTGATGCTGATGGCCACCCGCAAGATGAACCAGATCATGCTGCGGGCCGCCGCGCAGGACTATTCCCTGCAGGGCAAGATGGGCCGCGACCTGAGCAACTGCACCGTGGGCGTGATCGGCACGGGAAAGATCGGCAGCACCGTGATCCGGCATTTGGCGGGGTTCGGCTGCAAGCTGCTGGCCTACGACCTGCATCCCTGCGATGAGGTGCGTTCCCTGGCCGAGTACGTGCCGCTGGACGAACTCTACGCCCGCAGCGACGTGATCACGCTGCACCTGAACGCCACGCCGGAAAACCGCCACCTGATCGACGACAGCGCCATCGCCCAAATGAAGCCGGGGACGCTGCTCATCAATACCGCCCGCGGCACGCTGATCGACCCCGACGCGCTGGTGCGCGGGCTGGAAAGCGGCAAGCTGGGCGGCGCCGGGCTGGACGTGGTGGAGAACGAAAACGGCCTGTGCTACTACAACCGCTGCGGCGAAGCCCTGCCCAACCGGGAACTGAACCTGCTGCGCAGCTTCCCGAATGTGATCGTCAGCCCGCACACGGCGTTCTACACCGATGTGAACGTCGCCAGCATGGTGCAGTGCGCCTTTGAGGCCACCGCCGCGTTTGCCGCGGGCAAGCCCTATTCCTGTGAGGTGGCGTTATGATGGTGGAACCAGGCCGCGCCGGGGAATGCTGGGACCTGGGGCCTGCACTGGGGCCGGACGAGCCGTTCCCCTTTGTATGCGCGGGCTGCGGGGACTGCTGCCGCCACCGGCGGGACCTGGTGCTTTCGGGGTATGACCTGTACCGCATCGCGCGGCGGCTGCGGCTGTCCCCGCGCATCGTGGCGCACGCTTTCTGCCGGGAGTACATCGCCCCGCAAAGCTGCCTGCCCGCCTTTTGCCTGACGCCGGACCCCAAGACCGGCGACTGCCGCTTTTTTGAGGGCAACGCCTGCGTCATCCACGAAGCGCGCCCGCTGGCCTGCGCGCTGTACCCGCTGGGGCAAAGCATCGACCCCACCACCGCCCGGACGGAATACCGCGCCCAGCTCCCCCTGTGCGGCGCACGGATGGAAGGTCGCACGCTGCGGCAATACCTGGAGGATTCCGCCGTTCTGGAACGCGCCGGGGCCAACGCCCGCTGGGCCGTGGTCTGCACGCAGATCTCGGAACGGCTGACGGCGGCGGGCGGCCGGGTGCACCCGCATTTTGCCGCCGCGGCGCGGCGCATCCAGAAAGCACTGTACCTTGCCTACGACCTGGGCGACGAATTTTACCCCCAGTTCCAGCGCAACGTCGAAGAACTGCTGCCGCTGCTTGACCGCATGCTTCCCGCCCCGGAGGGCAACAGCCCCCGTTGACCGCACCGGGCAGCCAAACAAAAACAAGGAGAACTTGATCCATGAACCGTGTTTTGATCATAGACGATGACAAAGAACTTTGCGCCCTGATGAAAAAATGCGTGGAGCAGGAAAATCTGGCCGCGGTGGTGGCGCACAACGGCGTGGAGGGCCTGCGGCTGCTGGCCGAGAACAAAGACGCCTGCGCCCTGATCATTCTGGACGTGATGATGCCGGATATGGACGGGTTCCAGGTATTGCAGAAAATACGGGCGAAAAACAACGTGCCGGTGCTGATGCTGACCGCCAAAAGCGGCGAGGAGGACAAAGTGGCCGGCCTGCGGCTGGGGGCGGACGATTACCTGACCAAGCCGTTCAGCATCAACGAGCTGATGGCCCGCGTCAATTCCCTGATCCGGCGTTATACCACCTTGAACCCCGTGGCCGGGAACGAAGCCGCCACCATGCTGCTGAAAGATATGGTCATCGACAAGGTCAACCGGACGGTGACGGTCCAGAATCTTCCGGTCGAATTGACCGGCAAGGAATTTGACCTGCTTGTGTTCCTGGCGTCCAACAAGGGCCGCGTTTTTACAAAAAAGCAGATCTATACCCAGGTATGGGCCGAAGAATACGCCTTTGACGACAGCAACATCATGTCGTTCATCAGCAAACTGCGCAAGAAGGTCGAGCCGAATCCAGACCAGCCCTTTTACATCCAGACCGTCCGGGGCGTGGGGTATCGGTTCAATAAGGAGGCATGAGCATGGGCGTCAACTTTTGGCTGCTGCTGGCCTTATTGGCCGCCCTGCTGGTGATTGCTTACCTGCTGGCAAAACTCCACCGTGTGCGGGACCAGCTTTGCTTAATCAAAGACGCGCTGGCAGACATTAAAGACGGGAACCTGAACCGCCGCGTGCTGGCGCGGGAAAGCGACCTGACGAAGCAGATTTGTTATGACATCAACGAGATCGCCATGAGCGGCCAAACGCAGCTTATCCAGCAGAAGCAGTCGGAACAGGCCTACAAGCGGCTGATGACGAGCCTTTCCCACGATGTAAAGACCCCGCTTGCCTCGTTGGTGGGGTATCTGGAAGCCGTGGAAAGCAAGATGGTGACCGGGGCCGAGCAGGAAGAATATATCCGGGTGGCGATGGAAAAGGCCCATCACCTGAAAGAGTTCGTGACCGCCCTGTTTGAATGGGTGAAGCTGGACGCCGGGGAGCAGATCTTCCATTTTGAGGTCTGCGACCTGAACGAACTTTGCCGCGATATTATGGCCGACTGGGTGCCGATGCTGGAAAACCACGGCCTTGCCTATGAGATCGAAATACCCGAAACCGAATACGCCACGCGGGTAGACCCCACCGCCTACACCCGTATTCTGAACAACCTGCTGCAAAACGTCCTGACGCACAGCGGCGCGGACCGGGTGACCCTGACCGTGACCGAAACCGAACAGCAGGCCAAAATCATCGTGGCCGATAACGGCAAAGGCATATCCGCCGCGGACCTGCCCCATATTTTTGAGCGGATGTACCGCTGTGACCATTCCCGTTCCGCCAAGGGCACCGGGCTGGGCCTTTCCATTGCAAAAGAACTGGTGAACGTCCACAAAGGGACCATCACCGCAGAGAGTAGCCCCGGCGCCGGGACCGCCTTTACCATCACACTTCCGAAAGCCCTGTGACCGCCACAGGGCTTTTCCTGTGTGCAAAGCAAGGTAAAAACAAGATTCCGGCAAGGTTAGGGCAAGGTTGGCGGTTTATACTGGCATTGTGGCCGCAAAGGCCGGAACCCATACCTGCGGTGCTGCCGCACGGAAAGCGAGGAAACAAGCATGCGCGATTATTTGATCGAAACCAAGAAGCTGACAAAACTGTACGGGGATCAGGCCGCCGTAAAAGACGTTGACCTGCACGTGAAAAAGGGGCGCATTTACGGGCTGCTGGGGCGCAACGGCGCCGGGAAAACCACCATCATGAAAATGATCCTGGGCCTGACGCCGATCACCTCCGGCGAAGTGGATGTATTTGGCCGGAACATCAAAGGCCGCGAGAAGCGCGTCTACCCCCGCATTGGGGCCATCATCGAAACGCCCGGCTTTTACCCCAACCTGACCGGCACCGAAAACCTTGAGATCTTTGCCAAACTGCGCGGCACGCCCCGGCCGAACGCCGTCAGGAACGCGCTGGAAGTGGTGGGGCTGCCCTACCGGGACAAAAAGCTGTTCAGCAAGTATTCCCTTGGCATGAAGCAGCGGTTGGGGATCGCCAACGCCATCCTGCACGACCCGGAACTTTTGATCCTGGACGAACCGACGAACGGGCTTGACCCCATCGGCATTGCCGAAATGCGGGACTTTATCCGGGATTTGAGCGTGGAACGCGGGAAAACCATCCTGATCTCCAGCCACATCCTTTCGGAAATTGCGCTTCTGGCGGATGATATCGGCATTATAGACCACGGCGTTTTGTTGGAAGAAACCACCATGAAAGCCCTGGAACGGAAAAACCGAAAGTATATTCTGCTGCGGGTGAGCGACATCTCAAAAGCTATGCTGATTCTGGAACAGGTACTCCATGTGACGGATTTTGCCATGTGCGACGGGCAGACCCTGTGCCTGTATGACACTTCCCTGGATATGGCCGCCATCAACAAGACGCTTTTCATGCACGATGTGACTGTTATCAGTTCCCAACTTTGCAATGATACTTTGGAGGATTACTTCAAGCGAATCACAGGAGGAGAGGGCATTGCTTAAACTGATACAGGTTGAATTTCTAAAGCTGCGCCGGAGAACATTTATCTGGCTCATGCTGTTGGCAGCCCTGTTTATGCCACTGGCCGCCGTGTTCTACTTTGCAAGCGTCAAGGGGACCGGCGTGGAACCCATTGAGTTTTATAAGTGGACGGCGTTCAGCTATACCCCGTGGATTATCCTGCCGGTGGTGCTGGGAATGCTGTGTACCATGCTGATGTATAACGAAAACCAGTATGATATGCTCAAACAACTGTGGATTGTTCCGGTCAATAAAATGGCGTACTTTTTCAGCAAATTTGCTGTGGTTCTGGTGTACTCGGTCTGCTTTATGCTGATTACCGCAGTCGCGTCTATCCTTACCGGCGTCCTGCCCGGTTATATTGCTTTTGACAGCGGAAGCGTCCTTTATCTTCTGCGGAAGTGCATGGAAATCTCTCTGCTGACTGCCTTTGCGATGCTGCCGGTACCGGCGGCTGCCGCAGCACAAAAGGGGTATATCCTTCCCGTCTGCCTGACGCTGGTTTATACATTTCTCGGCTTTATCCTCTTGATGGTGAATATGTACCTGCATCCGCTGTCCAGTACGACCGCTATTGTTATGTATGATATTCCGGGTGTTGCATTCGATCAGCCACTAAATATTCCTGCCGCATTTCTGTGTATTGGTGTATGGGCTGTTGCTTCGGCTGTATTGGCGAACGTGGCATTGGCCCGGAGAAAGTGAGGTGCAAAAAATGATGAAAAATTTGCTTTGGGCGGAGAGCAGGAAACTTCGTCGTTCCAAAATACTCTGGATTGCTGGGTTTGCAACAGTCATGGTAGGGTTGATCGTCTTTGCACAAGGACAGTTCACATTCTATGACCACCGCTATATTGACGGGGCCGGATGGTTCATGACAGCGGCCCAATCCCTTGCCACCTTTTATGTGCTGCCTGCGGTCATTGCCCTGCTGGGAAGCTATATGATTTGCCGGGAGGAACAGGAGGACACCTTGAAATCTCTGCGGCTCATTCCCGTGGATGAAATGAAGCTGACACTCTCCAAAATGGTGCTTGCGCTGGTGTTCAGTGTCTTAATCTATCTTCTGCTTTTTGTAATTACCTTTTCCGTTGAGGCTGTTTTGCACTTTGAAGCTCTTTCCATTGGCCTTGTTTTAGAAAATCTGAAAATATATTTTCTGGATGGGGTTGGCGTATTCTTTGCCATTTCTCCAATCATCGCTTTGGTAGCTCGGATGAAAAAGGGTTACTGGCTGGCGCTGGTCTTTGCTGAAATTTATTCGTTTGCCGGTTTGTTTGCAAGTATGTCCCAGCAGTTAAAGACGGTATATCCTATGACAGCCGTTTTCAATATCTCCGGCTATTACGATGCAAGCATCGTTCAGGTCTTAATTGGTATCGTCATTCTGCTGGTCTGCGTTGTTCTGACACTGTTTATTCTGAAAGGCTTGAACAGAAAAACCGCATAATCCCGTTTATCTGCCGTATAACAATAAGGCGGGAAGTTATTTTCAAGCTAATCGTTAAGTATGCGATAAAATCATATAAACATAAACAAACACAAAATCATTTTTTCATTACGCACAGCAACAAGACTGGAACGCTGTTTCTTTGCGAAACAGCGCGCCGGTCCTTTTTATCGTTCTGCGTCCTGTCGGCGTTATGTGATGGGCAGCGTGAGGATGACCCTGCTGCCGTGGGGCTCGTTCTGGTCAAATTCCGCCGTACCGCCGTGCGCCTGCATGATCTGCTCGACCACATGCAGGCCCAGAATATGGGGCGGGTTGTCCCCCTGTTCGCCGCCGTGCAGCACATGCAGCACCGCCGCCGGGTACCCGGCGCCGTCATCGGCCAGTATCACACGCAGCGCTTTTTCTTCGGCTTCCGCCGTCACGGTACAGTGTACGTCCGCTTCGTTATGGCGCACGCTGTTGCCCAGAATGTTTTCGACCGCGCGGGCCAGCAGCGCCCGGTCCACTTCGACCCCGGCGGTCTCCGCGTCCGGGTGTACGTCAAGTTCCACCTGGCAGCGTTCCGCCAGCGGCCCGTTGCAGAAATCCGCCACCAGACTGCGCAGCAGCGGCCCCGCATGGGCCGGTTCGCGCCGCAATGGCTGCGCGCCGTATTGCAGCTTGCTGGTCAGGTTCAGGTCCTCGACCAGCGCGCGGATCTTCTCGCTCTGGTCGCGTATGCCGCCCGCCTTGCCGCGGGCGGTCTGGGGCAAAGACGGGTCCCGCTGCAACTGTTCCGCCCAGCCCATGATCAGCGAAAGCGGGGTGCGGATGTCGTGGCTGACCCCGGCGATCCAGTTGGTGCGGGCTTCGTCCCGGCGCTGGATGATCTCGTTGCGGCGGCGCAGTTGTTCGCTGGTCTGGTTCAGCCGCCGCGCCAGTTCCCCGGTAAAGCCTTTGGTCGGCAGGTCCACGGTGCCGCCGCCCGCCAGAATGTCCAGCCCCTCGGTCACGGATTGCAGCGAGCGGGTGCTGCGCCAACTGACAAGCAGGAAACTGATAAAAATCAGCACCAGAACCGTCACCAGTACCCGGCCGGAGTTTTTAATGATCGCATCAATTAAAACGGGGTCGCTGTAGAAATTATAGCGCACGACGCTGTCCTGTGGCACCCCCAGCACCAGCATGCCGTAATCCCGGATCTGGCAGAAAACCGGGTAATCTTCCAGATACCAGCGGGTAAAGGATGCCACCTCGGTGACGGTGTAGGTGTGGTCCAGTTCCGCGGGCAGGTCGTACTGCCATATCACCTGCCCCGCGTCATCCAGCACCATGGCCCAGGCATAGCCTTCCAGCCAGGCTTCCGCGGGCTGTTCCTCGAACACAAATTCGCCCGCCGCGTCGCGCCGCAGGCTGTTGGCGACCTGCGAACTGGAATAGCGCAAGGTGTTCGATACCGTCCCGTAATAGTACCCCAAAGCGATCATCGCCACAACGCTCAGCAGCATCAGCAGCAAAATCACGGCGGCAGTCGCCAGCACATACCGCCGGACCACGCGGGCAAAGGTTTTCATCGCGTGCCCTCCCCCGCCAGCTTATAGCCGATGCCGCGGACCGTCAGCAACCAGCGGGGCTTGCTGGCGTTTTCCTCGATCTTTTCGCGCAGGTGGCGCATATGCACGTTCAGGCTGTTCTCATACCCGAAGGAATCCGGCCCCCACACCGCTTCATACAGCGCGTCGTAGGTGATGATATGGCCCCGGTTCTCGGCCAGTTTTTGCAAAAGCGCCCGTTCGGTGGCCGTCAGGGGCAGCGTGCTGCCGTCCGGCAGGCGCACCAGCGCGTCGGCCAGTTCCACCGTGCGGTCCCCCAGGCGCAGGCGCCCCGCCGCGCCGCGCTGCAGTTCCGCCCGGTAGGCGCGCTGCAAAATATGCTCCACCCGCAGCAGCAGTTCCTGCATCAGAAACGGCTTGGTCAGGTAATCGTCCGCGCCCAGCCCCAGGCCGAACAGACGGTCGGCGTCCGCATCCCGCGCCGACAGGAACAGCGCCGGGACATCTGCCTGCGCCCGCAACTGCCGGAACAGGGCAAAGCCGTCGCCGTCCGGCAGGTTGATGTCCAGAATCATCAGTTCGGGGCGCTGCGCCGCAAAAGCCTCGCGCGCCGTGCGGCAGTCGGCCGCGGTGGCAATGCTGTGGTAGCCCGCCGCGCGCAGATGTTCACACAGCAGGTCCAGCAGTTCCGGGGTATCGTCCACCAGCAGCAGCCGGGCGTCATAGATCGTTTGCATGTTCGTCACCTCTTTTTGTATTATACAGCATCCGGCCCGCACACACCAGACGCTGCCGAATTTTTAAGGCAAAATTAAGCCGGGCTTTCTTTGGCTTTAAGTTTGCTGCGGTATGATACAGGTGTTCCCAAACAAAACACCGACCGCAAGCAAAAGGAGAGGAAATTATGCAAACTGTCATCGAGACGAAAGGCTTATGCAAGACCTACGGCAAGACCGCGGCCGTGGACCATGTGGAGATGCATGTGCCCCAGGGGTGCATTTACGGTTTTATCGGCCCCAACGGCGCCGGAAAAAGCACGACCATGAAGATGCTGCTGGGGCTGATCCACCCCAGCCAGGGGCAGGTGTTCCTGCTGGGCAAGGCCATGACCGAACGCAACCGTCTGGCCCTGCTGCGCCAGACCGGCAGCCTGATCGAGTCGCCTTCCGGCTATCTGCACCTGACCGCGCAGGAGAACCTGCAGATCGTGGCCGACCTGAAAGGCGTGCCCCGCAAGGACATTGGCCGCGTACTGGATGTCGTGGCGCTGACCGCCGACCGCAACCGCAGGGTGGGGCAGTATTCCCTGGGCATGAAGCAGCGCCTGGGCATTGCGATGGCCCTGCTGGGCAACCCCAAGCTGCTGATCCTGGACGAACCCACCAACGGCCTGGACCCCGCCGGTATTCAGGAGATGCGCTCTCTGCTGGCGCAGATGCCCGCGGCCACCGGGGCCACGGTGCTGGTGTCCAGCCATCTGCTGGGCGAGATGGAACAACTGGTGGAACAGGTGGGCATCATCAACCACGGCAAGATGCTGTTTGAAGGGCCGCTGCGGGAATTGCAGCGCCACAGCCGCGGCAAGCTCAGCCTGCGGGTATTGCAGCCCGAAAAGGCCGCGCCCATTCTGCGGGCGCAGGGGTTCAGCCCGCGCATGGAACAGGGCGCGTTCACGCTGCCGCCCCTGCGCGACGAGGAACTGGCCGTGCTGACCCGCGCCGTGGCCGACAGCGGCGCCGGACTGGTCGGGCTGACTACCCACACCAAATCGCTGGAGGATATCTTCCTCAGCCTGACCCAATCGCAGGAGGTGAAGTAAGATGCCGCGCAGTCTGCATGCCGAATTCCAGAAAGCGCACCGCCGCCACGACCTGCTGGTCTGCCTGCTGCTGCCCGTCACGGTGCTGCTGTGGTCCGGCTACGCCGCACCCGATGAGGCCGATTCCACGGTGAACGCTTTCAGCGCCCTGTTCTACTCGGCCCCCGTCATGAATGCGATCCTGATGCCCATTGGTATGGCCGTGCTGGCCACCCGCCTGTGGGACGTGGAAGTGAAGGGCGGCTTCCCCAAGCTGCTGTACACCTTGCAGAGCCGCCGCAGCCTGTTTGCCGCCAAAGCGGCGCTGGGCTTTGGCGAAGTGCTGCTCATCACCGCGCTCGAGACCGCCAGCGTCCTGCTGATCGGCCGCTGGAAGGGCTACAGCGAAGTGATCCCGCCCATCCAGATCGCCTACTTCTTCCTTTGCACGCTGGCCGTCTGCACGATGCTGCTGTTCTCGGAACTGCTGCTTTCGGTGCTGCTGAGCAACCCGCTGCCCGCGCTGTGCACGGGCGTGGTGGGCGCGCTGGTGGGGCTGTTCTCCGCCTTTATGCCGCCGGTCGTCAGCCTGTTCGTGCCCTGGGGGTACTTTATCCCGTTGAGCGCCTACATCCTGGCGGACTGGGACCCCGATACCCGGATCGCCGTGTACGGCACGCGGGATTTCCGCCTGCTTCTGCTGGCCTGGACGATCCTGCTGGCGGTGGGGTTCTTCCTGTTCACCTGGCGCGCCATCCGCGAAAAGGAGGTATAACGAAATGTTCAAACGCTGTCTGATCGCGGAGAACCGCAAACTGCACGCTTCCCCGATCTGGATCATGTTTTTTGTGCTGCCGGTCATCTCGGCCAGTTACGGCACCTTCAACTACCTGCAAAACCTTGGGGTCCTGACGGAAGCCTGGTACAGCCTGTGGACCCAGCACACGCTGTTCTACGCGCTGTTCTTCTTCCCGGTGATGGTGGGGGTCTACTCCGCCTACCTGTGGCGGCTGGAACACATGGGCCACAACTGGAACCTGATCATGACCGCGCCGGTGCGGCCCCTGGACCTGTTTTTGGCCAAATACATCGTCGTCATCAAGCTGGTGCTGCTGACCCAGGCGCTGGTCTTTGGGCTGTACGTTTTCTGCGGCAAGGTGTTCGCCCACCTGCCCGGCTGGCCCCCGCTGGAGACCTTCCTGTTTTTGCTGCGCGGCCTTGTGGGCGGCCAGTGCGTCATTGCGCTGCAGCTGCTGCTGTCCATGCTGATCCGCAGCTTTGCGGTGCCGGTGTTCATCGGGCTGGCGGGCGGCGTCGTGGGTATGCTGGCGGCCAGCAACGGTGCGGGGCTGGCGTTCCCCTACGCGCTGATGCAGGTGGGCATGAACTCCAACAAGAGCGAAGATGTGCTGGCGGGCAGCTATGGCAGTTTCTTTCTGGCATCGGTGCTGTGGCTGGCGCTGTTCCTGGCGCTGGCCTGGGCACTGCTGACGCGGCGGGATGTAAAATCCTGACCCGGCAGGCATTGCACAATTGGGCGCGGCACGGTATAATGGTAAAGCATCAAACCCAAAAGGAGGGCTGCGCCATGACTGCCAACGCCGCTGATTTTGCGGGCGCCGTCTGCGGACGCCGCTATGAAAAAGAATTGGAGACCCATTTTCGTGACTGCCTGTTGTTCTACCGGGACGGGCGCATCCGTTTTGAACGCTACTGCTACGGGGAAGCCGCCTGCCTGGTATTCAGCGTATGGGCCCACGGCTTTGACGCCGACGGCAAGATCCTGTGGGACAAAGAGCCGGAATTTGAAAGCCAGCGTTCTGCCCTGCCCCGCGTGCTGACCGACGTGCAGGAAAGTGGAACTGCTTTACAGTTCGACGGGGCGCGCAAACGCTACTGCAAGACCGAGGAATTCCGTTCCGACAAGGCCAACGGCTACGGCGGCTGGAAGGTCTTTTGGATGAACCGCAAAAAGGCCCGCGCCTGAAACCATTTGTTCCCTACAAAACCAAAACGGCTGCTGCATAGCAAACGCTATACAGCAGCCGTTTTTATCATAGCCAAACCGCAACGCCGCGCGATTTTTCGGTGAAAGTTCTTCGCCGGCTTTCTTTACAAGAAAGTCAGGCGAACTTCTCCACGCCGTCAGCCGTCACGCGGGCGTAGACCAGCGGCGGCAGGGTCGGTTTTTCGTCGCCGATCACAAGGCCGCCCCGGTACATTTCTTCCGCCGGTGCGAACAGGGCTTCGTCGTCGGCATAGAGCGTGCAGATGCTCTCCCCTGCCTTCACGGCGTCGCCCAGCTTTTTGTGCATCGTGATACCGGCCGCAAAGTCGATGGAATCTTCTTTTTTGATGCGGCCCGCGCCCAGCAGCACGCTGGCGTTGCCGATCTTCTCCACGTCGTTCTTGCAGATGTAGCCGTCGCGCGGGGCCGTCACTTCCCGGCTGTATTTTGCCTTGCGGAAAAGGCCGGGATCGCGCAGAACCGACACATCGCCCCCCTGCGCGGCGAACATCCGGCAGCAGGTCTCAAAGGCGGTGCCGTCCGCGATGACCCGTTCGGCCATGGCGCGGCAGGCGGCCATATCGCCCTTGCCCGCCAGCATCAGCATATTGGCCGCCAGCTGCAGGCAGACTTCCGTCAGGTCGGCGGGGCCTTTGCCCTGCAGGACCGCCATGCTCTCGGCCACTTCCAGCGAATTGCCGATGTTATGGCCCAGCGGCTTGTCCATATCGGTGATGAGGGCCGCCACCTTGCGGCCGTGGGCCGTGCCGATGGCTACCATCTGGCGGGCCAGCTCGATGGCGCTGTCCAGGTCTTTCATGAACGCGCCGTCGCCCATCGTCACATCCAGCAGGATCGCATCGGAACCGGCAGCCAGCTTCTTGCTCATGATGGAGGACGCGATCAGCGGGATGCAGCCCACCGTGGCCGTAACGTCGCGCAGGGCGTACATCTTTTTGTCCGCCACCGCGATATGGCCGCTCTGCCCGATGACCGAAATGCCGATGTCGTTGACCTGGCGGAAAAATTCTTCCTGGGTCAGGCTGGTGCGGGTGCCCGGCACGGCCTCCATCTTGTCGATGGTGCCGCCGGTATGCCCCAGGCCGCGGCCGCTCATTTTGGCGATCTTGACGCCGCAGGCCGCCACCACCGGCGCAATGACCAGCGTGGTCTTGTCGCCCACGCCGCCGGTGGAGTGCTTGTCCACCTTGACGCCCTCGATGGCCGAAAGGTCCACCATATCGCCGGAGCGGGCCATCACGTCGGTAAGCTGGGCGGTCTCCTCATCGGTCATACCGCGCAGGTAAATGGCCATCAGCAGGGCCGACATCTGGTAGTCCGGCACCTCCCCCGCCACATAGCCGTTGACGGCAAAGGCCAGTTCTTCCCGGGACAGCACGCCGCCGTCCCGTTTTTTTGCAATGATATCATACATGCGCATCGCAGTACCCTCCCTTCAGAGTGATGCAAAATCGTGTAGAAAGAGCAAAAAATGCCGCCTGGAGACGGCATTTTTTGCTGGGATCGGCCCCGGTATCAGCGGCTGCCCTTATCGTAGGGGATTCCTTCCGCCTTGGGCGCCATGCTGTTCTTGCTGGTGAAGGCCAGAATGACCATCGAAGCAATGAACGGCATCATGTTATAAATATTCGAGGACCAGCCCAACTGCGAAAGCGCAGTGGCGTCCGCAATGTTGGCAAGGCTCTTGAACACGGCGAAGAACATCGCCGCGCCGAAAATGTGGACCGGCTTCCACTGACCAAAGATCATGACCGCCAGCGCCAGGAAGCCCGTACCGGCCACGCCGACCTCAAAGTTCCAGGTCTGCACGCTGGGGATGATATACGCCAGGCCGCCGATGCCGCCCAGCACGCCGGAGATCAGCACACCGGCGTAGCGCATCTTGTACACGTTGATGCCCACGGAGTCCGCCGCCTGGGGATGCTCGCCGCAGGCGCGCAGGCGCAGGCCGAAGCGGGTCTTGTACATGACGATGAAGCTGATGACCAGCAGCACGATGCCCAGCGGGACAAAGACGCTCAGTTCCAGGCTGCCGATGTTGAACAGGAACGCATTGTTCGTGTAGTCGATCTTGGAGGAGGTAGAACCGTTGAAGTTTTTCGCCAAGATGATGGCGATGGCTGTGGCCAGCATGTTCAGCGCCGTGCCGCCGATGGTCTGGTCCGCTTTCAGGTGTATGGACGCGAAAGCCAGCAACAGCGAGAACACCATGCCGGAAAGGGCCGCCACCGCGATGGAGACCGCCACGATCACATAGGCGGGCAGCGTGTTGGGCATCATGGCGACCGCCAGAACGCCGCCCAGGCCGCCAATGACCATGATGCCTTCCAGCGCGATGTTGATGACGCCGGAGTGTTCGCTGAACATGCCGCCCAGCGCGACCAGCATCAGTACGATGCCGTACAGTAGGGTGTATTTGATCAACAGAAGCATGTCACTTGGCCTCCTTTCCTGCCTTCGGAGCCGGTTCCTCGTTGGCGTCCGGGATGTCCTTATTGACATGCATCTTGCGGGCGATCAGGCCGCGGAACAGCATGGCAAAGGCGCACAGGTAGATGATGATGCCGGAGATCAGGTCTGCGATCTCGGCCGGGAAATACCGGGTCGGCAGGAAGCTGCCGCCTACCGTGATATGCGAAATGAACACCGAGGAGAAGATAGTCCCGATGGGATGGGACGCCGCCAGCAGCGCCGTGGCGATGCCGTTGAAGCCCATGGCAGGCAGCGTGGTGGTGTTCAGCGGGTTCCATTCGGCACCGCCGGACAGGTAGAGCAGGCCCGCGCCGAAACCGGCCAGGGCGCCCGCAATGGTCATCGAGAGGATGATGTTCTTCTTCTCGTTGATACCGGCATAGCGCGCCGCGTTCTTGTTCAGGCCCACGGCCTTGAGTTCATAGCCGAAGGTGGTCTTTTCCAGAATGACCCAGATCAGGATGGCCGCGGCGATCGCCAGGAAGATGGCGATGGTCGTGCTGGGGGTGTGGAACAGGTCCGACAGGCCCGCCGACGGGATCACCGATTCCGGAGCGGTATCGGCCAGCTTCCAGGTGCGCGTGCTCTTGACGTCGTACATGGCGCCGGTGCCGCGGGCGTAGACGATCTCGTTGACCATATACAGGCCGATCCAGTTGAACATGATGGAGGTGATGACCTCGTTGATGTTCAGGTACGCCTTGAAGATGCCGGGGATCGCGCCCCACACCGCGCCGAACAGGGCCGACGCCAGCAGGCAGAGATACCAGGGCATGTGCAGGATCAACGCGCAGTACAGGGCGCCGAACGCGCCCAGCGTGTACTGGCCTGCCGCACCGATGTTGAACAGGCCGGTCTTGAAGGCAAACGCCACCGAAAGGCCCGTCATGATAAGCGGGGCGGAGTTCGTCAGCGTACGGCCAACGCCGTACGGGAAGTCATAAAAACCGCCCTGGATGATGCGCACAAAGCCCTGGTCCCAGGCGTGTTCGGGGTTGATGATGAACAGCGCCACAAGGCCCACAGCCAAACCGATGAGGATACAGAGGATGGCCGCCAGTACGCTGCTGCTTTTTTGACGCAGCGTTACCCCGATGCTGCTTTTGTTCCGACTCACAGGTTACTGCGCCTCCTTTCCCTGCCGCTTGGCGCCAGCCATATACAGGCCCAGCTCCTGCACGGTCGTCTTTTTGGGGTCGAACTCGCCGACGATCTCGCCTTCATACATCACCAGAATGCGGTCGGACAGATTCATGACCTCGTCCAGTTCCAGGCTGACGAGCAGGACCGCCTTGCCGCGGTCGCGCTCCGCCACGATCTGCTTGTGGATGTATTCGATGGCGCCCACGTCCAGACCACGGGTGGGCTGCACCGCCACCAGCAGTTTGGGGTCCTTGTCGATCTCGCGGGCGATGATGGCCTTCTGCTGGTTGCCGCCGGACATGCTGCGCACAATGGTGGCGCTGCCCTGGCCGCTGCGCACGTCATACTGCTGGATCAGCCGGTCAGAGTATTCGCGCACCGCGCCTTTTTTGATGAAGCCCATCTGCTGGAACTGCGGTTCCCAGTAACGCTGCAGCACCATGTTGTTTTCCAGCGTGTAGTCCAGCACCAGACCGTGCTTGTGGCGGTCCTCCGGGATATGGCTCATGCCGTCCTTGGAACGCTGGCGGATGGTGGCATGGGTGATGTCCTGCCCGTCCAGCTTGATGGTGCCGCCGCTGACTTTTTCCAGCCCCGTCAGGCCGTAGACCAGCTCGGTCTGGCCGTTGCCTTCGATACCGGCCAGGCAGACGATCTCGCCGCCGCGCACCTCAAAGGAAACGTCGCGTACCGCGTTCTTTTTATGGACGCGCCCGGGCACGCTCAGGTCCTTCACCGACAGGATCACATCGCCAGGCTTGGCGGGCTTCTTCTCGACGGCGAACTGCACGTCGCGGCCGACCATCATGCGGGAAAGTTCTTCCTTGGTGGTCTTGGCAATATCCACAGTACCGATGCCCTTGCCCTTGCGCAGAACGGTGCAGCGGTCGGCCACCGCCATGATCTCGTTGAGTTTGTGGGTGATGAAAAGGATGCTCTTGCCCTCTTTCTTGAAGCCGCGCATGATCTCCATCAGTTCGTCGATCTCCTGCGGGGTCAGGACCGCCGTGGGTTCGTCGAAAATCAGGATCTCATTGTCGCGGTAGAGCATCTTCAAGATTTCCACGCGCTGCTGCATACCGACCGAAATATCGCTGACCAGTGCGTCAGGGTCGACGCGCAGGCCGTACTTTTCGGACAGTTCCATCACTTTTTTGCGCGCCACGTCTTTTTGCAGGAACCCTGCCTTGCAGGGTTCGACACCCAGCATGATATTGTCCAGCACGCTGAAACATTCGACCAGCTTGAAATGCTGGTGCACCATGCCGATGCCCAGATCGTTGGCGGCATTGGGGTCCTTGATATTGACCTCCTGCCCGTTTTTCTTGATGACACCGTGTTCCGGCTGATACAGACCGAACAAAACGCTCATCAGCGTGGATTTGCCTGCACCGTTTTCACCCAGCAAAGCGTGGACTTCACCGCGGCGCAGTTGCAGAGTCACATCATCATTGGCCTTGATCCCCGGGAACTCTTTGGTGATGTGCAACATCTCGATTACGAAATCCTCTGCCAAGCTGCTCACGCCCCTTTCATAAGTTTATCTGTGTCTATTTATTATACAATTATTTACCAAGGTTCACAAGTTGTTTACAACTTTTTTTGCAAATTCTGCGGTATTTTACGCACAAAAAATGCAGCGGACGCTGCGCCTGGCAGGCGTCCGCTGCATAATTGGTTGATTTTCTTGGGTCAGACCCGGGATCAGACCTGGTAGTCCACCGTGGTGTTCGCGCTGACTTCGGGCTTGGTAGCGTCGTCAGAGCTGTTATCGATGGTGATCTCGCCGGAGCGGATCTTCTCACGCAGAGTCTCGTACTCCTCGACCGTGAAGGTGGAGAAGCCCCAGCTGCTTTCGGCGGTGGGCAGGCCGATGTAGTCGCCCTCCTGCAGGCCGTACAGACCGTTGGTGCCCGCGATGCTGCTCCAGGTGCCGTTCAGGATGTGATCCAGCGCGTCGGTAACGCCCTGATTCAGGCCCTTCATGGCGGAGGTCAGGAACGGGTTGTAATCATACTTGCCGTCTTCCATGCCCTGCGCGCCGACGTAGCTCTGGTCAACGTCAACACCGATGACCTTGCCGTCATACTTGACAGCCGCTTCCACAGCGCTGGTGTAGATGCCGCCGCCGCAGGCAAAGACAACCTGCGTGCCGCCGGAGTACCAGCTCTCCATCTTGGCGGTGATGTTGGCATCGCCGGAGAAGGCGCCGCCGTACCAGTAGTTGATGTGGATGTTGGTGCCCATCTCTTGCGCAGCAGCGTCAGCGCCCTGCACGAAGCCGTAGCCGTAACGGATAACGGCGGGAACAGCCATGCCGCCCAGGAAGCCCAGCTCGGTGAAGCCGTCCTTCACAGCGGCGTAGCCGGCCAGGTAGCCAGCCTGCTCTTCCTTGTAGGTGATGCAGTAAACATTGCTGGGAACGGTCTCGGTGCCGATGTCGGCAGCGGTCATATCAACGCCGATGAAGTTGACGTCGGGGTACTCCTCAGAAGCCCAGGCCAGAGCGGAGCCGTACAGGTAGCCAACGCAGACAACGGTGTTGGCGCCGTCGTTGATCGCGTTGCGGATCAGGGTCTGACGCTCTTCGTCGTTGTCGTCGCTGGGCAGATAGTACTCAACGTCAATGCCGTTGGCCTCGCCGAAAGCCTCGACGGCCTCCCAGCAGCCCTGGTTGAAGCTCTCGTCGTCGATGGTGCCCACGTCGCAGACCTGGGCGATGCCAGTGATCTCAGAAACAGCAGCCTCTTCCGAAGTGGCGCTGGACGTCGCAGTGGAAGCCGAATCGGAAGCAGACGCGGAAGTAGACGCGCTGTTGCCGCAGGCCGCCAGAGAGAACGCCATGCTGCCAGCCATAGCCAGTGCAAGGAATTTCTTCATGGTTTTGATCTCCTTATTCAATTGAAATCCAGGCAGGGCGGTTCCCTGCCACACTACCTAACAGTATAGACGATTTGCAGGGCTTTTGCAATGAAAAAAAAGACACAAAAGCATTACAAAAATTTAACAAAACGGCCGCCTCAGTTCTGGATCTCGACGGCTACGGCGGGGGTCTCCGGCAGCGTATCCAGATCAGAGTAAGTCCCCACTTCCAGCTCGCTGTTACGAAGCTGCTCGTACAGACGTTCATAATCCCGTTCCGAGAAGCGGTCGAACCGCCAGGCGGAGCCTGCCAGCGCCACGCTGCCGTCGGTATAGCCCAGGCGCTCGGTCTGGCCGGCGTCCTCCTGCCCCCAGGCCGCGCCGCCGGAGAAGAACTTGTACAGTTGGCGCTGCACGGCCGTATTGTAACACTTGATCGCACTGCCCAGCACACGTTCGCTCAGGGCGTTCTGGTCCCAGTCGGTGGCGATGGCCTTGGTGCCGGTCTGGTTGACGGCTTCCACCGCGCTCTGCATGATGGGGTCGCCCGCCGCCAGGATCAGGCCGGTGCCGTTGTTGAACCAGTCCACCATGCGCGAAGTCACAAGCCCCATATCCCCGATGTCGCCGGTGAACCAGATGCGCAGCGAAACTTCCTCGCCTTCCCGCTCCGCGGAATCCTGCGCGCCCTGCAGGAAGCCCGTGCAGTACCGCACGGTGCCCGGCAGTTCCTCGCCGCCCACAAAGCCCAGCCCGGTGTAACCGGCGGCCACGGCGGCGTACCCGGCCAGATAGCCGATCTCTTCCTCCCGGAAAAGCACGCAGTGCACCGCCGGTTCCGTAGTATAGGCGGTATAATCGTCGTTGTGGGGCTCGTCATCAAAGAGCAGATAGGACACGTTGGGGTAGTTGGCCTGGATGTTGAACAGGGCGCGGGCCATCTCTTCCCCGCGGCAGACCACCAGCGCCGCGCCGCTCTCGGCCGCCTGGCGCAGTGCGTCCTCCGCTGTGGCCGCATTCGAGTCGCCGTAAGGGTAGGACTGCGCCGTGTACCCGAACTGCGACGCAAAGGTCTGGACGCCCTGCCACAGCAGTGCGTCCGGCCCGGATTCCAGCGCGCTGCTTTCGGCCGCCAGGGCGATCGTCGCCCCGCCGGGCAGCGGCTCTGCATCCTCAGCCGGCGTATAAACGTAGGACGCGTCGTCCTTCGGCACTGTAAAGACGTCCTCCTGCTCGTCGCTTTCCTGCGGCGCACAGGCGCAGAGCGCCGTCAGCACAAGCACGGAGAGAAGCAGCGCGATTACTTTTTTCATGGGAAATGGAAACTCCTTACATTTGGGATTCTTCGATTTCTGGGGTATCGGATCGATCAAACGCGCAGGGTTCTTGTCAGGCCTGCCCCAGGTTGGCCGGGCCGAACCCGTAAGGCAGCAACTGCCCCAGCGTGGTGACGATGTAATCGTCCACCGTCCGGGCCATGATGACGGTCAGGTCCGGGCCGCCGAACTCATAAAGCGCCTGACGGCACACGCCGCAGGGCCCCGTGACCAGCTCGTTGACCGTACCCTCTTTGCTGCCCACGATGGCAATGGCGGAAAACTTCCGCTCCCCTTCGCTGACCGCTTTGAACAGGGCGGTACGCTCGGCACAGTTGGTGGGGGTGTAGCCCGCGTTCTCGATATTGCAGCCGGTATAGACCCGCCCGCTCTGGGACAGCAGCGCCGCCCCTACATTAAAATGGGAATAGGGCGTGTACGCAAACTTCTGCGCCGCGAACGCCTGCCGGATCAGATCCTGGATCTGCGACTTGTCCATCTTCATTTTTCCAGGTACGCCTCCGCGCCCAGCGCCACCTTCATCATGGCGGTGAAGCTGGTCTGCCGCTGTTCAGCGGTGGTGATCTCCGGCGAAACGAAGCTGTCCGAGATCGTCAGCAGGCAGGCCGCCCGCTTGCCCAGGACCTTGGCGTTGTGGAACAGCGCGAAGCTCTCCATCTCCACCGCCAGGCAGCCTTTTTCATCCCGCAGGCGCTCCCAGTAGGTGGGTTTGGCGTCGCTGGGCTGCCGGTAGAAAACGTCCGAAGAATGGATGTTGCCTTCGATCAGCGGGATGCCCTGCGCCGCGGCGCTGGCCTGGAGCGCGTCGTTCAGTTCGGCGCTGGGGGCCTGGATCTCGTCGGTGTCGCCGCTCTGGGTGCGGGCATAGTTGCTCTCGGAGTATGCACCGGCGGCCAGGACCACGTCGAACAGGCGGGCCTTGTCGGTATAGGAACCGGCAGAACCGATGCGGATGATGTTCTCGACGCCGTACTGGGTGTACAGCTCATAGGAATAGATGCCGATGGACGGCATGCCCATGCCGCTGCCCATCACGCTGACGGGGCGGCCCTGGTAAGTACCCGTATAGCCAAGCATACCGCGCACATCGGTGACGAGGCGCGGATCTTCAAGAAAGGTCTCCGCAATGAATTTGGCGCGCAGGGGGTCCCCCGGCATCAGGACGGTTTTGGCAAAATCGCCGTTTTCGGCGCGGTTATGAGGGGTAGACATTTTGGCACACTCCTTTATTTTAGGTTTGTTCCCTATAGTATACCACATTTGCCGCATTTGTGGTAAAATTAAGCAGAAAAAATTGTGAAAGCGAGTGGGACCATGCCATTACCCCATCATTGCCGGATGTGCCCCCGCGCCTGCGGGGCCGACCGCGCGGCCGGGCAGACCGGCTTTTGCGGCGCAGGCGGCCAGTTGTACGCGGCCCGCGCCGCCCTGCACCACTGGGAAGAACCCTGCCTGAGCGGCGCGCCGGAAGATACCCGCGGCAGCGGCACCGTGTTCTTTACCGGCTGCGCGCTGCGCTGCTGCTACTGCCAGAACTATGCCATCAGCCAGGGGAACGTGGGCAAGGCCATCACCACCGAACGCCTGACGGAAATTTTTCTGCGGCTGCAGCGCGACGGCGCGCGCAACTTAAATCTGGTCACGGCCACCCAGTACCTGCCCTGGGTAACGGAAGCCCTGGACGCCGCCCGGGCCCGCGGGCTGACGCTGCCCGTGGTGTACAACACCGGCGGCTACGAAACGGTGGAGACCGTCCGCGCGCTGGAACCGTATGTGGATGTCTGGCTCACCGATTTCAAATACGCCGCGCCGGAACTGGCGGGGCGTTTGTCCTCCGCGCCGGACTACCCCGCCGTGGCGCAGGCCGCGCTGCGGCAGATGCTTTTGCAGACCGGCGCGCCGGTCTATGACGGCGAAGGATTTTTGCAGCGCGGGGTCATCGTGCGCCATCTGGCGCTGCCCGGCTGCGTGGCAGACAGCAAGGCCGTGCTGCAAACGCTGGCCCGGCTGCGCACCGAATGCGGCGTGCCGTTCCTGACCAGCCTGATGAGCCAGTTCACCCCGTTTTATAAAGCCGCCGAACACGGGCTGGGCCGCCGCATCACCACCTACGAATACCGCCAGGTCGTCGAGGAAGCCATCCGGCTGGGGCTGACCGACGGCTACATGCAGGAAAAAAGCAGCGCCCGCGAGGAATACACCCCGCCCTTTGACCTGGAAGGCGTATAACGCCGGGCAAATGCGTACACTCCCCCGCCTTTTCCGCATACTATGCAGAAAAGGGAGGGAGCTTTTTATGGCTGTGTTTCAAAACGGCATTGATGTTTCCCGCTACCAGGGCAGCATCAACTGGTCCCAGGTCGCCGCTTCGGGCAAGGAGTTCGCCATCGTGCGGCTGGGCTCCAGCAACAGCGGCGGACTGTATGTGGACCCCTATTTCGTACAGAACGTCAACGGCGCCCACGCCGCCGGGCTGCGCGTCGGCGCATACTATTATACCTACGCCCGCACGCAGCAGGCGGTGGCCAACGAACTTTCGTTCTTCCTGGACGCCATGCAGGGCTTTCAGCTTGAATACCCGGTCTTTGTGGACGTGGAGGACTCCAGCCTGACAAGTCTGGGGCGCACCCAGCTCACCGGGCTGGTACGGTATGCCCTCGACATTCTGTACCAGCGCAAATGGTACGGCGGCTGGTACAGCTATACCAATTATATCAACAACTACCTCAACGCCGCCGAACTGCGGGACTATCCGCTGTGGGTGGCGGACTACCGCGCCGCGCTGGGCTACAACGGCCCCTACACGATGTGGCAGTACTCCGGCAGCGGCAGCACGGGCGGCATTTCGGGCGCCTGCGACCTGAACCGCAGCTACCAGGACTTCCTGCCCGCGATCCAGGCGGGCGGGTTCAACAACTACGGCCCTTCCGGCCCGCAGATGCAGAATCTTTCCGGCTATTCGCTGGTGGTGTTCAACCCGCGTACCGAATACTTCTACTCCCCCGACCTCAACGACGTGGTGGGGTATCTGCCTTTGGGCCGCTACCCGGTGACCCAGCGCAGCGTGCAGAAGTACAACGGCTACGAATGGGTGGTGTTCACCTACAACGGCACTTCCTACTGGACTGCCGTGCTGGGCGACCGTAACCGGCTGGAACCCACGGTGTAAAACGCCAGGCCCTTGCATAACAACTATACGTTGTGCTATAATAGCGGCATCTGATTGACAAAGGCTTTCCGTTTATGGTTTAATGAATTTGTATGCGCAAAATACCAAATGCGCATGATGTTACCGCAGGGGGAACCAAGTGCATGGCAAAAAAACAACAGGAATACGGCAATGACAGCATCCGACAGTTGAAAGGCGCCGACCGCGTCCGCAAACGCCCGGCCGTCATTTTCGGCTCGGACGGCGTGGAGGGCTGTGCCCATTCCATTTTCGAGATCATCTCCAACTCCATCGACGAAGCCCGCGACGGGTACGGCAACCGCATCAACGTGACGCTGTTCCCCGACGAGGTCATCGAGGTCGAGGACTTCGGCCGCGGCATCCCGGTGGATTACAACCGGGCGGAGGACCGCTGGAACTGGGACCTGGTGTTCTGTGAGCTGTACGCGGGCGGCAAATACGCCGAGGGCGGCGGCAACTACGACTTCAGTCTGGGCCTGAACGGCCTGGGCCTGTGCGCCACCCAGTACGCCAGCGAATGGATGACCGCCGACATCTACCGCGACGGCTTCCACTACCATCTCGACTTCAAAAAGGGCGAGAACGTGGGCGGTTTGCAGAAAGAAGCCTACAAGGGCCGCCGCACCGGGTCCATCATCCGCTGGAAGCCGGACGCCGAGGTCTTTACCGATATTGCGGTCCCGGCCGAGACCTTCCGGGACATGATGCGCCGCCAGGCGGTGGTCAACGACGGCGTGACGCTGGTCTTTACCGACAAATCCGGCAGCGAGCCCCAGACCTATGAATACCTGTATGAACACGGCATCGCGGACTATACCCGGGAGCTGGTGGGCGACAAAGGGCTGACGCAGGTCCACTTCTGCGCCGGTTCTTCCACCGGCCGGGACCGCGCGGACCAGCCGGATTATCAGGTCAAGATGAACGTGGCTTTCGCCTTCTCCAACACGGTGCAGGCGCTGGAATACTACCATAACTCCAGTTGGCTGGAGCACGGCGGCAGCCCCGACCGGGCGGTGCGCACGGCCTTCGTCAGCCAGATCAACGCCTGGCTCAAGAGCAAAGGCCTGTATAAAAAGAACGAGAGTTCCATCACTTTCTCCGACGTGCAGGACTGCCTGGTGCTGGTATCGTCCAGCTTCTCCACCCGGACCAGCTACGAGAACCAGACCAAAAAGGCCATCACCAACAAGTTCGTGGCCCAGGCCATGACCGAGTTCCTGAAGCATCAGTTGGAGGTCTATTTCATCGAGCATCCTGACGAAGCCGAAAAGGCCTGCAAGCAGGTGCTGATCAACAAGCAGAGCCGCGAACACGCCGAGAAGGCCCGTATCACCATCAAAAAGACGATGACCCAGCAGATGGATCTGGCCAACCGCGTGCAGAAGTTCGTGGACTGCCGCAGCAAAGACCCCGGCCGCCGCGAACTGTATATCGTGGAGGGCGATTCCGCTATGGGCGCGGTCAAGCAGAGCCGCGACTCGGAGTTCCAGGCCATCATGCCCATCCGCGGCAAGATCCTAAACTGCCTGAAAGCGGACTACGCGCGCATTTTCAAGTCCGACATCATCACCGACCTGATCCGCGTGATGGGCTGCGGCGTGGAGCTGGGCGGCAGCCACAACAAGGATCTGGCCAGTTTCAATCTGGAAAATCTGCGCTTCAACAAAGTGGTCATCTGTACCGACGCCGACGTGGACGGCTACCAGATTCGCACGCTGGTGCTGACGATGCTGTACCGCCTGACCCCCACGCTGATCAACCAGGGGTATGTGTATATCGCGGAAAGCCCGCTGTACGAGATCAACACCAAAAACAAGACCTACTTTGCCTACACCGAGCCGGAGAAGGCCGATATACTGCGCCGCATCGAAGGCGAGAAATACACGATCCAGCGGTCCAAAGGTCTGGGTGAGAACGACCCCGAAATGATGTGGCTGACCACCATGAGCCCGGAGAGCCGCCGCCTGATCAAAGTGCTGCCCACCGATGTGGAGCGCACCGCGCAGGTCTTTGACCTGCTGCTGGGCGACAACCTGCAGGGCCGTAAAGAGCATATTGCCGAACACGGCGCCGAGTATCTGGACGATCTGGATGTAAGCTGACGCGAGGAACACTATGGCAAAAAAACGAGAGAAAAAAATAACGCCGGCCCGCCCGCAGTTGGGCGACAACGTGGAGATCCTGTCCGCCGGCGAGATCATCGAGTCCCCCATCACCGAAACGCTCGAAACCAACTATATGCCCTATGCGATGAGCGTCATCGTGTCCCGCGCGCTGCCGGAGATCGACGGCTTCAAGCCGGCGCACCGCAAGCTGCTGTACACGATGTATGGCATGGGCCTGCTGAAAGGCGCGCGCACCAAGAGCGCCAACATCGTGGGCAGCACGATGCACCTGAACCCCCACGGCGACGCGGCCATCTACGACACGATGGTGCGCATGGGCCGCTCCAACGAGAGCCTGCTGGTGCCCTATGTGGATTCCAAGGGCAACTTCGGCAAGGCGTACAGCCGCGACATGGCCTACGCCGCCGCCCGTTACACCGAAGCCAAGCTGGAACCCGTGTGTGAGGAACTGTTCCGCGACATTGACAAGGACACGGTGGACTTTGTGCCCAACTACGACGGCACCACCACCGAGCCCACGCTGCTGCCGGTCACCTTCCCCACCATTCTGGCCAACAACACTTTGGGCATCGCCGTCGGCATGGCGTCCAACATCTGTTCCTTCAACCTGACGGAACTGTGCAACGCCACCATCGCGCTGATGAAGGACCCCGAAGCCGAACTGAAAGAGATCTTGCCCGCGCCCGACTTTGTGGGTGGCGGCACCATCCTGTATGACGCCGCCGAGATGGAGAACGTGCTGGAAAACGGCCGCGGCAGTGTGCGTGTGCGCGCCCAGTGGAGCTATGACAAGGCCAACAACTGCATCGACGTGACGAACATCCCGCCCACCACCACGGTGGAAGCCATCATGGACAAGATCACCGAACTGGTGAAGCTGGGCAAAGTCCGCGAGATCAGCGATATGCGCGACGAGACCGACTTGAACGGCCTGAAACTGACCATCGACCTCAAGCGCGGGCAGGACCCGGATAAGCTGATGGCCCGCCTGTTCAAGTCCACCCCGCTGGAAGATAACTTTGCCTGCAACTTCAATGTGCTGGTCGCCGGGCAGCCCAAGGTGCTGGGCGTGCGGTCGATTTTGCTGGAATGGATCGCCTTCCGCGCCGAGTGCGTGCGCCGCCGCACCTACTATGACCTGCAGGGCAAGCAGAAGCGCCTGCACTTGCTCAAAGGCCTGAAAGCCATCCTACTGGACATCGACAAAGCCATCGAGATCGTGCGCAACACCGCCGAGGAAGCGGAGGTCGTGCCGAACCTGATGATCGGCTTCGGCATCGACGAGGTGCAGGCCGAATATGTGGCCGAGATCAAGCTGCGCCATCTGAACCGGGAATACATCCTCAAGCGCACCGCCGAGATCGAGGAACTGGAAAACGCCATCGCGGACCTGGAGGACATCCTCAAGCGCCCGGCCCGGATCAACCGCATCATCATGGCGGAGCTGACCGAGGTCGCCAAGAAATACGGCAAGCCGCGCCGCTGCGAGATCCTGTACGAGATCCCCGACGAGGGCGCCGACGAACCCGAACAGCAGGTCCCGGATTACCCGGTGCATCTGTTCTTCACGCGGGACGGCTACTTCAAGAAGATCACGCCCCAGAGCCTGCGCATGAGCGGCGAACAGAAGCTGAAGGACGGCGACGAGGTGCTGTTCACCTGCGAGAGCACCAACAGCGTGGAACTGCTGTTCTTCACCAACCACCATCAGGTGTACAAATCCCACGCCTATGACTTTGGCGACAGCAAAGCCAGCGTGCTGGGCGACTATGTAGCTTCGGCCCTGGGCATGGAGGAAGGCGAAGTGCCGCTGTATATGGTCGTGACGCCCAACTACCGCGGCTGGATGCTGTTCTTCTTCCAGAACGGCAAGTGCGCCAAGGTGCCCCTGAGCAGCTACGAGACCAAGCAGAACCGCCGCAAGCTGCTGAAAGCCTACAGCAACAAGGAAGAACTGGCCTGTATGCGTTATCTGCCCGAAGAAACGGAGCTTGCCATCTTCACCACCAACAATCGCCTGCTGCTGGCGGGCAGCGCCCTGATCCCCGAAAAGACCACACGCGATTCCGCCGGTGTCAATGTGATCAGCCTGAAAAAGAACGCCCGCATCGCGCGGGTCACGCTTTCCGAGGGGCTGGAACTGGGCGACGCCCACCGCTACCGCGTGCGTACCCTGCCCGCGGCCGGTGCGCTGCTGCGCGCCGACGACGCGACCGAACAGCTCACGCTGTGATTTCTTCTGCATAGAAAAAACGGACGTACTTTCTTCTGGAAAGTACGTCCGTTTTCTGTTTATCAGATCAAAGCCCGGCGCCGGTCTTTTGAGCCGAGACCAGCAGCATCATCGGGCGGCGCATCTCGTCCCGCATACCGGGAATATCCATCATGGACTCCGGCGGCTGCGGCTCCACCACCTGCCGCAGAACAAAGCCGTTGTTGAGCAGCGTGTTCAGATAGGTAGTCAGCGTGCGGTGGTATTTGACTACCGGCTCGCCCAGGAATACTGCTTCCCGCTCGCCCTCGTAGAAATAGCGGTCCACCGGGAAATGGAGGATGTTGCCATCGGCGCCATAGTACCAGTCCTGCGAACCGTAGGCCGTAAAGACCGGGTGTTCGGCCGAAAACACCAGCCACCCGTCCGGCCGCAGCCAGCGGTGGATCTTCTGGATCAGCGGCTCATAATCCTTCACATAATGCAGGGCCAGCGAACTGAGCACTACGTCAAAACTTTCCGGCGCAAAGTCCAGGTCCTCCATGGCGGCCTGGCGGTAGTTCACCCGCGGATGGGCGTTGCGCGTCCGGGCCACGGCCAGCATCTTTTGGGAAAGGTCGGTCCCCAGCACCGACGCCGCGCCGTGCTCGGCGGCATACCGGCAGTGCCAGCCATAGCCGCAGCCCAGGTCCAGAACGTCCCGCCCGGCAAAGGGCGGCAGCATCTTTTCGAGCGCGGGCCACTCCCCCGCTCCCTGCAGTCCTTTCCGGGAACGGTCCATCTGGCTGTACTTTTCAAAAAAGCGTTCTTCGTCGTATTTGTTTTCTTTCATAGCAGGCATTTCTCCCATGCAAAACGATCTTGCGGTCTCCGGCGATCCGCAGGGGCACGGTTGCTCCCCCCCTGCCGGACCGGCAAAAATTCCCCGCGGTCCCAGCAAAAACGCCGGGGCCGCGGGGAAAACTGGATACGGAAAAATCAGGCCAGCAGCGGCTTGCAGGCGGCGGCCAGTTCATCCTTGCGCGCCTGGGCGGCAGCCAGATCCTTGCCCATGGTGGTGAAGTAGGTCTTGATCTTGGGCTCGGTGCCGGAGGGGCGCACCACCACGGTGGAGCCGCTTTCCAGCGTATAGATCAGGACGTTGGCGGCGGGCAGACCGGTCTCCTCCGGCTTCTGGTAATCCACCACCTTCACGACCTTGTCGCCGTCGAAGTCCTTCGGCGGGTTGGCGCGCAGGTTCGCCATGATCCCGGCCATCTTGTCCATGCCGGACAGGCCCGGGAACTCGAAGCTGTCCACCTTGTTCAGATAGCGGCCGTACTCGCTGTAGATGCGCTCCAGTTCTTCCTTGATGGAGCTGCCCTTGGCGCGGTAGTAGGCGGCCATCTCGCAGATCAGCATGGAACCGATGATGGCGTCCTTGTCCCGCACATAGGGACCGGCCAGGTAGCCGTAGCTTTCCTCAAAGCCAAAGATGAAGCGGTCCACTTCCCCGGCGGCTTCCAGTTTGGCGATCTGGTCGCCGATCCACTTGAAGCCGGTCAGCACGCTGCGGCATTCAACGCCGTAATGTTCGGCCACTTTATCCGCCAGTGGGGTCGAAACGATGGACTTGCACATGACCGGGTTCTTGGGCATGGTGCCCTGCTCGATACGGCCCGCGCAGATGTAGTCCAGCAGCAGCACGCCCACCTCGTTGCCGGAGAGCAGCTCATAGCTGCCGTCCTTGCACTTGACGGCAATGCCCACGCGGTCGGCGTCAGGGTCGGTAGCCAGCATCAGGTCGGCACCGGACTTTTCGGCCAGTTCCAGACCCAGACGCAGCGCCTCAAAAATTTCGGGGTTGGGGTACGGGCAGGTCGGGAAGTTGCCGTCGGGGTCCTTCTGTTCGGGCACGATGGTGATGTCGGTGATGCCGATCTCGCCCAGCACAGTGGTGACGGGCACCAGTCCGCTGCCGTTCAGCGGGCTGTACACCAGTTTGAGCCCCGCGGTCTTGCAGATGCCGGGGCGGATGGAACGGGCTTCGATGGCGTCATACAGGGCGCGGATGCAGTCGTCGCCCACATACTCGATCAGGCCCTTCTCCATGCCCTCGGCAAAGGGCATGGTCTTGGCGCCGGTCAGGATGTCGGTCTTCTGGATCTCGGCATAGACGATGTCGGCGGCTTCATCGGTCATCTGGCAGCCGTCAGGGCCGTAGGCTTTGTAGCCGTTGTACTTGGCCGGGTTATGGCTGGCCGTGACCATGATACCCGCATTGCACCTATAGTAGCGGGTAGCAAAGGAAAGCGCGGGCACCGGCATCAGCGCCTTGTAGATGCGCACATGGACGCCGTTGGCGGCCAGCACTTCGGCAGCGGCGCGGGCGAACAGGTCGCTCTTGATGCGGCTGTCGTAGCTGATGGCGACGGTCTGGCTGCCGCCCTGGGTCTTGACCCAGTTGGCAAGGCCCTGGGTGGCCTGGCGGACCACATAGACGTTCATGCGGTTGGTGCCCGCACCGATCACGCCGCGCAGACCGGCGGTGCCGAATTTGAGGGCCACCGCAAAGCGGTCCTGAATGGCCGCGTCATCCCCCCGGACGCTTTCCAGTTCCGGCTTGAGGTCGGGGTCGTCGAGATCGGCGGCCAGCCACCGTTCATACATATCTTTATACATTTATGACACCTTCGCTTTCCGAATCGTGATGCTTTCTGTTAAAAATCACTGTTACAGCATTACTATACCAAGATTGCTTGGCATTGTCAATCGAAAAGACGAAGCCCCCGCAGAAAACTCTTCCCACGGCGTGGCTTACGACTTTTGCAACCGACAGCTATTTTCAGTTTTTCGGAAATGTGCTATAGTAAAAGCAAGATCGCGGCAATTCCATTTTTCAGCAGCCGATGATCGAAGCGAGGTGGTGTTCCTTTGGACAAGGCCTGTTCTTCCTGGAGTGGAATGCGAAAGTATCTTGAAAAAGAAATGTTGGCCGACACCTTGCAGGGGCGAATCCGTTACGGATGCACCCGTTATGTTGGCATGGACACCTGCCACATTTTTGAAGTATATGTGGATGACATACTCTTCAAGCAGTTTTCTTGGGAGACCGTAAACCGCTATTTCTTTCGCCAGGGGTATGCCCCTGCGTGCCATCCTATGACCATCGGGGAATATTGGCGGCATTTTCCCGCCCTGCTGGCGCAGCATCCTCTGGATACAAGAACGGAATATACCGATGATGAGTTCTGTGCCGCACTGAAAACTTACCGGAACAGCAGCATCCTGGACAGCGTTCGCTCCCGGAACCCCATCGTGAAAATGTTTGCCCTTTTGGACAGGCGTGTCGGACAGCGGACGCTGGAAAGCCTCGGCATGGAGATGCGGACAGCCCCGGATTGGCTGGTCCGCCTGTACCGGCTGCGGCTCGATCCTTCCAAGGACTTCTGGAAATGACCGCGCTGGCGGAAGCGGCAGAAAAACCATAGCACCATTCAGAGCACTGCACAAAAAGGAGCGTATCAGTATGTTTGCAAAGGTGACAAGCCTGGGTGTTACGGGGCTGGCCGGGTATCTGGTACAGGTGGAAGCGGATCTTTCCGGCGGGCTGCCGCAGTTCAACCTGGTGGGGCTGCCGGATTCTGCTGTGAAAGAGAGCAGCGAGCGCGTGCGCAGCGCCGTAAAGAACCTGCACTACCAGTGGCCGTCCAGCCGCATCACCATCAACCTGGCCCCCGCCGACGTGCGCAAAACCGGGCCGGTGTATGACCTGCCGGTATTCATCGGCATTCTGGCCGCCCAGGGCAAACTGCCCGCCCCCGGCCCCATGCGCGCCTTTTTGGGCGAACTGGGGCTGGACGGCGCGCTGCGCCCCGTGACCGGCGTGCTGCCCATGGCGCTGGCTGCCGTGCAACAGGGCGTGAAGGAACTGTTCCTGCCTGCCGAAAACGCCGCCGAAGCCGCCGTAGCCGAAGGGCTGACCGTCTACCCCGCCCGCAGCGCCCAGGACGTGGTGCTGCATCTGTGCGGCGCCGAAGCCTTGACCCCCGCCAAGCCCGACGGCTACGATGAAAACGGCGTCTGGACCGGCCCCGACATGGCCGATGTGCGCGGTCAGAGCGAAGCCCGCCGCGCGCTGGAAGTGGCCGCCGCCGGCGGACACAACCTGTTGCTGGTAGGCCCGCCGGGCACCGGCAAAAGCATGCTGGCCAAGCGGCTGCCGGGCATTCTGCCGCCGCTGACCTACGAGGAAGCACTGGAGACCAGCGCCATCTATTCGGTGGCCGGGCTGCTGCGCGGCAGCGAAGGGCTGGTACGGGCGCGGCCTTTCCGCAGCCCGCACCACAGCGTCAGCGCCACCGCCATCGTGGGCGGCGGCACGGTCCCCCGCCCCGGCGAGGTAAGTCTGGCGCACAACGGCGTACTGTTTTTAGACGAGTTGCCGGAATTTTCCCGCGACACGCTGGAAGTGCTGCGCCAGCCGCTGGAGGACGGCAAGGTGACCGTGAGCCGCGTACATGGTTCGGCTTCTTACCCCTGCAAATTCATGCTGGTCGCCGCCATGAACCCCTGCAAATGCGGCTATCTGGGCCACCCCACCCGCGAATGTACCTGTACACCCAGCGCCATCGCCCAGTACCGGCGGCGCATCTCCGGCCCGCTGCTGGACCGCGTCGACCTGCATGTGGAAGCACTGCCGGTGGAATACGCAGACCTTGCCGCCGCACAGGGCGGCGAGTCCAGCGCAGCGGTGCGCGCCCGTGTGATCGCCGCACGCACCGTACAGCGCGAGCGTTACCGCGCCCTGCCCGGCGTGCGGTGCAACGCCCAACTGCCCGGCAGCGCCCTGCGCCGGTTCTGCCCCATGACCCCCGCGGCCGAGCACATTTTGCGCGGCGCGTTTGAGCGGCTGGGCTACAGCGCCCGCGCCTACGACCGTATTCTGCGCGTGGCGCGCACGGTGGCCGATCTGGACGGCAGCGAAGTGCTGGACGCGGCCCACCTTTCGGAAGCACTGCAATACCGCAGCCTGGACCGCAAGTTTTCCCTTTCCTAAGTCAGAACCCCCGGCAAAGCCGGGGGCTTGGGTTAGCCCTAGAAGGGCATAAT
>SAMEA3387511__coassemble_1428_pt1 | contig 35797 bp, 23 predicted proteins | sample SAMEA3387511__metabat2_low_PE_011 | metagenome-assembled genome bin SAMEA3387511 (sample SAMEA3387511) | Felis catus | biome: Faeces | place: United Kingdom | collected 2012
AGCGTTAGGCCCGGCCCGGAGATTGCTTTATATGCACCATTAGCTCAGCTGGTAGAGCAACTGACTCTTAATCAGTGGGTCCTGGGTTCGAGTCCCCGATGGTGCACCAAAAGCAGCCTTACGGAAACGTAGGGCTGTTTTTTTGTTGCAGCATCCCGGAACGCTGCGAACCAAAGGTGCACCATCGGGGGACGAGAACAGCTCGTGCCGGCCGTCTTGCGTCCCGGCCGGCAAAAACGGTCCAGTGGACCGTTTTTAGAGCGCGGGAGAGTCCCCGGGGAACATAACGGCAGGCAGCACACGGCGGGGGTAGAGTCTTATGCTGTATCCCGCCGTGGGGGCTTTGTTTTGGTTTGTACGCTCGGAGGACTCGAACAGGGCGACGGCGCCGCAGCGCCGGGCCCAACAGTCCAGTGGACTGTTGGGCAGCCCGCGGGAGAGTCCCCGATGCGTGGTGGGTAGGAAGAACCTGACGGGGGCCACAAGGTGCACCATCCCCTTCGGGGCGGGCTCAGCGTTCACGCGGGCGCTCCGCTTCGCCTCGCGGGGACCGGTCGCTAAAAACGCTCCACCGGAGCGTTTTTAGCGACCGCTGATGGTGCACCAGGAACAGCCTTACGGAAACGTAGGGCTGTTTTTGTTTGCAGTATCCCGGAATGCTGCGAACCAGAGGTATTACAATGAAAAAAATATCGGTCATGATCCCTTGCTATAATGAGGAGGAAAACGCCCGGCCGATTTACGAGGCCGTGCGAAACGAGCTGCAGAAAAGCTGCCCCAACTACGACTACGAAATTTTGTTCATCGACAACAAATCTACCGACAACACCCGGCAGATCATTCGGCAGATTTGCGCCGAGGACAAGAAGGTGCGGGCCATCTTTAATAGTAAAAACTTTGGCCAGTTTAACAGCCCTTATTACGGCATTCTGCAGACCAGCGGCGACTGTACCATCACCATTTGCGCCGACTTCCAGGATCCCGTGGAACTGATTCCTGTGTTTGTTTCGGAATGGGAAAAGGGTTATAAGATTGTCTGTGGCATCAAGACCAGCAGCAAGGAAAGCAAGATCATGTATTTCCTGCGCAGCTGCTACTACAAGGCCATCAAAAAGATGAGTAGTGTGGAGCAGATCGAGCACTTTACCGGTTTTGGATTATATGACAAGAGCTTTGTCCAGACGCTGCGGGATCTGAAAGACCCCACCCCCTTCATCCGAGGTATCGTGGCCGAGCTGGGCCCTCAGCGTAAGGAGATAGAATACCAGCAGCCCCAGCGCCGGGCGGGCAAAACCCACAACAACTGGTACAGCCTGTACGACGCCGCCATGCTCTCCTTCACTAGCTACACCAAGGTGGGGCTGCGCATTGCCACCTTTGCGGGCTTTGCCATTTCCGGCATCAACTTCCTGCTGGCTCTGGTCTACTTTGTGATGAAGCTGATTTGGTGGGACCGGTTTATCGCCGGCACTGCGCCGCTGCTCATCGGCGTATTCTTCATGGGCGGTGTTCAGTTGTTCTTCATCGGTCTGCTGGGCGAATATATCATGAACATGAATGCGCGTATTATGAATCGTCCACTTGTGGTGGAAGAAGAACGGCTAAATTTTGAATAAAAGGAGGTGCCGGTGAGGGGGAGGCGGCAAAGTTAAAACGTATGTGTTGCTACATGAGTTAGTGATGATTTTAGTTTGTCACCTGTTTGCTCAAAGTTGGCAGGGAAAAACTTCCTTAGTTATCGGTTCGGCCTATTTTATGGTATGGGAGCTGGTGCTACTGAGAGTCTACGCTTTGGTGTAGCAGCAAGTTATCAAGCGTTTGCCTCTGACGTTGTCTTATGCGAATAAGGCGGTCGCAGTAGTGTGGGAAATGGTATGGTGGGTGTTGTTTTTAATGAGCAGATAACTGTACAGAAATGTATTGGTGCGACGGTTATTGCGTTTGGTGTGGTACTTTACGCATTCTCCAAAAGAAAAGCAGAAAAGGAGGTGGATACAGATGAATGAGTTTGCCAATGTTTTGCCCTATGCTTTAGTTTCATTGGCAGGGGGATTCCCTTCTTCTGTTAGTCAGGTTATGCTCAAAAAGTGGCTTTTCAACATTCATCGTGTACGGCACCTGATACGGCTGCACCCAAAAATGCGCGGAACTTTTGCAGGAGCGCCTGCCGGGGAACGTGCGCCTGCAAAACGCAAAGGCGGCGCGCGGCCCTTTGCAGGGCTATGATGCGGTGATCGTTGGCGGTTCCGTTTATATGGGCAAGATCCGCCCGGAAGTCAGCCGCTTTTGCCGGCGGCACCGCGGGGAACTTCTGAAAAAGCGTCTGGGGCTCTTTGTGTGCTGCTATACCCCGAAAGAGACCGCGGGCTTCCTGGAAACGCTGTTCCCGCGCGAACTGCTGGACCATGCCGCCTATGCGGCGGCCGTGGGCGGGGAGATGCGCTACGAAAAAATGAACGTGGTGTACCGCAGGCTGTTCGAATCGCTGAAAAAGATGGAGGGCTTCCGGGACGGGTTTCGCGAACCGCACATCGATGGGGAAGAGATCCAAAAACTGGCGGATGCGATGTTCAATTGAGTCGATAGGGAAGTCAGATGCTATGTGGGGAAAACTTTGCAGAAAGCTGTTTCTTATAGAAGCAGATCTGTGGCAGCGTTTTAGGCAGCAATATTTTACTTTGTGACGGATACTTTATTTTATTAAATGCTCTGCGGTCGTGCAGAGCATTTTTGTTTTTTACAGATCCTTTTATTGTTTACGACTTTGCTGACGCTGAGAAAATTGAAAACTTGCGCATAGAAGGATTGACAGGAATTTTCGTATTTGATATATTGTTATTACAAAATAACAATTTGGCTGCCTTTGCCTCACCAGCAAAGGCAGGAAGGAGGCAGTGAATATGCAAATGGTCAATTTCAATGAGGAACAGATTATTGCCAATGGGGCAGTGATCTATAACCAGCGGCCGAAAATCGAGGCCATCGCAGATTCCATTTGGAAGAATGGTTTTGATTTGCTGCTCTTTACCAGCAGCGGCGGCTCCCAGGCAATGTTGGACCCCTTCGCGTTTTATATCCGGCATATGTCGCGGCTGCCGGTAGAAAGTGTGCTTTCCGCCAATCTGATGACGGGAGACTGCAATCGGATCGGTCCTAAGACGGTTGCGTTCCTGACTTCCAAATCCGGCAATACCGCAGAAACAGTGGAAGCGGCCCGTTGGCTGAAAGCACAGGGCGTGCGCCTGTTTGCGGCGGTAGGGCAGGCGGATTCTACGCTGGAATCGATTTGTGATGACACCGTTGTTTATGGTGCAGGCCGTCCGCAGGAAATGATATTCTACCTTCTCATTGGCCGGTTGCTGTATCACAGCGGAGATTTTGAAGCCTACCCGCGCTTTGCAGATGAGTTGCAGGGGCTGGCGCGGGCGTTGGCGGAAGTTCGCAAACAGGCGGATGAAAAATGCCGCCGCTATGCGTTGGACTATTGCAAGGAACCCTACAATATTTGGATCGGCAGCGGCGATCTGTGGCCTACTGCATACAGTTATAGCATGTGTGTGTTGGAAGAAAGCCAATGGATCCGCACAAAAAGTGTTTCCAGCCCGGAGTTTTTCCATGGTACGCTGGAGCTGCTGGAGGACGATGTCTGCACGACGCTTCTGCTGACAGAAGGGCCTACCCGTGCGCAGGATGAGCGTGTCAAATCTTTTGCGGCTCGTCATACCCAAAAACTTACCTGTTTTGACACAAAGGACTATGAGCTGCCCGGTATCAGTGATGAATTTCGCAAGCTGCTCAGTCCAGTCGTCATGGCGGCTGTGCTGCAGCGTATCAGCAAGAATATGGAACAGATCACCGGCCATTCGCTGGATATCCGCCGGTATTACAGGAAAGAGAGTTATTGATTATGAAACTGATTGCGTTGGGTGATAATGTCATAGATTCCTACCACAATACCGGCGAAAATTTCCCCGGAGGCAATGCGGTCAATGTGGCAGTCCATGCAGCGCGGCTGGGGGCCCAGGCTGAATATTTGGGCGCGTTCGGCGATGACGAAATGGCGCAGATCCTGATCCGGGCGCTGGCAGATAACGGGGTCGACAGCAGCCACTGTCCTGTATTGCCGGGGCGCACGACCAAGGTTTGCCGCTATGATGTGATCGAAGGGGAGCGGACCTTCCTTGGTATCGTCACGGGCGATACCTGGGTCGGACCGCTGCAAATCGGCGAGGATGAGTGGAGCGAACTGCGAACGGCAGACCTGATTGTGAGTAGTTGTAATGCCAAAATGCCGGAACAGATGTGTGCGGTAGAAGCACTGCCGGCCGTCTTTGCCTATGACTTTGGGGAAAAGGACAAGTATCGGACTTCGTCCTACTACGATGAAGTGTGCCACGGGATCGATCTGGCTATGTTCTCGTGCGAAAAGATGGAGCAGGCGGAATTTGCCGCGCTGTGCGCTCCGCTGCATCACCGCGGGGTGGTGCATGTACTGGCAACGATGGGGGCCGCCGGACAGATGCTGTCTGTGGAAGGAAAAATCATAAAAAAAGCTACCCAAATGGTGCAGGCAAGTGATACAATGGGGGCTGGGGACTCCTTCCTTGCGGCCTTCCTGTGCGACCTGTATGCAGCAGGATGGGAAAAAGGCCAGCCTATGTCGGAACAGGCTTTGCTGCATGCGTTGGCAGCAGGGCAGCAGGTATCGGCCCGCAACTGTATGGAACAAGGCGGGTTTGGGGTTCGGGCGTCCCTGTGACAGATTCAATAGAAGGGAATCAAATAATGATCGAACTCAATGGACTGCATCTGGATAAAAACAGCGCAGTGCCTCTTTACGAACAGCTGCGGCAGGGGCTTTTGCATGCTATTACCAGCGGCTGCTTCCCGGCGGGGGCCAAACTCCCCACGGAAGAAGCGCTCTGTAAAGCCTTTGATATTTCACGTCCGGTTGCCCGCCAGGCTTACAATGCGTTGATCGAAGAAGGGGTGGTAGAGCGTACGCGCGGCAGGGGAACTTTTGTGCGTACGCCGGATACGCGGGGGCGCTTCCTCAACCAGCAGATGAGTTTTGAGAAAGAGATGACGCTGCTTCACCTGGAGCACCGTACGGAAGTTTTGCGTGCGGACTGGGTCAGCTATACACCGGCCCTGTTTGGCAGGTTGGAGCTTTCCCGGCAGGACCGCTGCTATCATCTGGTGCGCATCCGTTATGTCAGTGGAAAGCCCTTTGTTCTGGTAGAAAACTATATTCCGGAGTCTATTTTTCCGGGCATTGATGCATATGATTTTGGGAAAAATTCCCTGTATGATGTGCTGGAAAATGTTTACCGTGTTAAAATTGTGAGGGCTCGCCGCACGCTGATGGCACAGACGGCTACGGCGGAATTTGCTTCGCTGTTTGCCGTGCACAGAGGTTCACCGGTACTGTATGTGGAAAACGTAGTTCGGGATCAGTTCGACCGCGCGATCGACCTCAGTAAAGAATATCTGGATGGAGTGAGACAAAAATTTGAGTTTGAAGTAGTCAACCCATAAAATGCGGAGCGGGTGACCCGCAAATTATGCCGAAGGGGGACGAAGATGACACCGATCCGAGCGGTTATTTTTGATATGGACGGCGTACTGATCGACAGTGAGCCGGTTTATTTGCGACATGAGTGGGAACAACTGCATATTCGCTATCCATGGATCACGCCGGAAAGTCTGTACCCTACAATAGGGATGGCCAGTCAGGATTATATGCCTTTTATGGCACGTCTCTGCCGGCGGGAGAACGACGAGGCATTTGCGCAGGAGCTTCATGCCATGAGCACTTCCTGCCAAGTGTGTTATCCGGAAATTTTGAATCCGCAGGTCCATCCGGTCCTGGCGCGTCTGCGTTCCATGGGATTACAGATCGCGCTGGCAAGCAGCAGCAGCCGGGCCAATATTCAGCGGGTGCTGGAAACATGCCGCTTGACCGATGCCTTCGATGTACTGGTCAGCGGTGAATCCTTTACGCGCAGCAAACCTGACCCGGAAATTTATCGGTACACCATGGGGCGCCTGGGGCGGCAGCCGGAGGAATGCCTGATCGTGGAAGACTCCACTTACGGCGTACAGGCGGGCGCGGCAGCCGGGGGCATCGTGGCGGCTCTGCGTGATGATCGGTTCCCTTTTGATCAGCGCGCGGCCCATCTGCATATCGAACAACTGACAGAGATTCCGGCGCTGGTAGCATGCGGCGGACGGAAGATCCGGGCAGCTTTCTTCGATGTGGATGGTACACTGATCGCCAGCGGTACGCATGCCATGCCGGGAGGAATAGTGGAAGCTTTGACGGCGCTGCGCCGCCGTGGCGTGGCGGTACTGCTCTGCACCGGCAGACATAAACTGGAGATCGAAGAAGAAAACCTGCTGCCCGGCCTCACTTGGGATGGCGCGGCCTATATGAATGGCCAACTTTGCGAATGGCAGGGGCATACTGTGCAGGAAAACTGGATCCCAGCCGGTGATCTGCGGGAACTGCGGCGATTTTTGCAGCAACGGGGAAAAAGTTGTATATTTTTGGAAAAAAACTGCATGTATGCCAACCGGGTGGATGCGCGGATGGAGCGCGGTCAGGAGCAGGTGGGGACCGCTGTCCCGAAGGTACGGGGGATCGATGACCTGGAAACCAGAAAAATCGATCAGGCGATTCCGTATATTGCCCCCGAGGAGGAGGCAGAACTGTTGGCCCGAATGCCCAATTGCCAGATCAAGCGTTGGTCGCCTTTTGCAGTGGATCTGATCAGCAGGGAGGGCGGCAAACAGAATGGCATTCGTGCATTGTGTACAGCCATGGGAATTTCCCCGGAAGAAACGATCGCTTTTGGAGACGCCGAGAATGATTTGGAAATGCTGCGCCTTGCGGGGATCGGAGTTGCTATGGGCAACGCGTTGCCGCAGGTACGTGACTGCGCCGACTATGTAACGGGTACGGTCGAGCAGGGGGGCGTGGTGGAAGCTTTACACCATTTCCAGCTGATAGAAGAACGATAGCCGTCTCTGAAGTGGCGAAGCCGGAGTACAGAGGAACGAAACATTTTTCTGAAAACAAAGCCGACAAATGATAAAGAGATCCTCTTTGGTGCAGGAATGCAACTGCATCAAGGAGGATTTCTGCATTATAGGGCAAGAATGGATGACCGAGCCGATTGCCTGATGGAAAGCGGGAAGAAAGACAGGGCGGGTGCATTCTTCATATATTTTGCGATTGCTGAAGAAAACTTTTGTGGAAAAGAACAAAAAGGGGCGCGGAAATTCGGCTAAAGTGCGTATTGACGGAGGGAGCAAAAGAGAGTATACTATGGTCAAGATAATTATTTAAGAAACTTTAGAATATAATTAACCTTTGCCATGCCGCTACAGACGGCAGCGGAACGAACAAGGGGGGATGGTATGGACCAGACAGGTTGGAAGGAGGACGAATTTCCCCGGCGGTTGTTTTTGCTGTATGTGCTGTTCTATGCGGGGCAGGCTATCTACAACACCTACCTGAACTTGTATCTGTCTTCCGTAGGATTGAGCGATACACAGATCGGCATGACAGTTTCCGTTTCCACGGCGGTATTGCTGGCGGCTCAGTTGGGCTGGGGCATCCTCAGCGACCGGGCCCGGACCAAGAACCGGGTGCTCTTGCTGCTTTACGCTTTTATGGCGGTCTCCAGCTTACTGTTTTACCTGAGCACAGACTTCTGGTTCCTGCTTTTGGCGGTCACACTGTTCTCCGCGTTTATCAATCCCATTGTGCCGCTACAGGATAACTACACGCTGGAATGCCTGGAAAAAAGCCGCTGGGACTATGGCCAGATCCGTATGGGCGGTACCATTGGCTACAGCATTACGGTATTGTTCATCGGGTTGCTTTTGCAGGACAGCTACCGCGCGATTTTCTGGATGGTAGCGCTGTGTATGATGGCTTGCCTGCTGGTTTGCCGCGGGCTGCCAAAAGTACGTGGCTACCGCGGGAAAAGCAGTGGACGGGGTGGTTACCGGGCGCTGCTGCAGAATAAAAACCTGATCGGGCTCATCCTCATCAATCTTGTGTTCAGCAGCGGCTTGAACTTCTTCTATAACTTTTACCCGATTTATTATACTTCGATCGGCGGCGACAGTTCCCGTGTGGGAATGATGATGTTTGCCTGTTCGATATCCGAGATCCCGATGCTGTTCTTCATCCATCGGATCATCAAAAAGATCGGCGTGCGGGGTACGCTGATCATGGCCGGGTGCGTTACGGTAGTGCGCTGGGGGTTGCTTTTCCTGCTGCGCGATCCGATCCTGGTCATCCCGGTCAACCTGCTTCACGGTATTGGTTACACGGGCTTCAACTATTGCCTGGTGACCTACATAGCGCGCACGGTCCCCCGTGAGATGCGCGCGACCGGCCAGACCCTTAACGCCATTATCAGCAATGTGGTCTCGAAGATCCTGTTCGGCGTGGTGGGCGGCGTGGCCAGTGACCTGTTGGGCGTTGGGCCGGTAATGCTTGTGAATGCTGTGGTAATGGCGATTGCCGTTGCCGTCTTTGCGCGGTGGAGCGCATCCAATCCGTCTCTGGCGGGGAGTTCACACTCCCACTAAATATTTATACCCATAAACTAAAGGAGGAAAAGATTTATGAAAAACGCAAAACGAGCTTTGGCGCTGTTGTCTGCTGGTGCATTGGCAGTCGGCATGCTGGCTGGCTGCGGGGGCGGTACCTCGTCTTCCGCGGCGGCAGGGGGCGATTCCGCGACGGGTGAAAGCTCTGCAGCCGGTTCGTCTGAGGGCGGCGAGATCCGCGTGGTGACCTTCTTCGCGGGGTCGGACCAATGGGCGCCGGTCTGGAAAGAAGTTGTGGCGGATTACATGGCCGCAAACCCCGGCGTGACCATCATCGATGAAAGCCAGCCTACGGCCGGCGCCAACGACTTGTTCCGCACCAAAGTGCAGGCTGATGTGGCGGCCGGTACTCCGGCGGACCTGGTCCTGTTCTACAATGGCGCCGATATGACGACCCTGTCGGATTCCGGCCTGTTTGTGGACCTGAACACCTATCTGGAAGCTGATCCCGAATGGGCCAGCCACATCAAACCGGATGCGCTGGCGGCGGGCCAACAGGACGGCGTACAGTACTGCATCCCCTACATCGGCTTCTATGAAGGTCTGTTCTACAACAAGGGACTCTTTGACAAGTTTGGCCTGCCCGAACCCACGACTTGGGAAAACATCATCAATAGTGTCGAAACCTTCAAAGAAAATGGGATCGCGGCTTTCGCCGCGCCGCTGCCCAAGGCCTCCTACATTACCGAGGCGTTCATCCTCTCTCAGGTAGGTGCGGAAGGCCAGCAGAACTACTTTGACGAGTCCTGGGCTCCGGCGCTTTACCGTATCAAGGATCTGTACGACGCAGGGGCTTTCCCGGCTGACGCGATGACCATGAGCGAGGACGATGTCCGCGTACTGTTCCAGGACGAAAAGGCTGCCATGATGATCAACGGCAGCTGGTGTGTCTCGGCTCTGAAAGACAACGAGAATATGCGCATTATCTCGATGCCGACACTGCCGGATGGCGTTGGCGGTTCCAACGTGGCGCTGTCTGGTTATGGCAGCGGCTGGTATATGAGCAAGGAAGCTGCGGAACGGGATGACCTGACCCTGAACTTCCTCAAGTACCTCACCAGCCCCGAAGTGATGACCCGCTTTATTGCCATGGGCGGCAGCCCGGCCATCGATTGCGAGACGCCCGAAGGCGTGACTCCGCTGGAAAAGAGTGCGCTGGAGATGCTGGAAACGGCTGAAAGTACTCGCCCGGCTATCGACAGCCAGGTCACCCGCGAAGCGTGGGCTGTCCTGACGGAACCCGGTATCCAGTATATCGTAGAAGGGGAGCGTACCCCGGAAGACTTGCTGGCAGAAGCCAAATCGATCAATGACAGCGCTATCTGATCGCTGCGCCGCCGTTCACGGCGGTAAGGCATAAGCGCTTCCCCGGCAGGAACCCCGAACGCTGGCCTGCTGCCGGTGTTCGGGGCCTTTTTTAGAAAGGAGGGAACCTGACCCCCTATGGTCCTCAAAAGCAAAAAGTGGTTTACTTTATTTATCCTTCCCGCGTCGGCCTTTATTGTCGTGTTCCTGCTTTACCCGTTGTTCCGCACCTTCTATTACAGCCTGACATCCTGGCGGAACTTTTCGGTCAAGCAAACCTTCATTGGTTTAGATAACTATCAGCGTTTGCTGGAAGATCCGGTGATCGGGATCGCCATACGCAATACCTTTATCATGATGGTGGGCGTGTTCATCTTCCAAATCGGTGTAGCATTGCTGCTGGCGCTGCTGGTAGCCAGCACCAAGAAGATGTTCAAAATCCTGCGCACGACCTATTTCATTCCGATCCTGATCTCGGCCACTGCCATCGGTTTGATGTTCAAACTGATTTACGGCTATGAATATGGTCTGCTCAATATTGTCCTGGAACTTTTCGGCAAGGAAAAGCAGGTCTGGCTCAATGAAGATACCTCGATATTCCTTGTTTCCATTCCGGTCATGTGGCAGTATGTAGGGTTCTATTTCGTGATCTTCCTTACGGGTATGTCCAAAATTTCCCCCGATATTTACGAATCGGCCGAACTGGATGGTATCCGTCCCTGGCAGAAGGCTGTTTATATCACGATCCCCATGATGCGGGATGTGTTGGCTTCGGCAGTAGTACTGGTCATTTCGGGCTGCTTCAAGGTGTTCGATATGGTCTATGTCATTACCAACGGCGGGCCGATGAACTCCAGCCAGCTGCTCAGTACCTACATGTACAGTATGGCATTTGAAAAATACAATGGCGGTTATGCCTCGGCCATTGCAGTACTGATGATTCTGTTGGGCATCCTGGTCACGGTGGTACTGCGCCGCGTGACGGAACCCCCGCGGGACAACTGAAAAGGAGGCCCACCATGAACAACACGCAGATTCGATACCATAAAACCCCGCTGCAATGGGTGGTAACCTTTTTTAAATGGGCACTGTTGATTGCTTGGGCTGCCACGACCATTGTTCCGCTGGTTTGGGTATTGCTCAATTCCTTCAAGTCGTCGGACGAGATCCTGCGCAGCAGTCTTTCGCTGCCCACTTCGCTGGATCTGAGCAACTACGTTACCCTTGTCAACTATCCCGATGTCAACATTCCCCGCGCTTTCCTCAACAGCTTCATCATTTCCGGCTCGGTGGTGCTTCTGGTCGTTATCTGTGCCAGTATGGCGTCCTTTGCTCTGGGACGGCTGAAGGTGCGCGCATCGACCATCATCATGGCGATATTAACGGCGTGTCTGCTGGTCCCCAGCTTTGCTACCGTTATTCCGAACTTCGTCACCATCAGCCATCTGAGCTTTGCCAAAGGCAACTGGCTGGCTGCCATTCTGCCCCAGACGGCGGGCAACCTGTGCTTCTCCACCATTATGATGACCGGCTTCATGCAGTCGCTTCCGCAGGAATTGGACGAAGCTGCCATTATAGACGGTGCCAGCGTACCGACTGTATTCTTCCGTATCAGCCTGCCGCTGTGCCGGTCCATCATCGCTACAGTAGCTATCATGGTATTTGTGTGGAGCTACAACGATCTGTTTACTTCGCTGGTCTATATCTCTGAACGCAGCAAACAGCCGATCTGTGTGATCCTGTCCATGGTAAGCAATATGTTCGGCACGGACTACGGCGCTATGATGGCTGCGGTAGTCGTCACGATGCTGCCGCTGATTTTGCTCTACATCGTAGCGCAGGAGCAGGTCGTTTCCGGCCTGACTGCCGGTGCGGTCAAAGGTTGAGCCCGATCCCAACCATTATCTATATAAGGAGAATTCCCATGAAGATCCTGACCAATCACATGGGCTACAGCGCCCATGGCCCCAAGAAAGCTGTAATCCAGTGCGCAGCCGGTGAGGCTCCGCAGGCCTGCCGGCTGGTGGATGCTGCCGGGCGGGTGTGCCGCTCGTTGCTGCCGGAAGCGGTGGGCGAGGTGGCCCACTGGAACCAGGGCGAATTCTGGACGGTTGATTTTTCCGATTATACGGTGGAAGGCGAATATTACGTCGAAGCAGAAGGTTCGTCCGGTTGTGTTCGTTCCCATCCCTTTGAGATCAGCGCCAAGGTGCTGACGATGCGGATGATCAGCGCCGTAGGCTACTACTTCAAGGCGCAGCGCGATAGTGGCGAGTGGCTGGCTGCCGATCGTACCCTGCACTTCCGCGGTCCGCGGGAAGGCATCGTGGATGCCCACGGTGGCTGGTATGACGCCACGGGCGATTATGGCATCCATCTGTCGCACCTGTCCCACAGCACCTGGCACAATCCTCAGCAGGTCCCCTTCAGCGCCTATACCTTCTTTAAAGTTCACGAGTTCCTTGCTGCCAGCGGCAACGAAGAATATACGATGGTCAAGCGCCGGGCACTGGATGAGGGGTTCTGGGGAGCGGATTTCCTGCTGCGGATGCGGGCGCCTTCGGGCAGTTTCTACCGTACGATCAGCCGAGCCAAAGCGCTGGACGCGGTTCACGGGACCCGTACCCTGGGGTTCGAATATAAAGGCAGCAGCGATCAGTTCAGCGATACGGCAGCTACGGCCGACAGAGAAACGGTAACGGATGAAAATTACGAATGCAGCCTGCGCTGTGGCGGCGGGCTGGCCATTGCGGCGCTGGCCGCGGCAGGGCGCTTTTTCTATCTCGGAGCGGAACATACGCAACAGGAGTATATTCTGGCTGCCAAAGAAGCCTGGGCGCACCTGTCCCGCCATAACGAGGCGTATACCAACGACGGTCAGTGGAACCTGGTGGATGAATACTGTGCCTTGATTGCCGTTACCGAACTTTGGCGTACGACCGGCGAGTATGAGTATCTTACCGCTGCCCGGGATATGGTTTCCCGTATTCAGGCGCGCGCAGTGCCGGCAGGACCGCAGATGCGGCGCCTGGAGATGGCCCCTGGCAGACCGTTCTATTCGGCGGCTGACGAAGGAATGCCGCTGATTGCACTGCTGCAATATGCGCAGGTAGAACCCAATGCCGGTGAGGCGGAAGCAGCCCGTGTGCTGGCGGAAGAGATATTCCGTTACCAGCTGCAACTGACGGACAGCGTGCCCAATCCCTTTGGGTATCCGCGAATGGAGTGTCTGGATGGCGACACCATCCACGCCAAGTTCTTCTTCTCCCACCAGAGCACGGCCGCGCCCTGGTGGCAGGGCGATAACGCCAGACTCGGATCGTTGTCCGCTGCGGCGGCCATGCTCGGCCGTACGACCCGGGATAAGGTGCTGGCGGCCCGTTGCCGCAGAATGGCACAGGATACGTTGGATTGGATCATGGGCTGCAATCCCTTCGATTCCTGCATGATCGAAGGATATGGCTACCACAACATCCAGTACTTCTACCTGGGACGGTACGATTTCCTGAACTGCCCCGGCGGTATCTGCAACGGGATCACCAGTGGCCTGCATGACGAGGACGGGATCGAATTCGTTACACAGCCTACGGAAGAAGTCAATGACAACTGGCGATGGGCTGAACAGTGGATCCCGCATGCCAGCTGGTATCTCTATGCCATGGCACTGAAATTTGAATGATCAAGTGAAGGAGAGTATCACAATGAATATGATGGATTATATCCGTGAACAGCCGGAGGTGTTTGCCAAAGCGATGGCGGGGCGTACGGCCCTGGCGGCTCCCTTTGTGGAACTGTTCCGTGCTGTGGACCCGGACCGCCTGTACATAGTGGCAAGCGGAACTTCTCGCAATGCATCGGCTACGGCGGCCCCGTTTATGTCTCAGGTACTGGGAATGGATGTGACGGTCAGCGCGCCTTCCCGTCTGTATGCGGTGTATGGTCAGCGCCCGCTGATGATCTATGTCTCCCAGGGAGGAAACTCCACCAACACTATTGCGGCTATGGAACGATTTGCCGACATTCCCGCGCTGGCCATGACCGGGGATCGGGGCCGTATTTGCGACCTGTGCCAGCACTATGCCGAGATCCCCTGCGGCCCCGAAACCGTCGGCCCCAAGACCAAGGGCTATACGATGACGATCCTGGGACTTTATCTGCTGGCGCTGGAAGCGGCGAAAGCCACCGGACGCCTGGCCGCAAAGGATTACGAGAACTATATCGAAACGCTTACAGCGGCAGGCCGTGCGATGGCTGCCAATGTGGAAGCGACCGTTGCCTGGCAGAAAGCCAACGATGAAGCCCAGCGCGGGCTCAAGGTGGCGTACCTGGTCGGTAAAGGTCAGGCGCTGCGTATCGCCCAGGAAGGGGCGCTCAAAATGCAGGAGACCCTGCTGATCCCTACCGCGGCCTTTGATTTTGAGGAATTCCTCCATGGCCCCACCAGTTCGATCAAGCCGGAAGTGGCGGGCTTCTATCTGCTGCCGCCGGAAGGCGACCCGGATCGCCGCCGGATGCTGGATCTGATGGCCTATCACCGCAGCGTGTGCCCCCATGTCTATACGCTGGGGCAGGGAACGCCTGCGGACGGCCGGGACTGTGGCTTGCAGGTGACTGGCCAGTGGTACACCCAGCCGTTTGAATATATCCTGCCGATGCAGGTGATCAGTGCGGCGGTGCCGGCCGAACTGGGTATCGAAAATGCCAGCTTTGCAACCTTCCATAAGCTGGACCTGTTGCTGAACATCAAGTTCAAGGGCGCCGATGGCGAGACGGAGTATGTTCAGCCCGGTGCACATTGAATGACCCGGAGGTACGTTATGGATTATGTACTGGGAATTGACTCCGGCGGCACGAACTTCCGCATCATGGCGGGGGACTGCCAGGGGAATGTTCTGGGCAGTTATACCGGCCGACCGGCCAACCATTACTGTGTGCCGGAAAAGGAGATCAAGCAGATCGTCAATCAGTCGCTGGACGCCTGCCTGGCTCAGTTTGGCGGCCGGCGGGAGGACTGCCGGTATCTCGTGGTGGGCACCACAGGACTGGACAGCGACCAGGACGGCGAATACCTGCGCAATCTCTACGGGCAGATCCCGGGGTTGAATTGCCCGCAGTGTATCATGAATGATGCAGAACTGGCTCACTATACGGTAACGGGCGGAAGCGGTGTGCTGGTGATCTCCGGGACCGGGTCCATTGGGTTCGGTCGGGATCGCCTGGGGCACACGGCCCGGGCCGGTGGATGGTTTTGCACGATCCTGGGGGACGAAGGCTCGGGCAGCTGGGTCAGCAAGCGTGCGTTGCGTCAACTGGGCCGCTGGCTCGACGGCGCCGCTGCGGAGGGCGTTTTGATCCGCAGTCTGCGCAAGGAACTTTCCGTTCACACGCGGGAGGACCTCAATGACATTGCCGTTCGCATGGCGGACCCGCCCTGGAAACCGCCGGAGCTGGGTAAATTGGTGAATGAAGCGGCTGCGGCCGGGGACCCGGACGCGGTGGCCATTCTCAAAGAGGCTGCGGCGCTTATGCTGACCATCGCGGAAGATGTGGCAACGGCACTGCACCTGGATGAAAATGAACCGGGTTTCCCGCTGGGAATCTGGGGGAGCAACATTCTGAAATCGCCGGTTCTGTGCGATGAATTCTGTGCGCTGGCAGCTAAGCGCTTTCCGGGGTCCCCGGTCGTGCGCCCTGCCCGTTCGGCCACCGAGGGGGCGGTCCAACTGGCGCTGGAGCGCCTGAATGCAGAAAAAGGTACGGCGCAGGCTGTTTCTTGAACGAAATGATCGAAGATTGTGCAGGAAAAAATGCAGGGACCGGTTGGAATTTGGTCAAATTCTTGGTACAATAGAAATTGATAAAAACAAATGATTTCCGCTGCCTGAATTTATACAAGCAGATTGATGGGAGGCCGTTTCATGACATCCTATGTACCGGAATATCTGAAGGCCAAAAACCGGAAAACTGTGTTCGACCTGTTTTTGCGCGATCCGGAGCTTTCGCGTGCCGAGATCGTGCAGCGGACAAGGATGAGTTTCCCCACGGCAAGCAAAGCGGTGGATTTCCTCATCTCCCGCGGGATCGTGACCGAAATCGGGAGCGAGGAACCGGTCGGCAGACCGGGACGCCGCCGGCGGAGCCTTCGGTTTAATCCGTCGGCTTACGCTGCGCTGGCCCTGAACTTTGAAGGCCGCGTATTGGAAGTGGGGCTCGTAGACCTGGCCGGGCAGTTGTTGCAGTACGAGCAGCACGCGTTCGACTGTTTTCATCAGACGGAAAATTATGCGCAACTGGCGCCCATGCTGCAGGCGGTCGTAGAAAAATCCCCTTGCCATGTGCTGGGCGTGGGGATCGGTATGCCTGCCGACATTGACAATAATGCCGAAACGGTCGCGCTGTATTATGACCGGCAGGAGGTCGTCGTCCCGTTGAAAGACCTGTTTGGCGATTTGCTGCAGGCCCTGCAGTTGCAAGCGTTTTACGGCAACGATGTGAATCTGGCTTGCCTGGGGGAAGCGTCTTTGCGAGGCGGCGCAGGTGAAAAAATGAACCTTTGCTACCTCACGCTCGGAACGGGCTTCGGCGCCGGGATCATGAACAACGGGGCTATATGGCTCGGCGGTCATGGGCGTGCGGGCGAGATAGGCAACACACATCTGGGGGCGTTTGACCTCAAAGGTCCGCTGCAAACACAGATCGAGCCATTGGAGACCCGTATCAATCTGCAAGCGCTGGAAAAAGCCTTTGGGATCAATCTGTTGGATGATACAGTGCTGCCGCAGGATACACAGGACCAGATGGTAGAATTTTTACTGCCGGCGCTGGTTACAGCCGTTTACAATTTCAGTTTTCTGTTCGATATGGACCAGTTTGTAATGTCCGGCGCGATCCCGAATCGTCTGCCGGGATTGGCCGCCTGCACAGAGAGGGAAGTGAACCGGCTGCTGGCATATCGGAAACGCAGCGTTACGATCTCCAGACCCGTTTCGGCACACTGTACCCTGATCGGTGCAGCGAACGCTGTATTTGAAGGTACGATCCTAAGTGAACTACAGGGATAAAACGATCCCAGTGCAGCCGGAGGGCATCCTTACTTACACCAGGGAAGCCGGAGAAGGCACCGGAAAAACCGGTCCCATCTCCGGCTTTTTTAGTGCCCGGCAAGAAAGAAAAAAGAAGGGAGCTTTGCTATGTCCGTATCGTCCCGTTCACTTACTACCGGCAGTATTTTTCAAAGCCTGGCAAGGTTTTCACTGCCGATTTTATTCACATTGTTTTTGCAGGCGCTCTATGGCGGTGTTGACCTGCTGGTGGTGGGGCAGTTTGCCTCCACTGCCGATGTTTCGGGCGTGTCCACAGGTGGTATGCTGCTTTCGACCTTCACGATGCTGGTCACAGGGCTTTCCATGGGTACGACCGTCACAGTAGGGGAAGCCATCGGCAGCGGCAACAGACGGGAAGCAGGCCGGGCGGTCATGGCGGGATTGATCATGCTGGGGACGTTGGCTGCGTTGCTGACCTTTGGCCTGGTGGCATTTGCAGAACCGCTGGCTGCACTGCTTCACGCTCCGCCCGAAGCCATGGCGCATACGGTCGCCTATATTCGGATCTGCGGGCTTGGCATGATCTTTATTGTGGCTTATAACTTCCTGGGGGCGGTGCTTCGGGGGGCTGGCGATGCCAAAACGCCCTTGTTTACGGTAGCGGTAGCCTGTGTGGTCAATATTGCGGGCGATTTGATCCTGGTATCCGGGTTCCATTTGGGGGCGGCAGGGGCGGCCCTGGCCACCGTGACGGCGCAGGCGGTCAGCGTGGTGCTCTGCCTGGTCATTCTGTGCCGCAGGCCGCTGCCTTTTGAATTGCACAGGCGAACGGCACGTCCGCTTCGGCGTAAGGTCTTGCGGCAACTGCGCATCGGTGTGCCGGTGGCACTTCAGGAATTGCTGGTGGGCAGTTCGTTCCTGGTGATCCAGACCCTTGTGAACGGTATGGGAACGACCGCTTCGGCGGGCGTCGGCGTGGGGGAAAAAGTTTGTGTATTCATTATGCTGGTGCCTTCGGCATATACGCAATCCATGTCGGCTTTTGTGGCGCAGAATCGCGGCGCCGGTCACGCAGACCGGGCACAGCAGGCGTTGCGCTGCGGTATTTTGTCCTCACTGGTCGTAGGGGCGGCAATGGGGGCATTGGCATTTTGGCACGGGGACTGGCTGGCGTCTTTTTTTGCCAGGGACCCGGCGGTTATCACGGCGGCAAGGCAGTATCTGCAGGCGTATGCCATCGACTGCCTTCTGACACCGCTTTTGTTCTGCTTTACCGGCTATTTTAACGGCTGTGAAAAAACGCTTTTTGTTATGGTACAGGGAATCGTTGGCGCCTTCTGCGTGCGAATCCCCGTGGCATGGGCAATGAGCCTTCTGCCCGGAACAAACCTATTCCTGATCGGTTTGGGGACCCCGGCATCCTCTTTGATTCAGGACCTGCTTTGCATCGGATATTTTATGCTTTTGCGCCACAAAGAAAAAGCAGAACTGCCGCGGCTTCGGTAGACTTTGCGGAAATCGGGCGTTTACTTGAATAGGGCGGCGGCTGGATATAAAACAGCCGCCGCCCTTGACTTATGTGCGAAATTCCGAAAGCCAAAAAGCACCCACAAATGACAAGTTCTGACGATATACACTGGATGCCGCCTTTTCTTATAATAAAGATGTGTGATCGCCAATGGTTTTGCTATGGGCGAAATATCAAAGAAAAGGTAGGAATCGTATGAAAGCAAGTTGGAAAGCGCGCTGCTGCTGCCTTGCAATCGCAATGGCATTGGCGGCGGGACAGAGCTTGCCGGTCTATGCGGCCGGGCAGGCGCTGCCAACGACGGAAGTGGTCCAGCCGGAGGAGGAAGAAGCCGCATCTTCTTCAGCGCCCGAGGCGACTGCCCCGCCTGAGGAACCTGCGGAGGATGGAACAGACGAAAATACCCCCCCCCCGTACACTGAGGGCGAGGCGGAGACTGATCCTGCTTCGGAACCGACGGAAGCACCTGCGGAAGAACCTGGCGAGGAGCCCGGCGAAAGCACGGCGGCGGAACCGCAGGAGCCTGCGGAGGAAGAATCCCCGGTACAGGAACCTGCGGAAGAACCGCAGGCGCCGGAAAACGCCGAATCTGAGGAGGAAGTTGCCGAACCCGCCGCCCCGGAAAACCCTGCATCCGAGGCCCCGGCGGAGCAACCGGCGGCGTCTGCTGGCGAAACGCTGTCGTTGGAAGGGGCGCGCACAGAGCCTTCTGCCAACGCGGTTTGGTCCGATGACTTTTCGCAGACGGCTGAACCCGCCGATGAAGAAGTCGGAAATACGTGGAAAAATGGCGTGGTCCCGGCCAACTGGAACGATGTGTGGCTGGATCCTGCTCCGACGGATCCTACCACGACCTACTGGGAAGTAGTCGAAGATGAAGCCCTGGATGGCGGCAAGGGGATCCACCTGCATAGTGAGGACGCTGCTGCCCGCATGGATATTATCAGTGGTGTGTCCGGGTTGGACTACAGCAAGGATTATGTGCTGCGCCTGCGGATCAAAACGGAGGATTTGAACAAGCTGAAGATTCGCGCCCAGGTGGGCGATAAAGGAAATATCGCCCTGCCGGAAGGAACGATCCCCGGCGGCACGCAGGACTGGTATGACTTTGAAATGGATCTGGCCGATTTGCAGGAAGTGTATGACGCCAGCGACAAAGGCGATAAAACCAACGAAAACGGTTATTTGAAACTGGAGATCTTCTCCGCTGCGGGCACTACGGGCGATATCTGGATCGACCGCGTAGAGATTGTTACCAAGAGCAGCGCCGAGGCGGACAAGGGGGAAGTCCTGTGGTCCACGGGGTTTGACGAAGCGGTGCCCGCTACCGGGGATGCCGCCAAGTACTTTGTAGACGGGCAGGGACCCAAGGGCATGATGGGCGCCTGGGTACCGGTCTCGCCGGATACGACTAAGTTCCAACTCAAGCTGGACAAAGAGACCCAAGTCAGCGGTACCTATTCTCTTTATGCTAAGAGCGATTACGAACCGGGTTCGGGTAGTGAACAGCGAGTCTTGCTGTATCCTGACGAGTTCCCGCACAATGCGGACTACACGCAGGATTATTTGCTTCGCGCTAAAATCAAGCTGCAAAATGTTGGTTGCAGCAGTTGGGGCGGGGCGGCGCTGCGAGTTGATCTTGCGAAAAGTTCCATTACATCTACTCCTGCACTGAAGGGAACATCGGATTGGCAGACTGTAGAACTGTATCTTTCGGCGGAAAATCTGCAGAAAACGGCAGAGTGCACCCAGGGACAACTTAGACCCGCTATTTCGTATGAGAATTTCACCGGCGAGGTGTGGGTCGATGATATGGAACTCATCGCGCTGCCTTATACGCTGGAACTGGGACAGACCAGCCTGACGTTGACGCAGGGCGATACGCAGCAGCTTACGACCAACGCCCCGGATGGTGAGACCCTGACCTGGGCCAGTTCCGATGAGGCGGTAGCCACCGTCAGTGACGATGGTACGGTGACGGCTGTCGGCCGGGGCGTGGCGACCATCACCGCCACAGCCCCCTCCGGCAGCAGCGCAAGCTGCACGGTCTCGGTCATTGACGCGGCCATGGAATCGGAGTTCGCAGCCATGCGCGATAAATGGGTCGAGCGCCTGACCGGCAACAGCTACTGGGCCGAGGATGCTACTTCGGAAGAATACAAAACCATTCTAGCGGGCTATGATGAGGCAGCCAAAACGGCACAAGACCATCTGGTGGATAACAGCGCGGATATGCTGTTTAATGACTTGAATCTTGACTTCGACAAGATTTATGGTTCTCCTTCCACAGACTCCAACGACAGTGTGGACTATTCCACGGCGATCAGCCGGATCCAGGATATGGCTCGCGCCTGGGCGGCAAAGGGCAGCCAGTATTACCAGAATGAAGAACTGAAAGCCGACATCCTCTATGCCATGGAGTGGGCCTACGCCCACTTCTATAACGAGAAATTGGATAACAAGGCCATGTTCGGCAACTGGTATCACTGGTGGATCGGGATCCCCCAGAATCTGGCGGGGGCCGTCATCCTGATGCATGACGCAATGTCCCCCGAACTGCTTCAGAAGGAAGCTGCTGCGCTGCAGCACTTCAACGAGGACCCCGCCTGGGTCTACAAAGTCAAGGGCGCGGCCGGCAAGATGGATATGACCGGCGGTAACCTGGCGGATACCAGCCTGGCTTCGCTGCTGCGCGGCGCGGCCTGCAGCGACCAGACGGCTGTGATCAACGGTACCAAATACTTTGACCAGATCGTGAAGGTCGTCACCAGTGGTGAGGGCATCTATGCCGATGGCTCCTTCATCCAGCACACCAACTTGGCCTATACCGGCGGTTACGGCGCTACGCTGCTCAACGGTGTGGAAAAACTGGTCTATCTGACGGCTGGCTCCGGCTGGAGCATCAACGCGGACCAGCTCGGTGTGGTGTATGACTGGATCTGGAACGGCATCCGCCCGTTGTACGCCAATGGCGCCATGTTCGATATGGTCAACGGCCGCGGTGTGGCGCGTCCCTCCAGCAGCGACCTGAAAACCGGCCGCGGCATTCTGGCGGCGGTGACCCTTCTGGCCGAAAGCGCCCCTGCGGATCGCAAGGCTGACTTGCAGGGCTTTGCCAAGGCCCAACTGCAGGCAGGCGCCGAGGCTATGGGCGAAAGCGAATACTACAGCGGCATGAACGCAGCCGCTATGATGAGTGCTTTGGCCCTGGTGAATGATGAGACCATCCAGGCGGTGCCCAACACCGGCTATGCCAAGGTCTTTGGCAGTATGGACAAGGCCGTGGCCCACAGCGATACGTTCAGCTTTGGCATCAGCTACGCATCCGGCCGTACCGGCCGTATGGAATTCGGCAATGAAGAAAACAAGACCGGCTGGCACCAGAGCGACGGCGCCACCTATCTGTACAATGGCGATCCCGACCAGTATGCGGACAACTACTGGAACACCGTCGACCCCCAGCGGCTGGCGGGCATCACCACCGACCACAGTAGTTGGGAGCTGAAAGCCTGGGGCAACTATGTTGGTAACGCCAACTTCAACGGTGGTACGGCCGTTGGCCCTTATGCCAGCGTAGCCATGAACTTCAAAAACTACAGCACCTCCGATAACCCGGACCTGACCGCCCGCAAGGCATGGTTCGTCTTTGACGACGAGATCGTGGCGCTGGGCGCAGGCATCACCGGCATCGACCCCGAACGCACCACCGAGACTATTGTGGAAAACAAGAAGATCAACGGCGACAACAAGCTGGTGGTAGACGGGCAGGAGACGGCCCCTGAACTGGGCGATCAAGAAAAACTGACCGACGTGCAGTGGGCCTGGCTGGCGGGTAATACCGACAAGGACGCTGTGGGTTACTACTTCCCCGAGGGCAGCGACGTGAACGTCCTGCGTGAGAGCCGCACCGGCAAGTGGACCGATGTGAACGGCAGCAACGGTGTCAGTGAGGAACCCGTTACCCGCAATTACCTGAGCCTGGCGATCCCCCATGGGGAGAACGTAAACAACAATGACACGCTCTCCTCCTTCAAGAATGAATATTATGATTATGTGCTGCTGCCCGGCAAGACCCAGGAACAGGTGGCAGCCTACGCCGAGGACCCGGATATCGAAGTGCTCAGTAACAGCACCATGGCCCAGGTCGTGCGCGACAACAGCGCCAACGTCACCGGCTACATCTTCTGGGGCGACCAGGGCAGCAAAGCGATTCGCGTGGGGGATGTGAGCGCCGTCAAGGGCTCGGTCACCATCGTCAAGGACCCCGCTACCCACACCATGACCGTGGGCATGGCCGACGTGCATCAGAACAACGACAGCCTTACCTTCCGTGTGTATGGCAATGATCTGGAAGTGGTGCGCTGTGATGACGGCGTGACGGCTGAGACCGATAAATACGGCGTGGTGTTCACCGTCGATACGGCGGACGCCAAGGGCAAGACCTTTACGGCGGAAGTGAAGTACCGCGACCTGACCGACAGCGAAAAGACCGAGATGGCCGGCATGCGCCAAAATTATGCCGACAGCCAGACCGGCAACAACATGACCGACAAGACCGATCCCCAGTACCGGGCCGTGATGGACCGTTATGCGGAGGAAGCCAAGACGGCGCTGGATCACCTGAACCGCAGCGCCAAGCCCGGCGAGAACCTCTTTGACGACATCGACGTGCAGTTGGACTGGGCAAATAAAGGCGGCAACAATACCGACGGCAGCGCCAACCTGACCAGCACAGTCAGCCGTATCCAGTCGCTGGCGCTGGCCTATACCTCCGAGGGCTGCACCGATTACTACCATAACGAGGACCTGAAAGAGGATATCCTCTTCTGCCTGGATTATCTGCGGACGGGCTTCCCCAACTTCCTGAACTACCATGACAAGATCTTTGCCAACTGGTGGGACTGGACCATCGGTATGCCCAAGGCGCTGTCCAGCGTCGGCGTGCTGATGTATGACGAACTGCCGGAGGAAGACCGTGACTGGCTGTACAACACCCTGCGCCTGCTGGTGCCGGATTCCAGCTTCTACTGGGGCCGCAGCGGTACCGGCAAGGGCACGATCTATGAGTCTACGGGTGCCAACCAGGCTGAACAGGGCATGGTCATGGCGCTTGCAGGCCTGATCGGCGGCGACCCGGCCTGCCTGTTCAACGCTTCGGATACGCTGGCCGAAAGCATGAAGTACGTCACCAGCGGCGACGGCTTCTATGAGGATGGCTCCTACAAGCAGCACGGCAACTTTGCCTACACCGGCAGCTACGGCGTCGAAATGCTGCGCGGCGTCACCCAGATCGCTTCGATCACCAACAATACGACCTGGGCCTGCACCGATGCAGACCCCAACATCATTTACGAGTGGATCCTGAACTCGTTCCGCCCGCTGTATGCCGACGGCGGCATCATGGATATGGTACAGGGCCGCAGTGTGTCGCGCTACAACCGCAGCACCATCACCACCGGCCGCTATGCGATGGACGCCATTCTGACGCTGATCGCCAATGCGCCGGAGGAATACCGCGATGAGCTGTACTCCTTTGCCAAGACCCAGGTCAAACTGGGCATTGCGTATGATCCCGACAGTTACTACGCCAAGCTGCGCTTCTCCTCGCTGATCATGGCGAAGAACCTGCTGGCCGACGACAGCATTCCGCTGGACACCGAACTTTATACCAAGGTCTACGGTATGATGGACAAGGCGGTTGTGCATGCGCGCAACTTTGCGCTGGCGATCAGTATGTTCTCCAGCCGCAACGGCGCTACCGAGAGCATCAACAATGAGAATCTGAAGGGCTGGTACCAGAGCGACGGCACGCTGGCGCTGCACAACGGCGATCAGGCGCAGTACGATAAGGGCTACTGGGCTACGGTGGACCCGCTGCGTCTGGCAGGCATCACCACCAACCATGTGACCAAGCCGATGTCGGAGTCCAATATCAAGACCAATGACCGCGACTGGGTCGGCGGTTCTACGGTGCCGGGCAGCAACTATGCCTCCATCGGCATGGACTTTGCTTCCAACTACTCGGATCTGGAAGCGAAGAAATCCTGGTTCGCGCTGGGCGAACAGATCGTGGCGCTGGGCGCCGGTATCACCACCACCGAGGGCGATGAGACCGAGACCATCGTCGAAAACCGCCGTCTGGACAACGAAAACACGCTGATCGTCAACGGCAGCCCGGCGGCCCAGACCAACGGGCAGAAGGAAACGGTGAACGCCAATTGGGCGTGGCTGTCTGCCAATCAGGCGGGAACGGCCATCGGCTATTACTTCCCCGAAACGACTGCGCTCAACGTCCTGCGCGAGACCCGCACCGGCAAATGGAGCGATATAAACACCAACAGCTATCCCAAGGACGACGCGGCGGATCAGAATACCGTCACCAACGACTTCATGAGTCTGGCCGTCAGCCATGGGCAGAACCCCACCGGCGGCAGCTACAGCTATGTGCTGCTGCCCGGCAAGACCCAGGATGAGATGGCGGCCTATGCCGAAAACAACAGCATCCGCGTGCTTGCAAATACCACGGACGTGCAGGCGGCGGCCGATACCGCGCTGGGCGTCTACGGGTTCAACTTCTGGAACGCAAGCGGTCTGGATCTGCCGGAAGGCTGCATGATGAACCATGTGGAAAGCGACAGCCCGGTTTCCCTGACGCTGTGGAATGAAAATGGCGACCTGCACATCGGCATTGCCGATCCGACCCAGAAGGGTGGCATCGTTACGGTCACCCTGCTGGGCGAAGGCCTGACGGTGGGCAATGCCCGCAGCGCCGGAACGGTCACGGCCGTGGAAGGCGGCATCCAGATCCAGGTCAACATGAGCGAACTGAACGGCGCGGCGCTGAACATCGACGCGACGGCTCCCGCTCTTGAACCGAATCCCGAACCGCAGCCCGATCCGGGGGAAAAGCCCGGTCAGGGCGGCAGTTCTGCCCCGTCCGAGCCGCAGGGCCAGACGCCGGCCGATAACGCGGCGGCCGAGCCGGAGCAGCCGGAAGCCGCTGCTCCCGCTGGTCCGGCAGTACCCCAGACTTCGGACGACTTCCCGCTGACGGCGCTCGTCATGGCGCTGGCAGCCAACGGCGCAGCCGCAGCCGGGATCACCCTGCTGCGCAAGAAGCATAGAAAAGAATAAACTGCGCTGAAGAAACACCAGGGCGGCGCCCCGCTTATGCGGGGCGCCGCCCTGGCTTTTTAATAAGAAAAAATGACGTTAAAACGAAAAAATGAGAACGCATAAAACTGTGCCGTTTTGCCCCCCCTCACCCCATCGCGGTGCGCAGTTGGGCGCGGTATTCCTGGGGCGTTATGCCGTACATTTTGTGGAAGGTCTTGAGGAAGCTGCTGTAATTGGAAAAGCCGTTTTCCAGGCAGGCGTCCAGGATGCGTTTGCCGTCGGCAATGTCCCGGCGGCAGCTCTGCATCCGCAGCTCGGTCAGGTAGCTGGAAACGCTCTGCATCGTGTATTCCCTGAATACGCGGGAAAGATGCTCCCGGCTCACATAGGCGTACCGGGCCAGGCTGGCTACCGTCAGGTCCGGCTCCCGGTAATGCTGGTGCATATAGGTGGTGACGTGCGCGACCAGGGGACTGGTGGCGCTGGGGCGGCCCATGCCGTCCTCAACGATGATCTGGCGGATGATCATCGTCAGTTCCACCAGCAGGCAGCGGTACATCAGCTCTTTTTCCGCGGTGTCCGGGATGCCCGCGGCCACCGCCGCCCGGTTGATCAGGCTGCGCACGCCCCATTTGTGCACCGGCCCTTCGTGCAGGATCATCAGCCGGTCGGGCAGGCCCGGCTGCGCCGCAAAGTCCGGCAGGGCGCGCAGCGTGTCGCGCCAGAACAGGTCGTCCACCTGCAGCAGCAGGCGGTCGTAGGTATCGTAAAAGCCGGTGTGCACCGTGCCCGGCGGGATCAGCATCATCTCGCCGGGGTGCAGTTCATACCGGCTGCCGTCCACATGGTACAGCGCCTTGCCGCTGATCATCAGGATATATTCATGGTAGGGGTGGGAGTGGGTCACCGACTGGTGTACCTGCCGGTTGGAGTACCACCCCACCACCACTTTGTCGAGCGCCAGACGGCGGTTCGCCAGTTCCGGGGTGATGTTCTGGTCGGTGTAGGGCATCATGTAGGTCTGCATAGGGGCGGCTCCTTTCCGGCAGATCGTTTCGATACAAACAGTATATCACAAATTGCGAGGTTTGTATCACAAAATCAGACGAATTTAGGCGGTAAATTTGTTATGATTTGTACAAAGATAACAAAAATTTGCAGAATGAACAAAACGAACACAAGAAAATTGTGCGAATTGCACAGAAAACTGGATGGCAAAACGTGATAACGGCCCGAACCGGGAAAGGAGGACCCTCCATGGCTGTGCCATACGAAGGACGGATCGACCACACCGAAGATTCGATCCAGGCGCTGTTCCAGACCCAATACAACACCTACCGCTTCGGCAGGGTGCTGCTCACCGCGGCGGCGGGCGTTGCGCTGGTGGCGGTGGGTCTGTTCGCGCCGATGCCCCTGTGGGGGCAGGCGTTGACGACGCTGGCCGGATGCCTGCTGTTCGTGGGGCGGGATTTCCCGGCCATCGTGCGGTCGGTCAAGGCGGTGGACGCCCGGGGCGGCGTGCTGCCCACCACGGTATGCGTGTTCGGTTCCGGGCAGATGGAACTGCAGGAGGGCGGCATCCATAAAAAGCTGAACTACCGCAAGGTGGACAGGCTGGTGCAGGATAAAAAATACCTGTACCTGTTCCTGGGACCGGATTCCGTCATCATGGTGGACCGGGGCAAGATCGAGAACGGCAGCGACGAGGACGTGATGCAGCTTGTGGAAAAGCGCACCGGCAAAAAATGGGAAGAACCCTTCTCGCTGCTGACGGTGAACCTGCACGACCTGCTGCGCCTGTGGGACAGGCGCAAGGCTGCGAAGCAGAAGGAAAAATAAACGAGCGGGTGGAAAGGGCACAGCCGCCGGGCAGACCGGTCGGTACCGTGCCTTTCGGCTATATCATCCCACAATGAAAGGAGGCGGCCCGCGGAACACAGACCTTTTTGCAAAACCGGGCTTCCCGCAGGGAAGCCCCAGAAACAACGGGAGGAATGGATTCCAATGAAAAAACTGCGTTTTGGACTGCGCCTGACCGCGGCTGCGGCCGCGCTGGCGCTGACGCTGACCGGGTGCGCCGGGACGACGGGCGGCACGACCAATGAGGACGGCGAGCCGGTCCTGAACCTGACGCTTTCCCACGGTCTGGCCGAGGACCACGCGGTACATATCGCCCTGAGCGCCTTTGCAGAGGACGTGAAGGAACAGTCCGGCGGCACCATCAACATCGAGATCTTCCCCAACGCGGTGCTGGGCAGCGAGACCGACAACATCACCCAGATCCGCGCCGGTGCGCTGGATATGGCGAAGGTCTCGGCTTCGACGCTGGGCAACTTCCAGGAAGAATGGAACGTGCTGTCGGTGCCGTATGTGTTCAACGACCAGCAGCACTATTATGACGTCATGGACGGCGACATCGCCCAGGACCTGTACCAGCTCACCGCCGACAAGGGGTTTATGGGCCTGACCTGGATGGATTCCGGCGCGCGGTCCTTCTACACCGCCGACACCCCCATCCGCACCCCGGCGGACCTGCACGGCCTGCGCATCCGCACGATGGACTCCCAGATGGCCATTGACATGATGACGGCCCTGGGCGGTTCCGCCACCGTCACCAGCTATTCCGAGATCTACACCGCGATGCAGCAGGGTGTGATCGACGGCGCAGAGAACAACGTCACCGCCCTGCGCGACCATGCGGACGTGACGCAGTATTACTGCTTTGACGAACACACCCGCATCCCCGACATCCTGCTGATCTCCACCGATACCTGGAACAAAATGTCCGACCATCAGCGCCAGATCATGACCGACTGTGCCCGCAAGATGACCGAGGACTACAAGACCGCCTGGCTCGAATTTGAGGAGGAGGTCCTGGCCGCTGCTGAGGAAAAGGGCGTGGAGATGATCCGCGACGTGGACACCGCGGCTTTCCAGGAAGCCTGCCAGTCCATCTATACCGACCTGGAGCAGAACTCCCCCGAGGTATATGAATATGTCCAGCGCATCCAGGCGGCTGCGGGCTGATCCCGCGCGCATCCGCGACCTGTGCGGCCCGGGGACGCCCCGGCCTGCCGCATGCTGTGAGAGGAGATGTATCTGTGAAAAAGTTTGATAAGATCCTGGATACCGTCATGCGTTTTCTGCTGGCGCTGTCCATGTTTGCCCTGCTGGCCGGCGGCACCTGGCAGATTTTCACCCGCATGGTGCTCAACGACCCGTCCACGTTTACCGATGAATTTTTGCGCTACGTGCTGATCTGGGCGTCGCTGATCGGCTCGGCCTACTGCTTCTACCGCGACGAACATCTGGCCCTGGACCTGATCAAGGACCGCGTCAAGGGCCCGGCGGCCGTGATCCTCAATATCTTTATCGAGGCCGCCATCCTGTTCTTTGTCTGCTACGTCTTTATCTACGGCGGGATGCAGCTTTCGCTCAACGCGCTGAACGTATCCTCTGTCATGCACCTGCCGTTCACCTTCCTGTACTCGGTGCTGCCCATCTCCGGCGTGTTCATCGTGCTGGCGCGGGTGCTCAAGTATGTGCAGTTCTTCCTCAACCGGAAAGGGGGTAACACCTGATGGTCGTACAAGCAACCCTGAGCCTGTTCGGTTCTTTCTTCGTCCTGCTGCTGGCCGGTGTGCCCATCTCGGCAGGTATCGGCATCGCGTCGGTCATCACCGCGCTGTTCAGCATGCCGGCGGACATCTTCGCCCTGATCGCGGCGCAGCGATGCTTCTCCGGTCTGGATTCTTTCTCGCTGCTGGCGCTGCCGTTCTTCACCCTGGGCGGCAACATCATGAACAAGGGCGGCATTGCCCGCCGCCTGATCCGCCTGGCCCGCCTGCTGGTGGGCAAGATCCCCGGCTACCTGGCCGCCACCAACGTGCTGGCCAATATGTTCTTCGGCGCGGTGTCCGGCTCCTCCGTGGCCGCCACCTCGGCCATGGGCTCCATCCTCAGCCCGCTTGAAAAAGAGGAGGGCTACGACCCCAACTACTCGGCCGCCGTCAACATCTGCTCGGCGCCCACCGGCATCCTGATCCCCCCGTCCGGTCCGCTGATCCTTTACTCCATCACCGCGGGCGGCGTTTCGGTCGCGGCGCTGTTCATGGGCGGCTACCTGACCGGCATCCTGCTGGGCCTGTGCGTGGCCGTGCTGGCGATCTTCCTGGCCGTCAAGAAAGGCTATAAGGCTTCCACCGTCAAGGAGGAATCCTCCGCGCTGCGGGTCTGGATCGACGCGATCCCCTCGCTGCTGGCCGTCATCATCGTCATGGGCGGCATTCTGGGCGGCTTCTTCACCGCCACCGAGGCCGGTGTGGTCATGTGCCTGTACTGCACGGCGCTGGCCGTCATCTACCGCGAACTGGACTTCAAGACCTTCTATAACCTGCTGGCCGATACCATGAAGAGTTCGGCCACCATCCTGTTCCTGATCGCGGCGTCCTCCATCATGTCCTACGTCATGTCTTATTCGGGCATCCCCGCCGCCATCAGCGCGGGCCTGATGAGCATTTCCAACAACCGCTATGTGATCCTGCTCATCATGAACGTGTTCCTGCTCATCATGGGCATGTTCCTGGATCTGACCCCCGCCGTGCTGATCTTCACCCCGATCTTCCTGCCCATCGCCACCAGCATCGGCATGAGCCCCGTGCACTTCGGCCTTATGCTCATCACCAACCTGGGCATCGGCTCGGTCACGCCGCCTGTCGGTTCCTGCCTGTTCGTGGGCTGCGGCGTAGCCAAAGTCAAGATCGAGGGCGTGACCAAGTACATCCTGCCGCTGTTCTGCGGCATGGTGGTGGCGCTGCTGCTCATCACCTTCATCCCCGCCATCCCGATGATCGTGCCGTACCTGTGCGGCCTGGTCGATACCTTCTGGTGGGCCTGACCTGACCCTTTTCTTCGCGGCGGCACAGCCCGCCGCGGGCACAGTGCCTCCGACCGGCCCCGCAGGGGGATACCTCCGGGTCGGAGGCCGTGCTTTTTCAGCGGCAATACCATGATGCAGAGAGGAGTATTTCATGGATCTTTGCAAAGAATTTCGCGGTATGGACCGGCAGGACGGCTGTTTCCTGCTGCATACCAACTGCGCGGACATCAAGGTCTGCTTCGTCACCGAGGAGATCGTCCGCATCCGCGTCGCGTTTGACCGGGAACTGGCCGAGGAATCCTATGTGCTGGCCACCACTGCCTGGGCGGACCGCCTGGACGGCCTGTTTGAAGGCGAGCGCACCCGCCTGACGCCGGTGGACCCCCAGGTGGAGGAAAGCGACGCTGCCATCACCTTTGCCACCGCCGCCGTGCGGCTGGTGTTCCACAAGGACCCGCTGGGCTTCGCGCTCTACAACGCCGCCGGGGATCTGCTGTACAGCGACCTGGCCGGTACGCCCTACACGCTGGACGCCAACCGCCGCGTCACACACTACAGCGCCATGCAGGAGGATGACTGCTTCTACGGCTTTGGCGAAAAGGCCGGGGAACTGAACAAGAACAAACGCTTCCTGCGCGAGCGCGCCACCGACGCCATGGGCTACGACGCCGGACGCATGGACACCCTGTACAAGCACATCCCTTTCTATATCCGCCTGAACCGCGCCACCGCCAAGGCCGTGGGCGTGTACTACAACAATTTCTACGAGTCCGTGTTCAACATGGGCTGCGAAAAGAGCAATTACTGGTCCCGCTACACCTACTGGCAGGCCGACGGCGGCGACATCGACCTGTTCCTGCTGGCGGGCGATACGCTGCCCCGCGTGGTGGACAACTACACCCGCCTGACCGGCCGCCCGGCGCTGCTGCCCAAGCGGGCGCTGGGCTACCAGGGGTCGTCGATGTACTACCCCGAACTGGAAAAAGACAGCGACGACGCCGTGCTGGACTTTATCGACACCGTGAAAGAAGAAGGCTTCCCCATCGACGGGTTCCACCTTTCTTCCGGCTACACCAGCTACGAGGGCAAACGCTGCGTCTTTACCTGGAACACCGAGCGTTTCAAGGACCCGCGCGCCTACTTTGCCGCCATGAACGAAAAAGGCGCCCAGAACGTGCCCAACGTCAAACCCGGCATCCTGCTGTGCCACCCCTGGTTCAAGGAATTTGAAGACCGCGGCGTCTTTGTGAAGGACTCGGAACAGGACCGCTACGCCGTGGGCAAGTGGTGGGGCGGCGACGGCGCGTTCTGGGACTTTACCAGCGCCGCGGGCCGCAAAGCCTGGAAGGAATACCTGACCGCCAACGTCATCGACATCGGAACCGATTCCATCTGGGACGACAACTGCGAGTATGACAGCCTGCTGGACAAGGACTGCCGCTGTGACTTTGACGGCAAGGGCGGCACCATCGGCCAGCTCAAGCCCCTAATGAGCACCCTGATGTGCAAAATGGGCGCCGAGGCCGTGGTGGAACATAACCCCGACGCGCGGCCCTACATCGTCTGCCGCAGCGGTTCCGCAGGCATCCAGAAATACGCCCAGACCTGGTGCGGCGACAACTTTACCAGTTGGGACACCCTGCGCTACAACATCCCCATCATCACCGGCATGGGTCTGTCCGGCCAGCCCAACGAGGGCGCGGACATCGGCGGCTTCGCCGGCCCCGCCCCGGACGAAGAACTCTTTGTGCGCTGGGTGCAGAACGGCATCTTCCAGCCGCGGTTCTCGATTCATTCGGCCAGCAACGACAATACTGTCACCGAACCCTGGATGTACCACGGTTCCGCCGACCTGATCCGCCAGGCCATCCTGCTGCGCTACCGTATGGCGCCCTACCTCTATTCGGCCGAGTACGAGGCCAGCCGCACCGGCGCGCCCATCATGCGGCCGCTGGTGTATGAGTTCCAGAACGACCCGAACGTCTATGACGAAAGCTATGAGTTCCTGTTCGGCCGCGATATTCTGGTGGCCAATGTCCTGGAACACGGCGCGGCGTCCCGCACCGTCTACCTGCCCGCGGGCTGCAAGTGGTATGACTGGAACGACAACTTCGCCTGCTATGAGGGCGGCCAGACCATCGAAGTGCCGGTGGACCTTGCCACCATCCCGCTGTTCATCCGGGAGGGGTCCGTCATCCCCATGGCGGACAACCAGCTCATGAGCATGGCGCGGGACCATGTGACCGACCTGCACCTGATCCTGGCCCCCGGCGGCACGCGCACCTACACCCTGTACGATGACGACGGCGTGAGCAACGACTACAAGAAGGGCGTCTGCCGCAGGACCGCCATCACGATGTCCGGCGCCGACGTGGTCAAGGTGGAATTTGCCGCCCAGGGCAGCTACCCCGATACCGTGGAGCGCGTCCTGGTCGAAATGATCCGCAAGGACCGCAGCCCCTACTGGGTGGCGCTGGGCGGGCGCAGGCTGGAACACTTCCTCAACCGCCGCCGCTTCGAGGCCGCGCAGGAGGGCTGGTACTACAGCCAGACCCGCAAGACCGTGCTGGTCAAATACCCCAACCCCCGTCAGGATGCCGTCCTGACCGTATCCTTTGAAGACTTCGATCTGATCGGTATGTAAACGCCGGAAAGGAACCCTATGCTGCTCAAAACGATCCATTCGGTCGAAAAGACCGAAAACGGCTACCGCCTGCACGGCGACAACGCCGACGTGATGCTGGTCTTTATGACCGACGATATGATCCGCGTGCGCGTGTCCTTTGACCGCGCCTTCAAGGAGGAATCCTACACCCTCGTCACCACCGCCTGGCCCGACCGCATGGACGGCCTACTGGCCGGGGAGCGCCGCCGCATCACCGCGTTGGACATCCCCTGCGAGGAGACCGAAAAGACCCTGACCTTCCGCACGGCCACGCTGCGGCTGGTGCTGCGCAAGTGCCCCTTCTCGCTGCTGCTGTACACGGCCGACGGCGAACTGATCTATCAGGACCTGCGCGAACGCGCCTTTGAACGCGATCAGTTGGGGCGGCTGTCCCACTATTCCCGCATGGACCGCGCGCACGACCACTTCTACGGCTTTGGCGAAAAGACCGGCCACCTGGACAAGAAGGGCCGCCGCCTGCGCATGTCCCCCAAGGACGCCATCGGCCATGACCCGGAGAACGGCGACCCCATGTACAAGCATATCCCGTTCTATGTGCGCATCAACGATGAACAGCGCCACGCGCTGGGCCTGTTCTACCACAATTCCTACGACAGCGTGTTCGATATGGGGCAGGAGATCTCCGGCTACTGGGACCCCTACTGCTATTACCAGACCGACGGCGGCGACATCGACCTGTTCCTGCTCAACGGTCCGTCGGTGGCGGCGGTGCTGGACCGCTACACCCAGTTGACCGGCCGCAGCGCCCTGCCCACCAAGCAGTCCCTGGGCTACTGCGCTTCCACCATGTACTATGCCGAACTGGAAAAGGACTGCGACCAGGAGATCTACAAAGTCATCGACAAGCACCGCCGGGAGGGCGTGCTCATCGACAACTTCTGGCTGGCGTCCGGCTACACCAGCGGCGAACAGGACAACCTGCGCTATGTGTTCAACTGGAACTACCGCCGCTTCCCCGACCCGGCGGGCTTCTTCGCCAAAATGAACGAAATGGGCATCAACGTCATCCCCAACCTCAAGCCCGGCATCCTCAAAAACCACCCCTATATGCCGCTGTTTGAGAAGAACGACGTGTTCATCAAGACGCCCGACGGCAGCGGCGACTACTATGGCCGCTGGTGGGGCGGCGAGGGCCGCTTCTTCGACTTCACCGGCGAGCGGGGCCGCAATACCTGGAAAGAACTGCTCAAGAAAAACGTGCTGGAGATGGGCGCCAAGACCGTCTGGAACGACAACTGCGAGATGGACGGCGTCGAGGACCGCAACGCCCAGTGCGACTTCGAGGGCGAAAAGGGCACCATGGCCGAGCTGAAGATCCTGCACTCCAACCTGATGGCCTATGTGGGCAAGCAGGCATTGGCCGAAGTCTACCCCGGCGAACGCCCCTACATCATCAACCGCGCGGGCTTTGCGGGCATCCAGCGGTACGCCCAGGTCTGGGGCGGCGATAACCTGACCGACTGGCGCACCGTCAAGTTCAACATTGCCACCATCCTGGGCATGGGCCTGTCCGGCTGTGCCAACATGGGGTGCGACATCGGCGGCTTTGCGGGCGGCGCGCCCGAAGCCGAACTGCTGCTGCGCTGGATCCAGAGCGGCATCTTCCAGCCGCGGTTCTGCCTGAACTCCGCCAACGATGATAATACCGTCACCCAGCCCTGGATGTATGAGGAAAACAACGACTACATCCGCGCGGCCTACGCCCTGCGCTACCGTATGCTGCCCTACCTCTACTCGCTGATGTACGAGGCCAACCAGGACGGCATGCCCGCCATGCGCCCGCTGTTCCTGGAATTCCCGGACGATCCCGCCTGCTACACCGACCAGAACCTGACCTTCCTGTTCGGACCGTCGGTGCTGGTGGCCAACGTGGTGGAAAAGGGCGCGGCGACCCGCACCATCTACCTGCCCGCGGGCTGCACCTGGTACGATATGAACGACAACCTGCGCGCCTACGCGGGCGGCCAGACCATCGAAGTGCCGGTGGACCTGGGCTCCATCCCCATGTTCCTGCGCGGGTCGGGCATCTTCGTCACCAGCGAGGATGTCAAGCATATCGAAAGCGACACCCTGCGCCATCTGGACGTGCTGATCGCCGCCGAACAGGACACTTCCTTTGTGCTGTATGACGATGACGGCCACACCGAACAGTACAAGCAGGGCGCGTATGCCCGCACCGAGATCAGCGTGACCGCCGGGGAACGCACGACGGTCGCCTTCCGCAAGAGCGGTACCTATCAGGACACGGTGGAAAGCCTGACCCTGCGCCTGGTCAGCAAGGCCAAGGGCGCCTACTGGGTCACGGTGGACGGCAAGCCGGTCCAGCGCACCATCGTGCGGGAAGCCTTCGACGCGGCGGACTGCGCCTGGTATTACAATATGTCCGACCGCACGATCTGGGTCAAGTACCCCAAACCGGCCAAAGACGAGTACGAAGTGGTCATCTCCACCGAAAAATTCGACCTCGTCGGCATGGTCAAGCCCGAGGACTGATCTTTTTCCAACTGCGCCAAACAAAAGCCGGGCGGCCCCTGTACGGGGCCGCCCGGCTTTTTGTGTTGTTAGCTTTAGCGCAAAGACACCCCCCGGCTCTGCCGGGGAGTGTAAAAAAA
>SAMEA3387511__coassemble_1430_pt1 | contig 35556 bp, 35 predicted proteins | sample SAMEA3387511__metabat2_low_PE_011 | metagenome-assembled genome bin SAMEA3387511 (sample SAMEA3387511) | Felis catus | biome: Faeces | place: United Kingdom | collected 2012
GCCCTTCTAGGGCTAACCCAAGCCCCCGGCTTTGCCGGGGGTTCTGACTTTGTCAGGGTCAAAAACGCGGGCGCGCGGCTCACTCCTGCGCCGTCTTGCCGTGCCGTTTAAGGAAGCTGCGGTATTCGCGGTACCAGCACTGGGGGCACAGGCTTTGGTACTCTACATTGTCCACGGTATCAATGGCGATCTGCGCCCCTTCAAACACATACTCGCCGTTGATCTTGCGCCCGTTGCAGATGGCCTTGCGCCCGCAGGCGCAGATGGTCTTGAGTTCCTCAATGGTATGCGCCAGTTCCAGCAGCCGGGTGGAGCCGGGAAAGCCGCGCAGCATAAAGTCCGCGCGCAGGCCGTAGCAGATCACGGGAATTCCCAGGTCCACCGTCACCAGGAACAACTGGTCGGCCTGTTCACGGGTGAAGAACTGGCTTTCGTCGCACAGCACGCAGGCGGGGGCGCCGTGGGCGGCGGCGTCGTCCTCGACCAGGGAAAGGATGTTCATTTCCGGCGTGACCAGCATATCCACCTTGCAGCGGATGCCCAGCCGGGAAACGATGGAATCCTGCCCTTTGGTATCGACGGCGGGTTTCAGGATCAGCACCCGCATGCCGCGTTCCTTATAATTGTAGGCGACCTGCATCAGCGCGGTGGTCTTGCCGCTGTTCATTGCGCCGTAGCGGAAATACAGTTTAGCCATGGGCGTCGGGCCCTCCTGTTCAGTCTTTGTTGCGCAGCCGGTAGCCAAGGCTCATCAGGCTGTCGCCCAGGTGGACGTTCTCCACCGTCAGTTCCGGATATTCTACCGACAGATCGTAGTGGCTGAAATTCCACACGCCCTGGATGCCGTAGGTCACCAGGTCGCCTGCCAGGTCCATGGCGCTCTGGCGCGGTACGCAGAGCACCGCCACCGTGGGGTGGTATTCCTCACAGAACGCGGCCAGATCGTGCAGGGGCAGGATCGGCACACCGGACATCTTTTTGCCGAACAGCTCGGCGTTGATGTCGAACACGCCGATCAGCCGGTAGCCGTTGGTGTCGCGGCTGATAAAGCTGGATACCGCCGAGCCCAGATGCCCGGCGCCGATCAGGATGGTGGGCAGGCGTTCGCCGTTGCCGAACAGCAGCTTGCCGATCTCGGCGCGCAGCACATCGACCTTGTAGCCGATGCCCTGCTGCCCGAACCCGCCGAAACAGTTGAAATCCTGCCGCACCTGGCTGGCCGTGGTCCCCATCATCTGGGCCAGCTCGCTGGACGAGATCTTTTCCCGCCCGTCGGCGGCCAGGTTGGTAAGATAACGGTAGTATTTGGGCAGCCGTTTGATGACCGGCAGGGATACTTTGCTCTGAACTGCCATGATAGTATTACCTCACAATATGAAATCTATCCTACCGGCGGCGCGCCACCGGGGCAGATGTGTTTTTACCATGTTTATTATAAATACTCTCCCCAGAGTTGTCAATTTTTTATCTATGTTTTCCGGGCGTGGACCGTCTGCTTTTTGAGCGGTTTTGCGGGGCGTCCGGCGGCGGAAAACCTGCCCCGCGGGGGAATAAAAAGCGGTACAGCGGGCATACTCAACACAAAAAGCCCAACAGAAAAGGAGTGCCGCGAATATGGAGCCGTCGTCCAAATCACCCAAAAAGAAAAGATCCGGCGAAGAGTTCAACCCCACGGAGAGCGCCGCGCTGAAACGTCTGGAACAGGACCTGATCACCGACGAGGGGATCGTGCCTGCGACCAAGGGCCGCCATGCGATCCACTGCATGACGGTCATCGGGACCATCGAGGGCCATACCCTTGCCCCCGACAGCCAGAAAACCACCAAATACGAACACGTGATCCCCCAGCTGGTGGACATCGAGGAGGACCCCGAAATCGAGGGCCTGCTGGTAATCCTGAACACCGTGGGCGGCGATGTGGAAGCCGGCCTGGCCCTAGCGGAACTGATCGCCGGGGTCAGCAAGCCCAGTGCCACGCTGGTGCTGGGCGGCGGGCATTCCATCGGTATCCCGCTGGCGGTGTCGGCCCGGCGCAGTTTTATCGTGCCCACGGCCACCATGACGGTGCATCCGGTGCGCCATTCGGGCATGGTGCTGGGCGTGCCGCAGACCCTGCGCTATTTTGAGCAGATGCAGGAGCGCATCGTGGGGTTCGTGGCCGGTCATTCCGGCATCACGGCCCGGCGGTTCACCACGCTGATGCACAACACCGGGGAACTGGTCATGGATATGGGCACGGTGCTGGCCGGGCCGCAGGCCGTGGAGGAGGGCCTGATCGACGAACTGGGCGGCCTGTCCGATGCATTGGGGTATTTGTATCGTGAGATCGAGAAAAAGCCCTGACGCCAGCTTGTAAAATCCCACGGCGCGGAGGATTTTCCATTTACAACCCTTCCGGTTCGTGATAAAATAGAAGCCGAATATCGGCTTGGCCCGAAAGGGCCATTTCTTTTTTATATAGAGTCAATTGCAATTTGTGAGCACAACAGAGGGGTACTGTTAACTATGGCAAGATCCAGTTCCGGTCAGAACAGAAAACGAAAAACCACATCCAGCCGCAGCGGCTCGTCCCGCTCCCGCAGCACGTCCAGCCGGTCGTCGGCGTCCCGCGGCAGAAGCAGCACGTCCCGCCGCGCCAAGCGCCGTGCCGAAACGCCCAACCTGCTCCCCAGCGTATTGCTGGCGGGGCTGGGGCTTCTGTGCATCGCCATGGTGCTGGTGCCGGGCCAGAATATCTGGAAGGCCATGCGCGGCGGTTTCTTCGGCATTTTCGGCATCCTCACCTGCCTGGTGGGGCCGTTTTTGCTGTACCTGGCCTACCTGCTGGCTTCCGGCTACCGGGTAGGACTGTTCGCAGGCAAAGTATCGCTGATGGCGGTGCTGTGCGCGGGCGTGCCGGTGGTCTTTTCCAAGCTGTCGGTCACCGGCGCCAACGCCTGGGAGATCATCAAGATGCTGTACATGCGCGGCAGCACCGGCTTCTGGGAGGGGGGCGTGCTGGGCGCGCCCGTGGGCGCCACGCTGCTGGCGCTGTTCGGGCGGCCTGCGTCCAATGTGATCATGCTGCTGGTGTTCGCTTTGGGCCTGATGGTGTTTTTTGCCATCACGCCGGTGGACGTGGTGCAGTTCCTGGATGGGCAATACCGCAAAGCGAAGAATGCCCGTGCCGAAAGGGCGGCTGCCTATGACACGCCGCTGTTTGGCCGCGAGCCGGAGGAAGAACCGATTGAAAACCTGACCGGCACGCTGCCGGACGCCCAGCGCCCGCACCGCCCGGCCTATGATGTGATCGCGGATACCGGGCGCATCCCGCTTGGCGGCGCCCAGCCCGCGCAGAAAGCCCCGCCCGCATCTTCGGCGGCTTCGGCTGTCTTTACGGCCCGCCACGGCATGCCCGCCGCGCCCCGTCCGTCCTTTGACGTGGACCTGGGCCCCAGCCCGGAAACGCAGGCGCTCAAACAGGCGGTCGAAAACGACCCGCTGGAACCCATCACTATCGGCCCCGGCGGGACCTTCGGCATGGACCCGCTTTCCCATCTTTCGGACTCCCAGCGGTTCCACAAGCCGCAGCCTGCCCCTGCGCCCCAGCCCAAGGAGGACTTTGAGCTGAAGCTGCAGCCGGAACCCGCGGCGCAGCCGCAGGAGGCGGGGGACGAACTGGATTCCCTCATCAACCGTGCGGTCAGCGGCCACGCGCCCTACTATGCGCCGCAGGAGATCCCTTCCGTCAGCGCCCAGCCCGAACCCGGGCAGGACTTTACGGTGCCGCTGCAGCCGGAACCTGCGGCGGAAGCCTTTGACACGCCGCTCACGCCGGTGGAGCCGGAGCCCGCCGCACCGGCGGCCCGCGGACCGATCCCGACGCTGAACGGCAGCTTTGACGTGGGCCAGGCAGCCGGGGCGGCCTGGCAGTCCGGCCGCCCGCTCTCTGAGCTGCTGGACGCGCAGCAGCCTGCCCCGGCCGCGACGCGCACCGGCACGGAGCAGTCCTTTACGGTGCCCCAGCGCGGGGAAGCCGCCCGCCTGCAGGTCAGCACCGCGGTGGGCAACTCCGCCGCGGCCCCCACCTACACGCCGCCCTCTGCCGCCAAAATGACGGCCGACGCGGTGGAGAAGGAGCCGCCCAAGCCTTACTGCTACCCCTCGCTGAACCTGTTCAACGCCACCCGGCCGGAGGATGAAGCGGGCGCGGCGCGCGAGATGAAGAAGAACGCCGATACGCTGGTCAACACACTGGAAAGTTTCGGCGTCAAAACGCATATCCTCGACATCTGCCGCGGCCCGTCGGTGACGCGGTACGAACTGCAGCCCCAGGCGGGCATCAAGGTCAGCCGCATCACCAGTTTGGCCGATGACATCGCGCTGAACCTGGCCACGGCGGGCGTGCGTATCGAAGCGCCGATCCCCGGCAAACCGGCCGTCGGCATCGAGGTCCCCAACAAGATCCGCTCCACCGTCAACATCCGCACGGTGTTTGAAGCGCAGAACTACATCAATATGCGCAGCCCCCTCACCATGGCCCTGGGCAAGGATATTGCCGGTGCGGCCCAGGTGGCGGACCTGTGCAAAATGCCCCATCTGCTGATCGCCGGTTCCACCGGCAGCGGCAAATCGGTGTGCGTGAACTCCATTATCATCAGCTTTTTGTTCCGCTCCGGGCCGGAGGATGTCAAACTCATCCTCATCGACCCCAAGGTGGTGGAACTGGCGGAGTATAACGGCATCCCGCACCTGCTCATGCCGGTCGTCACCGAGCCGCGCAAGGCGGCCGGCGCGCTGGGCGCCAGCGTGGCCGAGATGGAGCGCCGCTATAAACTCTTTGCGGAGAATAACGTCCGCGAGATCAAATCCTACAACAAGCTGGCCGCGCAGAAAGGGCTGGAACACCTGCCCTATATTGCGATCATCATTGACGAGCTGGCCGACCTGATGATGGTGGCGGGCAAGGAAGTGGAAGATTACATCTGCCGCATTGCCCAGAAAGCCCGTGCCGCGGGCATCCACCTGATTGTGGCCACCCAGCGCCCCAGCGTGGACGTTATCACCGGCCTGATCAAAGCCAACATCCCCAGCCGTATCGCTTTCGCGGTGTCCAGCCAGATCGACTCCCGCACCATTCTGGATACTTCCGGCGCCGAAAAGCTGCTGGGCAACGGCGATATGCTGTTCCTGCCGGTGGGCGCGGCCAAGCCGGTCCGCGTGCAGGGCACCTATGTGACCGACGAGGAGATCGGCGCGGTGCTGAGCTTCATCAAGTCCACGTCCTCGGCCCAGTATGATGAAGAAATGATCGCCGAGATGGAGCGCCGCGCTGTAGCGGAAAAGGGCAGCAAGAAAGGCGACGATGAGGACGCCGGCGGTGCGCTGGACCCGATGTTCGAGCAGGCCGTGGAGTGCGTGATCGAAGCCGGGCAGGCGTCCACCAGCCTGTTGCAGCGCCGCTGCAAGCTGGGCTATGCCCGCGCCGCCCGCATCATGGACCAGATGGAACAGGAAAAGATCATTGGACCCTACGAGGGCGCCAAGCCCCGCGCGGTGCTGGTCACCCAGGCCCAATGGCAGGAGCGAAAACTGAATGCCCAATACGACGAGACGTAAACGCGGCAGACGCCGCCGCAGAAAAGGCGTCCGGGCGCGGCGCGTTCTGACCCTGCTGGCAGCGTTGCTGCTGGCGGGGGCCGCCTTTGTGGTGGAGAACTGGGGCGGCCGCGGCGGCATCCCCACCTGGTCGGAACTGTACACGGCGCTGGGCGTGCCGCTGAACGGCCCGGACGCCGAAGTGCTGGAACAAAACGACACGACGGTGACGGTGCTGGACGTGGGGCAGGGGGATTCCGTGCTGATCGGTCAGGACGGGGAATACTGCCTGATCGACACCGGCACGGCGGAAACGCGGGAAACGCTGGTGCGCGACCTGCGGCTGGCCGGGGTGCGGGACCTGCGTTACCTGATCCTGACCCATCCCCATGCGGACCACACCGGCGGGGCTTCGGCCGTGCTGGAAGGACTTTCGGTAGATGAACTGGTGCTGCCGGTCTGGCACACCGGGGAGGAAGGCGAATCCGCCTGGCCGGACGGGATACTGGAACTGGCCGCGCAGGAAGGCACGGACGTGACGGAAACGGCGGAGGGCGACGCTTTCCCGCTGGGGTCCGGCACGCTGCACATCCTGCAGGGCGGCAGCGCATGGATGCAGTCCGGGGACGACGTGAACAACGGGTCCCTCTGCCTGCTGTTTGAGGCCGGGGATTTCCGTTACCTTGCCACCGGCGACGCCGAAACGGAATCCGAGGAAGCCCTCGTGGACCGCTACGGCAGCGGCCTGCAGGCTGTCTTATACAAGGCGGGGCATCACGGTTCCTCCACCTCCAGCAGCGAACGGCTGCTTTCAGTGGTGCAGCCCCAGGCGGCAGCCATCAGTTGCGGGCTGGACAATGACTACGGCCATCCCCATCAGGAAACGCTGGACCGTTTGGCGGCGCACGGGGTGGAGATCTACCGCACCGATACGATGGGGACCATCACCTTTACCTATGAAAACGGCGTTCTGCTGGCATCGGCCGCAGAGGATGTGCAAGCGGCGGCATGACGCCCCGCCGCAAGAGGGAGAGTATAAAATGACGATCATGGAACTGTTCAAAGCAAAACGGTGTGTCTTTTCGGTGGAGTGTTTCCCGCCCAAACAGACGACCCAACTGGAAAAGCTGCAGGCCACCCTGCGGGAGATGGGCCGCCTGCACCCGGATTTTATCAGTGTGACCTTTGGCGCGGGCGGTTCGTCCGGCGGTGTGTCCACGGTGGAAGTGGCGGATTTTATCCAGAAGGAACTGGGCGTTCCGGCGCTGGCTCACCTGATCTGCATGGGTAACGACGCGGCGGCTGCAGCGGACATCCTGACGCGGCTGGAACAGGCCGGTGTGCGCGATGTGCTGGCCCTGCGCGGGGACCGCAGCCCCACCCGGCCCGAAAGCCCGGACTTTGCCCATGCCAGCGATCTGATGGCTTTCATCCGTGACCGTAAGCCCGGCTTTGCCCTGCACGGCGCCTGCTACCCGGAAGGGCACCCGGAATCCGAGAACCTGCGCCGGGACGTGGAAAACCTGAAATATAAGCAGGAGGCGGGTGCCGAACACCTGATCACCCAGCTTTTCTTTGACAATATGCACTTTTATCGCTTCCTCAATCTGGCGCGGCGCGCGGGCATCACGCTGCCGGTCTCGGCAGGGGTCATGCCCATCGTCAAGCGCAGCCAGATCGAGCGCACGGTGGCCCTTTCCTCGGCCAGCCTGCCCTCGGACTTCACCCGCATGATCTCCCGCTGGCAGGACGATCCGGCCGCTTTGTACGACGCGGGCATCGACTACGCGGTGCGCCAGCTGCGCGATCTGATTGAGGGCGGCGCAGACGGCGTTCACCTGTATGCCATGAACGATGCCGCCGTGGCGGAAAAGATCTACGACGGCATCCGGGACCTGCTGTAATGCAGCGGCAGAAACCGGCGGCCATCGACCGCGCCGCGGTGCTGCGCTTTATGGGGGCGGCCGGTTGGCAGCCCGACGCCGCCACCAACGCTTTGCTGGCACAGGCCGAACGGCAGGTGCTGACGGCCGCCGTGCCGCGTGCTGTCTGGCGTGTGCTGCCCAAGGCGGCCTTTCTGCCGCCGGAATGCGGGCGGGACCTTGAACGGCATCTGGCCGGATGTGATGACGTGCTGCTGCTGGCGGCGACGCTGGGCGGGGAGGTGGACCGCCTGCTGCGCCGCTTTGAACTGACCGATATCGCCCTGGCCGCAGCCGCCGACGCACTGGCGTCCAGCCTGCTGGAACAGGTCTGCGACGCGCTGGAAGAAGAACTGCGCGCCGGGCTTCGCCAGAAGGGCCGGTACCTGACCGGGCGTTTTGCGCCGGGGTACGGGGACTGCCCGCTGGAACTGAATGACGCGCTCTGCCTGGCGGTGGACAGCGCCCGCGGCTGCGGTGTGGCGGTAACGGCCCAGCACTTGCTGGCCCCGCGCAAGAGCACAACGGCCCTGCTGGGGGTGGCCGGCCGCCCGGTCAAAGGCGCGCCGGCGGGGTGCGGCACCTGCCACCTGCGGGAGACCTGCTGCTTCCGCCGCAGGGGGACCACCTGTTTTTCACCACCTGACGGGGAGAGGAAATAAACATGCCTGTACAGATGCAAACGATCTTCGACCGCCGCCGCTTTGTGTTTTTGGACGGCGGCATGGGCACACAGCTGCAAAAGCGCGGCCTGCAGCCAGGGCAGAAGCCCGAGCTGGCGGCGCTGGAAATGCCGGAAACGCTCACGGCCATCCATGCGGATTACGCCGCGGCGGGGGCGGACCTGCTGCTGGCGAATACTTTCGGCGCCAACGCGCGCAAACTGGCGGGCTGCGGCCACAGCGTGGAGGAAGTGGTGCGGGCTTCGCTGGCCTGCGCGCGCCGTGCGGCGGAAGAAAAGGGCCTGCTGGTGGGGCTGGACATCGGCCCCCTGGGCGAACTGCTGGCCCCCGCGGGTACGCTGGCTTTTCAGAACGCCTACGAACTTTTTGCCCAGGTCATCCGGGCAGGGGTGCAGGCCGGGGCGGACTTCGTGTTTTTGGAAACGATGACCGACCTGTACGAATTGAAAGCGGCCATCCTGGCAGCAAAAGAAAATTGCGCGCTGCCGGTCTTTACCTCCATGAGTTTTGAGGGCGGCGGCCGTACTTTCACCGGTTGCACGGTCGAAAGCTACGCCGTTACGGCCGTGGGCCTTGGGGCGGATGCCGTCGGCATCAACTGCTCTTTGGGCCCGCAGGAGATCCTACCCATGGCGCAGCGGCTGTGCCGCACGGTCCCGGCGTCGGTGCCGGTGTTCGTCAAGCCCAATGCGGGCCTGCCCAACCCCGACGGCTCCTATGATCTGGACGCGGACACCTTTGCGGCCCAGATGCAGGCGTATGCCAAAATCGGCGTTTCCATGGTGGGCGGCTGCTGCGGCACCACACCGCAGCACATCGCGCGGCTGCGGGCGCTTTTTGCGCCGCTGACCCCGGCGCAGAAGATCCCGCTGTGCCGCAGTTGCCTGTGTACGCCGGTGCGCTTTGTGGAAGTGAACGGCATCACCGTGGTGGGCGAACGCATCAACCCCACCGGCAAAAAGCGGCTGCAGCAGGCTTTGCGGGAGGGCGACAGCGCCTACCCCTGCGCGCAGGCGGTGGCCCAGGAGGAAGCCGGGGCCGAGGTGCTGGACGTGAACGCGGGTCTGCCGGGCATCGACGAAGCCGCCGTGCTGGAACGGATCGTCACCGAACTGCAGGCCGTCACCGACCTGCCGCTGCAGTTGGATTCCTCGAACCCGGACGCGCTGGCCCGCGCGCTGCGCGTCTATAACGGCAAGCCCATCGTCAACTCGGTCAACGGCGAACAGAAAACGCTGGATACGATCCTGCCGCTGTGCAAAAAATACGGCGCGGCGGTGGTGGGCCTGACGCTGGATGAAAAAGGCATCCCCCAGACGGCGGAAGAACGGGTGGCGATTGCCCGCCGCATCGTCGAAGCTGCCTGTGCCGCCGGTATCCCGAAGGAGGATATCTACATCGACTGCCTGACGCTGACCGCCAGCGCCCAGCAGGAGGGCGCGACCCAGACGCTCGAAGCCCTGACCCGCTGCAAACGGGAACTGGGCGTGCGCACGGTCCTGGGCGTTTCCAACATCAGCTTCGGGCTGCCCTGCCGCGGGTATCTGAACACCACGTTCCTGTCCATGGCCATGGCAGCCGGGCTGGACCTGGCCATCATGAACCCCAACACGCCGGAAATGATGGCGGCGGTGCGCGCCTACCGGGTGCTGACCGCGCAGGACCCCCAAAGCGCGGCTTATGTGGCCGCCTATGCGGACGTGCAGATCCAGACCCAGCAGGTCAGCCGTGGTGCGCAGGCCGCCCCGCAGACGGCCGGGAACGGCAGCGCCCTGGCGGACGCTGTGCGGCGCGGCCTGAAAGAGGACGCCCGCGCCGCCGCGCGGCAGGCATTGGAAAGCCAGGAACCGCTGGAACTGGTCAATAACGCCCTGATCCCGGCGCTGGACGCCGTGGGCGACGGCTTTGAAAAAGGCACGATCTTTTTGCCGCAGCTTTTGCAGGCGGCCACGGCGGCCCAGGCTGCCTTTGAGGTCGTGAAAGAGAAGATCGCCGCCGAAGGCCAGCCCCGCAGCATCGGGAAAGGGAAGATCGTGCTCGCCACCGTCAAGGGCGACGTGCATGACATCGGCAAAAACATCGTCCGCGTGATCCTTGAAAACTACGGCTACGATGTGCTGGACCTGGGCCGGGACGTGCCGCCGGAGCGCGTAGTGGACGCCGTGCGCACCACAGGCGCAAAGCTGGTGGGCCTGTCGGCGCTGATGACGACGACGGTCCCCAATATGAAAGCGACCATCGACGCGCTGCATGAAGCCGGGCTGCCCTGCCAGGTCTGGGTGGGCGGCGCGGTGCTCACGCCGCATTACGCGCAGGAGATCGGCGCGGACTTTTACTGCAAGGACGCCAAAGCCAGCGCCGACCTTGCCAAACAGATCCTTGGCTGACGCCCGGACTTTGATAAAAAACAGGACCCGCTGCCCCTTGCAGGGCGGCGGGTTTTATGGTATCCTTGGTACTGCAAAGCATCCCAGGGTGCCCGGGACCCGCTGCGGTCGGCCGGGAGAATAGGGAAACAGGTGTAAGACCTGTGCGGGACCGCCGCCGTAATGGCCGAGTCCGGGCTCAAAGCTGTGCGTCACTGCGCATCCATGCGCGGGAAGACGGGAGCCCGGACAAGGACGCCAGAGCCGGAAGACCTGCCCCGGGATTCATACTGTGGGAACAGACGGACTGTCTGTTTTGGTGCAGGACCCGCGCGGCGGACGGACCAGACGTTTGCGTGGAAAACAAAGGGGCCGCGTATTCGCGGGCGCTTTGTTTTGCTGTGGGTCTGCCCGGCTTGATCGGCTCGGCAGACTTTTTCTTTTTCTGGTCGCGGTTAGGAAAGGAAACAATGGATGAAACAGATTCTTGCAGCGGCCCTGGCCCCGGCTGTGCTGCTTCTGCTGGGGGCCTGCGCGGCGCCGTCCTCCGGGGCGGCGGTATCCTCTGAACAGGCGGTATCTTCCGCACAGACGGCCCCCGAAGCGGCAACACAGGAGAGCGCCGCCGGGTACCCTGTCACGGTGACCAACTATGATGCGAACGGCGACCCGGTGGAACTCACATTCACGCACGCGCCGGAACGGGTAGTGGCGGTCTACCAGGGGTCCATCGAAACGATGATTGCCCTGGGGCTGGAGGACCATGTGGTCGCCAGCTACGGCCTTGACAACGAGGTCAAGCCGGAATGGCAGGAAGGTCTGGCCGCCATGAACTATCAGGCGGATGTGTTTGCCCCCGACCGGGAGACCGTCACGCTCCTGCAGCCGGACCTGATCCTGTCCTGGGGTTCGCTGTTCAGCGACAAAATGCTGGGCGATACCTCTTACTGGAACGAGCGTGGCACCGCGACCTATATGAACTCCAACACCCGCCCGGGCGGCCACCCGCGCACGGTGGACAATGAGTATGCCGATATCCTCAATCTGGGGCGCATCTTCGGCGTGGAGGAAAAGGCCGAGGCACTGGTGGCCGGGATGCAGGCCGAGATCGACAGCACGCTGGCGGCGGCTGCCGGGAGGGACCCGGTCCGTGTGGCGGTGGTGGAACCCTTGAACGGTTCGGTGACCAACTACGGGGCGGACACGCTGGCGGGGGACATGGTGACCCGGCTCGGCGGCACGCTGGCCAATCCCGACGGCCATGAAATGAGCAAGGAAGATCTGCTGGCCTGCGACCCGGATGTGATCTTTGTGGTCTATATGGCCTATTCCGGCGATGATCCCGAACAGGTCGTTCAGGACCAGCTGGCGGTCATCAGCGAAGACCCGGCCCTGCGCAGCCTGTCGGCGGTCCAGTCCGGCCGGGTGCTGCCGGTCATGCTGGGGGATATCTATGCGGCCGGGCCGCGCACCCTTGACGGCATCCGCACGCTGGCCGCGGGCATGTACCCGGAGGAAGCGTCTTGACCGGGCAGCCCGCGCGCCGGGCGGCCGGTCGCTGCGCCCTTATAATGCTGCTGGTGCTGCTGCCGGTGTCGCTGGTCGTTGCCGTCACTTTCGGCACCATGCCGCTGCCGGTGGGGGATGTGTACCGGGTCATCTCCGGCCAGTTGGCCCACACGCTGCTGGGGGCTCCTGTGCCGGAAACCTGGGCGGAAGGCTCCCCGCTGCACGATGTGGTCTGGCTCATCCGGCTGCCCCGCCTGGTGCTGGGGGCAGCCGTGGGGGCCAGCCTGGCGGTGAGCGGCACCGTCATGCAGGCAGTAGTCCGCAACCCGTTGGCGGACCCCTATGTGCTCGGCATCTCGTCGGGGGCGTCGATGGGCGCAACGCTGGCGGTCCTGTTCGGCGCCGGTACGGTGCCGGGGGCGCGTTCGGTGGGGGCGGCGGCCTTTCTGGGGGCGCTCGCCGTGTCCTTCGCGGGCATCGCGCTGGCAAACCTTGGCGGCCGTGCCACCACCGTCAAGCTGCTGCTTGCCGGTTCCGCACTGTCCGCTGTATGCGGGGCGCTCTCCAATTTTGCAATCTATCTCTGCGGTGACGATCACGCCCCCGCGCAGATCGTCCGCTGGACCATGGGCGGTCTGGGGGCGGCCAACTGGCAGGATACGGCCATCCTTGCGGCGGCCGCCGCGGCGGGCAGCCTGTTCTTTGCCGGCCAGCGCCGTACTCTGAACCTGATGCTGTTGGGGGACGAAGGCGCGCTGACCCTTGGCATGGACCTTACCCGCCGCCGTATTTTGTATCTGGTGGTGACTTCGCTGCTGATCGGCCTGTCGGTCTACAATGCGGGCACCATCGGCTTTGTGGGGCTGGTCGTGCCCCACGCGGTTCGTCTGCTGCTGGGGGCCGACCACCGCTATCTGGTCCCGGTGTCGGCGCTGGCGGGGGCGGTCTTTTTGATCTGGGCCGACGTGGCCTGCCGGATGCTGCTGCCGGGCAACGAGATCCCCATCGGTATTTTGACCTCGCTGCTGGGCGCGCCGGTCTTTCTGTGGCTGATGATCCGGCGGCGGTATGGATTTGGGGGTGAAGGCTGATGGCGCGCTGGCAGACCCGTGACCTTACCATGCAGATCGGGGCGCGGACGATCCTTTCCCATATCGACCTGACGGTGGAATCCGGGCAGATGGTGGGGATCATCGGCCCCAACGGCAGCGGAAAGAGCACCCTTCTGCGCTGCATCTACCGGGCGCTGCGCCCCACCCGCGGCGCGGTGCTGCTGGACGGCAAAGACCTGCGGCGCTATACCGTGCGCCAGAGCGCCCGGCGCGTGGCGGTGGTGGCCCAGCATCAGGCTTACGGGTTCCCGCTGACCGTGCGGGAGATGGTGCTGATGGGGCGCACCCCGCACAAGCGCGCGCTGGAACCCGACAGCGCCGAAGACCACCGTATCGCCCGCGAATCGCTGGAGGCGGTAGGCATGGCCGGGCAGGAGGAACGGGTCTTTTCCACCCTTTCCGGTGGGGAACAGCAGCGGGTGGTGCTGGCGCGCGCACTGGTCCAGCAGACGCCCTGCCTGATTCTGGACGAACCCACCAACCATCTGGACATCCAGTATCAGCTCCAGATGATGGAACTGCTGCGCTATCTGGACCGCACGGTGCTGCTGGCAGTCCACGATCTGAATCTGGCGGCGGTCTACTGTGACCGGCTGTTCGCGCTGCAAAATGGCCGCCTTGTGTGCAGCGGCACGCCGCGGGAAGTGCTGACCCCGGCGTTTTTTCAAGATGTCTACGGCGTGCAGGCGCGGGTAGGCGAGGATGAGGACGGGCGGCCGTATATCCTGTACCGCCCCCTAGAAAAGGAGAAAGGATCATGAAACAGGCTTTGGTTTGCGTCAGCTTCGGCACATTGGTAGAAAACGGCCGCGCCGACCTGGAAGCGGTCGAAACCGCCCTGCGGGACGCCGCACCCGGCCGCGCGTTTTTCCGCGCCTATACCAGTTCCATCATCCGCCGCCGTCTGCAGGCGCGAGGCGTTACCGCGCAAAGTCTGGCGGAAGTGCTGGAAATGCTGGCCCAGCGCGGGTTCGAGGATGTCTGCGTCCAGCCGACGCACTTGCTCTGCGGGTATGAATACGATAAAATTAAGGCGGAAACGGCTGAATACCAGTCCCGCTTTGCCCGCCTGCTGCTGGGCGAACCGCTGCTGGCCGGCACGCAGGATCTTCAGGCTGTGGCGCAGGCCGTGGCCGGGATCTGGCCCCGCACCCCCGGCGAAGCCCTGGTCCTGATGGGCCACGGCACCGACCATTTTGCCGGGGTGGTCTATCCGGCCCTGCAAAGTGCTTTTGCTTTACAGGGCCGGGACGATGTGTTCGTCGCTACCGTCGAAGGCTGGCCCTCGCTGGCCGAAATTTTGCCCGGACTGCGCGCAGGCGGGTATAAAAGCGTGCATTTAGCCCCGCTGCTGCTGGTGGCGGGGGACCATGCCTGCCATGATATGGCGGGGGACGACCCGGACAGTTGGAAGCAGCAGTTGCAGGCGGCGGGCCTTTCGGTGCGCTGCACCTTGCGGGGGCTGGGCCGCCAGCCGCGGTTCCGGCAGTTGTACCGGGAAAAACTGGATCGGATGCTGGGGTGAAGCACCATGCCCTTTGAACATTCCATCCGCAGCGGGCAGAAGCGCCTGCGCTGCGGCTATACCACCGGGACCTGCGCGGCGCTGGCGGCGCAGGGCGCGGCGCGCCTGCTGCTGGAAGGCACGGCCCCCGCGGTCCTGACGCTGATGACGCCCAAAGGCTGGGAAGTATCGGTACGGCCCGAAAACTGCCGCAGGCAGGGCGGCGAAGCGTTTTGCAGCGTGCGCAAGGACGCCGGCGACGATGCGGATGTGACCGACGGGCTGCCGGTCACGGCAGCGGTGTCCAAAACCGAAACGCCGGGCATCGTGATCGAAGGCGGCCCCGGCGTGGGGCGTGTGACGCGCCCCGGATTGGATCAGCCGGTGGGGGCCGCGGCCATCAACCGCGTGCCCCGGCAGATGATCCGCCAGCAGGCGGAAGCCGTCTGCCAAAGCGCCGGATATACCGGCGGGTTGCGGGTCGTCATCAGCATCGAGGGCGGCGCCGAAGCCGCGCGCCGGACCTTCAACCCGAATCTGGGGGTGGAAGGCGGGCTTTCGATCCTCGGCACGTCGGGCATCGTGGAACCCATGAGCGAACAGGCCATCGTGGACACGATCGAACTGGAGATCCGCCAGTGCGCGGCGCGGGACGCCCGCCTGCTGCTGACCCCCGGCAATTACGGCACGGATTTCCTGCATGCCCAGGGCTGGGACGCCCGTGGGGTGCCGGTGGTCAAATGCTCGAATTTTCTGGGGGAGGCGCTGGACTGCGCCGCGGTGGAAGGCATCCGGCAGCTGGTGCTGGTGGGCCATATCGGGAAGCTGGTCAAGGTGGCGGGCGGCGTCATGAACACCCATTCCCGCTATGCGGACTGCCGCATGGAACTGTTCTGCGCCCATGCCGCCCTCTGCGGGGCGGATCAGGCCGTATGCCGGGCGTTGATGCAGGCCGCCACCTGCGACGCCTGCATCGAGATCCTGGACCGCGCGCACCTGCGGGAAGCGGTGCTGGCTTCTCTGCTGGGGGCGATCCAGCGCCATCTGGAACACCGCGCGGCGGGGGCTTTGCGCATCGGGGCGGTGCTTTTTTCCAATCAGTTCGGCCTGCTGGGGATGACACAGCCGGCAAAGGAGATGTTGCGATCATGGTAGAATACAAACAGCGCGGGACGCTGTACGGCGTCAGCGTGGGGCCGGGCGACCCGGAACTGATGACGCTGCAGGCGGTCCGCCGGATCGAAGCCTGCCCGGTCGTCGCCGCGCCCCGGACCCGCAGCGGCCGGATGCTGGCGCTGGAGATCGCCAGGGGCGCGGTGGACCTGTCGGGCAAAGAAGTGGTGGAACTTGCGTTCTCGATGAGCTGGGACCCGGCGGTTGCGCGCGCTTCCCACATGGCGGCGGCCGCGGCGCTGCGCGTCCACCTGGACGCGGGACGGGATGTGGCGCTGCTGAACCTGGGGGATGTGTCGGTCTATGCGACCTTCGGATATCTGCAGGATATTTTGCAGGGCGAAGGCTACCGTACCGTCATGCTGCCGGGGGTACCCAGCTTTTGCGCGGCGGCCGCGCGGCTTGACCGGCCGCTTACGGCGGGCATGTACAAACCGCTTACGATAGCGCCCGGCGGCGCAGTGGAAGACGTGCTGGACCGCCCCGGCAGCAAAGTCCTGATGAAGACCGGCAGCCAACTGCCGCAGACTTTGGCGGCGCTGGCCGCCCATGGCAAATTGGCGGACAGTGCAATGGTCTGCAACTGCGGCCTGCCGGGGGAAGAGGTCTGGCCGGATCTTTCCGTCTATGACCCGCAGCGCCCGGCCGGGTATTTTGCCACGATCCTGATAAAGGAGTGAAACCATGGTACACTTTGTGGGGGCAGGGCCCGGCGCGCCGGACCTGATCACCGTGCGCGGGGCTGAACTGCTGCGCCGTGCGGACTGCATCATCTATGCGGGCAGTCTGGTGAACCCGGCGCTGCTGGCGCTGGCAAAAGACGGCTGCGCCGTGTACAACAGCGCCGAGATGACGCTGGAACAGGTGCTGGCCGTCATCGAGGAGCAGGAACGGCGCGGCGGCGAGACCGTGCGCCTGCATACGGGGGACGCCAGCATCTACGGCGCGATCCGGGAACAGATGGGCCAACTGGAACGGCGGCGCATCGCCTATGACGATACGCCCGGCGTTTCCAGCTTCTGCGGGGCGGCCGCCGCGCTGGGGGCTGAATATACGCTGCCGGGCGTCAGCCAGACCGTCATCATCACGCGGCTGGCGGGGCGCACCCCGGTGCCGCCCAAAGAAGCATTGGCGGACCTGGCCGCCCACGGCGCCAGCATGGTCATCTTCCTGTCCGCCGGTATGCTGCCGGAGGTGCAGCGGGCGCTACTGCAGGGGGGGTATACCGAAGCGACCCCCGCGGCGCTGGTCTATAAGGCGACCTGGCCGGAAGAAAAGGTCGTGCGCTGCCCGCTGGGGCGTCTTGCCCAGTGCGGCGCGGAACACGGCATCCGCCGCACGGCGCTGGTGCTGGTGGGGGACTTTTTGAACGGCACCGGCTATGAACGCAGCAAACTCTATGACCCGGCGTTCACCACCGGGTACCGAAAAGGAACGACGGAATGAAGATCGCGTGCCTTGCATTCACCGATAAAGGGATGGCGCTGGCCCGGCGGCTGGCGGCGGCGCTGGGCGGCGCGGCGGAACGCTGCGGCCAGCCGCACAGCCTGCACCAGTGGACGGGCCTGCACTTCCCGCAGGAGGACGCGCTGCTCTATGTGGGCGCGGTGGGCATCGCCGTGCGCGCCATTGCGCCGTTCGTGCACAGCAAGACCACCGACCCCGCCGTGGTGGTGGTGGACGAGTGCGCCCACTTTGCGGTGCCGGTCCTTTCGGGCCATCTGGGCGGCGCCAACGCGCTGGCGCGCCGGGTGGCTGCGCTGTGCGGGGCGGTGCCGGTCCTGACGACGGCCACCGATGCGAACGGTCTGTTCGCGGTGGATGAATGGGCCCGCTGCCAGGGGTGCGCGGTGCTGCACGCCGGGCAGATCCGGCGCGTGTCCGCGGCCATACTGGCCGGGCGGACGGTCCGCGTGCGGTCGGAATTTCCCATTGCGGGCGAACCGCCCGAACGGGTGCAGCCTGTTGAACAGGGACCGTATGACGTTTATCTGGGCTTCGCGCCGCAGCCGGAAGATGTGTTATGGCTGGCGCCGCGGGTCCTGGCGCTGGGGCTGGGGTGCCGCAAAGGCACAGCGGCGGAAACATTGGAAGCCGCTTTTGCCGCACTGCAGATCCCGGAACAGGCCGTCTGCGCGACCGCCAGCATCGACCTCAAGCGTGAGGAAGCGGGGCTTCTCGCCTTTTGCAGCCGCCACGGGTGGACGCCGCAGTTCTATTCCGCGGCGCAGCTGGCGCGAGTGGAAGGAACATTTGCGTCCTCGCCGTTCGTGGCGCAGACCACCGGGGTGGACAATGTATGCGAGCGGGCCGCGGTATTGGCCGGCGGCCCCACTCTGCTGCGCCGCAAAACGGCGGGGCAGGGCGTGACGATGGCGGTATCGTGCAGACCGTTTGAACTGAACTGGAGGTGGCAGGATTGAAGGGCGAACTGTATGTGGTGGGACTGGGCCCCGGTGACCCGGCCCTGATGACCGAGCAGGCGCGGGCTGCGCTGGAAAAGGCGGAGGTGCTCTGCGGCTATACGGTCTATGTGGACCTTGTGCGGGACCTGTACCCGGACAAAGAAGTGTATACGACCCCCATGCGCGGGGAGATGGAACGCTGCCGGTGGGCGCTGCAAACGGCGGACGCCGGCCGCACGGTGGCGATGGTGTGCAGCGGGGACGCCGGGGTGTATGGCATGGCGTCCCCGGTGCTGGAACTGGCCGCACAGTACCCGCAGGTAGGCATCGAGGTCGTCCCCGGCGTCACGGCCGCGCTGGCCGGGGCGGCGGTGCTGGGCGCGCCGCTGGGGCATGATTTCTGCTGTATCTCTCTTTCCGACCTGCTGACGCCGTGGCCGCTCATCGAAAAGCGGCTGCGCTGCGCGGCAGAGGGGGATTTCGCCCTGTGCCTGTACAATCCGGCTTCGCACCGCCGCACCAGGCACCTGCAGCGGGCGGTGGAACTGCTGCTGCAGGCGGGCAAAGCGCTGCAGACTCCCTGCGCGACCGTGCGCAGCATTGCGCGCCCCGGTCAGGAAGTCCGCCATTATACGCTGGCAGAACTGGGAACTGCCCCGGCGGATATGTTCACGACGGTCTTTGTGGGCAGCAGCACCACGGTGCGGCAGGGGGACCGCCTGATCACGCCGCGGGGGTATGCGGCCCGATGAAAGTGGTGATCTTTTCCGGCACCACGGAGGGGAAAAAACTCTCCCGCGCGCTGGCGGCGCTGGGCGTGCCGGTGACGGTCTGTGTGGCGACCGATTACGGCAGGACCGAACAGGGGCAGGTCCCCGGCGTGGAGGTCCGCGCCGGACGCATGGAAGAAGCGCAGATGGCGCAGTTGCTGGGCGCCGATACCCTGTGTATCGATGCGACCCACCCTTATGCCGTGCAGGCCACCGCCAACATCCGGCGCGCGGCCCGGCAGGCGGGGGCGGTCTACCGCCGCCTGCTGCGCCCCGCCAGCCCGCTGCCGCCGGACTGTATGCGGGCGGACAGCGCCGCGCAGGCGGTGCAGCTTTTGCAGCATACGCAGGGGAATATCCTGCTCACCACCGGCGCCAAAGAACTGGCCGCCTTCGCCCCGCTGGGCGCGCAGCGATTGTTTGCCCGCGTCCTGCCGGTGGAAGCCAGCCTGCTGGCCTGCCGTGCGGCCGGGATCGAGCCGGGGCACATCATCGCCATGCAGGGGCCGTTCAGTCAGGAACTCAACGTGGCGCTGATGCGGCAGTTCTCCATCCGCTATCTGGTGACAAAAGACGGCGGCGCGCCCGGCGGCTTTGCCGAAAAGCAGGCCGCGGCCCGGTGCTGCGGCGCCCGGCTGGTGGTGCTGTGCCGCCCGGCGGAGGATGGGGAACCCTATGAGTCGGTATTGGAATTTTGCAGGAGGTGGATCGGATCATGCAGGTGATGTTGTTGGCTTTAGGTGGCGGTACGGCGGACACCTGCACGCCCCCGGTACAGCGCGCGCTGGCCCGGGCACAGTGCATCGTGGGGGCCGCGCGCCTGTTGCAGGGGCTTCCGTCAACATGTACGCCCTGCCGTCACGCGGCCACCAAGCCGCAGGCCATCCTGGATGCCCTGCGCCAGTCCGGATGTGAGCAGGCGGCGGTCGTTTACAGCGGCGATACGGGCTTTTATTCCGGCTGCCGCAGCCTGATCCCGCTTTTGGAGCAGGCGGGGATCGAATATATGGTCTGCCCCGGGCTTTCCAGCGTGCAGCTGCTGGCCGCCGCGCTGCACCGGCCCTGGCAGGACTGGGTGCTGGTGTCGGCCCACGGGGTGGCGTGCAACGCGGTGGCGGCAGTCACGCAGGGGCGTCCGGCTTTCTTCCTGACGGGGGGTAGGCTGGGCGTGCCGCAGTTGTGCGCCCAGCTTGTGGAAGCCGGGCTGGGGGACCTGCCGGTCACGGTGGGCGAAAACCTGAGCAGCCCGGATCAGGCCATCCTGACCGGGACGGCCGCCCAGATGGCGGCGCGCAGCTTTGGGCCGCTCTGCGTCCTGCTGGCCGAAGCCGCGCCCATACCCACCCGGCGCACGCCGGGCTGGCCGGACGGCTGGTTCGTCCGCGGCGAAGGCGTGCCCATGACCAAACGCTTCGTGCGGGCCGCCGTTCTGGCGGCGCTGGCCCCCCGGCCGGAAGATACCGTGTGGGATGTGGGGGCTGGTACAGGCAGCGTCAGTGTGGAACTGGCCGCTGCCGCGGCCCGCGGGCAGGTCTGGGCGGTGGAATGTGCGCCCGGCGCGGTGGCGCTGATGGAACAGAACCGGCAGAAGTTCCATGCCTGGAACCTGCATCTGGTGCCGGGCACCGCGCCCCAGGCGCTTGCGGCGCTCCCGGCCCCGGATGCGGTGTTCATCGGCGGCAGCCGGGGGCAGTTGGAGCCGATCCTGGCCGCGGCGCTGGGCAGGAACCCGCAGGCGCGGCTCTGCATCGCCTGCATCGCGCTGGAAACGCTGGAAGCTGCCCTGCAGGCCTGCCGGGCACACGGCCTTGCGCCGCAGGTGGTGCAGGTGGCTGTCAGTGCGTCCCGCCCGGCCGGGGACCTGCACTTGATGATGGGGCAGAACCCGGTCTTTCTGGTGACGGCGAACTGCGATGATTGAGTGTATGGTGGCCGCGCCCCAGTCAGGCAGCGGCAAGACGGTCATGACCTGCGCGCTGCTGGCGGCGCTCAAATACAAGGGGCTGGACCCCTGTGCGTTCAAATGCGGGCCGGATTACATCGACCCCATGTTCCACCGCGCCGTGCTGGGGGTGCCAAGCTGCAACCTGGACCTGTTCCTTGCCCCGGAACAGACGGTGTGCGCTCTGTTTGCCCGGCGCGCGGCGGGCCATGGTGCCGCCGTGTGCGAAGGGGTCATGGGGTATTACGACGGCCTGGGCGGCGTTACCGACCGCGCCTGCGCCTGGCACCTGGCGGACACGCTGCGCCTGCCGGTCCTGCTGGTGCTGCGCCCCAAAGGGGCCAGCCTGACGCTGGCGGCGCAGGTGCGCGGGCTGCGGGATTTTAGGCCGGACAGCCATCTGGCAGGGATTTTGCTCAACGAGTGTTCGCCCATGCTTTACCGCACGCTGGCCCCCATGCTAGAGCGGGAGACCGGCCTGCCGGTGCTGGGGTATCTGCCCCCGATGCCCGAAGCCCGCTTTGAAAGCCGCCATCTGGGGCTGTACACGGCGGCCGAAATCGGGGACCTGACGGCCCGCATGGAACGCTTGGGGCAGCAGGCCTGCCGGACGCTGGACCTGGAAAAAATCGCCGCCCGCTGCCGCCGCCCGGCGCGGCATGTGCCGGACGAGGGAAAAACGTCCCCGGTCCGCGCCAAAATCGCTGTGGCGCGGGATGAAGCGTTCTGCTTCTGTTATGACGAAACGCTGGACGCACTGCGCCGCGCCGGGGCCGACGGTGTCTTTTTCAGCCCCCTGCACGACGGCAGCCTGCCGCAGGGCTGCGGCGGGCTGTATCTGCCGGGCGGTTACCCGGAACTGTACGCCGAAGCCCTTGCCCGCAACGAAGCAATGCGCGCGGCGGTACGCGCGGCGGTGGAAAAGAAAATGCCCACGGTGGCGGAATGCGGCGGCTTTCTCTATCTTGGCCAAACGCTGGAGGACCGTGCCGGGCGCGCCTGGCCCATGGCGGGCGTGCTGCCGGGGCGGGGCGTGCGGACCGAAAAACTGGTGCGCTTCGGCTATGCCGAGCTGACCGCCCGCGCGGACGGGCTGCTGTTCCGGGCCGGGGAGCGGTTGCCGGTGCATGAGTTCCACTACTGGGACTCGACCTGCAACGGGACCGCCTGCACAGCGGAAAAGCCGGTGGGGGCGCGCCGCTGGAAATGCGGCTTTTCCACGCCCGCGCTGTTTGCGTCTTTCGCGCACCTCTACTGGGCGGGGGCGCCGCAGATGACCGCGCGCTTCGTGCAGGCGGCGGCCGAATATGGGAAGGAGCAGGGAAACAATGTCTGAAGAAGAACGGCTGAAAGAACGTCTGGCGGCCATCCGCCCGGCGTCGGAACAGGCGCGTGAACAGGCGCGGCAGCACTGGGCGGCCTGCGCCAAACCGCTTGGCAGTCTGGGCCTTTTGGAAGATGCCCTGACCGGGATGGCAGCCCTGACCGGCGACGCCCGGCTGCAACTGACGCCCCGCGCCGTGCTGGTGCTCTGCGCGGACAACGGCGTGGTGGCGCAGGGCGTTTCCCAGTCGGGCAGCGAGGTCACGGGTATCGTGGCCCGTATGCTGGCGCAGGGCAAAAGCAACGTCTGCCGCATGGCGGCGCTGGCGGACTGCCGGGTGCTGCCGGTGGATATGGGCATCCGGGACTTTGCGCCGTTCCCCGGCGTGATCGACCGCCGGATCGGCAACAGCACGCAGGACATCACCGAAGGTCCCGCCATGCCGCGGGAAGCCGCCTGCCGGGCTATCCTTGCGGGGGTCGAACTGGTCCGGGAACAACAGGCGCAGGGCGTGCGGCTGCTCGCCACCGGGGAAATGGGCATCGGCAATACCACGACCGCGGCGGCGGTGGCCTGTGCGCTGCTGGGCCGCACGCCGGAGGAACTGGCCGGGCGCGGTGCGGGCCTTTCGGACGAGGGGCTTGCCCGCAAGCGCCGTGCCATCCGGGCGGCGCTGGAAATAAACCGGCCGGATGCACGGGACCCCGTCGGCGTGCTGGCTGGTGTGGGCGGTTACGACCTTGCAGGGCTGTGCGGCGTCTTTTTAGGCGGCGCGCTTTGCCGTATCCCGGTATTGGTGGACGGCGCCATCAGCGCCGCCGCCGCTTTGTGCGCGGTACGGCTCTGCCCGCAGGCGGCGTGCGCCGTCTTTGCCACCCACCAGAGCGCCGAACCGGCGGGCGGGCTGCTGCTGCGCGTGCTGGAAAAGCGCCCCTTCTTGCAGGCGGAGATGCGCCTGGGTGAAGGCACCGGCGCGGTGGCGGCCATGCCACTGCTGGATATGGCGCTGGCGGTCTACAACGGCAGCACCTTTACGGACTATGGCATGGAGCCTTACACGCCCCAGGGGGACGCATCATGCTGACTCTTGTGATCGGTGGGTCGGGCAGCGGCAAAAGCGAATATGCCGAGCGGCTGGCTGTGCGCCTGGCCGGGACGGGGCCGCGCACCTACCTGGCGACCATGCAGGTCTGGGACGACGAATGCCGCAGGCGGGTCGAACGGCACCGCCGCCAGCGCGCCGGGCGCGGGTTCGCCACGCTGGAACGCCCGCAGGACCTGACCGGCATCCCGGTGCAGGCGCTTGACGGCCGTGGTACGATCTTGCTGGAAGACCTGGGCAATCTGGCGGCCAACGAACTGTACGGCGCCGCCCCGGCGGAGGAAGCCGGGCCGCGCATTTTGCAGGGGATCGGCCACCTGTGCCGGTGCTGCCGCCATCTTGTTATCGTTTCCAACGAAGTGGGCTGCGGCGGCACCGACTATGCCGGGGATACAGGAACGTACCTGCATCTGCTGGCCGGGCTTCACCGGGCGCTGGCCCGGCAGGCCGACGCCGTCTGTGAAGTGACGGCCGGGCTGGCCGCCTACTACAAGGGAGGGGAAGAACTTTGATCGCTGCGCAGACCATTGCGGTGGCCTTTGCCATGTTCAGCGCGGTGCCGGTGCCGCAGCCGGTATGGAATAAGGACAATATGCGCTATGCGCTGTGCGCGTTCCCGCTGGTCGGGGTCGTGTGCGGCCTTTTGTGCGGGGCGTGGGGGCTGCTGTGCCTGTATGCGCCGGTCCCGGAACTGCTGCGCGCCGCCGGGCTGTGCCTGCTGCCGGTGGCGGTCACCGGCGGCATCCATCTGGACGGCTATGCCGATACCAGCGACGCGCTGGCCAGCTATGCCGATGCCGAAAAAAAGCAGGCGATCCTCAAGGACCCCCATTGCGGGGCCTTCGCGGTGATCCGGGTGGGCAGCTACCTGATCTTATACTTTGCGCTGTGCGCCTCGCTTGCTTTGAACGTCCGGGCGCTGCTCTGCCTGGGGCTGGGGTTCGTGTTGGAGCGCGCGCTGTCCGGCTGGGCGGTGGCGGCGCTGCCGCTGGCGAAAAACACCGGGCTGGCCCATTCCTTCGCCACAGCGGCGGACCGCGCCACGGTGCGCCGTGTGCTTGGCGTTCTGGCGGCGCTGCTGTGTGCGGCGCTGGCGCTCGTGGGCGGGGCCTGCGGCGCGGCGATGGCGGCGGCGGCCCTGCTGGCGCTGTGGCGCTACCGCACCGTTGCGGCCCGGCAGTTCGGCGGTATTTCGGGCGATCTGGCGGGGTGGTTCCTGCAGCGGGCGGAACTCTGGATGCTGGCGGCGCTGGTCGCCTGTCAGATCGTGGAGGAAATGCTATGATCTTTCTGTTCGGGCCGCTGTACAGCGGCAAACGGGACTATGCCTGCCAACTGCTGCACTGCGGCAGGGAAGAACTGCCCCAGTATGCGGTGTGGGACGTGCAGGAACTGGCGGCGCAGGCGGACGATCTGGAAACGCTGGCCGGCCGCCTGTGTGCGTACCCGGTGGTCATCGCCACCGAGACCGGGGGCGGCGTGGTCCCGGCGGACCCCGCCCAGCGGGCTGCGCGGGAGGCGGCCGGGCGTTTGAACGCCTTGCTGGCCCGGCGCGCCGATACGGTGATCCGTGTTTTTTACGGCTTGCCGATCCTATTGAAAGGAAGTTTACCACAATGATCCTCTATCTGCTGCGTCACGGCACGACGGCTTACAATAAAGAAAAACGCTACCAGGGCCAGCGGGACATCCCGCTGTGTGCGGAGGGGCGCGCGAAGCTCCGCCCGGCCGGTTTCTCGCCGGATGTGGTCTATGTTTCGCCCCTGATCCGCGCCCGGCAAACGGCGGAGATCCTCTTCCCGTCGGCCCGGCAGGTGGTCGTCGAGGACTTCAAGGAAATGTGCTTCGGCAGCTTTGAAGGCCGGAATTATATCGAGATGGAACATGACCCGGATTATCTGGAATGGGTCCAGTCCAACTGCGAGTCCCCCTGTCCCGACGGGGAGCGCAAGGACCAGTTCAGCGCCCGCACCTGCCGTGCTTTCGCGGAACTGTTGGATACAGCCTTCCGGGAAGGGCGCAGCCAGCTTGTCATCGTGGCGCACGGCGGCACCCAGATGGCAGTGATGGAACGCTACGCCGTGCCCCATCACGAATACTACCACTGGTGCGCGCCCAACGCGGGGGGCTATAAACTGGATGCGTCCCGCTGGCCGCAGGAACACACCCTGACGCTGCTGGAAACAGTGCAGTACACGAAGGAGCAGGGCCGATGATGCGCTGCGCCGCGATCCTGCTGGGCTTCCTGCTGGACCTTCTTCTGGCGGACCCGGAATGGATGCCCCACCCGGTCGTGTATATGGGCCGCTGCATCACCCGCCTGGAACGCACGCTGCGGCGGCGCTTCCCGGCTACGCCCCAGGGCGAACGGGCTGCGGGCCGGGTGCTGGCGGCCGTGCTGCCGCTGGGTACGCTGGCCGTCACGCTGCTGGTCTGCCTTGCCGCGCGGGCGGTGCATCCGCTGCTGGGGCTGGCCGTTGAAACGCTCTGGTGCTGGCAGGCTTTGGCCGTGCGCGGTCTGGCAAAGGAGAGCCGCCGGGTGTACGAGCGGCTAGCGGCGGACGATCTGCCCGGCGCACGCCGGGCCGTGGGGCGTATCGTCGGGCGCGACACGCAGGCATTGAGCAAAGAAGGCGTGACGAAAGCCGCCGTGGAGACCGTCGCAGAGAATTTTTCCGACGGCGTGGCGGCGCCGCTTTTCTATATGCTGCTCGGCGGCGCGCCGCTGGCGCTCTGCTATAAGGCCGTCAACACGATGGACAGCATGGTGGGGTATAAAAACGACCGCTACCTGCATTTCGGCCGGACGGCTGCCAAGCTGGACGACGCAGTGAACTATCTGCCGTCCCGCCTGGCCGCCTGCCTGTGGATCGCCGCCGCGGCGCTCACCGGGCAGGACGCGCGGGGGGCCTGGCGCATCTGGCGGCGGGACCGCCGCTGCCATGCCAGCCCGAACAGCGCACAGACCGAATCCGCCTGCGCCGGGGCGCTGGGGGTCCAGTTGGCGGGACCGGCCTGGTATTTTGGGGAGTATTACCCCAAACCGACGATCGGGGACGCCCGGCGGCCGGTAGAACCGCAGGACATTCTGCGCGCCAACCGTATGCTCTACGCGGCGTCTTTGCTGGCGCTCGGGTTGGGGTTGTTCCTGTTGGCAGGGATTCTTTGGCTGGGGAGGTAAGAAAAAATGCAGCTTGTACATGGCGGCGACTGGGCCGGGTTTGAACGGGAGTACGGTGTGGCGCCGTTGGATTTTTCCGCAAATGTCAGCCCGCTGGGTGTGCCGGAAGGGGTGCGTGCGGCCATCGCGGCGGCTGCGGTACAGGCGGACCGCTACCCGGACCCGCTTTGCCGCGCCCTGCGCGCCGAACTGGCGGCAAGTTATGCCTGCCCGGAAGAATGGTTCCTGTGCGGCAACGGCGCGGCGGACCTGATCTGGCGGCTGGCGGCGGCGCTGCGGCCCAAACAGGCCCTTGTGCCCGCCCCGGCTTTTGCCGAGTACGAGGCCGCGCTGCGCAGCGTGGGCTGCGCGGTCGTGCACAGCCCGCTGCGGGCGGACCGCGACTTTGAAGTGGGGGAAGAATTCCTCGCAGCCATTACCCCGCAGATCGACATGGTGTTTTTGTGCGAACCGAACAACCCCACCGGCCGCACCACGCCGATGCCGCTGCTGCGGCGCATCGTGGAGCGATGTGCCGCCGTGGGCGCATTGCTGGTGGTGGATGAGTGCTTCGGTGAATTTCTCGACGAGCCAGCGGCACACACGCTGCTGCCGCTGTTGGCGGACTTTCCCCGGCTGGTACTGCTCAAAGCCTTTACCAAGCTGTACGCCATGGCCGGGGTGCGCCTGGGCTATGCGCTTTGTTCGGACGGCGGCCTGCTGGCGGCCATGCGGGAAGCCGGGCCGCCCTGGGCGGTCAGCACGCTGGCCCAGGCGGCGGGCTGCGCGGCCCTGCGGGAGAAAGAATACGTCCGGCAGGTGCGGGCGCTTACGGCGTCGCAGCGCCGCTATTTGCAGCAGGGGCTGCGGGCGCTGGGGCTGCGGGTCGTTCCGGGGGAAGCCAACTATCTGCTTTTCCAGTGCGAAAAGCCGCTGCTGGCGGCGCTGCGTGAGCGCGGCATTTTGCTGCGCGGATGTGGAAATTATCCGGGGCTTGACGATACCTGGTATCGGACGGCCGTGCGGACGCAGCCGGAAAACGACCGGCTGCTGCGGGAATTGAAGGAGATCCTGAGATGAGCAAAACGGGACGGGCGCGCCGAATCATGGTGCAGGGGACCATGTCCGGAGCGGGGAAAAGCCTTTTGTGTGCGGCCCTCTGCCGTATCTTTGCGCAGGACGGCCTGCGGGTGGCGCCCTTCAAAAGCCAGAACATGGCGCTGAACAGCTACGTCACGCGGGACGGCTGGGAGATGGGCCGCGCGCAGGTGGTGCAGGCGCAGGCCGCCGGGGTGGAACCCGACGTGCGCATGAACCCGGTGCTGCTCAAACCCTGCAGCGATACGGGCAGCCAGGTCATCGTCTGCGGCGAAGTGCGCGGGCAGATGCCGGCACAGGAGTACTTCCGCTATAAAAAAAGCCTGATCCCCGAAATTCTGGACGCCTACCGTCAGTTGGAACAGGAATACGATGTCATCGTGGTCGAGGGCGCCGGCAGCCCGGCAGAGATCAACCTCAAAGAGGATGACATCGTCAATATGGGGCTGGCGGCGCACATCAACGCGCCGGTCCTGTTGGCCGGGGACATCGACCGCGGCGGGGTTTTCGCCCAGCTTTACGGCACGGTGTCGCTGCTGGAACCGGCGGAACGGGCGCGCATCGGCGGGCTGATCATCAATAAATTCCGGGGCGACCTTTCGATCCTTCAGCCGGGGCTGGCCATGCTGGAAGAACGTACCGGCCTGCCGGTGCTGGGCGTGGTGCCGTATCTGGACGTGGAGATCGACGACGAGGATTCTCTGGCCCCCTGCCTGGGAAGTGCTTCGGTCCACAAGCCGGTGGATGTGGCGGTGGTCCGTCTGCCGCGCCTGTCCAACTTCACGGATTTTGCGCCGCTGGAAAACCACCCCGCCCTCGGTGTGCGGTATGTGCAGGAATCTTCGGCGCTGGGGCGCCCGGACCTGATCGTTTTGCCGGGCACCAAAAATACGATGGAGGACCTTTTGTGGATGCGTCAGAACGGGCTGGAAGCGGCTGTGCTCAAGTGTGCGGCGGCCGGAACGCCGGTACTGGGCGTCTGCGGCGGCTACCAGATGTTGGGGCGCGCTCTCTATGACCCGGAGGGCACAGACGGCGGCACGGCGGGCGGCAGCCTGCGCGGTCTGGGCCTGCTGCCGGTGGAAACGGTGTTCTCGGCCGAAAAGACCCGCACCCGTGTACAGGGAACGGTCCGGGAAGGCCCGCTGGCCGGGGCAGCGCTGGACGGCTACGAGATCCACATGGGCCATACCCAAACAGAAGGGGAGCCTTTCTGCATCCTTGCCGACGGAAGCCGCGAGGGCTGCCGCTGCGGCACGGTGTTCGGCACCTATCTGCACGGCCTGTTCGATACCGGGGAACTTACGGTCAGGCTGGCCGAATGGCTCTGCGCCCGCAAGGGGATACCCGTTCACAAGGCGCAGGCCGTGCCCCACGCGGTATATCAGCAGCGGCAGTTCGACCGCCTGGCGGACGGCGTGCGCCGGGCACTGGATATGCAGGCGGTCTACCGCCTGATGGAGGAATACCAATGAAGATCACCCACACGCTGCCCGCGGATATCGAGCGGACCAGTATGCGGATCATCGAGGAAGAACTGGAACAGAGCGGCATCCGCCTGGAAGCGGAAAACGCCGCCGTGATCCGCCGCGTGATCCATGCGACGGCGGACTTTGAATATGCGCACAGTCTGCGCTTCACCGCCCATGCGGTGGCTGCGGGCATCGCGGCGCTACACAAAGCGGCCCCCATCGTGACCGATACCAACATGGCGCTGGCGGGGATCAGCAAACCGGCGCTGGCGGCCCTTGGCACAGAAGGCCACTGCTATATGGCGGACCCGGCGGTGGCACAGGCGGCCCGGCAGGCGGGCACGACCCGCGCCGTTGCGGCCATGCGGCACGCCGCAGCCGTCTGCCCCGGCGCACTGTTCGCGGTGGGCAACGCGCCCACGGCGCTTTTGACGCTGTGCGACCTGATCGAACAGCAGGGCCTGCGCCCGGCGCTGATCGTGGCGGTCCCGGTGGGGTTCGTCAATGTAGTGGAAAGCAAGGAACGCCTGTTCGCGGCCTGTACGGCCTACGGGGTCCCCTGTATCGCGGCGATGGGCCGCAAAGGCGGCAGCACGGTGGCGGCGGCCATCTGCAATGCGCTGCTGTACACGGCTACCGACCGTCTGGACCCCGCCCGGCGGGGATGGCAAGGATGAAATAGATGAAGAAGATACAAAAACAGGAACGGGCCGGGCTGGTGCTGACGGGCCTGCTGGCGGCGGTTCTCGTGGCCGCGGTGGCCGGGCTTTGCCTGGGCAGCCAGCGGTACACGCTGCCGCAGCTTTGGCAGGCTTTGTGTACCCGTGACCCGCAGGATACGGTGTGGCGCGTGATCGCGTATGTGCGCCTGCCGCGTATGCTGGCGGGGCTGGGGGCCGGGGCGGCGCTGGCGGTAGCCGGTGTTCTGCTGCAGGCGGTGCTCAATAACGCAATGGCCAGCCCCAACGTCATCGGCGTCAACGCGGGCGCGGGCTTTTTTGCCATGGCGGCCATGGTCGTGGCCCCCGCAGTGCCGGGCAGCGTGCAGTTTGCCTCTTTCCTTGGGGCGCTCGGCTGTTCGATGCTGGTGTACGCGCTGGCGTGGCGGGCCGGGCTTTCGCGCACCACGCTGGTGCTGGCCGGTCTTGCGGTCAGCGGTATGCTCACGGCCGGGCTGAACACGCTCAAACTCCTCTGGCCGGAGATCGTAGCCAGTTCGCCTGGCTTCATGACCGGCGGGCTGTCCGGCGTCACCATGTCGATGCTAGCGGCGGCGCTGCCGTACCTGGCTGCCGGACTGCTGCTGGCCATTTTGCTGGCGGTGGACCTGAACGTGCTCTGCCTGGGGGAAGAAAGCGCCGCCGGGCTGGGGCTTCATGTGACCCGCACGCGGTTCTTGGGCATTCTGGCGGCGGCGCTGCTGGCGGGGGCTGCGGTCAGCTTTGCGGGCCTGCTGAGTTTTGTGGGCCTGCTGGCGCCGCATATCGTCCGGCGTTTTGTGGGCACGGACCACCGGGTCCTGATCCCGGCGTCCGCCCTGCTGGGGGCGGCCTTTGTGGTGTTCTGCGATATTATCGCGCGTATGCTGTTTGCGCCCTTTGAGCTGCCGGTAGGCATTTTGCTGTCCCTGATCGGCGGGCCGTTCTTCCTGCATCTGCTGCTGCATCGGAAAAGGGGGCGTCTGTATGTTTGAACTGCATCATGCCTGCGTGGGGTACAGCGGCGAGCCGGTCCTGCGCGATGTCAGCTTTGCCGCGCAGGCGGGCCAGATCACGACGCTGGTGGGGCCGAACGGCTGCGGCAAGACCACGCTGCTCAAGGCGCTGGCAGGGCAGCTTCCGCTGCTGGAGGGCGAAGCCTGCCTGCGCGGCCGCCCGATCCGGGAATATAAGCGCCGGGAATTTGCCCGCACGGCGGCGTTCATGCCCCAGGTGCGCAATATCCCGGAGATCACGGTCCGGGGGCTGGTCAGCCACGGGCGGTTCCCGTATCTGGGGCTTTCCCGCCAGATGACGGCGAAAGACAGGGAAGTGGTGGAACAGGCCATGCGGGCCACCGGGGTGGAACGCTGGGCGCAGCGGGACCTGCGGGAACTTTCCGGCGGCGAGCGTCAGCGGGTCTATCTGGCGATGGCGCTCGCCCAGGGGGGCGACGCGATCCTGCTGGACGAACCCACGACCTACCTGGACGTAGCCGCGCAGTTTGAACTGCTGGAACTGCTGCGCACACTGGCGGACCAGGGCCGGGCAGTGCTGCTGGTGCTGCATGATCTGGCGCAGGCGTTGCAGTACAGCGACCGTGTGGCGGTCCTTGCGGGGGGCAAGCTGGCCGCTTTTGCCGCGCCGGAAGAACTTTTTGCAGGCCGGATGCTGGATTCGGTCTTTGGCGTCACGCTCTGCCGCGCCCCGGACGGAACCTATTATCTGCGGCGCGAAGATACGTCAAAAACCACCTCTTGCAATTCTTGCAGCAATATTGTATAATACTTACTGCGGACAGGGCTGAATTGCGCTGTTTTGCATACAGATGCGGGCCCCGTGCGTGGGCGGCCCGTGAACCATGTCAGGCGGGGAACCGAGCAGCATTAAGCGGCGCTCGTCCAGTGCTGCGGCAAGCCTGCATCTGTATGCAAAGCAGCGCAGCCGCGTGCTCTGCCCGCTTTTTATGGTTTTAGGGAGGTGTGGTCCATGTACCGTGCGCTGTACCGCAAATGGCGTCCCCAGCGGTTCGCCGATGTGGTGGGGCAAAAGCCCATCGTCACCGCGCTGCAGAATCAGATCGCCGCAGGGCGCATCGGCCACGCCTACCTGTTCACCGGCACCCGCGGCACCGGCAAGACCACCTGTGCCAAGATCTTTGCCAAAGCGGTGAACTGCCTGGACCATACCAGCCCCGACCCCTGCTGTGAGTGCGAGATCTGCAAGGGGATCGACAGCGGCGCGATCATGGACATCATCGAGATGGACGCGGCTTCCAACAACGGCGTGGACGATATCCGCGACCTGCGGGATGAAGTCGCCTATCTGCCCTCGGTCTGCCGCTACAAAGTATACATCATCGACGAGGTGCACATGCTCTCCATGCAGGCGTTCAACGCCCTGCTCAAGACGATGGAAGAACCGCCGGAGCATGTGATCTTCATTCTTGCCACCACCGAGGTGCAGAAAGTCCCCGTCACGATCCTGAGCCGCTGCCAGCGGTATGATTTTGCGCGCATCACGGCGCAGGACATTGCCGACCGGCTGCTGTTCGTGGCCGGGCAGGAAAAGATCGAACTGGAAGCGGACGCGGCGCAACTCATCGGCCGTCTGGCGGACGGCGCGATGCGCGACGCCCTCTCGATTTTGGATACCTGCGCCGGTGTGGACAACCATGTGGATGAGGCGCTGGTGCGCCGCATGGCGGGCGTGACCGACCGCACCTATCTGTTCGAGATCAGCGATGCCATCGCCGCGCGGGATTCCGTGACGGCGCTGGAAAAAATCGCGGAACTGCGCCAGCAGAGCGTCGATATGCGACGCCTGTGCATGGAACTGGCCGGGCACTACCGCAACCTGATGCTCTGCGCGCTGCCCGGCGGAACCGATCTTTTGACCGGCACTTCGCCGGAGGAAGAAGCAGCTTACCAGCAGCGCCGGGATTTCCCCCAGGCGGAAGCCATCCGTGCCATCAACGCCTTCGGGCAGGCGCTTGAAAAAATGAGCCGCGGCACCGACCAGCGCATTGAACTGGAACTGGCGGTGTTCTCTCTTACGCAGCCCCAGGCCGCCGCTGCGGTATCCGTTGCGGTAGCGCCGCCCCAGCCGGCCCGCCCGGCCGCGCCCCAACCCTTTGCGGCAGCGCCCGCGGTGCCCGTACAGGCACCGCCGGTGCAGACGCGCACGGCCCCCATCCCGGCGGTCGCGCAGCCCGCGCCGCCTGCTGTGCAGGAACCGCAGCCTGTGCCGGAAGCAGAACCGCCCATGGAGGACGTTCCGCCGCCGGTGGACGAGCCGGAATTTTTGCAACCGGAAATGAAACCGGCCCCGCAGCCGGCCGCACCTGTCCCAACGCCCCAACCCGCGCCGAAGCCCCGCAGGGCAGCGCCGCAGGAGGAAGCGGGGGAACTCAAGCCGTTCCCCCAGTGGGCGCTGGTGCTGGCGGACCTCGAAGAAAGCGACGCGATGCTGATCTCGTTTTTGCGGGGAACGCACGCATATTATGACGGAAGGCGCGTGCTGTTTGAGTGCAGCGACGCATTCCGCGATTATATCCGCAACAATGAGGACATCCGCAAAAAAATGAAGGAGGCCATCTACCGGGTCACCAAGATCCGCTGCGGGATCGGCCCCTACGAGCCCCAGCAGGCAGAGACCGGGGGCGCTGCACAGCCGACCATCGACCAGACCCTGCAGACTATGCAGGATCTGGGGGTAGATGTAAAGATCGAAGAACAATAAACAGTTGGAGGAACGATTATGAAAGCAAGACTTCCCAAGGGCTATGGCCGCCCGGACCCCAACGCCATGATGCGTCAGGTCCAGAAAATGCAGGAAGAGATCCGCGCCAAGCAGGAAGAACTGGAAGCGAAGGAATATACCGGCACGGCCAGCGGCGAAATGGTCACCGTCACCATGACCGGCAAGCACGAGATCACGGCGGTCAAGATCAAGCCCGAAGCGGTGGACCCCGATGATCTGGAAATGCTGGAAGACCTGATCGCCGCGGCGGTCAACAGCGCCGTTTCTGCGGTGGATAAGGAATCCGAGGAAGAAATGGCCAAGATGACCGGCGGGCTGAACATTCCCGGCCTGGGCTGAGAGGAACCGCTATGCCGCAGAATGCAGAACCGCTGGAAAACCTGGTCGATCAGTTCGCACGGTTTCCGGGCATTGGCCGCAAGGGCGCCACGCGGATGGCATACGAGGTCATGGCCATGTCCAACGAGCAGGCACTGGAACTGGCAAAGGCCATTGAGCATGCCAAAAGGGACCTGCACCGCTGCCGCATCTGCCAGGATTACACGGCGGAAGAAGTTTGCCGGATCTGTGCTTCCCCCAAGCGGGACCGCAGCACGATCTGTGTGGTGGAAAGCCCGCGGGATATCAAGGCCATTGAACGCACCCATGAATATAACGGCCTGTACCACGTGCTGCACGGCCTGATCTCCCCGATGGACGGCGTGGGGGCGGAACAGCTTTGCGTCAAGGAACTGCTGGCCCGTCTGAACGATACCGTCAAGGAAGTCATCATGGCGACCAGCCCGACGGTGGAAGGGGAGGCCACGGCCATGTATCTGGCCAAGCTCATCAAACCGCTGGGCGTGCGCACCACGCGGCTGGCCTACGGTCTGCCGGTGGGTTCCAGCCTTGAATATGCCGACGAAACGACGCTGTACCGCGCCATGCAGGGCCGCGGCGAATTGTGACAGAATCGCCTTGACTTTTGGGCGCGCCTGCGCTATAATCTAAACCCACTACACGCAAAGGAGGTGTGCTTGTGGCAGAGGAAAAGACCGGGAAAAAGATCATTGCCCAAAACCGCGAAGCACGCCATGAGTACTTTGTGATGGAGGCGCTGGAGACCGGCATCGAGCTGGTAGGCACCGAAGTCAAGAGTTTGCGTGCGGGCGGGGCAAACCTCAAGGATTCCTGGGCGGATATTGAGGACGGCGAACTGATCGCAAAGGGCATCCATATCAGCCCCTACGAACAGGGCAATATCTTCAATAAGGACCCGCGCCGCCCGCGCCGTCTGCTGGCGCATAAGGCGGAGATCCGCCGCCTGGGCCAGCAGGTCACATTGCAGGGCTATACACTGGTCCCGCTTTCGCTCTATTTCAAACAGGGGCGCGTAAAGCTGGAACTGGGGCTTTGCAAGGGCAAAAAACTCTACGATAAGCGCGCGACCGCTGCGGCGCGCGACGCCAAGCGCGATATTGACCGCGCACTGAAAACGCAGCGATAAAAGCTGTCTGCTTTTGCTTTCCCGGTGGGGGCGACCCCACCGAATATGCGGGGCTGTAATGGTTTCGACGGGGAGAGAGAGGCGTGAGCAGCGGGCCGTGGCGGTGCACCACGATAAAAGCGCCAACTAAAATTAACTGACAACAATCATCCTGTTGCCGTCGCTGCCTAATTAGGCGCGACCGTCCTGCCTGCGTTAGTACCGCGTGGGGTCAGGGCGTCGATTAGGTACTGAACGTGCACGGGCCTAAGCTTTGCAGCCCGTCATGCATTGATGAAGCTACCAAGGCGTAGCGCGTGTGTATTCGCCCGCGCCAAGGGAATCCCAATAAATACACTGCGCCCGGAGATACTCTAACTAATTTCTTTTCGGACACGGGTTCGACTCCCGTCAGCTCCACCAACACCCCCGGCAGGTTTCAGAAACCTGCCGGGGGCTTTTTGGCGCCGAATAGGCAAGATAAAAACCCCCAGTTCAACTGGGGGTCGGTA
>SAMEA3387511__coassemble_1435_pt1 | contig 34743 bp, 22 predicted proteins | sample SAMEA3387511__metabat2_low_PE_011 | metagenome-assembled genome bin SAMEA3387511 (sample SAMEA3387511) | Felis catus | biome: Faeces | place: United Kingdom | collected 2012
CGATGTTTTCCATCACCTGTAAGGTTCCGGGTCGTGGGAAGGCTCCAACCCCTCCGTCTGCCTTCGGCAGACACCTCCCCTAGGAGGGGAGGCTTTTCCTCTACAACTCGTTAAAGGCTCCCCTTTCAGGGGAGCTGGCCGCGCAGCGGCCTGAGGGGTCCTGCGCCCCAATCGCGCAGTCCCTCCTACTCTGTAGGGCGGGGTCTTGACCCCGCCGCGCGATGTTTTCCATCACCTGTAAGGTTCCGGGTCGTGGGAAGGCTCCAACCCCTCCCGTCAGCCACACCGCCCGCGGGACATACTGCGACGTTTTCTCGCCCCGATACCTCGCTTTTCCCGCCACCCCACCCAGAATTTTACACTTTGTTCACGGCTGGGGGCTTGTTTTTGGGGCAAACTATAGTATACTATTGTTATAGGAATTATTCCTAACGCATCCTTCCCTTTCGAGCGGGCCGCAGGCCCGCGATCCACCTTATTTATTATCTATTATCTCTTATCTTTTATCTCTGTTTTCCCTCTCCCGAAAGGAGCATTTCATGGAACGCGCCGACATCGCCATCATCGGCACCGGCCCCGCCGGGGTCTCGGCGGCCATCACCGCCAAACTCCGGGGCAAACGGGTGCTGCTGCTTGGCCCCGCCGCCCTCAGCGATAAGATCGCCAAAGCCCACCGCATTCTGAACTATCCCGGCCTGCCCAACGTCACCGGCGCCGAACTGCGGGACGCCCTGGCCCGCCACCTGGCGGAGATGGACATTTCGATCACCGACGCCCGCGTGAACGCCGTGTACGCCATGGGCGACTACTTCGCCGTGCAGACGGCGGAACAAACCTACGAGGCCGCCGCCGTCATTCTGGCCACCGGCGTGGTGCAGGGGCGTCCGCTGCCCGGCGAACAGGAGTTGCTGGGCCGGGGCGTGAGTTACTGCGCCACCTGCGACGCGCCGCTGTACCGCGGCAAGGCGGTGGCCGTGGTGGGCGCCAGCCCCGCCGCCGAACCGGAAGCCGCCTATCTGGCCGAGGTCGCCGCCTCGGTGCTGTACTTCCCGCTGTACGACGGCGCGCCGGAACTTCCCGCCGCCGTGCAAATCCGGCGGGAAACGCCCGCGGCCATCCTGGGCGAAAGCACCGTGCAGGCCCTGCGCACCAGCGGCGGGGACTACCCAGTGGACGGGGTGTTCCTGCTGCGGGACGCCATGGCCCCCGCCCAACTGGTGCCGGGGCTGGCGGCCGACGGCGGCCATGTGGCGGTAGACGCCCGGATGACCACCAACCTGCCCGGCTGTTTTGCCTGCGGCGACGCCGCCGGGCTGCCCTACCAGTATATCAAGGCCGCAGGCCAGGGCAATGCGGCGGCGCTTTCCGCCGTGTCCTACCTGGACGCCCAAAAGCGGCCCGATCCCCAACATTGAAAGGAGAAATCATTTATGGTTTACGAAGTGCATCACAACGATCTGACCCAGGCCCAGGCGGCGGATGTCGCCGTGCTGGATTTTAACGCCACCTGGTGCAACCCCTGCCGTATGCTGGCCCCGGTGCTGGAACAGACCAGCGAGGAACTGGACGGCAAGGCGCTGTTCTACGGCATCGACGTGGACGAGAACCCCGCCCTGGCGGCCCAGTTCGGCATCCAGAGCATCCCCGCCCTGGTGGTGCTGAAGAAGGGCCAGCCCGTGGCCCGGCAGGTAGGCTTCATGCCCAAACCCGCCCTGCGCCAGTGGCTGGACGGCGTACTGTAATCTGTCCCTTTCCACCGCGCCCGGTTATACCGGGCGCGGTTTTTGTTTGCTGTTTTCGTTCCTCTGCGCCCGCCGACCGGGCAGTAGAACCCCTCAGGCCGCTGCGCGGCCAGCTCCCCTGGCAGGGGAGCCTTTGAGTGGGTTGCAACACGGAAACCCGCAGGCGATGCCCAATTTCGCAGTCCCCGCAGAGGAGCCTTTGACGGGTAGTAGAGCAAAGCCTCCCCTTCCAGGGGAGGTGTCTGCCGAAGGCAGACGGAAGGGTTTGGCACGTTCCGGCCATCCGGAACCCCGCGGGCAAAAGAAACACGGCGGGGTCAAGCCCCCGCCCTGCAACACCCCAAAAACACCCGCCATCCCGCCGTATCCTCTGCTTTTTTGAGCGGGCCGCAGGCCCGCGATCCACCTTATTTATTATCTATTATCTTTTATCTCTTATCTTCAGGCCCCCGCCCCGCCGCTTGAACCCTTTGGGGCCGCCGTGGTATACTGTACTAAAAATCGACCGTTTTTCCCTGCCGGCGGGTCGCCCCGCCGTCCACCGCAAGAAGGAGGTCCCTGCCATGCCTTCCGCCCTTTCCGCCCCGGAGCGCCCTGCCGCTCCCGCCATGCCCGGCCGTACGCGGCGCCTGCTGCCCTGGGGCGCGGCCGCGCTCTGCTTCGCGCTGTTCCTGACCGTCGCCGTGCTGTGCGGCGCTTCCCTGTTCGGCGCGCTGCGGTTTTATCTGGCCGCGGCGTTCTACCTGCTCCTGCCCGGCTGGCTGCTGGCCCGCCGCTTCGGCCCTCGCGCCGAGGGCCTGACCCCGCTGCTCACCGCCGTGTACGGCAGCGCGCTGCTGGCAGTCTGCTTCTGCCTGGCCGTGCGTTTGGGGCTGCCCTGGCTGCTGCATCTGGGGCCGCCCCTGGCGGCGCTGGCGCTGTTCCTGCCGCAGCGCCGCAAAATTTTAACGCGCCTGCGTACATTCACCCCCCCCGCATCTAAAAATCACCTGGCGCTGACGGCGCTTTTCTGGGGCGCGCTCTGCCTGTTCTTTGCCCTGTCGTTCAGCGCGCGCAACGCCCACCCGCTGGCAGCGGGCTGCATCGTACCGGACCGCGACCTGCTGTGGAACGTGGGCAATGCCGAAGCCTTTCTGGACGCTTTCCCGCCGCAGGACATCCGCTTTGCGGGGGTGCGGTTTTCCTACCATTACCTGACCGAACTGCTGGCCGCCGCGCTGGCGATGGCCGCCGGGGTGCCCTGCTACGACGTGTTCGCCTTTTACGCGGGGCCGCTGTTCCTGCTGGGGGAACTGGCCGCCCTGTACAGCCTGGGGCTGATCTTTTACCGGGGCAGCCGGACCAAAGCCGCCGCGCTGCCGGTGCTGCTGTTCGGGTTCCAGTGCGCGTCAATGTGGAAGGCCCTGCCCACCGGGGACGGACTGTTCGGCAACACGCTGCTGCGCCACCTGACCACCAACATCAACGCCCAAGGCACCGCCGTGGTGTTCTTTGGGGCCTTCCTGGGGCTGTTCGCCTGCATCAGCCGGGCGCGGTTCGCCGTGGGGCCGCGGTGGTGGGCCGCCTATTTCCTGGCTTTCGGCCTGTTCACCCTGGCCAAAGGGCCGCAGGCGGCGCTGGCCCTCTGCGCGCTGGCGGCGGCCATGGTGTTCGTGCTGCTGTTCCAGCGCCCGCGCTACGGCCGCGCGCTGCTCTGCCTGCTGGGCACGGCGGCGGTGTTCGGGGCGCTGTACCGGGTGCTGTACGCGGCCGGGGCCAACACCAGTATGACGTTTTCGATCTTCGCCATGGAGCGCACGCTGGCGTACCGGCTGCTTTCGCCGCTGACCGACTGGCTCTGCGCCCATCTGCCGGTGTCGGGGTATGTGTGGCTGGTGGGCATCGGCATTGCGGACGCCTTCCTGATGATGCCTTTCCAGTTCGTGCTGTGGCTGCGGGGCGTGCCCGCGGCGCTGCGCCGCCTGCCCCGGCTGGACCCGGCGCACCTGCTGGCCCACGCCGGGGTGGTGGGCGGGTTCCTGGCCTATCACCTGTTCTGGCACGAAAGTTCCAGCCAGGTCTATTTTGCGTTTTTCGCCATGCTCTGCATGACGCTGCTGGCGGTGGAATCGCTGCCCCGGCTGCGCAGACCGGGGCCGTTCGCGGCGGCCGGCTGGGCGTGCGGGGCCGTGGGGGCCGTCACGGCGCTGTGCGTGGTGCTGGCGCTGTGCCGCAGCGGCGGCGTGCAGCTTGCCCGCACGGCGGGCCTGCTGGAACCCGTGGACAGCCCGCGGGCGGTCACGGCCAGCGACGAATCCGCCGCCCTGTGGCTGCGGGACAACGCCGCGCCGGGGCTGGTGTTTGCCACCAACCGCACCAGCAGCGCGCCGCCGCCCGCCGGGGAGGACGGCATCTCCAACCTGTACACGGCGTTTTCCGGCGTGCAGTGCTATATGGAAGGCTGGACCTACGCCATGAGCAATATGGGCGTGCCGCAGGCCGAGGTGGAACACCGCCGCGCAGTGGTGGACGCGCTTTTTTCCGGCACGCTGGACGCCGCCGCATTGGCGGACTTCTGCGGGCAGGAGGGCATCGACTGGCTGGTATATTCCAAGCGGTTCCCCGGCGCAGCGCCCGCCCTGCCGGTGCTGTATGAGAACGCCGACGTAGCGGTTTACGCCGTCGCGCCCTGAACCGCCGGGCAGTAGGGCGGGGTCTTGACCCCGCCGCCAAAACCTCCCGCAGACGCAGCACCGCCGGGCAGTAGAACCCCTCAGGCCGCTGCGCGGCCCTGGCCGGGTTGCGGTTGGCGCATCATGCTGCGCGCCTTGGCGCGGCGCTTGCATTCTGCGACCGCTGCCCCTGCTCCGTCTCGCTGCTTCCGCCACTGGCGGCGCTCGACTCCGCAGCCCCTGAAGGGGAGCCTTTGAGTGGGTTGCAACACGGAAACCCGCAGGCGATGCCCAACTCCGCAGCCCCACAGGGGAGCATTTGACGGGTAGCAGAGTAAAGCCTCCCCTTTTAGGGGAGGTATCTGCCGCAGGCAGACGGAGGGGTCTTGCACTTTCCCTCAAACGCACCTTCCCCGGTCCGTTTTGGACGTCGCCTTGGATGTAGGGGCGGCCTGCAGGCCGCCCGCGCCACTTTTCCCCGACATCCCTCAAAAAACACCCCGCCGCCCGGCCTTATACAAGGCCGGGCGGCGGGGTTCTCATATTATAGCGTTCAGTCGTCCTGTTCCTGAGAGAAGCTCACGATCTCGCCGGTGTCGGCGTCGATCTCGTAGTCGTACTCGGTGAAGCCCACCTTCCAGGAGAACTCATAGGTGGTACGGCCGTGGTCGTGTTCCATCTCCATTTCCAGGCCGTACACGTCGGCTTCCGCCACGCCCGCATGGGTCAGGGCGATCTGCTTGGCCTGTTCGGCGTCCACCGCCGTGCCCGTGGCCGCGCTGCCGGTCCACTGGCCGTCCCGCGCGCCCTCGGCGTCGTAGTCGTAGCTCAAAATTTTGCCGTCGGTGGCGCCGATCTCGTAGTCGTATTCCTCCACGCCCGCGTCGGTGCGGCGCAGGAACTCCACGTCATACAGCGCGATGCCGTCGTCGTAGTCCAGCCGTACCCGGATGCCGTCCAGGTCGGCTTCGGTCAGGCCCGCGTGTTCCAGCGCGGCGGCCTTGGCGGCGTCCTCGGTGATATAGCCGCTGTTGGGGTCGGCGGAACCCGCCACACCGGCGGTCGTGTCGCCCGCCGGGGCGGCCACGGGCGCGGCCGGGGTCGGGGTGGGCGCCGCGTCAGATACAGCGGACGTGCTTTCGCCGGTCTGGGGCGCGACGGGCCGGGCGCCGTCGTAGGCGGCGGCGTTGGCGCAGCCGGTCAGGGCAAAGGCGGTCAGCGCCGCGGCGGCGATCAGGGTCAGAGCAGTCTTTTTCATATCAGGTTCCTCCTTTATCGGGGTGTTGTGTTCTTGTTGTGATCTTAGTATACGCCCCGAAGATTAAACCCGCATTAAAGTTTTCTGTTCTTTCTTTACAAAGAAAGAACCAAAGAAATTCCAATGTTGTACTTCGTTCACGGGTCGAAATATCGAAAGTTCTTTGCTTACTTTCTTCCAAGAAAGTAAGGCAAGAAAGTAAGTTCAGCCCCGCCCTGTTTTTCTGCCCCAGAGGAAGCCCAGCCCAAAGACCACCGCCATATACACAAACGAAAGGACGTGCATGGCGGCCATGGACGCGGTGCCCACGGTCTGGGGCTGCGCTTCAAACAGGACTGCCAGATGGCCCAGCAGGTACAGGGGTGCGGCGTCCAGAAACAGTTGTGCGGCCGTGACGAGGGCCAGGTTTTGGGCGGCGGCGGGGACCAGCAGGTACTGCCACAGGTACACCAGCAGGGACACGATGCCGACGGCGTTGCCGATGAGCAGGGCCGGAAGGGGCTTCCATGCGCTTTTGCCGTACCGGGCGCCGAGCCAGGCCCAGAACACGGTGGTGAGCAGCGGCAGGACCACGAACAGGACGGAGCCGATCCCCGGCAGCGCGAGCGTGACGTTCGCGACCGCCCCCACCGCAACGGGAACGAAGGTCAATGCGATCAAAACGGGCTTTTTCATAGAACATCCTCCTTTTGGTCGTTTTTCCCTGCCCTTTCTTTGCAAAGAAAGGGCCAAAGAAACTCTATCCAAAATCGCACAAATGTGCGATTTTAATTGAAAGTTCTTTGCTTACTTTCTTCCAAGAAAGTAAGGCCAGAGCCCCCACAAGCATATACGGCGGGCCATTCAACCTATCTTCCCGTTAAGGCCCATTACGCACATACTGATCACGCACACAAGCCAGTGCCCCAAGCCAACGCCCCAAACGCACCAATCCTCTGTTCCGCGCACGATGTCCTCGGTCTTTTCCGTCTTGCGGGGGCTTTTGCGCATTTCCTGCCGCATATACGCGTAAACTTCGAGCTGCTTGCTCCGGGGCATAAAAAGGTCCCCGTACAGCAACTGATCCCAATTTCGGTAGATCTCCGGGCACAGAACGCTCAATTCGCGTTTGAAATCCCTGAGGGCCAGACCCAGGATCACCAAGACCCCCATGTAATATACCACGGTACAGACACTAAACCATAGAAACGGGATCGGGCGCCCAAACCATGCAGCCAGGTCAATTCCCACATAAATCATCGTGTTGATGATTGCCCGCCGAAGGGCCTTTTTCATGCCGTTGCCCCCTTCCTACAAAGGCTTACCGTTTTTGTTTTCCTATTCTTTCTTTGCAAAGAAAGAACCAAAGAAATTCTATCCAAAATCGCACAAATGTGCGATTTTAATTAAAAGTTCTTTGCTTACTTTCTTTCAAGAAAGTAAGTCAAGAAAGTAGAACAGGCATCGTAAACGTGAACGCGCTGCCTTCCCCTACTGTGCTTTCCACCGTGACCGTGCCGCCGTGGGCCTCAGCGATCCAGCGCACCATCGCCAGCCCCAGCCCGGCCCCGCCGCCGCTGCGCGCCGGGTCCGCCTGCCAGAACCGCTGCCAGATATGTTCGAGGTTTTCCGGCGCGATGCCGATGCCGTTGTCCGCCACCACGGCCACCGCCGTGTCCCCGTCCCGGCGCAGGGTCAGCCGCAGCCACCCGCCGGGCCTGCCGTAACGGATGCCGTTTTCCAGCAGGTTGATGAACAGCCGCATCAGCAGCGTTTCGTCCCCCTGCACCATCACGCCCGGCTCGATCTCGGTATGCAGCGCGATGTCCCGCGCCGCGGCCTGTTCCGCTTCGGTTTCGGCCACCATCGCGACCAGCTCGCTCAGGTCCAGCGCCTCCCGGTGGATGGGCTGACGGCCCTTGTCCGCACGGGCCAGCAGCAATAACTGCGACAGCAGCGCCGCCATCTCCCCCGCGCGCGCATGGATGGATTCCAGCGCCGCCCGCGTTTCCGCCGGGTCCTCGGCGTGGTCCAGCGCATACTCGCTCTGGGACAGGATCACCGCCACCGGCGTGCGCAGTTCGTGGGAGGCATCGTCGGTGAACTGCTTTTCCCGGGTAAAGGCATCCTCCAGCCGGGCGAACATCGCGTCGAACTCCCCGGCCAGCGTGTGGATCTCGTCCCGGCCGTCGCCCAGCCCGATGCGGCGCGACAGGTCGTTCCCCGCGCCGATCTCCCGCGCGGTCTGGGTGATCTGCCGCACCGGGCGCAGCGCCCGCCGCGTCACCAGATACCCGCACACCGCCGCCAATACCACGAACACCGGCAATACCAGCACCGCCGCGCGCAGCAGCGCGCCCAGCGTGCTGTCCACCGCGTCGGCGGCCGTCACCGTGCGCACCCACAGCGTGCCGTATTCGTCCACCTGCAACGGTTCGTCGTAGAGATACCACGTGTGGCCGTTGCTTTCCACCGTGCGCAGTTCCCCGGCCGCGAACACGGCGGAATTGTCAAAACTGCGCGGCACGAAGCCGTACAGCGGCACGCCCTTTGCGTCGTAGACCGAAAGGTACACCCCGTCGTCGAAGGCTTCCAGGTCGCGGTCGATCTCCAGTTCGCCGTCGCGGGCGTCGATCTCCCGGCCGCTGGCGGCGGCCATGGCCTGCATCCGGGCCAGCTTGCCCTGCCGGGCGCTCTGGGCACCGGCAAAAAACAGGAACCCCAGCGCGATGCCCGCCAGCAGCACCATGAACAGCGTGTACAGCAGCGTGACCCGCCCGGTGATGGTCCAGCGTTTCATGGTTCTTCCCGCAGAACGTAACCCACGCCGCGCACGGTGTGGATGAGTTTGCGGTCCCGCCCTTCGTCGATTTTTTTGCGCAGATAGCGGATGTACACGTCCACGACGTTGGACCCGCCCTCGTAGTCATAGTTCCAGACGCCGTGGCTGATCCGCTCGCGCGAGAGCACCACCCCCGCGTTGCGGGCCAGGTATTCCAGCACGGCGAACTCCTTGGCCGAAAGCGGGATGCCCTGCCCGCCGCGGGCGGCGGTGCGGGCGGCGCAGTCCACCCGCAGGTCCCCCACGGTGATGACGTCGCTGACCTGGTCGCTGCGGCGGCGGATCAGCACCCGCAGCCGGGCCAGCAGTTCGGCCAGCGCAAAGGGCTTGACGAGGTAATCGTCGGCGCCGCTGTCCAGCCCGCGCACCCGGTCCTCGACCCCGTCCCGCGCGGTCAGCAGCAGCACGGGGGTCTTGTCGCCGGCGGCACGGCGGCGGCGCAGCACCTCCAGCCCGTCCACCCCCGGCAGCATCACGTCCAGCACCACGGCGTCGTATTCCCCGCCCGCCAGATATTCCAGCGCGTCGTTCCCGTTCAGGCAGCCGTCCACGCTGTAATGGGCGGCCGTGAGCTGCTTGACCAGCAGGGCGTTCATCTCCGGCTGGTCCTCCACCACCAGGATGCGCATGGTTCGTTCCTCCTTGTGTTCGTACTTTCCACCATCATACCACAAAAAGATGAACGCTGCATGAGAATGACCGGGGATTTTTGGGGCGCGGGCGGGCGAGAGATCAAAAAATGACAGGAAAATCTTGGATTTTTCCATGTCCAACCGCTTCGGCGTTTTTTATAATAATTCTGTGCACCGCGCGCGGATTTCGTTCCGTATGCCCAAACCCGCGCGGAATTTCAGACACAAAGAAGGAGAATGTAAAAGGCAATGAGAAGACTTGGCAACCAGGGGAAACGCCTTTTGGCATCACTGCTGGCCGCCGGAATGGTAGCCGGTATGGTGCCGACTGCGGCGTTCGCCGAGGAATTACCCCCCCCCGGTATCGATTCTGATACAGCTTCTGCTGCTTCAGAAGTTGCTGGCGGGGACCTGTCCGACAGCGAAAAGAGCGCCGCCCCTGAAGAAACGCAGACCCCGGAGAGCGCCGCCGAACCCGGCAGCGAGCCGGACGCGACGGACGAAACGGACGCCGCCCCGCAGGCAACGCCAACCCCCGACCCGGCCGCAGAGGCCCTTGCGGAGGAAGCCGGCAACACCCACATCGCCACCTGGGTCGATACCGTTCCTGAAGGTATCGATTGGGTGGACGGCGTGACCGCAGACACCTTTGACACCGCGTGGGAGACCGTGACCGCCGAGGCGACCGACGGCACCACCTACACCGTAGAGGTCGTGCCGGAAGGCGCGGTCTATTTTGTGGATTCCTACTGCGGCAACATGACCGACGTTGAAACCACCGAACCGTTCGATGTGATCCACACACTGGCCGACAGCACGCTGCTGAACGACCGGTACGACCAGCGCAAGACTCAGGACACCACCTGGGGCCTGGTGGAAACCGATGCCCGCACCAAGAGCGCCAGCGGAAACGAAGCCAGCAAAGATTATACCGGGATCTACGGCGCAGACGCCACCGGCGCTACGCTGACCTACCAGTTTGCACTGGATGCCGGTTCCTATACCATCACCTCTTACCATCGGGAGTGGTGGTCGGTCGAGCCGGATAAAGACGACCGTGCAATCGAAGTCCAGCTTACCGATAAGGATGGAAGCGTTTTGGGAACGACTTCCAAAACCTTCACCGCCATCGATCAAGGCTTTACCAGCACGATTGACTTTACTTTGACGGAAGCCCAAACCGTAACGCTCACCTCCAAATCCACGAGCAATCAGGCCCCCGTCATCAGCTGGGTGGGCATCGCCCCCTTTGTGGAGGAGGAACCCGCCGAACCCACGCTGTCCGAAGCACTGGAAGAGACCGACGGCCTGACCTATGCCGAAGGCGCTGTGGCGAAGGACACCAGCAACATGGGCAAGGTGTTTGTCAACAACACCCAGTGGGACAACCAAAACAAATATCACGCATCCTTTGCGGATACCGATGTTTTCAAGTCCAAGGCTTTCACGGTGCTGTTTGACGTGAACCCCACCACGCCCAGCGGTGACGACACCGACGGGAACAACGCCAAGCGTGCCGCGCTGACCATCGGCACAGAAGCCAACAAACTCCGCCTTGCCCTTTGGACCGGCAAGCTCGGCTATGGCACCAACAGTGAAGACGGCGGTGTCAGCGCCAATTCCGTGCCGCTTACCGGCTGCAAGCAGAACGACTGGAACTCGGTCGCTGTGGTCTACCATGAGGATAACGGCAGCAACGGCGCGGTCGAAGTGTACATCGACGGCGAACTGGCCGGCAGCGTGGCCGACCTGGGCTTCAAGTTCAGCGAGATGGACGGCATCTCGGCCATGCTGTCCCGTACCTTCAAAACCAGCTATATGCAGGAGGGCACCTACGACAACATCGTCGTGGGCAACTACGCCATGTCCGCGGAGGATGCCAAAGCGGAAACTGCCAAGCGCGCCGCCGCCAAGGACGACCTGCTTGCCGACACCCTTGCCCTGCAGGAAGCCGTCACCCGCGCTGAGGAAGCCATCGGCACCGACATCGACGCGGACGCCGTGCCCGAACGCCTGAGCGCAGCCCTGGCGGCCGCCAAGGCCCTGCTGGAGAATGTTCCCGCCTGGGACGAGCAGAGCAAGGTGGACGATGCAGCCAATGAACTGAACACCGCCCTGGATGTTGCGATCCCCGGCCAGATCGTCCTGAAAAAGTCCGACCTGGACGCCGCCAACGTGAAGGACAACGGCCTGACCTGGAAGGGCTGGGGCATGCTGAACGGCAACTCCACCAGCAACCTGCTGCTGGACTACAAAGCCGAAAACCCCGACGCCTACTGGGAGATGATGGAGTATCTCTTCGGCGGCAAACATCCGCTGTTCACCCATATCAAGATGGAGATGGGCAACGACGGCAACAACTCCACCGGCGCCGAAGCCTGCACCATGCGCTATGAGAACGAGGACGCCGACGCTTCCCGCTCCCCCGGCTTCGTCATGGCCGCCGACGCCAAGAAGATCAACCCCGACGTCAAGGTCAGCATCCTGCGCTGGGGCATGCCCACCTGGGTACAGCAGAAGTGGGACAGCGATCGCACCGGCGCGGGCTGGGAAGCCATGTACAAATGGTACAAAGAGACCATCTTTGACGCCTACGAGAAATTCGGCTACGTGGTGGACTTCGTGAACCCCGACACCAACGAGACCGGCGACCCTGACGAAGCCTTCATCAAGTGGTTCGCCGACCGCGTCGCCAACGAAACGGAGTTCCCCTCCTACTTCACCGAGGACGCCAAGCAGGCTTATAACAATATCCGCATCATCGCTTCGGACGAAAACAAGGGCCTGCAGATCGTCCCCTCGATGCGCGCGGATAAGGACCTGTACAACGCCGTGGACATTATCGGCTTCCACTACCGCACCAACGCCACCGACGACTATGTGACGATGGCCGACGTGGATGACAAGGAAGTCTGGTACAGCGAGGGCTGCGCCACCTTCGGCTACTCCGAACTGCAGGAGAACAAGACCGCCGACACCCAGAACGGCTACGGCGCCAACACCATCGGCGGCTACCAGAGCCCGCTGGCCCTGGCGGACAGCATCCCCAACGCCTTTATGGCGTCCCGCCGTTCGCACTACATCTTCCAGCCCGCCATCGGCAGCTTCTATGAGGGCATTCAGTACGCCCACAAGGAACTGCTGAGCGCCCGCGATCCCTGGAGCGGCTACATCCACTACGATCCCGCCCTGCAGATGATCGCGCACTTCTCCCGTTTTGCCGTCACCGGCTGGGAGAAAACGCCCGATGATGACCCCAACAACAACACCATCTGGCGCATGATCGCCGGCGCCAGCCACGCTTCCTTCGGCGGCAGTGACAATGAGCACGCCACCGCCGGCATCAACGGCGACGCCAGCTATCTGACCCTGGCCGCGCCTAACGGCGAGGACTTCTCGGTGGTGTTCGTCAACAACACCCAGAACGAAAAGACCTTCAAGATCAGCGTGGAGGATCTGCCCGCGGCCGCAGCCAAGAGCCTGCAGACCTGGGTCACCCAGACCGACAGCTACATGCAGAAGGGTGCGACCGTCCAGCCCGGCGAGAACGGCGGCTGGCTCGTCACCATCCCCGCGTACAGCATCGTGACCGCCACCACGCTGGACGAATACAAGACCAGCGAGGAACTGGCCATGCCCGCCGACGGCATCCGTACCGAGGACCGCACTATTCTGGATACCGATTCCACCGGCAAGAACGCCAACACCGAGGACGAGTACCTCTACGCCGACGACTTCGACTATGAAGAAGAAGGCGACATGAAGCAGTACAACGCTGTCACCAAAAAAGAGACCGACGTTCCCTACCTGACCGCCCGCGGCAACGAACCCCGCTATCTGCTGGACAGCCACGGCGCCTGGGTGGTCGAGGACGGCCGTCTGGCGCAGGAACTGAACGCCGGCGTCAGCCAGTGGAACGGCGGCGATCCCGCCACCATCGTGGGCGACTTCCGCTGGATGAACTATCAGGCCAGCGTGGACGTGCAGATTCCCAATGCCGACGCCAACGTCTGGACCGGCCTGGGCGTGCGCAGCCAGACCGGCATGAACTGGAACCAGGACGGCTACACCCTGCGCATCTACGGCAACGGCAAGTGGGAGTTCCTGCGCGGCGGCAGCGCCCTGGGCAGCGGCAATGTGACCGCCGACCCCGACGGCAGCTACAGCCTGAAAGTCGCCGCCAACGGCAGCAGCATCACCGCCCTGATCGACGGCGAACCCGTCTTTACCTATGCCGATTCCGCGCCTTTCGATGCAGGCCGCGTCAAGCTGAGCTCCAGCTGGAACAAGGTCTACTTCGACAACCTCGAAGTCACTACCATCCCCGGCACCATTCCCTACGCCACCAGTATGGTGGACGGCCAGGACGACTGCGTTGAATATGCGGGCGGCTGGAGCATCCCCGGCCCCGGCGGCGGCAGCGCGGATGACTGGTACCGCACCACCAGCACCAACACGGCGGACGGCGCCAGCTTTACCTTCACCTTCCCGGTGGCGGGCACCGGCTTTGCCATCACCGGCGTGAACGACGGCAGCGCAAAGCTCACCGTCTATGTGGACGGGGAAGAGGTGGCCACCGATGTTGCCACCACCGCCAGCAGCCGCCGGTACGAGACCTACACCCTGACCGGCCTGGAAAACGCCAAGCACACCGTCAAGGTCGTCGTCAACAGCGGCAAGCTGGTCATCGACGCCCTTTACACGCTGGGCGAGCCGCTCCCCGCCAGCGACGATATCCTTGTTTCTATCGAGAGCGACCTGCCTGAGACCCTGGCCGCCTTTGTGGACGGCGAACCTTCCGCCAGCCTGCCCGCGCAGGTCGAGGTCAAGACCGGCGGCGGCGAGGTCGTGACCAAGGGCATCACCTGGGAACGCAGCGGCGACTACAGCACCCCCTACGGCACCGCGTATGTCACCGGCAGCGTGGAAGGCGGCCTGACCGCCATCGACGTGCCGCTCAGCGTCACGATCCCGGTCGAGATCGTGCCCAAAGGCACCGCCTACTTCATTGATACGGTCAGCGGCGATCCCGCTTCGCAGGCGAGCACCCCGGCCTACGATGCCGTCAAGGCGCTGCTGGGCGACCAGCTGCTCAACGACAGGTATGACCAGCTTGTTGGCGAGGACGGCGCCTGGGGTCTGGTGGATACCGACGCCGGTACCCGCGCTTCCAGCTCCCCTGCCGACAAGACCGATACCGGCATCTACGGCCACGACAATGCATCCGGCGAAACGCTGACCTATGAGCTGACGCTGCCTGCGGGCGCCTACACCCTCACCTCCGCCCACCGCGAATGGTGGGGCATGGACCGCCCGATGACTGCCACGGTCACGGCCGAGGACGGCACGGTGCTGGCTTCCGGCACGATCAACCTGACCGGCAAGAGCGGCGACATCATCCCCAGCTACGAGTTTACGCTGGATAAGCCGCAGAAGATCAGCTACACCCTCACGGCTACCGGCACCCAGGCCCCCGTCATCAGCTGGCTGGCAGTTGCAGGCAGCGATGACGCGGTCGTCACCGTCACGTTCAATACCAACGGCGGCAGCGCCGTCAACGCCAAGACGGTCCTGAAGGGCGCCACGGTGAACCGTCCGGCCGACCCGGTCAAGGAGGATTTCTTCTTTGCCGGTTGGTATACCGACGAGGATCTGACCCAGCCGTTCGATTTCAGCACCCCCATCATGGACAACATGACCCTGTACGCGGGCTGGGGCAAACCCGATCTGGCGATCGAAGATCTGACGGAAGTTCCCGCCGGGCTGAAAGACAAGTACGACACGGTAGACGAGCTGAAAGCGGATATGAAGCTCTCCGCGGAAGCGGAACTGAAACAGTCCGCCGACGGCATCTTCTATTATGATGTCACGCTCTACCTGGTCGATGAAGAAGGCCGCAAGATCGAAGTCACGGCCGACAACTTCCCCGCCGAGGGTCTCAAAGTCACCTTTGATTACCCCACCGACGAGGCGACCGGCGAAACGATCACCGGCGGCGATCATATGTTCACCGTTGTGCATATGAAGGACAACGGCGAAATGGAGATCTTTAAGGATTCCGATATCCTGTACACGGCCGACGGCCTGACCGTGACGGTCCACTCTCTGTCGCCCTTCGCAGTGGCCTACTGTGACCGCACGGCCCCCTCGGAGCCTTCCGATGGTTCCGATGCGGGCAACGGGAACAGCGGCAATACCGGCAGCGGGAACAACGGCAGCAGCCAGACCCCTGCCGAGGATACCGCGGCCAACGGCGCCCCCGGCGCTTCCAACGCCGCCGGCTCCGCAGTACCCCAGACCAGCGACCCGATGCCGGTGGAAGCACTGATCGTCGTGGCCCTGCTGGCAGCAGCCGCCGTTGTGGTGCTGCTGGTGCTGCGCCGCAAAAACAAGAATCAGGATAAGTAACCCGGCCGCGCCCCCTTGGGGCGCACGCCCCGGCAACGCCCCCTGACGCGGGCCTGACCCGCCAGACAAAAGCAGCCCCCCGGCAGCGCAAATGCGCTGCCGGGGGGCCTTTTTCTGCTCTTTTTCCGCCATAGCCCGCCGGGGAGCGGGCCGCAAAGCGCCCTGCGTGGTTTGCTGCCGGGAACACTACGCCCTCCGGGCGTTTCACGGGCGGCCTGCAGGCCGTCCCTATATCCAACAGCAGCGCCCTCCCATCACCGTTCCCGCCCCGTCTGACGGGAAGTGCAAACCCCTCCGTCTGCCTCCGGCAGACACCTCCCCTACGAGGGGAGGCTTTTCCTCTACTACCCGTCAAAGGCTCCCCTTCAGGGGCTGCGGAGTCGAGCGCCGCCTGCGGCGGATGTGGTAAGGCAAACAATCTTTCCCCGCTTCATAGCCGCCTTTTCGGCGGCAAAATACAGAGGTTCGCCCTTCGCTTATCGCTCCGGTCGTTGCCGCTTCGCGGCAAGGCAGCGGTCGCAGAATGCAAGCGCCGCTCCAAGGCGCGCAGCATGATGCGCCAACCGCAACCCGGCCAGGGCCGCGAAGCGGCCTGAGGGGTTCTCCTCTCCGGCCGCGCGGCACCTTACAGGCCATGAAAAACATCCCGCCGTGTTTTTGTTGCCCGCAAGGTGCCGATTTGCCGGAAGGTTCCCACCCCTCCGTCTGCCTCCGGCAGACACCTCCCCTGGGAGGGGAGGCTTTTCCTCTACTACCCGTCAAAGGCTCCCCTTCAGGGGCTGCGGAGTCGAGCACCGCCTGCGGCGGATACAGCGAGACGAAGCAGGGGCAGCGGTCGCAGAATGCAAGCGCCGCACCAAGGCGCGCAGCATGATGCGCCAACCGCAACCCGGCCAGGGCCGCGCAGCGGCCTGAGGGGTCCGTCCCTCCCCACCGCCCCCCTTCCGTTCCACAAAAAAGGGCGGCCCCGCACAGGGGCCGCCCGGCCTGCGCCCCGGTCTGGCCGGGGCCGCGCTTTTACTGTTTCTTCTTTTTGGCTTCCTCATCCAACAGACGGTTGGAGATGATATCCAACTGTTCGACGCGCTCGTAGCGGTCGGCCAAGTCGCTCTGTTCCAGCGTTTCGTAGGACGGTTCGCCGTGGAATACCAGCTTGAGCAGCAGCGGCGTGAAGATCGAGCAGAACACGATCATGATGACGATGGGGCCGGAGAACACCGGGTTCAGCAGGTTCAGCGCCATGCCTTTGTCGGCCACGATCAGCGCGACCTCGCCGCGGCAGACCATGCCGCAGCCCACCTGCACGCACTGGCGCGTTTTGAAGCCGCTGAATTTGGCGCCCAGCCCGCAGCCGATCAGCTTGGACACCACGGCCACGATCACCAGCAGCACGGTGAACAGCAGGATGGCCGCGTCCATCTTGGGGATGGTCACTTTCAGGCCGATGCTGGCGAAGAACACCGGCGACAGCAGCAGGTAGGACAGGACCGAGAACTTGCTCTCCACATAGGACGCCTTGGACGTGCAGGAGATCACCAGGCCCGCGGCGAACGCGCCGATGATGTCGGCCACGCCGAACCATTCCTCGGCCACATAGGCCATCAGAAGGCAGAGCACGAACGCCGCGATCGGGAAGCGGTGCAGGTTCTGTTCATGCACGCGGGTCTCGTACCAGCGGATGGCGCGCTCCATCAGGAAGCCCACCACGCAGACGAACACGAAGAACGCCAGCACCTTGAGCAGCACGACCAGGATGCTGACGTCGGCCCCCGCCATGCTGGTGACCAGCGTCAGGCAGATCAGGCCCAGCACGTCGTCGATCAGCGCCGCCGCCAGGATCGTGTTGCCCACCTTGGTGGACAGCTTGCCCATCTCTTTCAGGGTCTCCACCGTGATGCTGACCGAGGTGGCCGTCAGGATGGTGCCCATGAACAGGTTTTGCAGGAACACGTCGCCGGGGTAGCTGAATTCGCCCTTGTTGAATACCGACATCAGCGCAAAGCCCAGGCCCAGCGGCACCAGCACGCCGCACAGGGCGACCAGCAGGCCGGCCTTGCCGGTCTTGCGCAGTTCCTTCAAATCGGTGCCGATACCGGCCGAGAACATGATGACGATGACGCCCAGTTCCGACACCTGGGAAAGAAAGTCCGTATTTTGCAGCCAGCCCAGGCACGCGGGGCCCAGGATCAGCCCGGCCAGCAGCGCGCCCACCACCTGCGGCAGCTGCACGCGCCGCGTCAGCAGGCCAAAGACCTTGGTGGTGATCAAGATGAGGGCAATATCCAGCAGATAACCATACCCCATACACAAACACTCCTTGCTTTTTATATGAACATTCCGGGAAACACCACAGCGGGGCCGTCCGCCCCCAAAAGCAGGATGCCGGGCCGCCTCCGCAGGGGGATCTTTGCCGGGCCCGGTCGCATAAAAAATGGCGGGGAGCACCCCCGCCCTCGATGGGCGCGGCGTTGCCGCCTGCCCAAAGAAGATACAAACGATTCGTTTTTACCTCTGATTACGATACCATATTTGTACATTTTTGTCAATACTTATTCCGAAACCCCGCACAGGTTTTGTAGGGAGCACATAAAACCGGCCGCGCGCCCCCGCCGGGGCGGGGGCGGGCGGTCCGCTCAAAGGCCCTCAAACCGGGCGATGAATTCGTCCTGCACTTCCCGGGGCAGGTCCACAAAGTGGGCGCTGACGCCCCACATGCGCACGATCAGGTCCCGGTATTCCTCCGGGTGCAGGCGGGCGTTTTTGAGTTCCTCGCCGTTGATGCCGTTGGGCTGGTGCTGGCCGCCGCCCAGCGCAAAGTAGTTGCGCAGAAGTTCCGCGAACAGTTCCGGCCCGTCGTTTGCCTGGAACACCGTGGAAAAATACTGCAACATGACGCAGAAGTTCCACTGGTACAGCCGCGGGTCGATCTTGGCCGCCGACCGCAGGGCCGCCGTGGGGCCGTTCTTCATGGTGCCGTTCTCCGGCGAAAGGGTCACCGGCACCGGCTCCCCGGCCTTTCTGCCCTCCGGCGTGGCCGGCAGCACCCGGCCGTCCCCCACGGGATGGGGCTGGTGGATACCGGCCAGATGCCGGCCGCCCGTAGGCGTGCGGTAGCGCAGGACTTCCCGGCAGGCAAACTCCAGAAGTTCCTTGCCGGGCAGGTCCACAAAGTCATCGTCATTCGCCCATTTGGGGGCCGTCCAAAGCAGTTGCCGCATGGGTTCCCGGCCTTCAAAATTCCGGCGGCAGGCGTCCAGCACCTGCGACAGGGCGAACCGTTTTTCCTCAAAGACCCGTTTGCGCAGCGCCGCCAGCGCGTTGACCCCCACCGCCGGGTTGGCGATCATAAAACCGCGGTCCGGCAGGGGACACCCGAACCAACTGACGTCGGTGCCGGTCTCCAGGCAGTTGTCGAACAGGGCCGAGGTGATGGGCAAAGGCGACATCAACGGCGCGGCGGCGTCCCAGCCGATCCTGCCCGCGGCCGCCTGCTCCCGCAGGAAAGCCGGGTCCCCGGCCACGTATTCCCGCACGGCCTTTTCCCGCAGGTTGTACTCCGTAATCCTTTGCCGGATATGGCGGGCGGTCACCGCCTTGCAGGCTTCCAGAAATTCCGGGAAGGAACCATCGTCCGGTAGTTCCCCCATCGCTTCCAGCACGACCCGCGCCATATCGACGCTGCCGCTGGTGTAAAAGTCCCCGCGGCCCGGAATGTTCATGTCCTGGCAGAGGTCGAAGGCGTAGTTGCGGGCTTCCCGCGCCGGGATGCCCGCGGCCGTCATGCTGGCGATCAGCGAATCGTCGTTATAGTACGCGATGCAATTCAGGCCGGAAACGGTCAGCGCCGCGCATTTGCGCAAGAACTCCGGCGGATTTTTGCTGTGGATGCGGCAGGAAAGCTGCGGTTCCGGCAGGCGGATCTTCCCGGCCGCTTCCAGGAAGGCCATCGTCACGGGGTTGACCGCGTCCTCGCCGTCCGGCGTAACGCCGCCGAGGGTGATGTTCAACTGGCCTTCCTGCGCGCCGAAATACTCCGCCTTGAGGTCGGCGCCGTCGTACATTTTGATCATCAGGCACTCGATCAGCTGCCGGGCTTCCGCCGGGGCGACCGTGTGGTAATAGGGGTACAAAATCTGGTCCAACCGCCCGTAGTTGACCCAGTGGAAGTTTTCCACGATGGTGGCCAGGCTTGCAAACCAGAGAAGCTGCACGGCCTCCCGGAAGTCCCGCGGCGGTTCCTGTGCGATCCAGCGGCAGGTCTCCGCGATCTTTTGCAGTTCGGCCCTGCGGGGCGGTCCGGCGTGTTCGGCCAGCGCCGCCGCGTAGTCCCCGTACCGCAACACCCAGCGGGACACCGCCTCATAGGCCGTCGCCACAGCCTGGAGCCAGCCTTTTTTCAAGGGGGAATCGGCCGTTTCCATCGCCGTCCGGGCCGTCTGCAGGATCCCGGCGATCCCCATGCGCAGGATGCGGCCAAAGTCCGGGGTATAGTGGGCTTTGGTGAAAAATTCCCCGTCCGCGCCGCCAAATTCCGCCCGGTCCCGGTCCGAAAGATACGGCGGCATGGCAAGGATCTCCATATCGGACTTGTCCAGGAATTCGTTCCGATGGCCGTAGAGGGTGCGGCTCCCCACGATCAGTTCCTGTTCCCCGATAAAAAGGGGCATCCCGTCCAGGATCATCGCCATCGCCCGGGCCTTGCGCTCGGCAATGGCCCCCGGCAGGTCCACCGCGGACCAGGCGGCGGGCAGCGCGGCCCGGCAGCTTTTGTGAACGCCGTCGCGGGCGTTTTTGCGTAAAAATTCCGTTCGCGTCATGGTGTTTCCGTCCTTTTCGCCCCCTGCACCGGCAGATCCAGGCGTTGAAATATGCGATAGTATTCTTCCATCCGGGCATGGCTGACCGCCCGGCCGCCGTCGTCCGGCGTGGGCATTCCGATCTGGGCATACTTGCCGCGCCCCAGCTTGTGGTAGGGCATCAGTTCAATCTGTTCCGCACCGGCGTTTTCCTTCAGGAAGGCGGCGATCCCGGCCATTTCTTCCGCCGAAGCGTTGAACCCGCCGATCACCGGCACGCGGACCCAGACCCGGCAGCCCTTTTGCATCAGCCGCCGGTAGTTTTGCAGGATGCGGGCGTTGTCCGCGCCCGTACCGGCCCGGTGGACCTCCGGCGTGACCGCCTTGATGTCGTATAAGAACAGGTCCGTCCGCGCCGCCAGCGCGTCCAGCGTTGCTTCCGGCATAAGGCCGCAGGTGTCCACCGCCGTGTGAAGCCCCGCTTCGCGGCAGAGGGCCAGCGTTTCCAGCAAAAATTCCGGCTGGCGGCTGCACTCCCCGCCGGAGAACGTGACGCCGCCTTTTTGGCCGTAGAAGGGGCGGTCCCGCAGCACGGCCTCCAGCGTTTCCTGCGGCGTCATCCACCGCCCCGCCAGGCGAAGCGCCCCGGAAGGGCAGCGCGACGCGCAGGCCCCGCAGGCGGCGCACCGGGCAAAGTCCACCCGCCGGCCGCCCGCTGCGGCAAGCTGCGCGTTTTGGGGGCAGACGGCCTGGCATTCCCCGCACAAAATGCAGTCCTCGGCCAGGAATTGCAGCTGGACGCGCGGTTCCAGCCCTTCGGGATTGTGGCACCAGCCGCAGCGCAGCGGGCAGCCTTTCAGGAAAACCGTCGTCCGCGCCCCCGGTCCGTCGTGGACGGAAAATCTCTGAATATCAAAAACGAGCCCTTTGATCGTTCATTCCCCCAAACGGCAGAGACCGAATTTAGCCCCTACTATAGCATACCGGGTCGCAAATGTAAAGCAGAAAAAAACGCCGCCGGGACGTGTTCCGTCCGGCGGCGTCAGAAGAAAAATTTCGTCGTTTCTTCGCTTTATTTTTTTTGCAAAAGCGTCCCGCGCCGCCCTGTGGGGGGCGGTGGGGGCAATCACCACCTCCATGGAAAGCCACGCCGCAAAACTCTTTCATGCGGGCAAAATCGAACCCAAAGATTTCCGCCAGTCTTTTGTTCCGCTCTATACAAAATCGCGCCCTATTCCGCGTCTCTCGCCGCCGTGATCGCCAGCGCAGCAGCCAGGCACACCGCCGTAACGACCGCGCCATAACCAACTGCCTGCCAGAGAATGGAATGCCCGCCGCCCAAAGCCAGCCAGTAGGGCATGGGCGTTCCATAGAATACCAGGGCCGACAGCGGCGAAACCGCGGCCGGGTCCGGCGCAGATACGCTCACAATGACCCCGGCCAGCGTCACCACAAAGCAGAAGGTAGCCCCCGCCAGTTCGCTGCGGCAAAGCCGGCCCACCAGCCAGACCGCCGCATAGCCGGCCTGCAGGAGCCAGGCACTCTGCATCCAGAAAGACGCCGCGCGCACCGGCTGGGATAACGCGCCCGTGACCGCCGCCAGCAGAAAATACAGCGCCATGTACCATCCTTGCAGCAAAACCGTTTCCGCCGCAAAACTGCCGGCCATATGCCGGACGCGGCTGGCACCGTGGGCAACCGCCAGACGGGCGGCACCCGCTGTTTTGTTCTGGTGGAACGCCATCACCGCCAGAAGAACGACCGCGATCCATGCCAATATTCCCACCGACAGCACCGTGCCAAGCGCGGCGTCAGCTGCATCCCCCACCGGCAACGACCCGCCGGGGAAAATGCCCACCCGCCTGCCGTCTGCCCAAGTGGCGTCCACGATTTGGGATTCCCTGACCCCCAGCGCAAACGCCATGCACAGCCCGCCGAACAGGGCCAGCAATCCCGGCAGGTGCGTGCAGCCAAGGGCATGCAACACGGCGGAGAACGTGCTGGCCCGGTGCCTTCCCTGCCGGGCGGCAGTTTTTTCCCTGTGCCGCAGGGCCGTGTACGCCCTTCGTAGCTGCTGGTAGGACCGGCCGAGAAGGGTTATTTGATCTACCAGAAATATCACAAACTGGAGGATGCCATCCATATCCAGGCCCACCACAAACGGCCTGCAGACAACAAAAAAGGCGGCATTTCTGCCGCCATATTCTACGCGAGCGATACATTGCCCGCATTACTCTTTTGGGAATTAGTGCAGATGTGCCCCCAGAACCCGCTGGTTGTTGTCTGTGAAAGCTGCCACCGATTGTTTGTTCTTTTCTCCAGCCACGCCAAGTATTACAAGCAGGTGCCAGGCCCGGAAACTGGTTGCTCCTGCAAGGATATTGCCGCCAAGCTTGCCTATGCCGAGGAGCTGAAAGCCAACAAGGCCAAGGAACTCTACAACAAGATGCGCAACCGCTACCAGATGCGCTGCGCCTGCGCCCCCGGCAACCAGAAAATGCGGGACGACTACAACGCCTGGCGCAAGCAGGCACAGATGGCATTAAGTAAGTACCAATTGGGGGAGATAAGTTGGCCGGAGTTTGAGAGAGTTACCCTAGCAGAGCTGCACAAATCCGCTTTATAATACTTTTAATATTCTCAATACTCTACGCTTGGCTTTCGTATCATCTTTTTTTGAAGTTTTTATCTAAATTTAACATCGTAAAGCAACAATTACTTATAGTATAAAAGGCTACTGCCCAACAAAAGTTAAGCAGTAGCCTTTTCATTAGATATAGCAAAAGGATTGTGGGGGCTTCTTCAGATTAAAGCAAGCTAATTGCTTGGGCTCTTTATATCGAACCACTTCAGTCAGCTTATACGCAACTGCATTTTTTCTACCCCTAAAATATTCGAAATAATCCTTTTCCGAAATTCCTGCATCCAGTGAAACCTTTTGCCAAAGTGCAAACGGTGAGTCTTGAATAATTGCCTCTATTACACATTCACCGAGCACCGCACAGATTGGTGATGTCACATATACGTATACTTTCTTTACGCTTTTTCTGCAGCACATTTTTCGGAACTCGTATTTTTTTGTTCCCTCAAAAATCTGTTCAGCATAACAAGGCTTAATGGAAAATAGTACATCCACGAGATAATCCTCACGCACATGCTCTCTGAGAAATTTCTTCGTTCAGAGGTGCATTAAATGCATACTCGGTAATTCCGCTTTTATAATAATCTAAATACCCCTTATACAAAATAAACCCGTTCTTTTGTAGCAGAGGCGCAAATTCTTCAATATGATATGACGACACCGTAATGATCGGTTTTGCACACCGAAGTTCACGGAAAGCCACTTTAAGCAAAAAAGTGGCCCAACCACAACGACGATATTTTTCAGAAACTCTTAATGTACAAATCTTCTTTTCTTCTGCATCTTTCAAGATAAGTGTAGCAACAATCGCACCTTTATCTTTAAGTGCATAAATCATCCGTTCACCGTTACTCAATCCCGGAATAACTTTTTTGTAAAACCAATCTTGAAAATTACTATACTCGTTCTGTAAGCTGCTCAAGAAATTGTAGACATCTGATATTAGCCGCCTATCATATAACCCTATCCGAACCAGCTCCATACAGCGCACCTCCGTTGTTGATCGAACATTATACCACGCTTAGCAGCTCTTGTCAATATATTTTCCATTTTTCTTAGTATTCTTGCTATGCTGGCTTTTCTTTTTTGCTAATATAAAACAGCAAATAAAAGCTATAATTAACAAGGCAATGATTTGTGGAAAATAATCCACACGACCATTTTCACCTTGAGGAAGAGAAGAAAAAATAATATTAAACACAAAGTTACTGGCAACATTAAAGAGGATTAGCAATAAAATATATGGAAAAATAGTCCGAACACTACACCGACCAGCTTTTAGTCTTGTAAAGAATTCCCAAGAGCCAATATCTTTTAAAACCCTCTCACCCTCAGATATTGTCTTTGAATCATATTTTTTACTACAATGATACGCAACTATATCCTCCGTGGTTCTTCCTTCCCCTTCAAGATTCACATATTCATCCCAGGTTTTCTTTTCAAGTACTCGCGAGGAATTGAAATCATTACTAACATCAACATCCACTTTTGTCATTAACAAAAAATGCAATCCATTAATAGGAGCCAATGCGTAATTGTTTTGAGTTGTTAATGTTTGTACAAGTGATCTATTCATGCTGCGCGTATTATTAAACCGCATATCAACCATGTAAGTTGAATTTACAAGCGTTTCAAAATAGCGGTTCGGAGCCTCATATTCCCGAACACATTTCCGTAACTCAGGTGATTGTATCCTAAAACGCAAGTAATAATCTTGACAATCACCCTCTTTAATGCTTCCCAGAATATTCTTCGCGTCAAAATCCAAAAACGTACCCTGGGTTTCACCATTTCGATATGAGTCCAGTCGTACATCATTTTGACTCGAAAAGTCTAATTTATACAAAATAAATTTTACTTTTGAATCGTCTCCTTCAAATACCCGCGCTTTTTTGTTTTGATTTGGAATGTCTGCAGATGTATACGGCTCATTAAATACCGCTCCTAGCAAGCTGGCATCCTTTGATAAGCATTCGCATAAGTCTTCTAGATTGCTCATATCTACCACAAACGGGACATACAATCTTATAGTTTGAGCCGCAGACAGTTTTGATATGAAAAAACCTATATCCAAAACTGGTTCATCGTTTTTCCACCCACATTGAGTCCATAAATTAATATTAACTTTTATTGAAAAATCATAATCTTTATCTTTTTTGGTCGGAATGTACGCTAAAGCAAAACTGTCCAAATTTTACACCTGCCAACTAACACTTGCCTTTAGAATTTTCCATTTTCTTTATTATATCATTTTCTATATAAGAAAAGAAGCAAAAGAATTTTATACAAAAAACAGACCACAGGTTTCCCTGTGGTCTGTTTTTTATTGGAATTTCTTTGGTTCTTTCTTTGCAAAGAAAGAACAAAGATCAAGCCAGATTACTTGTACAGCTCGACCAGACGGTTCAGGTGCTCGTAACGGGCATCCGCCGCGGCCTGGTTCTGCTCGAACAGTTCCTTGGCGCGCTCCGGGAAGGCGCGGGCCAGGCGGCTGTAACGGGTCTCGTTGGCCAGGAAGTCCTGATACTTGCTCATGTCGCCGGGCTTGGAGGTCAGGGTGAACGGATTCTTGCCCTGGGCCTTGTTGGCCGGGTTGAAGGTGAACAGGTTCCAGTAGCCAGCCTCGACAGCCTTCTTCATCTCGTTCTGGCAGTTGGTCATGCCGCCCTTGATGCCGTGCAGCTCGCAGGGGGCGTAACCGATGATGATGGACGGGCCGGGGTAAGCCTCAGCCTCGGCGATGGCCTTGACAGCCTGGGCCATGTTGGCGCCCAGGGCGATCTGCGCCACGTAGATGTAGCCGTAGGTCATGCAGATCTCGGCCAGGCTCTTCTTGCTGATCTCCTTACCGGCAGCCGCGAACTGGCAGACTTCACCGATGTTGGAAGCCTTGGAAGCCTGTCCGCCGGTGTTGGAGTACATCTCGGTGTCAAAGACCATGACGTTGACGTCGCGGCCGGAAGCCAGGACGTGATCCAGGCCGCCGTAACCGATGTCGTACGCCCAGCCGTCGCCGCCGAAGATCCAGAAGCTCTTCTTGGCCAGGTACTGCTTGTCCTTCAGGATCTCCTGAGCTTCGGCAGAACCGTCGGCTTCCAGCGCAGCGATCAGGTCCTTGGCGGGCTGATCGTTCAGCTTGGTGTTGGCCTTGGTCTCGATGAACTTGGCGATGGCGGCGTCCAGAGCTTCGCTCTTGCCCTTCATCGCTTCAACCTTCTTCAGCAGGTTCTCGCGGATGGTCTCGTAACCGATCTGCATGCCCAGGCCGTGCTCAGCGTTATCCTCGAACAGGGAGTTGATCCAGGCGGGGCCATGGCCGGACTCCTTGTTGGTGGTGTACGGGCTGATGGAAGCGGTGCCGCCCCAGATGGAGGAGCAGCCGGTGGCGTTGGAGATGAACATCTTCTCGCCAAACAGCTGGGTGATCAGGCGGGCGTAGCTGGTCTCGGCGCAGCCGGCGCAGGAGCCGGAGAACTCAAGCAGCGGCTGGTTGAACTGAGAACCCTTGACGGAGATCTCGGACACAACGCCGGGGATGTTGTCCTTCTTGCGGATGTTCTCGACGCAGTAGTCGAAGGTAGCCTGCTGTTCGCTCTGGCTCTCCTGCGGCTTCATCTCGATGGCCTTGGTCGGGCAGACGGTGACGCACTCGCCGCAGCCCATGCAGTCCAGCGGAGAAACAGCCATGGTGAACTTGTACTCGCTGGCCTTGGGCTTGGTGTCGGCAGCCTTCAGGCTGGCGGGCGCCTTGGCCATTTCGTCGGCGGTCAGGCAGAACGGACGGATGGTGGCGTGAGAGCACACGAAGGCACACTGGTTGCACTGGATGCACTTCTCGGCGTTCCATTCGGGCACCATGACGGCGGTGCCGCGCTTCTCGTAAGCGGAAGCGCCCAGTTCCCATTCGCCGTTGGCGTTATGGGTGAAGGCAGAGACCGGCAGGCTGTCGCCGTCCATACGGCTGATGGGCTCCATGACGTCGCGGACCATCTTGACCAGCGGCGCGGGTCCCTTCAGCTCGGCGGGGGCGGCATCGGGCGCGGGGTTGTGCCAGCTTTCGGGCACTTCGACCTTATGGACAGCGTCCACACCGGCGTCGATGGCCTTGTAGTTCATCTCGACAACGGCGTCGCCCTTCTTGCCGTAGCTCTTCTTGGCGGCCTGCTTCATGTAATCGACGGCTTCGTCGATGGGCATGATGTCAGCCAGCTTGAAGAAGGCGCTCTGCAGGATGGTGTTGGTGCGCTTGCCCATGCCGATCTCGATGGCCTTGTCGATGGCGTTGATGGTGTACAGCTGGATGTTGTTGTCGGCAATGTACTTCTTGTCGGCCGCGTTCAGGTGCTGGTCCAGTTCCTCATCGGTCCACTGGCAGTTGATCATGAACACGCCGCCCGGCTTGACATCCTGGACCATCTTCATGCCCATGTGGATGTAAGCGGGGTTGTGGCAGGCCACGAAGTCAGCCTGGTTGATGTAGTAGGGGCTGCGGATGGGCTTGTCGCCAAAGCGCAGGTGGCTGATGGTCACACCGCCGGTCTTCTTGGAGTCGTACTGGAAGTACGCCTGGATGTACTTGTCGGTGTGGTCGCCGATGATCTTGGTGGAGTTCTTGTTGGCGCCGACGGTGCCGTCGCCGCCCAGGCCCCAGAACTTGCACTCCTTGGTGCCGGGGGCGGAGGTGATGGGCGCGGGCTTGACCTCAGGCAGGCTGAGGTTGGTCACGTCGTCGGTGATGCCGATGGTGAAGCGATGCTTGGGCTCGTCCTTCTCCAGTTCCTTATAAACAGCGAACACGCTGGACGGCGGGGTGTCCTTGCTGCCCAGGCCGTAGCGGCCGCCGGTCAGCACGACGTCGTTCATGCCGGCTTCACGCAGGGTGGCGGCAACGTCCAGGTACAGGGGCTCGCCCAGGGCGCCGGGTTCCTTGGTGCGGTCCAGGACGGCGATCTTCTTCGCGGTCTTGGGCAGGACCTTCAGCAGGGCCTCGGACACCCAGGGACGGTACAGGCGGACCAGGACCAGGCCGACCTTCTCGCCGTGGGCGTTGAGGTAGTCGATGACTTCCTCGGCCACGTCGCAGATGGAGCCCATCGCGATGATGACGCGGTCGGCGTCGGGGGCGCCGTAGTAGTTGAACAGATCATAGTTGGTGCCGATCTTGGCGTTGATCTTGTCCATGTATTTCTTCACGACGGCGGGCAGGGCGTTGTAAGCCTCGTTGCACGCCTCGCGGTGCTGGAAGAAGACGTCGCCGTTTTCATGGCTGCCGCGGGTCTTGGGGTGCTCGGGGTTCAGGGCCTCGGCGCGGAATTTCTCCACGGCCTCCATGTTGCACATTTCCTTCAGGTCCTCGTAGTCCCACTTTTCGATCTTCTGGATCTCGTGGGAGGTACGGAAGCCGTCGAAGAAGTTCACGAAGGGAACGCGGCCCTCGATGGCGGACAGGTGCGCCACGGGGGACAGGTCCATGACTTCCTGCGGGTTGGACTCAGCCAGCATGGCGAAGCCGGTCTGACGGGTGGCGTAGACGTCGCTGTGGTCGCCGAAGATGTTCAGCGCCTGGGTGGCGACGGTACGGGCAGACACGTCAAAGACGCAGGGGAGCTGCTCGGCCGCGATCTTGTACATGTTGGGGATCATCAGCAGCAGGCCCTGGCTGGCCGTGAAGGTGGTGGTGATGGCGCCGGTGCCAAGGGAACCGTGCACCGCGCCGGCGGCGCCGGCTTCGGATTCCATTTCGACGACCTTGACCTGGTTGCCGAAGATGTTCTTCAGGCCGGCAGCACTCCACTGGTCCACCGTATCAGCCATGGGGCTGGACGGGGTGATGGGGTAGATGGCAGCCACATCGGTGAACGCATACGCTACATGCGCCGCAGCGGTATTGCCGTCCATAGACTGTTTTGCTCTGGGCATTTTTCTTCCTCCATTTATAAGAAGTTTTGCATTACTGCACGGGGGCAATCCCGCGCAGGCCCACGCCTGCCCGCCCGCGGGCCTGTATCTTGCCCCGGGCCCGGGGGAGCGGATAGACGCTTTTGCATAGCTTTATTGTACCAAAAAGGGGGCGTTCTCGTAAAGGGTTTTTGTTTAGAATGTTGCACAACTTTTCGCGCGGGATGTGTGCAATTTGACTATTTTTCCACAAAGTTGGCGGAACAGGGAATTTTGCAGTCCCGAAAAAGGGGCGGCAGGGGGAGTTAAAGATAAGAGATAATAGATAAAAGATAATAAATAAGGTGGAGCGCGGCCGCGGGCCGCGCAAAATGACGGGGCGGTGGGCGTGTGGGGGAGGGGGTGTTATGCGGGTTTACGGGGTGAACGGGCATTACCGAGTGCCCTGCAAATTGCCGAAAACTGTATATTTTTGTCGTACACGTCCCGGCAAATCGTAGGGGCGGCCTGCAGGCCGCCCGTGGGGTTTGCAGTCGCTATGCGGGTTTACGGGATAACCGCCCGTTCCCGGCTACCCCGTAGGGCGGGGTCTTGACCCCGCCGTGCAGCGTTTGCTATTGCCCGGAAAGTTTTGGGTTGCGGAAAAGTTCCCACCCTTCCGTCTGCCTGCGGCAGACACCTCCCCTGGGAGGGGAGGCTTTTCCGCTACAACCCGTCAAAGGCTCCCCTTTAGGAACTGCTTTAGGTTGCTGCCCACTTAAAAAGGCTCCCCTTTAGGGGCTGCGGAGTCGAGCGCCGCCTGCGGCGGATACAGCGAGACGAAGCAGGGGCAGCGGTCGCAGAATGCAAGCGCCGCTCCAAGGCGCGCCGCATGATGCGCCAACCGCAACCCGGCCAAGGATGCGCCGTAGGCGCAGACTGAGGGGTCTTGTTACCGGGCGCTTCGTACTTTCCGGGATGCACCGCGGGCGGCCTGCAGGCCGCCCCTACATCCAATGGCAGACCACCAAAATTGTGCAAAATGCCCTGCCTGTCAAAAGGTCCGCACGGCGGGGTCAAGACCCCGCCCTACAAATTGCTGAAAACAGCGTATTTTTGCCGTACACGTCCCGGCAAATCGTAGGGGCGGCCTGCAGACCGCCCGTGAGGTTTGCAGTCGCTATGCAGTTTTACGGGGTAACCACCCGTTCCCGGCTACCCTGTAGGGCGGGGTCTTGACCCCGCCGCGTTTGAGCGGGCCGCAGGCCCGCGCTCCACCATATTTTTTATCTATTATCTATTATCTTTTATCTTTTTCACGATTTCCCGCACGGTCAGCGTCCCGCCGTCCACCGTGAACCGCACCGTGTGCCCCGCAAATTCCAGCCCGTAGACCCTCCCCGGATCATGCTGGTACGCCGGGCGCGGGTCGTTGCGCAGTACCCCCAGCAGCGCGGCGCGCTTTTCTTCCGGCAGGACGGCCAGCAGCGCGGGGTCGCACACCACTTCCAGCGCATACCCCGCCGCTGCGTCCGAAAAACTGCCCCGCGCTTCCGGGTGGGCGTCCACATAGGGCAAATACGGCTTGATGTCAAAAATCGGCGTGCCGTCCAGCAGGTCTGCGCCGCGCACCAGCAGGTCGCAGCCGTCCACCCCGGCCAGTTCCACGCACGAAAGCCCCAGCGCGTTGGGCCGGTAGGGGCTGCGGGTGGCAAACACGCCCCGCCGCACGTTGCCGCCCAGCCGCGGCGGGCGCACGGTGGGCCGCCAGGCGCGGCCCGCGGCGTACTCCGCCGCTACCGTCGAAAACTGCCAGATCAGCCACAGGTGGCTGTATTCCTCAATGCCCGCCAGGGCGCTGGGGTCGCGGTATTCCGGCTCGAACACGATGCGGGCCGTCAGTTCGGGCACAAGGCCGCTCTGCCGCGGGATGCCGAATTTATCGGTGAAATCGGTGCGGATACGGGCAATGGGGCGGATGGCATAGGGTTCCATGGCGCGGCTCCTTTCGTGGGGTTTGGGGACAGTATAGCACAAAAAAGATAAGAGAGAAAAGATAATAGATAATAAATATGGTGGAGCGCGGGCCTGCGGCCCGCGCGAATGCGGTGTTTTCTATTACTTATTACTTGTAAAGTTTCGGGTTGTGGGGAGGCTCCCACCCTTCCGTCTGCTTCGCAGACACCTCCCCTACGAGGGGAGGCTTTACTCTACTGCCCCTTAAAGGCTCCCCTTCCAGGGGAGCTGGATGCGCCGCAGGCGCAGACTGAGGGGTCTTGTTACCGGGCGCTTCGTACCTTCCGGGATGTCCCCGCCGTGTTTTTTGTTGCCCGCAAGGTGCCGATTTGCCGGAAGGTTCCCACCCTTCCGTCTGCTTCGCAGACACCTCCCCTACGAGGGGAGGCTTTTACTCTACTACCCGTCAAAGGCTCCCCTCTTAGGGGCTGCGGAGTCGAGCGCCGCCTGCGGCGGATACAGCGAGACGAAGCAGGGGCAGCGGTCGCAGAATGCAAGCGCCGCTCCAAGGCGCGCAGCATGATGCGCCAACCGCAACCCGGCAAGGCCGCGCAGCGGCCTGAGGGGTCTTCCCCTCCGGCTGTTCGGCACCTGCCGGGAGGTTCCCGCGGCGGGGTCAAGACCCCGCCCTACAAACCGGCGCAAACGGCATATTTTTATGATACACGTTTCGGCAGGTTGTAGGGGCGGCCTGTAGGCCGCCCGCGGGTGTTCATGATGGCAATGCGTTTTTGCGGGATGGTGATTCGTTCCCGGCCACTGCAGGGCGGGGTCTTGACCCCGCTGTGTTTTTGTTGCCCGCAAGGTTTTGGAGCAGGGGAAAGTGCCGCGGGCGTACAGGGCCTGTTCGGGGCGGTTTTATTTTCCCGAACCTCTGGCGCGGCGGCCCCGGCCATGCTATAATAAAACCAGAGAAAATCTCGTTCCTGCAAAGGTTTTCTTCCGCGGGCCAAACCGGAACGCGGAAACGGCTGAACACCAAAACAGGGGGGGTGGTCTGGATGCGGGAAGCGTGGAAAAACGCCACTCGTTTGCAAAAAATTATTTTGGTCATATCTCTTATTCTATGTATTCCGCTGCTGGGATGCATCATCTACGGCATCTATCTCGATCTCCAGCCGCCCCCGCCCCTGTCCCCCATGCAAAAACAGACCGAGCGTTATGCACACAACTTCGGCTTTCCGTGGCAGAATGTGTATGTCGATGCGGTGGGAGTTTCTGACTGGTGCTATCATGAAAAATGGGGAAGGATACAGGTAGATCATTATTACTATGAAGTCGTGACGAGCGATCAGACGCCCTATTTGATCCTGGTAGGATATAAACCACTGTCGGTTTACGAAGAACTTCAAGATGGGCAGCCCTACCGCCTGATTGGAGATACGGCACAGACTCCGAATGATGTATTGGAGGGTGTCGCAGAACTGAAAGGCACGACTGTGGACGAACTGCGGGAACTGTACGGCTACCGTTGCTTGGCTATTACCCCCAGCCGAACCGAAAAGCTGCCGTCCCCATAAAATCCATGAAAAAAGCCGATACGACCGGGGTCTGCAACGGCAGGTTGCGGAATTGAGTGTGTCCGGTAGGTGGTTTGCAACCGGGCGGGATGCTATGATGCAGGCACAGCCCCAAACGGCTGAAACACAAGGAGGTCAAACCCCATGAGCGTATCGAAACAACTGATCCATTTAAGAAATGTGAAGGGCATCTCGCAGGAGGAACTGGCGTCGCTGATGGACGTTACGCGGCAGTCGGTGTCCAAATGGGAGACCGGAGTTTCCCATACTAAAGGATATTAAGAAACAGCCCGTATTTACCTGCTTGCAAAAATTATTAACAGATACAAGATTTGCACTTGAAACAGTGTGTTTGCAATCTATTATATAAAGTTTAATACAAACAGGAGGAGATATACTATGACTGAAAGTATTAGAGAGAAATTGTATGAGAATTCATCTATATTATTGAATTCGCTAGAAAAGACAAAATATTTAAAGCAATGGTTAAAAGAAATAAAACAACAAATTTTTATAGATATTTTAACAGTACCGATATTGATATCTTTGCTGATAATTATTTTTCAGATTAAAAAAAATAATCTATTTGAAAATATAATTAAAATAATATCCATTATAGTTTTAGTGTATTCTATATGTAGAGGATTATGGTTACTTTGTTATGAAATTGAAGGATATATGCAAGGAAAAAGATGTTGCTGGTATAAATCAATGGTATATATCGAAAAATGCAAAGGAGGAAAAACTAAAGGGGCATATGTAATTGAAAATGAATTTTTTGAAGGTGAACTTGTTAGTGATTATAGAAGAAACAAAATTAATTATGGAGAAGATAAATTTGCTGTATTGTTGTATTTTGGACATCATAAAAAAGTGATATTGTTGCAAGAATAAAGTAGTATTTTATAATAAAAAAACAAATCCGAACCTGTTTTTTCTTTATCCAACGCCGTTTTCATATCATCAAAAGTAATGGTGTCCGTCCCGTCCTTGCAGTTGAAAGTTATCACCATCTTGTCATCGTACAGAAAAATGGCGTTGATAAAAGTGTCAATCAGCATCTTACGGTGGGACTTTTGCCGTACATCCAGCTTGCGGAAGCGGTGGAGCCAGAAGGTCATAAACTCGGCGCTGACCTTGGGCTTTGCCAGCTTCTCACATGCTATCCGGGTTTCCAGTTTCTCTTTTGTAGCTTCCAATTCTTCCAGACAGCCTTTCGTGGACTTGGTTAAAATCCCCTGTTGGATAGCGTTCAGCAGGTTTTGAATGGCCGTGTCCACCTCCCGCAGCTGCTGTTCATAGAGCGGCAAGTTTGTATTCTCCCTGTCCTGCAAGTCCATCAACATAGACACTATGGCTTCAATAGCGCCATCGCCCATCACCATCTTCATGGTTTCGTTTACCACCAAATTTTCAATCCACTCCTTGCGGACAGACTTCTTATGGCACTCGGTACGCTTCTTTTTCAAAGACACACACTTGTAGTAGTGGTGGACATTCCTCGTGTGGCTGGTGCCGCTCTCGCCGCAGAGGTAGGCCCCGCAGTAGCCGCAGAACAGCTTGGTCGTCAACAGATAATCGTCCTCGGCCTTGTGACGGGCCGGGGCCTTTTTGTTTTTCGCCAGTTTTTCCTGCACCCGGTCAAAGAGGTCTTGGGAGACAATAGCGGGAATCCCGTCCGGTACCACAATTTCCCGGTAGGTGTATTCTCCGATATAGCGGCGGTTGTTCAAAAGGTGCTGTACGCTGTTGTAGGTCATCTTCTGGCCCCGTGCGTTCTTCACACCCTGCTCGTTGAGCCAGTCACGGATGGCTGTCATGGTAGCTCCCTCGTCGTCACGCTGGAATGCTCCCCGGACAAAGGGAGCGGTAAGTGGGTCAAGCTGGAAGTACTGATCGCTGTCAATCAGATAGCCGATAGGACGAGCGCCGCCGTTATACTTGGATTTTAGAGCATTCTCCGTCATGCCCGGACTACCTTTTCGGACAGATCGGCGGAGTAGTATTCAGCATATCCTTCCAAGACGCTTTCCAAAATGATACCCTCGGCCCCGTCGGAAATGACCTCGGTGGCAGACACCACCTTAACCCCGCTCTTTTTCAGAGCAGTTTTGTAGCGGGCGCTGTCGTAGCGGTTGCGGGCAAACCTGTCCAGCTTCCAAACGATAATCATATCGAACAAGCGCTTGCCGCTGTCTTTAATCATGTTCTGAAATTCCGGGCGGTTGTCGGTCTTAGCGGAAAAGGCACGATCTATGTAATAACGCAGGATGGTGATACGGTTCTTCTCGGCAAAGGCAGTACACTCCCGGATTTGGCCTTCAATACGTAAGCGTCAAACGTGGGACCGGGTAGACAGGTATGAGAGAATAGTGGTGGAA
>SAMEA3387511__coassemble_1436_pt1 | contig 34737 bp, 31 predicted proteins | sample SAMEA3387511__metabat2_low_PE_011 | metagenome-assembled genome bin SAMEA3387511 (sample SAMEA3387511) | Felis catus | biome: Faeces | place: United Kingdom | collected 2012
CTGGCCGCCATCAAGACCCAGAACGGCGCTGCCATGAGCGTGGGCCGCATCTCCACCTTCCTGGACATCTATATCCAGCGTGACCTGGAGCGCGGCATCCTGACCGAGAGCGAGGCCCAGGAACTGATCGACCATCTGGTCATGAAGTTCCGCATGGTCAAGTTCGCCCGCATCCCCAGCTACAACCAGTTGTTCAGCGGCGACCCCGTGTGGGCCACGCTGGAGGTGGGCGGCATCGGCATGGACGGCCGTTCCATGGTCACCAAGACCGACTTCCGCTTCCTGCACACGCTGGAAAACATGGGTCCCGCGCCGGAACCCAACATGACGGTGCTGTATTCTTCGGCCCTGCCGGATACCTTCAAGGATTACGCCGCCCGCATCTCGATCAAGACCTCTTCGGTCCAGTACGAGAACGACGACGTGATGAAGCCGGTCTGGGGCGACGACTATTCCATCTGCTGCTGCGTTTCTGCCACCCAGACCGGCAAGGAGATGCAGTTCTTCGGCGCCCGCGCCAACCTGGCCAAGTGCCTGCTCTACGCCATCAACGGCGGCGTGGACGAAAAACTGGGCGAACAGGTGGGCCCGGCCTACGCGCCCATCACCAGCGAGTACCTGGACTATGACGAGGTTATGAAAAAGTACGATGTGATGATGGACTGGCTGGCCGGCCTGTACGTCAACATCCTCAACCTCATCCAGTATATGCACGACAAATACTACTACGAGGCCGCCGAGATGGCCCTGATCGACACCGACGTGCGCCGCACCTTTGCCACCGGCATCGCGGGCTTCAGCCATGTGGTGGACTCCCTCAGCGCCATCAAGTATGCCAAGGTCAAGTGCATCCGCAATGAGCAGGGCCTTGTGACCGATTACAAGGTGGAAGGCGACTTCCCCAAGTACGGCAACGACGATGACCGCGCCGACGACATCGCGGTGGAACTGCTGCGCAGCTTCCTGGAAAAGATCAAGCGCCGCCACACCTACCGCAATTCCGAGGCGACTACCTCGATCCTGACCATCACCTCCAACGTGGTGTACGGCAAGGCCACCGGCGCCATGCCCGACGGTCGCGAAGCCTACAAGCCCTTCGCTCCCGGCGCCAACCCCAGCTATGGGGCCGAGACCCACGGCCTGCTGGCCAGCCTGAACTCGGTGGCCAAGCTGCCCTACCACTGGGCGCTGGACGGCATCTCCAACACCCAGACCATCAACCCCGATGCGCTGGGCCACAGTGAGCAGGAGCGTGTGGAGAATCTGGTCCAGGTCATGGACGGCTACTTTGACCAGGGAGCGCACCATCTGAACGTCAACGTGTTCGGCGTCGAAAAGCTCATCGACGCCATGGAGCACCCCGAAAAGGAAGAGTACGCCAACTTCACGATCCGTGTTTCCGGCTATGCGGTCAAGTTCATCGACCTGACCCGCGAGCAGCAGATGGACGTGATCGCCCGTACCTGCCACAAGGCGCTGTGATCGCACACGTTTGAACAAGGACCCGCGGCCGCCTGCGCGGCCGCGGGCCTTTTTGGCAGGGCGCAGACCGCCCTGCGACCCGCGAGCGCGGCAAACGCGCCGTAAAGGAGGGAACGATATGTCACAGGAGAATCCCGCCGTGGGCTATGTCCACTCGGTGGAAACCTTCGGCCTGGTGGATGGGCCGGGGGTGCGCTACGTCCTGTTTTTGCAGGGGTGCGCCATGCGCTGCCGCTACTGCCATAATCCAGAGACCTGGGCTTTTACCCGGGAACACGCCCAGACCCCGCAGCAGGCGTTTGCGGCGGCCTACCGCTACCATAACTACTGGAAGAAGAACGGCGGCCTGACCATCAGCGGCGGCGAACCGCTGTTGCAGCTTGACTTTGTGCGCGAGGTGTTCCGCCTGGCCCACGCCAAGGGCGTCCACACGGCGCTGGATACCAGCGCCCAGCCCTTCGCCCCCGATGACGCGGACTGGATGGCCCGCTTCGACGGGCTGCTGGCCCACACCAGCCTCGTCATTCTGGACCTGAAAGAGATCGACGACGAGCGCCACCGGGCGCTGACCGGGCACAGCAACGCCAACATCCTGGCGATGGCGCGGTATGTGGCCGAAAAGGGCGTGCCGCTGTGGGTCCGCCATGTGCTGGTGCCGGGCCTGACCGACGATGCGGAGGGCCTGCGGCGGCTGGATGCGTTTATCAGGACGCTGCCCACCGTGCGCCGGGTGGAGGTGCTGCCTTACCACACGCTGGGACTGTTCAAGTGGCAGAACCTGGGTATCCCGTACTCGCTGGAAGGCGTGCGCACGCCCACCGCCGAGGAAGTGCAGGAGGCAGAAAAACTCCTGCACGTGCAGGACTACCCCGACGCGCCCAAGGCGTAAGCCGGGTCTACCGTGGGCAGCGCGCCGCACCGTGCGGCAAAGCCCGTCAGCCGCGGAAAATTTTGCAAAAGCGGTTGACAGAAGGGCGCCGGTGTGGTAAACTATACCTGTAGTTAGTTATAGCTAACTATAACCAACCTCGAACCCCGCAGGGTTGCTCCCCCGGCGGCGGTTCCCGCCAAGAACAGGCTGCGCCTCCGTTTGGGTGTTTTGCTCTGCACCTTTTTTGCGGCCGCTTCTTGCTTTTGACCCCACCGCTTTCTGCTCCGGGCGGTGGGGATTTTTTATGCAAAAAACGCCCCCGGCGCATTGCGTCCGGGGGCGTTGGTTTTGTTTGGGGCGGCGTCAATCCCGCCGTAGGCGGCCCAGCAGCAGGTAATACCCGGCCCAGTCCAGCTTGCCGTACAGCGGCGAGTCATGTCGCCGGGCTTCCGCCAGCGTGTAGATCAGGCGGGTGCTGCGCCAGCGGCAGGGCAGGTAATAGGCGCTGTAGCAGCGTTCGTCACGCATACGGTCCAGCAGGGCGCGCAGCCAGGGCGTGCGCAGGGCGGCGGCGGCCTTGTCCCGCTTCAAGCCGTTCAGCGGGGCGGGGTCCCGGCGCAGGATGTCGGCCACGCCCTCGGCAAAGACCGTCAGCTCGGCCCGGTGCAGCAGGCGCATATCCTCGTCCGGGCACTGGGCGGCCAGGCAGGCCGCGTTCAGCTTGGAAAAATGCTGCGGCCAGATCTCGCAGTAGTTGGCATGGTAGCGCGTGGAAAGCGTGCCCGTCTGCCCGCAGTTGTAGTAGGTCAGCGGGCTGCGCAGGACGCGGTAGGCAAAACCGGGCTGCTGCCGCTGGAAAAGGGCGATATAATCCAATACAAACTGTAAATCCTCGCCAAGTGTGTACGATTCGTTGAACTGGATCTGCCGGGCCAGGTCGGTCACATACAGTTTGTTCCAGGGCATCGCCAGCAGGCAGTCCAGCCACAGCCGGGCTAGCCCCTGCTGGGGGCGGGCGTCGGCGTCGGCCGTGGCCGCGGCCGGGTCGTCCGCGCGGGTGGTGTAGTGCCAGAGCACAAAGTCGCCGGGGGCGGCGCGCTGTGCCTGTACGGCGGCCCGCAGTGCGCCGGGGCGCAGCGCATCGTCGGAATCCAAAAATACAAGGTACTCGCTGTCCGCCGCGGCCATACCGGCGTTGCGGGCGCTGGAAACGCCCCGGTCCTCCTGATGGATCACCCGCACGCGGCTATCCCGCGCGGCCCAGTCGTCGCACATGGCGCCGCTGGCGTCGGGGCTGCCGTCGTCCACCAGAATGCAGCATACGCCGCCCGGCACATCCTGCGAAAGGACGCTCTGCACACAGCGGTCCAGTGTGTCCTGCGCCCGGTAGACCGGCACGACCACACAGATAGTTGGGCGGCTCATACGGTACCTCCGTTCTGCAGGACCCTGTGGACGATGTCCACAAAGTCCTGATAGTAACGCTCCACAGAAAAATCCTGCGCCCGCTTTGCGCCCGCGGCGCCCATCTCGGCGCACAGGGCCGGGTGCTCATACAGCATGCGGATGCTCCAGGCAAGCTGGTCGGCAATGTTGTCGCCGCGCTCCACCAGAACGGCCTGGCTGCCCTCCAGGTATTCGGGCATGCCGCCGCTGCGGGTCGCCAGCACCGGGCGGCCGCAGGCCATGGCTTCCATGGCGACCAGACCGGCGGCCTCCTCCACCAGCGTGGGCACACAGACCAGATCGGCCAGCCGGTAATAGTCGGGCAGGTCCTCGTTGGGGATGTAACCCGTGAACTGGACCCGGTTGCCCAGGGCGCGGGCCTGCTGTTCCAGCCGCCGCAGAAAGCTGCTCTGCTGGGTGCGCCCGAAGAACGGGCTGCCCACGATCAGCAGCCGGATATGCGGCACCGGCAGCAGGGCCAGTGCTTCCATCAGTTTGTGGATGCCCTTGTCGGGTTCCAGGCGGCCGCAGAACAGCACCACAAAATCCTGCTGGCTGAACCCCAGCCGGGTGCGCAGGGCCATGGGCGCGGGCCCGGGGCAGAAGCGATGTACATCCACGCAGTTGTGCAGGATATAGGCGTTCTGGGGCGGCAGCGCGCTGGTCTTGAGGTAATCGTCGCGGATGAAGCGGCTCAGCGCCAGAATGCCGCCGTAGATCGTATCCATCACAGGGCTGCAGGCAGTCTGGCCGTGCAGGTGGGCCAGGCAGCGGCGGCGGCCGAACATACGGCTGATGGCGCTGCACTGGGTCAGGTTGCCTCCCTCGGCCACGATCAGGTCGGGGGCGGGCAGTTCCAGCGCCAGCGAAAGCTGCACTTTCTGGTACCAGGGGTCATAGGGGGCGGCAATGCCCAGGCAGCGTTCCACAAAGGCCATCGGCCAGTAGCGGCGGTGGCCGTGGGGCCGCGCGATAAAGAGCATACGGGTATGGCGCAGCCCTTCGGCGGCGCGGCGGGCGGCCTCGTCCGGGACGCTGGCGCACAGAAGATCCAGTTCGCCGCGGCGCTCGTTCTCGCGGATCAGGTGGGTCAGCAGGGTCTCCACGGCGCCGCCCTGTACCGCGGGCACCGGCAGGTCGGGCGGCGGCACCAGCAGGAGGCGCGGCCGTTTTTCTTTGTCTTTGTCGGGTCTCAGGATCGCCAAGGTCGGCTCCTTTTCAGGCTGGATTTGCCTGCCGGGCAGGCAGTTTTTTCAATACATACAAAAGCCGCCGCCGGCAAACAGGGGCCTGCGGCGGGCAGGGGGGCGCAGCGCGCGCCGGGCTTTACTTCTTGATGGGGCACAGGCTCTCGGCGCTCATCATGGACCAGCGCGCGGCCGAAAGTTTTTCCGTCATCTTCATGTGGCGGCAGTTGGGCAGGTAGCTGATCAGCCCCTGCATCAGGAACTGTTCCTTGCTGATGGCCTTGACCAGTTCCGGTGTGGGATTCTGGCGAACCTTGGCGCACAGGAACAGGTAGCGGCGCCAGCAGGCGGCATAGGCCGAGTCGATGACCGTGCGGTCGGCGTTGTTCTCCACATAGAAGCGGTAGCGGTCCGCCAGGCCGTCCACGGCGTCGAAGGCGTCGGGCTTGATGGAGGTGCGGCAGATGCTGCCGTCCCGCAGGCGGTAGTGGTAGAGGATGGTGTCCACACAGACCACTTTGTCGCAGCGCCAGAACAGCCGGTGGGCCACGAAGTCGTCCTCATGCAGGCGCCCCTCCGGGTAGTGCAACAGCTTCCAGACCTCGGCGCGGTAGAGTTTGTTCCACGCAACGGTGTAAACCGTGCCGCTGGGCGTGTAAAATTCGTTCAGCAGGTCCTTGCCGCAGAACACCCCCTCCCGCGTGGGGCGGGTCGAGCGGACCGGGTCGCAGCTTTGGCCGTTCTCCTGCACGTCCTCCACCGCGCACAGCGCCATGTAGGCGTCGTTCTTTTCGCAGGCGGCGTGCAGCGTGCTCAGGTAGGCGGGCATCACCACGTCGTCGGAATCCACAAAGGCATAGTAGCGGCCCCGCGCAGCGTCGATGCCGGTGTTGCGCGCGGCCGAAAGGCCCTGGTTCTCCTGGTGGAACACGCGCACGCGGGGGGCCCTGGCGGCGTAGGCGTCGCAGACTTCGGCGCAGCCGTCGGTGGAACCGTCATCCACCAGCAGCACCTCGTAGGGCACCTTCACATCCTGGGCCAGAATGCTGTCCAGGCATTCCGGCAAAAACGCTTTGGTGTTGTAGATCGGTACGATCACGCTGATTTCTATCCGTTCCATGGATCAATTCCCCTTCCTCTTTTTGGCAGTCAGGCGGCCCCACGCGACGGCAGCGGAATACAGCGCAGAGGGGTTGGCGCAGAACAGGGCTGCGCGCATTTTTTCACCGGCAGGCAGCAGCGGGCTGTGCAGAAGGTCCGGCAGCACCGCGTCCAGATGTTTTTTGTGGATCATAAAATCGGGTTTCAGTTCCGCCTGGTTCCCGGCTGCGCCGGACTGGCACCAGAACTGATAGAATACTCGCCAGTACCAGACCGTGGCCCATTGGCGGTATTCTGTGCGGTCGGGCTGGGCGGCAAAGTATTGCAGCCAGTCCCAGTACATACGCAGATCGTCCAGCTTGCGTGGCTGGAAGGTGGCGGTGCTGGTGATCTGCCCGGCGCGGGTGCGGTAGTGGTAGAGCACATCCGGCAGGCAGTTGCAGCGTTCGCCCTCAAAGACGCGGTGCAGCACGCTGGCGTCGTCGCCGAACAGCATGGTCTCGTCGTAGTGGATGCCTTTGTCCCGGAACAGGCGGATGTCGAACAGTTTGTTCCAGCTCAAAGGCCCGTAGTAGCTGCCGGTCTGGAAGGTCTCCAGCAGCAGTTCCTGGGCGTCGCGCACGCCGTGCTGGCGGATCGCCACCAGCCGGCCGGGGATGGTGCGGCCCTGTTCGTCGATGCAGTCGCCGGTGCAGGCGGCCAGCCGCACGCCGGGCTGCTGTACGGCCCGGTAAAGGGTCTCGTACATGGTGGGCTCGATCACATCGTCGGAGTCCACGAACCCTACATAAGCGCCGCGGGCGTTGTCCAGACCGGTGTTGCTGGCGTGGGCAGGGCCGCCGTTGGGCTGGTGGAATACCCGGATGCGGGGATCGGTCCCGGCCAGTTCGTCGCAGATCGCGCCGGAACGGTCGGGACTGCCGTCATCCACCAGCAGCAGCTCAAAGTCCGTAAAGGTCTGGGCCAGAATGCTCTGCACGGTGGTGCGCAGGTAGTCCTCGGCGTTGTAGACGGTGGTTATGATGCTGATTTTCGGGGAATCACCCATAGGGTCGCTCCTTCGTTATGATTACAGAAAATGTTGCTTGGCAAGGGTGTACGCGGCCAGAAAACCGGGCCAGCGGCATTTTACCCCCGCGCGGTAGGGCAGGGCCAGCAGCCGGTTGGGGTCCCGGCGCAGCCGGTCCAGCAGCGCGGCGCGGGCGTCGGCGTCCTGCAGGATGCGGGCGAACAGCGCCCGGCGGCGGGCAAAGGGCAGCGCGCCCCGGCAGCCGGTCAGCAGGCCGTACTGGTTCAGGCAGGCGCGCACCCGGCTGGTGCGCAGGTAGGGGGCCGGGTCCAGCCCGGCGCGGCGCAGCAGGTCCGCCAAAGCGGGGCGGGTCACTTCCTCGGCGTCCAGCAGGTCGCCCCGCAGCGAGCGGGACAAACTGCCGTCCGTCAGGTCATTTTGCTTATAGTATACACCACGCAGGCAATAAATGGCAGTCGAATTTTGTAAAAATTGTATGTTAAAGAGGACATCTTCGTTGATTTTCAGCCCTTCGTCGAACCGCAGGGGGCCGATGGCGTCCCGGCGGAACAGTTTGGGGTAGGGCGCGGCCAGCAGCCCGGTGTCGAACAGCAGCGGCGCAAGGGCTTCCCCCAGGGCGGCCAGGCCGTGGTAGCAGCCTTCCGGCAGGGGGGCCAGCACGTCGTTCTGGGGGGCGCTGGCACGGCGCAGGCCGAACAGGATCATCCCCGCGTCGGGGTCGCAGCGGTCCAGTGCGTCCCACAGGCCCGGCAGCAGTTCGTCGTCGGCGTCCAAAAACAGCACCCAGCGCCCCCGCGCTGCGTCCAGCCCGGTGTTGCGGGCTGCCCCCGCGCCGCCGTTGGGGCGGTGCAGCGCCGTGATGCGCGGGTCGCGGGCGGCCAGTTCGTCGCACAGCGCGCCGGTGCCGTCGGGGCTGCCGTCATCCACCAGCAGAAGTTCGGTGCCCGGCGGCGCGCCGTGCAGGGCGCTGGCCGCCGCGCGCGGAAGGGTGGCGGCGGCCTTGTAGCAGGGGATGATGACGCTGGTTTTCCACTGGTCTTGCTTCACTGCGCGGCCTCCTGCAGAATGGTCTTATAGATGCCGGACAGTACGGCGGCGTTTACAGCGGGGTCGTGGGTGCAGACCGCGCGTGCGCGGGCGGCCCGGCCCAGGGCAGCGCCGCCGTCGGGGGCGGCCAAAACCCGGCCGATGGTCTGCGCCAGCGCGCTTTCGTCCAGCGGGTCGCCGTACAAAAGCCCTTCGCTGCCGTCCTCCAGCATATCGGGGATGCCGCCCGCCCGGCTGGCTACGCAGGGCACGCCCAGCAGCATGGCTTCCCCCAGGCTGTTGGGGCTGTTCTCGCTCTGGGAAGGCAGCACGAACAGGTCGGCGTCCAGGTAGGCCTGCCGCATGGCGGCGGTGTCCAGGGGGCCGGTGTAGTGGATGTGTTCTTCGATCCCCAGCGTGCGGGCCAGCCCGCGGCAGTACCGCTGGTAGGGGAACAGCCGGTCCAGCACCGGGCGCAGCAGGGGGCCTTTGTCCACTGGGGGCCAGCCTGCGATGCGCAGCGTGGCGTGCGGCCAGCGTTCCAGCACGGCGGGCAGTGCTTTCAGCAGCGTGTGCAGGTTTTTCAGGGGATAGTTCCCCTGGGGCAGCAGCAGTACGGGCGCGCTGCCAAAATCCCGCGCGTGCCACAACGCGCCGGTGTAAAACAGCGGGCGCAGCGTTTCGTTGCAGGGAAAGTAGCGGGCGCCGGGGGCCAGTTCGGCCGCGGCCTGCCGGTCAAAGGCGGTGCGGCCCGTGATATAGCGCGCCCGGCCCAGCAGCGCGGCTTCGCTTTGGGCCAGCGCGTCAAAATTTGCCTGGGCCTTGTCCAGCAGCGCGCCGGGGATCAGCCTGTCCAGCAGCCGGTCCAGCGGCGTGCTGTGCAGGCAGGCTTCGGGCACGCCGCCGCACAGATGGGCGGCGCAGTCGCGCATGACGCCCTGAATGCCCACCAGCAGCGGCAGGCCCCGCTCACTGGCGGCCTGCTGCAGGGCGGCAGCCGCCGCGTACTCGGTGCCCCACAGGTGTGCAAGGTCGGGTTTTGCTTCGTCCAGCAGCGCGCCCAGCGCCGCGGCATCGGGCAGGATATGGTATTCCACCCCGTCGGCCATGCCGTGGAGCGGGGCTTTGTGCCGCGGCGCCACGCAGGCCACGGTCAGCCGCAGGCCGGGGCAGTCGCGCAGGGCGGCAAGCTGGCCGGTCAGCCAGCCGCCGCTCACATCACTGGCGGAAGAAAGGCCGCAGGCGGCGGCTGCCTGCGGCAGCACCATGCTCACAAGCCATAAAACATGCATGGCGGGGACTCCTTTTCCATAAGATCATTCGGCCGCGCGGAGAAATTCCTCCGCCACACGGCGGGGTGTGAAGTCGGGGTAAAGGGCGGCGACCTGCGCATAGGGCAGGCGGCGGCCGCGCATATCGGCCAGCCAGCGGCGCAGCCGGTCCAGCACGGCGTCGTTCACGCCGTCCGCCTGCCGCAGCACCAGCGCCAGCGGGTATTGGGCCAGATAGGGCAGCGTGGGGTCGCCGTCGCTGACGGCCAGATGCAGTACAGGCTTGCCGCTGCCAAAGTAGCTGAACAGTTTGCTGGGCATCTGGTTGTCGTAGCGGTTGCCCAGGCTCAGCAGCACGTCGGCGCCGGCTTCCAGCGCGGCGGCCTGTTCCGGCGGGATGCGCCCCGGCCGCACAAAGCGGCTGCCCAGCGTGCGCTCCGCCTGATGGGCCTGGGCTTCAAAACGCTGCCAGCCCGTCCCGGCCATCGTCAGCGTCAGGTCGGGGGCGTCCAGCGCCGCAAAAAGGCGCAGGGCAAAGTCCGGCTCCCGCAGGGTGGGGTACAGGCTGCCGCAGAATACGCAGCGGGTCCCGCTGTGCGGGGCGGCGTCCGGCACCGGCAGCAGCACCGGGAAGCCCGTGACGTGTACTTTGGCGCGCCACGGGTGCAGCGGCCCGTCCTCGTAATCAGGCAGGGCCTGGGGCGTGACGAGGGTGGCGTGGACGGCGTCCAGCAGCCGGCCTTCGCGGGCAAAGCCGCCGGGGGCGGTGTAATCCCGGTTGCTGGCGTAGGGATCAAGCTGCCAGAGCAGCTTTTTGGCTCGGATCCGGGCGGCTTCCAGCGCAAAGGCGGCGCGGTAAGGGGCGCATACGGCGCATACCGCGTCATAGTGGAAAGCCGCGTCCAACTGTTCCACCCGGCGGCGGGTGTCCACCGTGCGCCGGGGGGCGTGCAGCACCAACTGGCGGAACGCCGCCGCCACGGCGGTGGGGTGGGCGGCCAGCCGCAGCAGCCGCAGGGGCACCGGCGTTCCGCCGCGCATGCCGTTTTCCAGCGCGGCGTTCATCAGCCGTTCGTCGGGGAAGGCGAGGGTATGCAGCGGCATCCCATCGGGCGCGGCGGGGGGCGGGGTCTGGCCGTCCCACAGTTCCAGCAGGTGGACTTCATGTCCGGCGGCCAGCAGTTCGGCCGCCAGACGGCGGCCCAGCAGGGCGTTGGCGCTGGCCGGGTTTTCCACCCGGTCCAGGATCAGTAAAAAACGCATGGGATCACTGTCTGTCCTTTAAGAATTTGCGGCAGATGCGCCGCCAGAGTTTGGGCGTGTGTACGGTGGCCCAGGCCGCGGCGCGGATGGCGAAAGGCAGCCGCGGGTTGCGCCCTAACTGCGGGTCGCGCAGCCCGGACGCGATGCCGATGTTGAGTTCGCCCAGGTGTACGCGGTAAGAATCGGTGTCGGCGCGGCGCAGGATCATGCTGGCTAAATAGACCAGCTTTTCATAATAAAAGGCGTTGGCGGTCTGCTGCAGTTCGGGCCACTGGTCCGGCACGCTGGCGCGGATCAGAGCCGCGGCCCGGCGCTGATCGTCGATGCTCTGGGGCGGCAGGGCGCGGTGGGTGGCGCTTTGGGCGTGCTGGCGGTAATGGTAGCCCGCAAAATCGCAGAAGGCGCAGCCCTTCGCCCGCAGGAAGGCTTTCCAGTTGGCGAGCAGGTCCTCGTTGTAGGCAAGGCCGTTGTCCAGCATTTCTTCGGTCAAAAGCCCGGCGGCGTACAGCTTGTTCCACAGGCCGTAGTCCACGGCGTGGTCCCGCAGCAGCGCCTCCAGATGGGCCGGGGCGGCCAGCACCCGGTATCCCTGCGGCGCGGCGGCGTCGGGGGCGGGCGTGTCGGTGAACGTATCGTACCGGCAGCAGGCCAGCGGCATCGCCGCATCCTGGGCGGCGTCGTGCAGCGTGCGCAGAAAATCCGGGTGGTAACGGTCGTCGGCATCGCAGAAAGCCAGCCAGATGGCGCCCAGTTCCCGCGCGCGGCGCACGCCCGCGGTACGCGCCGCGCTGACGCCGCTCTGGGGCTGGTGGATCACAAGGAAGCGGGGATCGTTTGCGGCGGCCGCGTCACAGAGGGCGGGCGTGCCGTCTGTGGAACCGTCGTCCACCAGAATGCAGCGGAAATCATCGAATCGCTGGGCGGCGATGGCGCTCAGGCAGTCCGGCAGATAGTCGGCCCCGTTGTGTACCGGGACGATGACGGCGATCTCGCACCGGGGCAGGTCGGCATTGGGCATCATGCAGTCACCTCCGCATAGCGGCGCAGGTAAAATTCCTGCAACACACGGGCGCTGGTGTGGATGTCGTACCCGGCGTCCACGGCCTTGCGCCGCGCGTCGGGGTCGCGCCGCATACTGGCCGCCGCGATGCAGCCCGCCCAGGCGGCGGGATCGTCCAGCGGCAGAAAATGCACCCGGTCGGTAAAGGCCGCCCCCCGGTCGATGGTGTCGGCCACAAAGCAGGGCAGCCCGGCGGTCTGGGCTTCCACCAGCACCACGGGCAGCCCTTCAAACAGGCTGGGCAGCAAAAAAGCATCCATCGCGTCATAAAAGCCCTGGATGTTGCTGCGCACCCCGGCAAAGATCACCCGGTCGCCCAGGTCCAGCTCCTTTGCCAGCGCGCGCATCTGCTCTATGTAGGGCGCGGGGCCGCCGCCCAGCAGCACCAGCCGGGCGCGGGGCATCCGCTTTGCCACGGCGGCAAAGATGCGCAGCAGGCCGGGGTGGTTCTTCTGGGCCGTAAAGCGGCCCACATGGCCCAGCAGGATCTCGTCATCCGCCACGCCCAGTTCCCCGCGCAGCAGGGCGCGGCGGCGGGGATCACGGGCGGCGAACAGCTCGGTGTCAATGCCGTTGGGCAGCACCGTGAAAGGGTCCTTGCCGAATAGCATTTCCCCGGCCTGCTGGCTGCAGGCGAAGCGGTCGGTCAGCCCGGCGGAGAAGCGGCTGCTCATCAGCCGGTCCAGGGTGCCCACTAGGTTGCGCTCGTAGGCGGTGTTATGGCTGTGGCCCACCCGCACCGGCACCCCGGCGCGGCGGGCAACGGCGTTGTAAAACATCCCGAAGCCGCTGTAATGCCCGTGCAGGATGCGCCATTCCGGGTGGGCGGCGAACAGTTCCCGCAGTTCCCGCAGGTAGCGGGGCAGGCGGTTGTCCTGCCGGACGGTCATTTTGAACAGACGGCCGCCCAGCGCCTGGATCTCGTCGTCAAAAAAGCAGGGCTTGTCGTAATGGTAGAGGAAGTCGAACTGCACCTGTTCGCGGTCGATGGTGCGGTAGACGTTCATCACAAAAGTTTCCATGCCGCCCGCGTCCATGGCGGGCATGACCTGCAGCACACGAATAGGGGGCATCGTCAATCCTCCGCTTCCAGCCGGGTGCGGCAGTCCTTCAGTTCGGCCTGGGCGCTTTCGGGCAGTTTGGGGTATTCGTGGCAGCAGCGGCGCAGCGCGTCCACCACCACCTCGCTCACCAGATAGCGGGTGTACCATTTCTGGTCCGCGGGGATCGCGTACCAGGGGCTTTGTTTGGTGGCGGTTGCGTCGATGACTTCCTCAAACAGGCGCATATATTCGCCAAAGTGTTCCCGTTCCGCCAGATCGCTGCCGGAGAATTTCCAGTTTTTGGCCGGGTTGTCGATCCGTTCCAGGAACCGCTTCTTCTGCTCCTTTTTGGAAACGTGCAGGAAGATCTTGACGATGCGGTAGCCGTTGTCGTGCAGGTATTCTTCATAGTGGCGGATCTGCCGGTAGCGCGCCCCGAAGAAGGCTTCCTTTCCGCCTTCCAGCGTGCGGGGCGGCATACGGTAGCCCTTTTGCAGGTCGTGCAGTTGCACCACCAGCACGTCCTCATAGTAGCTGCGGTTGAAGATGGCGATGGAACCGCGGGGCGGCAGCGCCTTGTGGATGCGCCACAAAAAGTCGTGCTGCAATTCCTCGCTGCTGGGCTGCTTGAAGCTGGTCACCCGCACGCCCTGGGGGTTCAGCCCGCCCATCACGTGCTTGATGGTGCTGTCCTTCCCGGCGGCGTCCAGCGCCTGCAAAATAAAGATCAGCCCCTCCCGGCCGTCGGCATACAGGGCGTCCTGCAATTCGGCCATCTCGGCCAGGTTGGCGGCGGTCTTTTCCAGGATCTGCGCTTTCTCCACGCCGTCGCGCTTGGCGTCGCAGGGCAGTTTGTCAAGTTCACAGGGGGCGGACCCGTCAAAGCGGTAGCGGTCGGCTTTCATGGCAGACCCTCCTTCTTATCCTTATATATAGGCATAGTATACCCTTTTTTTCCCCGTTGTGCAAGGCGCGGCAACAGAAAAGCCGTCCCCCTTATGAACGGGGGACGGCTGCTGCGTTTACAGGGCGGTCTCGCGGCCGTTCAGCACGGCGCGCGCCAACACATCCCCCTGATAGTACAGTTCCAGATGGAAGAACGGCGCCCCGGCCGCAAGCTGGCGGAAAAACAGCTTGTCGCCGGGCCAGATGGGCAGGTCCTGCACGGCGTCCTTCGGCACCCATTCCAGCGTGCCTTCGTCGCAGTCGGCCAGTTCGCCGCAAAACCGGGTGCAGGTGTACAGGTGCATCCGTTCCGCGGGCCAGGGCGGGCAGTCAAAATCCACGATGCCCCGGTACTGCGGGTCCAGCATGGTCAGGCCGGTCTCCTCCCGCACTTCCCGCAGGGCGCAGGCCAGCGCGGTCTCGCCCGGCTCGAATTTGCCGCCCACCCCGATCCATTTGTCGTGGTTGACGTCCTGTTTTTTCTTGACGCGGTGCAGCATCAGGTAGCACCCGTCCTGTTCCAGATAACAAAGCGTGGTCTGTAACAGTCCCATAAAAACCTCCTGTACATAAATCCCGCCGTTTAGCAAATACTACCACCAAATCCAAATGGAGGAAAAACCATGAAAGCAACTGGAATCGTACGTCGAATCGACGAATTGGGCCGTGTCGTCATCCCAAAAGAGATCCGCCGGACCCAGCGAATCCGTCAGGGGGATACCCTTGAAATTTTCACGGCGGCAGACGGGGAAGTGGTATTCAAAAAGTATTCGCCCCTGGTGGAACTGGGCCAACTGGCCGATATTTACGCCGAAGTGCTGGCCAAGAACCTGGGCCGTCCGGTGCTGGTGTGCGACCGCGCCCGCATCATGGCTGCGGCCGGGGCGGGCCGCAGCGAGATGCTGGGGCGGGATATTTCGGGCGAGACCGAACACCTGCTGGCCGGGCGCGCGCTGTTCACCGCGCCGCAGGACCCCGAACGCCGCCCGCGCCTGTTTGAGCGCGGCGAACGCCAGCTTTTGTGCGCCGCGCCCATCGTGGTGCGCGGCGACGTGGAGGGCGGCGTGCTGCTGCCCGGCACCGCGCGGGACGCTGCCCCGCAGCCGGAGACCGTGCAGCCCGTAAGCATGGCGGCCAGCTTCCTGGCCCGCTGGATGGAAGGGTGACCCTGCCCTGCAATAAAAGAGCAGCCGGGCGGGCAGGCCGCAAAGACCTGCCCGCCGCCTGCGGGGGAATGCTGCGGCAGACCGTGTGCGGTCTGCCGCGGCGTTTTGCTGCCTACATTGCCTGTAGTATAGTGCCGTGCCCCCGGCGCTGTCAAGCGGCGGCGGGATTGTGACGAAACTGTTAAACTTGAAAAAAGTTTGCCCAAACCTCTTGACAGACGAAAAATGGAGATTATAATAAACTTAGCACTCGGAGATAAAGAGTGCTAAAACGAATCTGAAGCGCAGCAAAGGAGATGAGGGGCCGTGGCAATGGACGCGCGCAAGCAGCGGATCCTGGAAGCTATCGTCGCCCTGTACGCCAGCGACGGGGAACCGGTAGGTTCCGGGCTGCTGGCCAACTACTTTGATATGGCGCTCTCCAGCGCCACCCTGCGCAACGAGATGGCCGTCCTGACCAAACTGGGGCTGCTGGAACAGCCCCACACCAGCGCCGGGCGGGTGCCCAGCGCGCAGGGCTACCGCTACTATCTGGACCACCTGATCGAGGCCCCCGGCAGCACCAGCCTTTCGGAGGAGGACCGCCGCCACATCGACGATCTGTTCACCGGCATGGATGCCGAGCCGGAGCGCCTGGCTCCCGCAGCCGCCCGCTGCCTGGCGGACCTGACCGGCTGCGCGGCGGCCGTCACCACGCCGCAGGCCCCGGACCTGTGCATCGCCCATTTTGAGGTCGTGCAGGTGGGGCGCTATTCGGCGGCGGTGCTGGCCGTCACCAGCGCAGGCGGCGTGCGCACCCGCGTGGCGCGGGTGGAGACCGGCCTGAGCCGGGACGATGCCGCCAGTCTGGCGCAGCTGCTCAACCGCGGGCTGACCTTTGTGGCCCCGCAGGACCTGACCCCGCGGCTGCTGGCCAGCATGGTGCTGGCCTGCGGGGAGCGGCTGGCGCCCGTCATTCTGGCGGCCCAGGCGCTGGTCACGATGGGCCCGCAGGCCTGCCTGCAGGGCGCGCAATATCTGGCAAAAATGCCGGATGTTCGCCAAAACCTGGGTATGCTGCTGGAGATCTTCTCCGACGATGCGACGGCCGCCGCGCTGCTGCGGCCGGACGGCGGAAAGATCACGGCCACGCTGGGCAGCGATCTGGACCCGCCGATGCCGGGCGCCTGCATCGTGAGCAAGCGGTATCTGGCGGGTGGCGGCCTGACCGGCGCGGTGGCGCTGATCGGCTCCACGCGGATGGAATACCGGCGGCTGCTGCCGATCCTCGACTACTTCTCTGTCAAACTGGGGCAGAGCATAGCCGGGCAGGGCCAATCAAACTAAAAAGGAGGACCCCGCAATGAGCGAGAAGGAAAAGAATACGGCGGCGCAGCCCGAACAGGCTGCCCCCGATACCCAGGCCGCGCAGCCCGAGGAAAAGGCCGCGGGCGCGAAGGGCGAAAAAGGCGATAAGAAAGAGAAGCATCACCGCGACGCGGCGCTGCAGGCCAAACTGGAAGCCAGCGAGAAGAAGAACGCCGAGCTGAAAGACCAACTGCTGCGCACTGCCGCCGAGTATGACAACTACCGCAAACGCTCCCAGCGCGAGGCGGACCAGAAATTCAATGACGGCGTTTCCCACGCGGTGACCCAGATTCTGGGCATCCTCGATACGCTGGATATGGCCGCCAACGCCGCCTGCGCCGACGAAAACTACAAGAAAGGCGTCATGATGACGCTGGACAAAGCGGCCAAAGCACTGGAAACGCTGCACGTCACCGAGATCGAGGCGCTGGCAAAGCCCTTCGACCCCAACTTCATGAACGCGGTGTCCCAGACCCCGCCCGCCGAAGGGCAGGAGAGCGGCACCGTCGTGCAGGTGTTCCAGAAGGGTTACAAGATCGGCGACAAGATCATCCGCCATGCGATGGTCGTCGTTGCGGAATAACAAAGCTGAACCGGGCGGGTCCCGTTTCATATAGAGATAACGAAATTCACCACATTCAAAGTTCTTTTGAAGGGAGTTTTATAGTATGAGCAAAATCATTGGTATCGACCTTGGCACTACGAATAGCTGCGTCGCCGTTATGGAAGGCGGCGAGCCCGTTGTCATTGCGAACGCCGAAGGCGCCCGCACCACCCCCTCTGTCGTTGGCTTCACCAAGACCGGCGAGCGTCTGGTCGGCCAGGTAGCCAAGCGCCAGGCCATCACCAACCCCGAAAACACCATTTCTTCCATCAAGCGTAAGATGGGCACGGCCGAAAAGGTCCATGCCGGCGGCAAGGACTACACCCCCGAAGAGATCAGCGCCATGATCCTCTCTAAGCTGAAGGCGGACGCCGAAGCCTACCTGGGCGAGTCCGTTACCGAGGCCGTCATCACCGTCCCCGCTTACTTCAACGACAGCCAGCGTCAGGCGACCAAGAACGCCGGTACCATCGCGGGCCTGAACGTCAAGCGTATCATCAACGAGCCTACCGCCGCGTCCCTGGCCTACGGCATTGATAAGGAGGCCGACCAGAAGATCATGGTCTACGACCTGGGCGGCGGCACCTTCGACGTGTCCATCATCGAGATGGGCGACGGCGTTACCGAAGTTCTGGCCACCAACGGCGATACCCACCTGGGCGGCGACGACTTCGACCAGCGCGTCATCGACTGGATGGCCGAGGACTTCCAGCGTGAGAACGGCATCGACCTGCGCCAGGACAAGATGGCGGCTCAGCGTCTGAAGGAAGCGGCGGAGAAGGCCAAGATCGAGCTGTCCAGCGCGACTTCCACCAACATCAACCTGCCCTTCATCACGGCGGACGCCAACGGCCCCAAGCACCTGGATATGACCCTGACCCGCGCGAAGTTCAATGAACTGACCTCGGATCTGGTCGACCGCACCATGACCCCCGTCCGCAAGGCGCTGGCCGATGCGGGCCTGAAGGCTTCCGACCTGAAGAAGGTCCTGATGGTCGGCGGTTCCACCCGTATCCCCGCCGTTTACGACGCGGTCAAGAAGGAACTGGGCTGCGAGCCCTTCAAGGGCATCAACCCCGACGAGTGCGTGGCCGTGGGCGCTGCCATCCAGGGCGGCGTTCTGCAGGGCGACGTCAAGGGCCTGCTGCTGCTGGACGTGACCCCGCTTTCTCTGGGCATCGAGACCCTGGGCGGCGTCTGCACCAAGATCATCGACCGCAACACCACCATCCCCACCAAGAAGAGCCAGATCTTCTCCACTGCGGCTGACAACCAGCCCAGCGTTGAAGTCAACGTCCTGCAGGGCGAGCGTGAGTTTGCCCGCGACAACAAGAGCCTGGGCACCTTCCATCTGGACGGCATCGCCCCGGCGCCCCGTGGCGTGCCCCAGATCGAAGTCACCTTCGACATCGACGCCAACGGCATCGTGCATGTCAGCGCGAAGGACCTGGGCACCGGCAAGGAGCAGAGCATCACGATCACCGCTTCCACCAACATGAGCAAGGAAGACATCGACAAGGCTGTGAAGGATGCCGAGCAGTATGCCGCCGAGGACAAGAAGCGCCGCGAGGAGATCGACGTGCGCAACAACGCCGACCAGATGGTGTTCCAGACCGAGAAGGCTATGAACGAGTTCGGCAACAAGATCAGCGCCGAGGAGAAGAGCGAGGTCGAGACCAAGCTCTCCGCTCTGAAGGAAGCTCTGAAGTCCGGCACCATCGACGACATCAAGGCCAAGCAGGACGACCTGCAGAAGGCGTTCTACGCCATCAGCGAGAAGGTCTATAAGCAGGCCGCCCAGGCTCAGGGCGCACAGCAGCCCGGCGCCGACGCAGGCGCGCAGGGCAGCCAGCCCAAGGATGACGGCGCGGTAGACGCCGACTTCCACGAAGTCTGATTTTGTAAAAGATACCCAAGGCAAAGGCCGCCGCCCGGCAACACCGGCGGCGGCCCTTGCGGGGTTAGCAGGGGAGCGCAGACTACCCCCTGCGGGAGTATGCAGACCCATGAGCGCGAAGCGGGCGGCAGCGCCGCGCCCCGCGCAGCATAGAGGGGATTGATTCTATGGCAGAAAAACGTGATTACTACGAGGTGCTGGGCCTTGGCAAAAACGCCACCGAAGCCGAGATCAAAAGCGCCTACCGCAAGCTGGCCAAAAAGTACCACCCCGACCTGAACCCCGGCGACAAGACTGCCGAGGAAAAGTTCAAGGAGGTCAATGAGGCCAACGACGTCCTTTCGGACCCGGAAAAACGCAAACGCTACGACCAGTTCGGCTTTGCCGGGGTGGACCCCAACTACGGGGCCGGCCAGCCCGGCGGCGGTTTCGGCGGCGGGTTTGGCGCCGGCGGCGTCGACCTGGGCGATCTGTTCGGGGACCTGTTCGGCGGCAGCTTCGGCGGTTTCGGCGGGTTTGGCGGCGCCTCCCGCTCCAACCCCAACGCGCCGCGCAAGGGCCACGATATCCAGGCCAGCGTGATCCTGACTTTTGAGGAAGCGGCCCACGGCTGCACCAAAAAGGTCACGCTGAACCGGCAGCAGACCTGCCCGGACTGCCACGGCAACGGCTGTGCCCCCGGCACCAGCCCCGAGACCTGCACCCAGTGCGGCGGCCGCGGCTATGTGGTGACCCAGCAGCGCACGCCCTTTGGCGTGATGCAGAGCCAGCAGCCCTGCCCGCACTGCGGCGGCCGCGGCACCATCATCAAGAACCCCTGCAAGACCTGCCGGGGCACCGGCAAGACCAACGCGCGCAAAACGCTGGAAGTCAAGATCCCTGCGGGTATCGACGACGACCAGAACATCGCGCTGCGCGGTCAGGGCGACGCGGGCAGCAACGGCGGCCCTGCGGGCGACGTGATCGTGCATGTCAGTGTCAAGCAGGACGCGGTGTTTGAGCGCGACGGCTACGATGTGTATGTCCGCGTGCCCATCACCTATTCCCAGGCGGTCCTGGGGGCCGAGATCGAAGTCCCGACCGTGGACGGCAAGGTGGCCCAGCGCGTGCCGGAAGGCACCCAGAGCGGCACCAAGTTCCGCCTGCGCGGCCAGGGCATCCAGTACCTCAACGGGCGCGGCCGCGGCGACCAGTATGTGATCGTCGAGGTGGAGATCCCGAAAAAGCTCAACCGCACCCAGCGCGAGGCGCTGAAAGCCTTTGAGGAAAGCCTCAAGGATGAAAATTACGAGAAGCGCAAGGGCTTCTTCAAGAACCTGCGCGACCGCTTTACATCCTGAAAACAAAACAGGGGACCGACCCGTCCGGGCCGGTCCCTTTTTTTGCCCCTGCCGCCCGGCAGGGCTTTGGATTCCGGCACAGAAAAAGCCCGGCCTTGACAGGCCGGGCTTTTTTGTGCATACTGGATGCCGCAGCGATCAATCGCTCACGTAGGGCATCAGCGCCATATAACGGGCACGCTTGATGGCGACCGTCAGCTCACGCTGATGGAACGCGCAGGTGCCGGTCACACGGCGGGGAATGATCTTGGCGCGCTCGCTCACGTACTTGCGCAGGCGGGGCAGATCCTTGTAATCAATGTGCTCAACGCGATCGACGCAGAAGCTGCAAACCTTCTTGCGGCCGCGATGCATCGGGCGGGAAGAACGATCCATAGCCATTGTGGCAACCTCCTTGTTGGAATTTTACGATCAATTATCAGAACGGCAGGTCGCCCTCGTCCTCGATTAGTGCAAAGTCGTCGTTGCTGCCGGCGGAATAGCTCGGCGCGGGCGCCTGCTGCATAGCGGGACGTTCGGCGGGGTCTGCCATGGGCGCGCCATAGCTGGGGGCGCCCATGCCGGGTGCGGCGTTGGAGGACTTGGGACCGGCGAAGTTGACGTTGTTGGCCACGATCTCAATGGCGGTGCGGTTGTTCCCGGTTTTGTCCTGGTAGGACCGGCTCTGCAGACGGCCGTCAACGACGATCAGCGAACCTTTCTGGAAATACTTGCACACAAATTCCGCCGTGCGGTCCCACGCGACGACATCGAACCAGTCAGCCTGGTTCTGCCCGTTGGCATCGCGGCGGCCGCGGTCGCATGCAATGCGAAACGACGCCACGTTTTTGCCGGTCGTGGTCTGGCGGAGCTCCGGGTCGCGCGCAAGGCGGCCCATAATTGCAACAACATTCAGCATTTCGGTCTACTCCTTACTCCTCTTCAGCAACGATGATGCTGCGAAGAACGCCTTCCGTGATCTTGTAGATACGGTCCAGCTCGGCCGGGAAATCGGGCTCGCTGGTGAACTTGATCACCGTGTACACACCTTCGGTCTCATCGTTGATGGGATAGGCGAGACGCTTCTTGCCCCAATCATCAACAGAATCGATCGTACCATTCGCGGCGATGAGGTTCTTGAACTTGTTCACCAGAGCGGTGGAAGCCTCCTCATCCAGGGTAGCGGTGGTAACCATCATGGTTTCGTACTTAGCCATATTCTGTGCACCTCCTTTTGGACGTATGGCCCTTTGCCCACGCAAAGGGCAAGGATTTTGTGTGCCGTTCGGCACAGCAACTTATTATAGCAAGCCGTTCACGCTTTGTCAAGGGCTGCGGCTGTTTTTTCTGCGGTGCATGAGCAAAAAGCGCGCGGCGCGGCGGTTGCGCGCCGGGGCGTTTCGTGGTACGATACAAAGGGCCGGGCCGGATGCTGCCGGGCGGCCGCTTTGCAGGGGGGATGGAATGTGGAAAATCTGATCTTCAGCCTGAACGCCACGCTGCCGGTGTTCCTGGTCATGGTGGCGGGCGGCGTGCTGGGACGGCTGGGCTTTTTGCCGCCGGCGTTCTGCAAGGCGGCCGACAAGCTGACCTTCAAGATCACGCTGCCCGTCATGCTGTTTCTGGACATGGCCGGGGTGGATATGCGGCGGGACTTTGAACCCCGGTTCGTTTTGTTCTGCGCCGGGGCCACGCTGGCGGGCATCCTGGCCGTGTGGGGACTGGCGAAGCTGCTCATGCGGGACAAGGCCGTCGTGGGCGAGTTCGTGCAGGCGGCCTACCGCAGCAGCGCGGCGGTGCTGGGGGTGGCTTTCATCCAGAATATGTACGGCGAGGCCGGCATGGCCCCGCTGATGATCCTGGGCAGCGTGCCGCTGTTCAATATCTTCGCGGTGCTGATCCTGATGCTGGAATCACCCCAGCACCGCGCGCCGGGCCCGGCCCAGCTTCTGCGCGGCGTCGTCACCAACCCCATCCTGCTGGGCATCGCGGCGGGCACGGTGTTCAGCCTGCTGCCGGTGGAACTGCCCGCCATCGCGGAAAAAACGCTGACCAGCCTTTCCTCGCTGACCACGCCGCTGGCGCTGCTCTCCATCGGCGCGGGGTTCGAGGGCGCCAAAGCCATCCAAAAGGCCGGGCCGACGGTGGCCGCCGCCCTCATCAAGACGGTGGGGCTTTCGCTGGTGTTCATCCCCTGCGCGGTGGCGCTGGGGTTCCGCCAGCAGGAACTGGTGGCGCTGCTCATCATGCTGGGCAGCCCCACGACGCCCAGCGCCTATGTCATGGCCCGGAACATGGGGCACGAAGGCGTGCTCACGGCCAGCGCGGTGGCTCTCACCACGCTGCTTTCGGCCCTGACGCTGACGGGCTGGATCTTCGTGCTGCGCAGCGGCGGCTGGCTGTAGGACTGCAAAAAAGGCCGTCCCCCGCGGGGGACGGCCTTTGGTATGCTCAGAATATTTTGGTGGTATAGATCCGGGTCGTGATGGCCCAACTGACAGCCAGGAACACCAGCGCCAGAAGTACCATCCCAAGGGAGGCCAACAGGCTGACCTGCATCTCGGAAAGGCCGCCGGAGAGCGCCGCGTTGCCCGCACCCTCCAGGGAATTGCTGAACTGGTCCTGGACGCTGTCCGGCAGCGCCATCCAGATGGCCATGGGGATGAAGATCACGGCGAAAAGGGCGATCATCACCCAACTGCGGGCCTTGGCCGAACCGAACTTGTACGACAGGGGAATGGTCAGCGAATAGTAGAACACCGTGACCATGGACGCGGCGGCCAGCCCCAGCGCAACTTCGCCCGGCGTGGGGGCGGCTTCCCCGGGGATCAGCAGGGTCATCAGCGACGCCAGCACGACGCCGATGGCGATGAAGAACAGCGTCAGCAGGTATTTGACGGCCACGATCTGCCCCGGCTTTACGGGCAGCGTTCGGGCGTAGGCGTCCCAGTGGCTGTTCTCGTCCATGGCGGTGGTGGTGGACGCATACATGCCCACCACGAAGATCAGGGCATAACTCAGGAAAGTCAGGTGGGTCAGTGCGGTGATAAGACCGTAGAACACCAGCAGATACAGGAAGTTGAGCTTATAGCCGCTGACAATCAGCGACAGATCCTTGTAAAGCAAGCCTTTCATTGCGCGTCCCTCCCGCTGTAATAGCGCATGATATCGTCGATGCCGGCCGGGTCGCATACCGCGCCGGGCAGCAGATGACGGACCGTTTCCCGCTGTTTGACAAGGGCCTCGCAGCCGAAGGCCCCCTCCCGCACGAAGACCACGCAGTCAGGCGGCAGCGTTTCCAGGTCGTGCCGGGCGCAGCGCAGCAGGCCGTATTCCTGCAGCAACGTGTCCTTATCCTCGTGGAACAGCAGTTGGCCGTGGTGCAGGTAGGCGATGGAGTCCGCCACCTGTTCCAGATCGCTGGTGATGTGGCTGCTCATCAGGATGCTGTGCCGCTCGTCCTGGATGTACTCCAGGAACAGGTCCAGCATCTCGCCGCGCACCACCGGGTCCAGCCCGGCGGTGGCTTCGTCCAGCACCAGCAGTTCGGGGTCATGGGCCAGCGCCGTAGCCAGGCTCAGCTTCATCCGCATGCCGCGGCTGTAGGACTGTACTTTCTTTTTGGGGTCCAGCCCAAAGCGGTCCAGCATCCCGTCGAACCGGGCGGCGTCCCACTGTTCCCCAAAGATACCGGCCATGCTTTTGCCGATCTGCCGCGCCGTCAGGGTGCCGTAGAAGTAGGCATCCTCGAACACCACGCCGATCCGCCTGCGCTGGGCGGCGTCCGTGGGCTGGCCGCCCAGCAGCGTGACCTGCCCGACGTCCGGGCGGCTCACCCCGCACAGCAGCCGCAGCGTGGTGGTCTTGCCCGCGCCGTTTTCGCCCACCAGCCCCACGATCGTCCCGGCGGGAACGGTCAGGTCCAGGGGTCCCAGCTTGAAATCCCGGTAATGTTTCTGCACACCGTGCAGAACGACAGCTTCTTTCATCATCTTCAGCCCTCCCATAACAGGCGCAGCGTTTCGCTGACCTCGTCGTAGCCGATACCGCCCAGCCGCGCGGCGTCTACCGCGTCCTGCAGGCAGCTTTCTACTTTTTTCAAATGTTCTTCACGCACCAGCGCAGGGTCCTGGGCGGCTACAAAGCTGCCCCGCCCCGGCTGGGTCACGATGAACCCGTCGGCTTCCAGGTCCTCGTAGGCGCGTTTGGTGGTGATGACGCTGATGCGCAGCTCCTTGGCCAAAAGCCGGATACTGGGCAGGGCGTCGCCTTCGTGCAACTGGCCGGACAGGATCTGTTCTTTGATCTGCCGCGTGATCTGCGCGTAGATCGGCTCCTGCCCGGTGTTGGAGATGTACAGCTCCATGGTGCTGCCTCCTTATCGTGTTTACTGTTCATATATGATGTACACAGTATATACTGTATATACTGTATATACGCAGTTGTCAATAGGGAAGCAAAAATTTTTTTCCGGGCGCAAAAACGGCCCTGTGTGCGCGGAAAAATTGCGCCCGGCTCTTTCCAACGGGCGCAGGAGATACTATAATGGAAGCAACATTTTGCTGGGAGGGATGCCCGTTGGCAAGCATCGTGATCGTAGGGGCAAACCGGGGGATCGGGTACTATCTGGTCAGGCGTCTGCTGGAATTGGGCCATTCGGTCGCCGCGTTGGATGTGGAAACCGGCGCGCTGGAAGAACTGCGGCGGCAGCACCCCGAAACTCTGCTGCCCATTGCGGCGGACGCGCGGCAGGAAGAAAGCATCCGCGCAGGGGTGGAAAAAGCCGTGGAACGGTTCCATACCATCGACATTGCGGTACATAACGCCTGCCTGTGTACCTATGGAAGCGAGCCGGACAGCAGCCTGGAGGTCTACCGCGCGGTGATGGACGTGAACTTTTTCGGCGCGCTGCGGCTGACGAAGGCCGTTCTGCCCTATATGCGGCAGGCGGGGGCCGGGCGGGTCATCTTCACAAGTTCCGGCGTGGGCGTCACGGGCTTTGCCAACATTTCGCCCTATGCGTCCACGAAAGGCGCGATCGAGTCGCTGGCAAAGTGCCTGACGATCGAAAACGAACCGTTCGGCATCACCTTCCACCTGTTTCACCCGCCGCTGACGGATACCGATTCGGCCCGCGGGCTGCCGGTCCCCGGGGAGTTCAAGGCAGACCCGCAGAAGGTGGGGTATGGGCTGGCGGACCATATCTGGTCGAAGAAGTTTGTGATCTGCCACTCTTTCCTGCAGGCGGTGCAGATGAAGTTCTCTTACCGGCATCCGCTTTATATAGGAAGGATGATGACGAAAATGACCGCGCGGGCGGCCGCTGCCGGGGAAAAGCCGTCGGAATAAAAAAAGCCCCGGCGGGCTGCCGGGGTGCAGGGGAGAGGGGGGAACGGCCTTGTGCCGGGCCCTTTTCTTTATATAAATAGGATGGCGCAGCCCGCAGGGGTCGGGCTGCGGCGAAAAGACAAAAAGAAAACCGGCGGCAGATCGTAGGATCTGCCGCCGGTTTTGGTGCGCCCGCAGGAACTCGAATCCTGGACCCTCTGATTAAAAGTCAGATGCTCTACCAACTGAGCTACGGGCACATAGGTTTTACTGCAACGCTTGGCGTTTATAGCCTTAATATTATAACAGTGCTGGCGGGACTTGTCAATATCTTTTGCGGGAAAATCCAAGAAAATCTGCGCCACTTTCCGTCCCGGCGCCCTTGCCAAATGCCACGGGGCGCTGTATAATAATCTTTTAGAATAAAACCGTAAAGGGGATTGGAAATATGGAAACTTTGGGCAGCCTGCGCCGCACCCGCTACTGCGGCGAGGTCAGCCTGGCCGATGCCGGGCAGGAGATGACCGTCTGTGGTTCGATCGCCCGTGCGCGTGACAAGGGCGGCATTATTTTTGCCGACCTGCGCGATACCACCGGCCTGCTGCAGCTTGTGTTCGACGAGGATACGCCGAAGGATGTGTTCGCCAAGGCCGAGGGCCTCAAGAGCGAGTATGTGGTGATCTGCCGCGGCAAACTGCGTGAGCGCGCCGCCAAGACCGACAAGATCGCCACCGGCGACGTGGAACTGTATGTTTCGGAACTGCGGGTGCTTAGCGAAGCGCAGACCCCGCCGTTTGAACTGCGGGACGAGATCAACGTCAACGACGACCTGCGCCTGCGCTACCGCTATCTGGACCTGCGCCGCCCCTCGATGCATGAACCCATCGTGCTGCGCAGCAAGATCATGCAGATCATCCGCAGCTATTTCTGCGACAATCATTTTACCGAGATCGAGACCCCGACTCTCATCAAGTCCACGCCGGAGGGCGCGCGTGACTATCTGGTCCCCAGCCGCGTGCAGCCGGGCCACTTCTACGCCCTGCCCCAGAGCCCGCAGCTCTATAAGCAGATCCTGATGCTGTCCGGCTTTGACCGCTACTTCCAGATCGCCCGCTGCTACCGCGACGAGGACCTGCGCGCCGACCGCCAGCCGGAGTTCACCCAGGTGGACGAGGAAATGTCCTTCGTCAGCCAGGACGATATCATCACGATGAACGAGGGCCTGCTCAAGCGCCTGTGGAAAGAGATGCTGGGCATCGACCTGGTCACGCCGTTCGTGCGGATGCCCTGGGACGAGGCCATGGGCCGCTTCGGCTCCGATAAGCCGGACACCCGTTTCAGCCTGGAGATCCAGGATGTCACGTCGGTGTTCGCGCATACCGAGTTCAAGCCCTTTGCCGCCGTGGTGGAAGCGGGCGGCAGCATCCGCGCCATCAACGCCAAAGGCCTGGCCGATAAGCTGAGCCGCAAGAACATCGACAAACTGGGCGAGGTCGCCAAGACCTACGGCGCCAAGGGGCTGGCCTACAGCCGCCTGACCGCCGACGGCACTTCTTCCAGCTTTGAAAAGTTCCTTGCCGAGGAAGAAAAGACCGCGCTTTACGCCGCGCTGAACGCCGAGACCGGCGACGTGCTGCTGCTGGTCAGCGACGCCGACTGGGTCAAGGCCTGCACCGCGCTGGGCCAGGTCCGTCTGGACATCGCCCGCAAGCACGGCCTGATCGACCCGGACAAGTTCAACTTCCTGTGGGTGGTGGACTTCCCGCTGTTTGAGTACAGCGAGCAGGAAGGCCGCTGGATGGCGATGCACCATCCCTTCACGATGCCCAAGGCGGAAGACCTGGACAAGATCGAAAGCGACCCCGGCGCCTGCCATGCGGTGGCCTACGACATCGTGCTCAACGGCGTTGAGCTGGGCGGCGGTTCCATGCGTATCAACGACCCGGAACTGCAGGACCGTATGTTCCGTGCCCTCGGCTTTACCGAGGAGAAAGCCCGCGCCAGCTTCGGCTTCCTGATGGATGCCTACAAGTACGGCGCGCCGCCGCACGGCGGTATGGCCTACGGCCTGGACCGTCTGGTGATGCTGATGCTCAAGCGGGATTCCATCCGCGACGTGATCGCCTTCCCGAAGGTGCAGAACGCCGGCGAGCCCATGAGCGGCGCGCCCGACGTGGTGGACGAAAAGCAGTTGGAGGACCTCTCCATCGCGCTGACCCTGCCGGAAAAAGAATAAAGACCCAAAAGCACAAGGCCCCGCCGTCAGGCGGGGCCTTGTATTTTTTGCGGTGCAGGGAGCGAAGCAACTCAATACTTGGGTTTGGGGGCGTCCTCGGCATCGGAAGGCTGCTTTGACGCAGCGGCGTCCGGCGCAGGACCGGCGGGCTTCGACGGTGCGGGCGGTTTCGGATGGCGGGCGCGGTGACGGCGGGCCAGCAGGCGGACCACAAAGAACGCCGCCACGGCGGCCAGAAGCAGCGGCCACATATAGACCAGCGCCAGGACCAGCCCCTGCAGGAACAACACGCAGCCGTTCCAGCCGCCGGAGAAAGCGTCCCCCAGCCGTTCCACAAAAGTAGTGCCCGTGGGGGTCAGGGTGGCGACTTCCTGCAGGGTGATGTTCACGGTGGAGTAGGCGATCTGATCGTCCAGCGCACGGAGCTGCCGGGTGTAGCTTTCCAGTTCATACTGCACATCGGAAAGCTGGCTCTCGATCTCCAGCAGGTCGGCAGTGGTCTCGGCCTGGGCGGCCAGGGCGTTCAGCCGATCCCGCTGGTTTTCCAGCGAGGCGATCCGCGCTTCGGTGTCGATGTAGCTGGCGGTCACGTCCTCGGCGCTCTCGTTCAGGCTCAGCACGCTGCCGCTCTGCCCGGCCTGTTCCAGAAAGGCGCGGTAGTTTTCGGCCGGGACCCGCACCGTGCAGTACAGCCGCCGGTCCCGGTCCTCGGCGGAACCGTTCATCTCGCTGTATTGCAGCCAGGCGCCGTTGGCGTCCACGGCCGTTTGCAACGTATCGCGGGCGGCGTCGAAGTCGGTGGCTTCCAGGCTCAGGTCGGCGTTGTAGATGCGCTTCTGGGCGCTTTCCGTGGTGGAAGTGTTCCCGACCGGCAGGGCGCTCCCGGCCCCGCCCTCGGCCGCTTCCTCGGTATAGGCGATGTCCTGTGTGGCGATGGCGGTACTGCTGGCGGCCGTCTGGCTGGAAGCGCCGCAGCCGGTGAGCAGGGCGGCGGCCAGCGCCAGGGCCGCCAGGCGGGAAACACGCTTTTTCATGGCAGGCTCCTTTCCCGGGCCGGGACGGCTCCGCGCCCCGGCAAGAGGGCTTTTTTTCATTATATCATACAAAAGCGGCCCTGTGGGTTACAGCTTGCCTACAAAAAAGGCCGCATCCGGGCGGATGCGGCCTTGCGGTCTTATTCGGCTTTGCGGCCCAGCGGCTTCAGCTCGTCGTTGTCGGCAAACGCCGCGGCGGCGTACCCGGCGGCTTCCAGCGTGCCGAACTGCTTGCCCAGCTTTTTGGCCTGGGGCAGCACCGTCACGTCGTATTCGGCGCGCAGGGCCTCGGCCTTTTGCAGTACGGCGGCAAAGTCGGCGTCGGGCAGGTAGAGCAGCGCCAGACGGGGCTTGGCGCCGGGGATCTGGTAGCCCTGTCCCAGCAGGATGCCGCAGACACGCTCGAACCCGATGGAGAAGCCCACGGCCGGGACCTGCTGGCCGATGAACTTGCCCACCATGTTGTCGTAGCGGCCGCCGCCCGCCACTGCGCCGCTGAACTGCGGGCAGGTGACTTCAAACACCATGCCGGTGTAGTAGCCCTGGCCGCGCACCAGGCTGGGGGCGTAGGCGATACCGTACCGTCCGGCGGCGATCTTCTCGCTGGTGGCGATCACATACCGCAGGTCGGCGGTGAGGGATTCGTCGCCCACTTGGGCGGACACCGCTTCCAAGCTGAAATCCCCGGCGCGCAGGAAAGCGTCCAGCGCCTCGACGGCCGCGGCGGGGAAGGCTTTCTCGGTCAGTTCGGCCTTGACGCCGTCGGCGCCGACCTTGTCCAGCTTGTCGAAGCTGACGCAGACGGAATCCAGATCTTCGGCGGCAAAGCCCATCTTCTGCAGCATGGCGCGCAGGATGCGGCGGTCGTTGATGTTGACGGTGAAGCCGGTGAACCCGATGGCCAGCAGGGCGCGGGCCGTCACGTCGATGAGTTCCACCTCGGCGTTGGGGCTGCCGTCGCCCAGGATGTCGATGTCGCACTGGACGAACTCGCGCAGGCGGCCCTTCTGGGGGCGCTCGGCGCGGTAGACGCGGTCGGTCTGGATGACCTTGAACGGCGTGGGCAGCTCATTGCGGTGGGCGGCGTAATAGCGGGAAAGCGGCAGCGTCAGGTCGTACCGCAGGCCCATATCGGAAAGCTGCTTCTCGTCGCCGCTCTGCAGCGCCTTTTCCAGCTTGTCGCCGCGCTTGAGCACTTTGAAGATCAGGTTCAGGTTGTCGCCGCCGTCGCTTTTGTCCAGGTTCTCCATGTCTTCCAGAATGGGGGTAGAGATGCGCTGGAACCCGGCGGCGCGGTAGGTGGCCAGGATCTGGCCCTGGATATAGTCGCGCAGGGTCTGCTCGCGGGGCAGCAGGTCGCGCATACCTTTTAACGGCTGGCTTTTCATCGGCAAGGACTCCTTAACTTTTTATAACTTTTATAATTGGTATCCATGATAAACTGCCCGGTGCATTTTGTCAATGGAAAATGCCCATACTGAAAGGCGGACGAGCGCGCCGCCGTACCGGGCGGTGCATCCATGGGGGAGGGGATCGGTATGAACAGGCAGGGCCGCGGACCGTATATTCTGGCGGCGGGGGCCGGGGTGCAGCTTCTCACGGGCATCCCGGCGGCCTGGGGCATCTTCCAGCGCCCGGTCATGCAGGGGTACGGGCTGTCCCGCGGGCAGGCGATGCTGGCTTTTGCGCTGCTGGTGTCGGCCTACGGGGTGGGCTGCGCGGCCGGCGGGCTTTTGCAGGACCGGCGCGGCCCGCGCACGGCGGGGCTGTGGGGGACCGCGCTGCTGGCCGGGGGCTTTTGGGCGGCGGCGCTGGTGCCGCCGGGGAACGCCGTCCTGTTCCTGCTGGCCTACAGCCTGCCCGCGGGGGTGGGCAGCGCGTTTCTGGCCCCGGCGGTGTTCTCCTGCGCGCAGAAGTGGTATCAGGACCGCAAGGGCTGGGCCACCGGCGTGACCGGGGTGGCAATGGGGCTTTCGGGCGCGTTTTTCACGCTGTTCGTCCGGGGCGTGGGCGGCCGGTGGGGCATCCGTGTCTGTTTCGCCGCGCTGGGCACGCTCATTCTGCTGGTCTGCGGCGGGGGCGCCGCATTGTTGCAGGATCCGCCCCAGCGTGCAGGGAAGCCGCTGCCCGCGCAGGGCATGGACCACCGCCAGATGCTGCGCACCCGGCAGTACAAGCTGTGCGTGGCGGCGCTGGCGCTCAGCGCGCCGCCGGTGCTGCTGTTCAGCCCCGAAATTTTGTCCATCGCCGCGGACCGGGGCCTGCCGGAAGCGGCCGCCCCGTTTTGCGTGGTGCTGGGGTCGGCGGCCAGCGCGGCCGGGCGGCTGCTGTGCCCGGCGGGTAGCGATAAGCTGGGCCGCAAACCCGTGCTGTTTGCGGTGTATCTGGGGCTGGCGGCGGGGTCGGTCTGGTTCGCCTTTGCCGGGGAATGGTGGGTGCTGGCGGCCTATGCGCTGCTGACCTTTTTCTATTCCGGCTGCGCGGCGGTGCAGCCCGCCTGGAACACCGACCTGTTCGGGCTGCGCCACGCGGGGGTCAATTACGGGTTCCTGGCACTGGGCATGAGCGGCGGCAGCCTGCTGAGTTATATCGGCAGCCAGGCGCTGCCGCTGGGGGCGCGGCACTGGCTGGCCGGCGGCTGCGCGCTGGCGGGGCTTTTGTGTGTCGCCTTTGTAAAACCTTTGCCGAAAACTTGAAAAAACACTCAGGAGCGTGTAAACTATATAAGTTGTCTGATTTGTTCCCATTTTGTCAAGGAGGTCCCATGCAGCAAACCAACCAGTTGCGGCCCATGGCCGCGCGCTCGGCCACCGCTTTTTTGCTGGCGGTACTGTGCCTGTATCCTTTATATATCGACAAGTTTTCCAACCTCGGCGTCGTCAAGTTCACGGCGGTCAGCACCCTGTTTCTGGTGTTCCCGCTCTGGATCGGGGCGCTGGCCCTTGTGGGGGCGCGCCCGGCGCGTGGAAGGCTCCGGGCGCGGGACCCTTCCCTCTGGGCGCTGGCGGCGTTCGTACTTACGGGGCTGATCTCCACGATATTTTCCCTGTCGCCGGTGTCCTCCCTGTGGGGGCTGGGCGGCTATTACGGCGGCTTTGTGATGGTCCTGCTCACGGCGGTCGGGTATCTGGTCGTGCGGGCCTTCGCGCCGCAGGACCTGCTCAACGGCCTGACCTTCTGCGTCGGGCTGACGGTCACGGCGGTCACGGTGCTGTATGTGCTCAACATCTTCAACATCGACCTGATCGGGACCTATGAAGATACCGCCGTCGTCGAGCGCGCGCAGTTCTTTTCCACGCTGGGGCAGAAAAACTTCAACGCCGGGTTCATGGCCTTTGCGCTGCCGCTGGTGTTCTATGCCTTTTTGGTGGCGCGGGGCCCGCGCCATACGGTGTTCTACAGCATCCCGGCCTTCTTCGGCGGGCTGGCGCTGGCGGTGGTGGACGCCGAAGGGCTGGCGCTGGGCATCGGCGCGGCGGTGCTGGTGCTGATGTGCCAGAAGATCTTCACCACCCGGACCGTGCGCCGTCTGGCCGTGCTGGGGGCGTTCTTCTTTTTCCACGCGGGCTGGATGCACTATATGCGGGAACACGTCTACACCCAGGGCGGCACGCCGATGCTGGCGGCGCTGGGGCGCGTGGCGGGCGTCGGCTTCGTGGTGTGCGCGGCGCTGTGGGTGCTGCTGCGCTTTGGCCTGCGCGGGCGGGAGATCCCGCTCTGGCAGGCCGGGCGCGTGGTGGCCGCCGTCCTGGTGGTAGGCGGCCTGCTGCTGTATGCACTGGCAAACTTCTGGCCCGGCTTCCCCAGCCTGGGGCGCCTGGACGATATTTTGATCATCAACGACGACTGGGGCACCAACCGCGGCACGGCCTGGCGCATCACCTGGTGTACCTGGCTGGACCAGCCGATGTGGCGCAAGTGGATCGGCGTGGGCACCGGCATGATGCACACCGCCATGGTGGACTGGGCGGGCAGCGATCTGACCCCGCGCATGAACACCTTCTATGCCGCCCATAATGAGTACCTGGAACAACTGCTGACCACCGGCATCCTGGGGCTGGGCGCGTGGCTGTGGTTCATCGTCAGCCATCTGCGGAAGGCCGCCCGGAACTGGCTGCGCCCCGGCGTGGCACCCGTCACGCTGGCGCTGGTCAGCTATCTGGCGCAGGCGGTGGTGTCCATCCGCGTGTCGATGATCTTCCCGGAGATCATGCTGCTGTTCGCGCTGCTGCAGGTGTTCTGCCTGCCGCCGGAGCAGGAGGAAGAAACGCCGGCAAAACCGCCGCGCCACGGCAAGGCTGCCAAACGCCGGGCCGCGCCCGCGCCCCGGAAGAACCTGCTGCGCCTGTGGGGGCCGCCGGCGCTGGCGGCCGTCATCCTGATGGCGGTGTGCGGGGCGGCGTCCCGCGTGATCTTCGGCTTCCTATTCTGAGGAGATTTAAGGGGAAAAATGGAAGTTAGCAATTACTAACGTATTGCAAAAAGCCCTTCGACCCCTTATAATAAAATTAGCTGTGAAAAGCCTAACAATATGCAAAGGAGAGAAAATTATGATCGAATACTCCGCACAGGTCAAAAACATGTGCCCGATCACAAAAGGGCCCCATCATGGTCCCGCGCCCATCCCCGAAGAGGGCGAATGGGTCAAGGCCTATAAAATTGAGGATATCAGCGGCTATACCCACGGTGTGGGCTGGTGCGCGCCTCAGCAGGGCACCTGCAAGCTCAGCCTGAACATCAAGAACGGCATCATCGAGGAAGCCCTGGTCGAGACCATCGGCTGCTCCGGCATGACCCACTCCGCCGCCATGGCGGGCGAGATCCTGCCCGGCAAGACCATCCTGGAGGCGCTGAACACCGACCTGGTGTGCGACGCCATCAACGTCGCCATGCGTGAGCTGTTCCTGCAGATCGTCTACGGCCGCAGCCAGACCGCTTTCTCTGAGAACGGCCTGCCCGTCGGCGCTGGTCTGGACGACCTGGGCAAGGGTCTGCGCAGCATGACCGGCACCATTTTCTCCACCAAGGCCAAGGGCGTTCGTTACCTCGAACTGACCGAGGGCTATATCCTCAAGACCGCGCTGGACAAGGACAACCAGGTCATCGGCTACCAGTTCGTCCGTCTGGGCAAGATGATGGAGGATATCCGTCACGGCGTCGATCCCAAGGAAGCCTACGAGAAGAACATCGGCACCTACGGCCGCTTCTCTGCTGAGCAGGGCGCTGTCAAGTACATCGACCCGCGTGAAGAATAAGAGAGGGAGGAACAATCACTATGGCAACTTTTGAATCCCAGGAACGCCGTATGCCCAAGATCGAGGCCTGCCTGAAGGCCAACGGCCTCGAGAGCCTCGACGCCTGCAACGAAATGCTGCTGGCCAAGGGCATCGACTGCGATAAGATCATCCGCGGCATTCAGCCCATCTGCTTCGACAACGCCGTTTGGGCGTACACCCTCGGCACCGCCATCGCCGTCAAGCGCGGCCTGAAGAGCGCCGCCGAGTGCGCCGCCGCCATCGGCGAGGGCCTGGAAGCCTTCACCGTCCCCGGTTCCGTTGCCGAGCAGCGCAAGGTCGGCCTGGGCCACGGCAATCTGGGCGCCATGCTGCTGGATGACAACACCCACTGCTTCGCCTTCCTGGCCGGCCACGAGTCCTTCGCCGCCGCCGAAGGCGCCATCGGCATCGCCCGTACCGCCAACAAGGTCCGCAAGGAACCCCTGCGCGTGATCCTGAACGGTCTGGGCAAGGACGCCGCCATGATCATCAGCCGCATCAATGGCTTTACCTACGTCAAGACCGAGTTCGACTTCAAGACCGGCGAGGTCAAGGTCGTCGAGACCATCCCCTACTCTGACGGCGAGCGCGCTGCCGTCAAGTGCTACGGCGCCAACGACGTGCTCGAAGGCGTTGCCATCATGAAGATGGAGGGCGTGGAAGTTTCCATCACCGGCAACTCCACCAACCCCACCCGCTTCCAGCACCTGGTCGCCGGCACCTACAAGAAGTGGGCGATGGAGAACGGCAAGAAGTACTTCTCCGTTGCTTCCGGCGGCGGCACGGGCCGTACCCTGCACCCCGA
>SAMEA3387511__coassemble_1440_pt1 | contig 34005 bp, 32 predicted proteins | sample SAMEA3387511__metabat2_low_PE_011 | metagenome-assembled genome bin SAMEA3387511 (sample SAMEA3387511) | Felis catus | biome: Faeces | place: United Kingdom | collected 2012
GGACAAGATCTTTGCGGTGATCCGCGCGCTGAAAGCCGTCACGGCCGACGCCCCCGTAGCCATTGGCGACGTGCTGCTGCCCGACGCCGCCGGCACCGGCGTGGACGTGATCGCCACCAAGGCGGTGGACGCCCGCTGAACGGCGTTCTTCTTTACCGCAGGGCGCGGACCGCACAGGCCGCCCGCGTCCTGTGCTTTTGCCGCCCGGTGTTGAATCTTTGCCGCCGGGGTGGTATGATAGAGCCGTATTCTATCCAGAAAAGGGAGACACCGCATGCAGAAAGAAACCAGCCCCCTGCCCACCTGCGAGATCATGGGCGTCCACATCGCGGTCACCGACATGGCCGGGACCGTACAGTGCATCCGGGAGCATCTGGAATCCTGGCGCGGGCAGTACATCTGCGTAGCCAACGTACACACCACCGTGACCGCCTACGGCGACCCGGCCTACCGCCAGGTCCAGAACGGCGCGGTGCTGGCCCTGCCGGACGGGGGGCCGCTGTCCCGCTACAGCCGCCGCAAGGGGTTCCCCCAGGCCCAGCGGGTGACCGGCCCCGACCTGATGCAGCAGATGCTGCGCGATAAGGGCGAACGGCCGTACCGCCACTACTTCTACGGTTCCACGCCCGAAACGCTGCGCCTGCTGCGGCAGAAGATCGAACAGCAGTACCCCGGCGCCGTCGTGGCCGGGATGGAATCGCCGCCTTTCCGCCCCCTCACGCCGGAGGAGAACGCCGAAGCCGTGGCGCGCATCAACGCCGCCCGGCCCGATTTCGTCTGGGTGGGGCTGGGCGCGCCCAAGCAGGAACAGTGGATGGCCCGCCATCAGGGGGCCGTCCATGCGCTGATGATCGGCGTGGGCGCCGCCTTTGACTACGAGGCCGGCAACATCCGCCGCGCCCCGGCCTGGATGCAGCGGTGCAGCCTGGAATGGCTTTACCGGCTGTTGCAGGACCCCAAGCGGCTTTTCAAACGGTATTTTGTCACCAACACCCGCTTTCTCTGGTGGGCATGGCGGCACTGAAAAAGCAAAGACCGGGACGCCCCGCGGGGCGTCCCGGTCTTTTATCGCTGTGGATCAGTCCTCTTCCACAAAAACATCTTTGCCCAGGCCGCAGACGGGGCAGACCCAGTCCGCAGGCACATCTTCCCACGGGGTGCCCGGCGCGATGCCGTTGGCGGGGTCGCCCAGGGCGGGATCATACACATAGCCGCAGGGGCAGGCGTACTTTTTCATAAAAAACGCTCCTTTTTAAGAATCAGTTCAAAAAATTTCGTTGCAGGCGCTTACGCTTTCCACAGCCCGTGCAGGTTGCAGTAGGCATAGACGGCTTCCACCGTGTCGCCCTCGGTCAGGGCGAAATCCGCCGCCGGGGCCTCGCCGGGCTTCAGGTGCTTGATCTGGCTGCCCTGCGCGGTCTGCAGCGCGATCCAGACGATGTAATGGGCGTCCATCATCGGGTGGGCCACGCTGCCCACTTCCACATGGACCTTGTTGCCTTCCACCGTATAGACGGGAATATGCTTTTCATGCGCGGCTTCCACCGTGCCCGGCACCAGCGGGGTCATCTTCTGGCCGCAGCAGAACACGGGCACGCCCTTGTCCTGTACCATCGTAATGATATTGCCGCAGTGCTCACAAATAAAATACTTCTGCTCCATCGTTTACCTCCCTGGTTCACGTCGTTGTTCATTTCGGAACGGGCAGGCGTGCGGCGTATAGCCGCCCGCTGCCCCTTGATTCCATTATATCATACAATTCTGCTTTGTAAAGGGCTTTTTAGGAATTATTATTATTTTTTTACTTTTCTTTTCCCATTTTCCCCGCCGCGCCCCAAGTTGACGCTCCCCCGGCCGCGCGGTATAATGAAAATAATTACCGGTTGAAACGAGGTGTTCTCGCCTATGGAACCACAAACACGCCTGATCGTTATGCTGACCCACCATGACCGCACGGTGCAAAACGCCAGCACGGTGTTTGAAGCCTGCCACGATTGCGGTGCCGAATACTGGGGTATGAAAGAAGAAGGCCTGCCGCCGGAGGAGATGCACGCCCTCTACCGCCGCATGAAAGCCTGCGGCAAAAAGACCGCGTTGGAAGTGGTAGCCTATACCGAAACCGAGGGCCTGCAGGGTGCCCGGCTGGCAGCAGACTGCGGCTGCGATCTGCTGATGGGCACGCTGTTCTTTGATTCTATTGCCGCATTCTGCCGCGAACACGGGCTGCGCTACCTGCCCTTTGTTGGTCGGGTACGCGGGCGTCCCTCGGTGCTGGAAGGCACACCCGGTGAAATGCTCCGTCAGGCCCGCGCCTGCCAAGGCGTTTATGGTTTCGACCTGTTGGGCTATCGCTACACCGGTGACAAAACTGCGCTGATCCGCCGCTTTGTGGCTGAGGCAGGCGCCCCGGTCTGCGTGGCGGGCAGCATCGACAGCATGGCCCGGCTGGCGGAAGTCAAGGCGGCCGCCCCGTGGGCCTTCACCATCGGCAGTGCCTTTTTTGAGGAAAAGTTCGGCCACGGCTTTGGCGCGCAGATCGACCGGGTCCTGAAATTTCTGCGCGCCTGACCCGGAGGACTGCTCATGTTGCTGCGCCTGTTTTCCCCTATGAATATGTAGACAGCGTTTTTGCCCTGGACTATGAAAAACTCTACCAACTGGGGTATCGCGGGCTACTGCTGGACATCGACAACACGCTGGTGCTCCACGGTGCCGACTCTAACGCGGCGGTGGACGAACTGTTCCGCCGCATCCATCGTGCCGGGCTGAAAACGCTGTTGCTCTCCAACAACAGCGAGGAACGCATTCTGCGTTTTCTCGCCCATATCGACTCGCCCTACCTGGCGGAGGCGGACAAGCCCTCCCCTGCCGGGTATCTGCGCGCGTTGGAAATGCTACAGATCCCCAAAGAGCAGGCCATCGTCATCGGGGACCAGATCTTCACCGACATCTACGGTGCCAATCGCTGCGGCATCCCCAGCATCCTGGTGCGGTTCCTGCGCCGCGAGGGGGAGCGAAAAATAGGCAAACGCCGTTGGGTGGAAAAGTTCCTGCTGCTGTGCTACCGCCTGGACCGCCCCAGCCGCCACCGGCTGGGCCTCATCGTCAAGGAAGGAGGCGTTCCTCATGCCTGAGCGCAAACGAAAACTGTTCTGTGAGATCAACCCCGCCTGTTATGCCATCGCGGTGGAGAAAGAGATCCTGCTGCGGCACCTGCGGGACCTGGCCGCCCGGCCGCCTTTTGCCCGAATGGTCCAGCAGGAACCTCTGCCAAACCTGGTGTACGAGCACAAGATCCATATGATCCGCCGGGCCCCTGGCGTCAACCTGGAACATCAGCTCAACAAGGCCGTGAACATCCGGCTGGCCTGCGCCCGGATGAATGGCCTGCTACTGCGCCCCGGGCAGATTTTTTCCTTCTGGCACACGGTCGGCAAGGTCACCCGCCGCAAAGGCTACCGGGAGGGCCGCGTCATCGTGCGCAATCACCTGACGGCAGACATCGGTGGCGGACTTTGTAATCTTTCCCACGCGCTGCACGTGCTGGTGCTCCACAGTCCCCTGACCGTGACCGAGTTTCACAGTCATTCCGACGCACTGGCCCCCGACGAGGGGCCGCGCGTTCCTTTCAGCGCCGGGACCTCGGTATGTTATAATTATGTAGATTTCCGCTTCCGCAATGATACCGACCAGACCGTGCAACTCATGGCGTGGTGTGAAGATGAGGAACTCTATGTACAGTTGCGCAGCGAGCGCCCCTTCCCCTGGGAGTATGAAATTGTGGAGGAAAACCACCACTTCCAGAAGGAGGGCTCGGACTATTACCGCGTATCCAAAATTTACCGCCGGGTGATCGAACGGGCCACCGGCAAACTGGTCCGCAAAGATCTGATCCTGGACAATCATTCCCAGGTCATGTTCGACCCGGCCCTGATCCCATCGGAGCTGCTCCGTACCTGAGCACCGCTCTATTCCCATCACCCGTCACGGACCCGCCGCAGGCGCTGCCATACCGCGGCGGGTCCCGCGGCGTTTGCCGCGCCGCAAACCATACAGGGAGGAAACCGAATGCCAAAACAACAGGAAACGCCCACACCCCGCAAGTACATCTGCACGGGGCTGCTGGCCCATGTGGACAGCGGCAAGACCACCCTGGCCGAAGGGCTGCTGTACCGCGCGGGGGCGCTGCGCAAACTGGGGCGGGTGGACCACCGGGACGCCTTTCTGGACACCGACGCCCAGGAGCGGGCGCGGGGCATCACGATCTTTGCCAAGCAGGCCGTGCTGACGCTGCCCGCAGCCGACGGCGCCGCCGAGACCTGCATCACGCTGCTGGACACCCCCGGCCACGTGGACTTTTCCGCCGAAGCGGAGCGCGCCCTGCGGGTACTGGACTATGCGGTGCTGGTCATCAGCGGCACCGACGGCGTGCAGGCCCACACCGAGACCCTGTGGAAGCTGCTGGCCCGCTACCGGGTGCCCACCCTGCTGTTCATCAACAAGATGGACCTGCCGGGGGCCGACGCGGCGGTGCGCCTGCGGGAACTGCGCGGGCGGTTCGGGGACGGCTGTGTGGATTTCACCCACGGCCCCGACCCCGAAGCTCTGGCCCTGTGCAGCGAACCGCTGATGGAAGAAGTGCTGGCCGATGGCACGCCCGCGCAGGACACGCTGGTGACGGCCATTGCCCGGCGGCAGGTATTCCCCTGCTTTTTCGGTTCCGCGCTGCGGCTGGAAGGGCTGGACGCCCTGCTACGCGGCCTGCAAACGCTGACGCGGATGCCGCCCGCCTGGCCGGAGTTCGGCGCGCGGGTGTTCAAGATCAGCCAGGACGACGCCGGGACGCGGCTGACCTGGCTGAAAGTCACCGGCGGCGAACTGGCGGTCAAAGCCCTGCTGCCGGGCGGCGAAAAGGCCGACGCCCTGCGCCTGTACAGCGGCAGCAAGTTCCGGCTGGTGAGCGCCGCCGTGCCCGGCATGGTGGTGGCGGTGGCCGGGCCCGCCGCCACATGGCCCGGCCAGGGGTTGGGGGCCGAAGCCGACGCCGAAGCCCCACTACTGGAACCCGTGCTGAACTACCGGGCAAGCTGCGCCGGGGCCGACCCGCACACGCTGCTGCGGGCGCTGCAAACGCTGGAGGACGAGGACCCGCAGCTGCACGTCGCCTGGCGCGACGACCTGGCCGAAGTCCACGTGCAGCTTATGGGCGAAGTGCAGTTGGAGATCCTGCAAACGCTGCTGCAAAGCCGCTTCGGCCTGGAAGTGACCTTCTCGGAGGGCGGCATTCTGTACAAAGAAACGCTGACCGCCCCGGTGGAGGGCATCGGCCACTACGAACCGCTGCGCCACTACGCCGAGGTGCATCTGCTGCTGGAACCCGCCCCGCGGGGCAGCGGCATCCAACTGGCGGCCGACTGCCCGCCCGACACGCTGGGCGAAAATTGGCAGCGGCTCGTGCTGACCCATCTGGCCGAGCGCACCCACCCCGGCGTGCTGACCGGCGCGCCGCTGACCGATGTGAAGATCACGCTGGCGGCGGGCCGCGCCCACCAGAAGCACACCGAGGGCGGGGATTTCCGCCAGGCCACCTACCGCGCCGTGCGGCAGGGCCTGCGGACGGCAGCCGCCAAAGGGGCCGTGGCGCTGCTGGAGCCCTGGTACGACTTTACGCTGGAACTGCCCGCCGACGCCGTGGGCCGCGCGATGGCGGACATCCAGCGGATGTGCGGCACCTTTGACCCGCCCGAAACGCTGGGCGACACCGCCCGCCTGACCGGCCGCCTGCCGGTGGCATCGTCCCGCGGCTATGCCCGCGAGGTGGCGGCTTACACCCATGGTCTGGGCCGCTGGTCGGTGCTGCCCGCCGGGTATGACGCCTGCCACGACGCCGAAGCGGTGATCGCGGCGGCCGGGTACGACCCCGCCGCCGATGTGGAGAACCCCGCCGATTCGGTCTTTTGCTCCCACGGGGCCGGATACACGGTGCCCTGGGACGAGGTGCCCGCCCGCGCCCATGTGGACAGCGGCCTTACCCGCCGTCTGGCCCCCGCCGGGCAGGAACCGGCCGAGGAGAGCGCCGCAGCCCGTCGCCGCCGGGCCGATGTCTACCGGGGCACGCTGGAACAGGACAAGGAACTGCTGGCGATCTTTGAGCGCACCTACGGCAAGATCAAACACCGGGGCGAGAACGGGACCGACGCCAAAAAGGCCGCCCGCGCCGCGCTGCACACCGCCCCCGCCGCCTATGTCCCGGCCAAGCCCCAGCCCACCGGGCCGGACTATCTGCTGGTGGACGGCTACAACGTCATTTTCGCGTGGGACGATCTGCGCCGCGTGGCCGAAGGCAGCCTGGACGCGGCGCGCCGCAGCCTGATGGACATTCTGTGCAACTATGCCGGGTACAAACGCTGTGTGCCGATCCTGGTGTTCGACGCCTACAAAGTCCGGGGCGGCGCGCGGGAGGTGGAACGCTACCACAACCTGTATGTGGTCTACACCAAAGAGGCCGAGACCGCCGATATGTACATCGAGCGGGCCACCCACGAACTGGCCAAAGAGCGCCGCACCCGCGTGGTGAGCAGCGACGGGGCCGAGCAGGTCATCGTGCTGGGGCACGGGGCGCTGCGGGTATCAGCCCGCGCCTTTGCGGAGGAAGTGGCCGCCGTGGAAAAGGAGATCCGGGAATTTTTGCAGGAGTAAGTCCTTTCCCCATTGTTTTATACGACAAAGACCCGGCGCCTGCCGCATGGCAGGCGCCGGGTCCTTTTTGTAAGATCAGAGATTATAAAATCAGGGGTTCAAGCCGGGATCAGACGATGCCCTGGCTCATCATGGCGTTGGCGACCTTCAGGAAGCCCGCGATGTTCGCACCGGCGACCAGGTTGCCCTTGCAGCCGTACTGCTCCGCCGCTTCCGCCGCGTTCTTGTAGATGTTGACCATGATGTTGTGCAGGCGCTCGTCCACTTCCTCGAAGGACCAGCCCAGACGCAGGGAGTTCTGGCTCATCTCCAGGCCGGAGGTAGCCACGCCGCCCGCGTTGGACGCCTTGGCAGGCGCAAACAGCACGTTGTTGGCCTGCAGGTAGGCGATGGCTTCGGGGGTGGAAGGCATATTCGCGCCTTCGGCGACCGCATAGCAGCCGTTGGCGACCAGCGCCTTGGCGCCTTCCAGCGGCAGTTCGTTCTGGGTGGCGCAGGGCAGGGCGATGTCGCAGGGGACGTTCCAGATGCCCTGGCTGCCCTCCACATACTTGGCAGTGGGCACATAGTCCAGGTAGGTCTTGATGCGGGCGCGCTTGACTTCCTTGATCTCCTGCATGACCTTGTAGTCGATACCGTTCTCGTCCACGATGTAACCGTTGGAATCGCTCATGGCGATGACCTTGCCGCCCAGCTGGGTAGCCTTCTGGTTGGCGTAGATGGCCACGTTGCCGGAGCCGGAGATGACCACCTTGGCGCCCTGGAAGCTCTTGCCATTGGCTTTGAGCATCTCATCAGTAAAATAGCACAGGCCGTAGCCGGTAGCCTCGGTGCGGGCCAGAGAGCCGCCGTAGGGGATGCCCTTGCCGGTCAGCACGCCCACGAAGCTGTTGGTGATGCGCTTGTACTCGCCGAACAGGTAGCCGATCTCGCGGCCGCCCACGCCGATGTCACCGGCGGGCACGTCGGTATCGGGGCCGATGTGGCGGTACAGTTCGGTCATGAAGCTCTGGCAGAAGCGCATGACCTCGGCGTCGGACTTGCCGTGGGGGTCAAAGTCGCAGCCGCCCTTGCCGCCGCCCATGGGCAGGCCGGTCAGGCTGTTCTTGAACACCTGCTCAAAGCCCAGGAATTTGATGATGGACAGGTTGACGCTGGGATGGAAGCGCAGACCGCCCTTGTAGGGGCCAATGGCAGAGTTGAACTGCACACGGTATCCGCGGTTGACCTGGACCTTGCCGTTATCGTCCACCCAGGGCACACGGAACATGACCACGCGCTCCGGCTCGACCATACGCTCGATCAGACCGGCCTTCTCGTATTCGGGATGGGCCGCGATGACGGGTTCCAGGCTTTCGAGGACTTCCTCCACCGCCTGCAGAAACTCCTTCTGTTCGGGGTTGCGCTGAACAAGACCTTCGTAGATGCCCAGCAGATACTCATTTTTGATCGACATGGGAACACACTCCTTTATATAAAAATCTCTCCCGACCTATATGTTAGCACCATATGGATGCTTTTTCAAGTTCTCTGCCCATATTTTCATAAATTTTGTTTGCTGGCAGGCAGCAGTTGTTTCCATATCATGAACACAGCCTGTCGTTTCAGGGCTGCAGCATCGTCACCGGCGTGTAGTCGGTGCTGCCCTGCAAAAAGGCTTCGGCGTCGATGAGGGCGTAGTCATATTCCTGGGTATACGGTTCCTGTTCCCTGACGGGGATCAGGAACCGGCCGTCATCGGTCACAGCGGCGGGAGCCATCCGTTGATCCACCGCAGAAGCCTTTTCCACCTTCTGTGCGACCTCATACTGTTCCCCTGTCTGCCGATCCAGCACCCACATCCGTTCAGAACTTCCATGGATCCAGACCCAGCGCCCCTCCCAGGCTGCCGTGCCGGGCAGGGCGTAGATCTCCACATCCGAAATCCGCATTTCCGGCCCGCCCAGTTCCTTCCATTGGCCGGTCTGCGGGTCATAGGCGCGCGGAACGGCACGCACTACGCCCCATCGCGGGTCCCGTTCTTCCGTTATTCTAAAATACAGCCAGCCGCCCGCCTGCCCCAAAAACATGCTGTCAAAGCTGTAAGCAGGGTCGGCCACCAGCTTGCTGCGCTCGCCGGTGGCCGGGTCCAGCAGATTGAGTTCGTAATAGCCGTTTTGCCTCACCGCATCATAGGCTTCATAATTTTCAGCGGAATTGGGCAGCGGCACTTTGGTGACGAACCGCTCAACGATCAGTTTCCGTCCCAGTGCACCGCTGGGCCATTCCCCGTCCCGCAGCGGAAGCGCACTCACTGTGCCGTCTGCCAAAGAAACACGGTATAACTTCCGCCCGCCGGAGCCGGGCGCGCCGCTGTTATAGCCATACAGCGCAGCGCCGTCACACCAGCGCAGCCAGCTGTCCACCCCCAGATTTTGGGAAAGTTCCACATACCGTTTGGCGCTGCCGTCCGCTGCAACGACCATCAAACCGGCAGGCCTTACCGCCTGCTCATAGTACGCACGCTGAAAGGCCCTCTCCTCTTCCGCATCCTGCGACTGGGTCAGTTGCATTGACTGTTCGTACTCCTCCCAGGTATCGGGCAGATTTTCCCCTTCCCATCGCTTGTAAAGGTAGACTTCATCCCCGGCAACAAACAGCTGGCAGTTCTGGCGCACGCCGGGGAAATACGCCGGGCAGGATTCCGAGTCATGGGCGCAGCCCGGCACGCTGCACAGCACCCGCTGTTCAGCCGTATCATAGTCGATGACCATTACAAGGCCGTGGTCGATTTTCCACTCCATCTGGTAGCCCCGGTCTCCCGCGTTGAACAGTGCCTTGTCCGGCTGGTCCATGGGCAGAATGGGGTACAACTCCCCCGCCACGGCAGGCAGGGCGGCGGTTTCCTCCGTCGAGGCTGTTTCCGCCGTTTCGGCGGGTTGCGGCGCAGCGGTCGCGGACGGGGCGCTTTCGTCCCGCCCGCCGCAGGCGGCCAGCGAACCGGCCAGCGCCAAAGCCATCATCACACAGCACAGGCGTTTCATACATCCATCTCCTTTTTGCGTAGAAAGTCCTTCCCCGCCGTTTTCGTTCACTGCAGCATCGTCACCGGCGTGTAGTCGGTGCTTCCCTGCAAAAAGGCTTCAGCGTCGATAAGGGCGTAGTCATAGCCCCCCTCGCGGTAGGCAGTTTGCACCAGAAAGCGCCCGTCGTTCGTCAGTGCGCAGGGCGTCACCGCCCACGGGATCCCCGAATCGGCGTTTTCTTCCATCGGCATGGCTGTCAGTTCCCCGGTCTGCTGGTCCAGCACCCAGGCCAGATTTTCGCCATACACGTTGTCGCTGCCGTGGAACCGAAGATACCGCCCCTGCCGGGCGGCGATCTCCGGCAGGGCGGGCGCCGCCGGGTCGGACACGGTCATGGTCGGGTCGGGCAGAGGCTTCGGCAGGTCCTGCCACGTCCCGGTAGCAGAATCATAGGTGCTGTAGCTGCGCTGGTAGGGACCGCCCTCCGAAGCAGAGGTTTGTTCCTCAAAATACAGTTTGCCGTCCCACAGGCCGTAAAAATCCATACTGCCGTTTGTGCTTCCATCATGGGGACGTTCCAGGATCTTGCTCCGCTCGCCGGTGGCGGGGTCCAGCCAGTCGTATTCCACCACGGCCGTTTGGAGCACAGCCTGATAGGCTTCCCAGTTTTCCCCGATCGTCGGGTCCGGCAGCGGCGCCTGCGTGACGATCCGGCGGGTGAGCAGGCGGTTCCCCTCGGCGGCCGTGACCCACTCGTAAGGCTGCAGGGCAAAGGTCGTCACGCTGCCGTCCGCCAGCGAAACACGGTAGCCCACCGCCTGGCCGCCCTCCTGCATTTCGGACCCGTACAGCGCCGCGCCGTCACACCAGCGCAGCGCGTTGGGGCCGATATCCCGGGTACAGGTCACTTCCCGGCGGGAAGCGCCGTCCCCGTCGATGATAAAAAGGCCCGCCGGGGCAGATTGTTCCGCATACCGCCTGCGGTAGGAGGCCAGCAGTTCTTCCTCGGTCATGCCCTCCTGCGCGGCCTGCGCCACCTTTTCCTCCCAGCGATTGCGGACGACCTCGGCCTCGTAGTCCTCCCAACTGCCCTCATAGTGCATCGTGGCGATCGAATGGTACACATAGACCTTGTCCCCCGCCGTAAAGAGGGCCACTTCCCTTCCGTATCCCGGAACGTACGCCGGGCAGGCATCGGAGTCATGGGCGCAGCCCGCACGCTGCACAACACCTGCTGTTCGGCAGTGGCATAGTCGATCTTTGTCACCAGACAGTAGCGCCCTATACGGGGGTCCAGCAAATAATAGGCATCGCCTGCATTGAAGGTCGGGGTCACATAATTGTCTTTCACCTCGTAAAAATCCCCCGCCGGGGCGGGCGATTCTTGCGCCGGGGCGGTCTCTGCCGTGGCGGCGGGTTGCGGCGCGGCGGTCGCGGACGGGGCGCTTTCGTCCCGCCCGCCGCAGGCGGCCAGCGAACCGGCCAGCAACAAAGCCAGCGCGGCACAGTACAGACGTTTCATAGCGTTTCTCCTTTGGTCGTGCATTTTGTGGCCGCGCAGACGGTGGCGGTCAGGGCGTGAGCAGGGGCAGTTCTTCCTCAGCGCAGGGTTGCAGGTTCAGGTTCAGGAACCACCGCGGGCTGGTGATCGTGGTCGTGCCGGACCAGCCCGAATACTCATACGGGCTGACCAGCGCCGCGATCAGTGCTTCGCCGTTGCGGCTGTATAAGGCGTTGGGGTAGGGGCAGTTTTCCGGCACGGCCCAGTCGCCCAGATTTTCCAGCCCGGCCTGCGCCGCAAAGGCCCGCAGGGCGTCCTCCCCCGGTGTGGGCAGCGGCGTGTCCCCCGTGCGCGGGGCCGAGATCCAAAGCTGGGTGATGACGCCGGTGCGGCTGTCCATCGTCATGCTGAACGCCGTGTACAGCGACCCCTGTTCCAGCGCGAACCGCTTGAGGGTCACGAAGCCCAGACTGTCGGTGGCATAATAGGGCACGTCCAGGCTGTAATACCAGCCGTCATCGCCTGTATAGTAAGCCTCGTCCACAGCGGGCCAGTCGGTGGCCCAGTCCACCCACTGGCGGTCCAGTACGCCCTGATCCGCCAGATTTTGCAGCGCCGCGTCCACCGTGTCCCGGTATTCGCTGCCGTTGGTCATGCTTTCCAGGCTGCTCCGCGCGCTCACATACAGTTTCAGCGGCGGCTGTTCCTCGTCCGGCCCGGCTTCCTGCAGGTCAGGGGGCGCGATATTCTGCTGTTGCTGCTGCGCCGTGAGCTGGCGCAGGATGTAATAATCCTCCCCGCTGGGGACCGGTGCGACATAGGGGTCCCGCACCGGGGCGCTGCGCCCCAGGGCCGCCGCGTCCACCGCCGCCAGGAACGCCGCCGGGGCGGCCGCGCAGCCCAGCACCGCTGCCACGCACAGCCCGGTCATCCACCGGGGATGCTGCCACAGGTTCATTGCGCGCCTCCTTTCTGCAATACGACCCGCACCGTGGTGCCCTGCCCGACGGCGCTTTCGATCACAAGATCGCTGCCATGGGCCGCCGCGATGCGCTTGCACAGCGCCAGCCCCAGCCCGCTGCCGCCCTGGCGGCGGGCGCGGGATTTATCCACCATATAAAACGGCTCGGTGACGCGGGCGATCTCCTGCGCGGGGATGCCGCAGCCATGGTCGGCCACTTCCAGCGTGACCGTTTTCTCGCCCGGCAGGCAGCGCACCTCGATGGGCGCGCCCCCGTCGCAGGCTTTGACGGCGTTCTGCACCAGATTGCACAGCAGGTCCAGCAGCAGGTCCGCGTCGCCATGCACCAGCCAGTGCCCCGCCGGGGTGTGCAGCACGGCCCCCGGGCAGGCCGCCCGCAGCCGGGGCCACAGGTCCGCCAGGTCCACATCGGTCAGTTCCAGTTCCTCGTCCCCCAGCGCCAGCAGGGCCAGCAGTTTCTGGCTCAGGGCTTCCAGGCGGCGGCTCTCGTGATAGATGGCCCCGGCGGCTTCGCGCTGTTCTTCGGGGTCGGTCTGCAGGGTCCGCAGCACGTCGGCGTAACCAAGGATGCTGGTCATCGGCGTTTTGAGTTCATGGGTGAACGCCCCCACGAAATCCTCCCGCCGCTGCACGTCGGCTTCCAGGTCCGCGATCTTTTCCTGCACGGCGTCGGCCATGCGGTCAAAGCTGTGGCTCACCTGCTCGATCTCGTCGCCGGTATGTAGGTCCGTGCGGCGGGCATAGTCGCCGTCCGCGATCCGGGCGCTGGCCGCCGTGAGCACCCGCAGCGGGCGGGTGACCTGCCGCGCCAGCAGCGCCGTGACCGCCGCCCCGGCCGCCAGGACCACCACTTCCAGCCCCAGAAAACGCCGCAGGCTGGCGTCGCGGTCGCGGTACAGGCTGGTCAGGTCAAAGCAGCTTACCAGATGCAGGTCCCCCTGCAGGTCGCTGCCGTACAGCGAGAACACCGCCCCGTCCACGGCCACGGTGCGCATGGTGCCGTTGGCCAGCGGGGCGTCCAGCGGCGCCGCCAGCGTACTGTTCACCAGCGTGCCGCCCTTCCACAAAGCGGCGGACACCTGCTGCTTTGCCAGCAGTTCGGCCAGCACCGCCGCGTCCAGGTCCTCGCCCCGGCGCTGGCGGTCGATGATCTCGGTCTGCAGCAGGGTGCAGGCCTGCGCGTGGGCCGCGGCGTGGGATACGTTGGTGCGCTGCAACTGAACGCTGAAATCACTGTACAGCAGGTAGCAGCCCCCTACGCCGAAGGACGCGCTGAGGACCAGCAGCAGCAAGCAGACAAGTTTTTGTGCGTAGCGCATGGTTCACTCCTTTTTCAGGCGGTAGCCGATCCGGTAGACGGTCTCGATACGGTCATGCCAGTGCAGCTTGCGCCGCAGCCGCATGATGTGCAGGTCCAGCGTGCGGGTGTCGCTTTCGGCCAGGTCGCCGCCCCACACCCGCTCGTACAGGGTGTCACGGTAAAGCGCCGCGCCCCGGTTGCGCATGAGCTGTTCCAGCAGGCGGAATTCATAGGGCGTCAGGTCCACCGTCCGCCCGTTCTGGGTGACGGTGTGTTCCCCGGCGTCCAGCACCACGTCGAACGCCTGCATGACGTTGCCGCGGCCCGCCCGCCGCAGCACCGATTCCACCCGCGCCAGCAGTTCTTCGATGACGAAGGGTTTGACGATGTAGTCGTCCGCGCCGCGGCGCAGCCCCTCGACCCGGTCCTTCACGGCGCCCTTGGCTGTGATGAAGATCACCGGCACGCCCAGCGGGCGCAGGTAATCCAGCAGTTCGTACCCGTCCAGCCCCGGCAGCATGATGTCCAGCAGCGCCAGGTCGAAGGTCTGTTCCTCGATGCGGTCGGCCGCCGTGCCGCCGTCCTCCGCCACCGTGCAGTCATACCCGGCGCGGGTCAGGCTCATTTCGATCAGGCGGGCGATGCGGTGTTCATCCTCCACGATCAATACGCGTGTCATATGTTCCATCCTTTCTATGCCTACAGGATACGCCTGTGTTGTATCGCAGTTGTTACATCCGGCGTTGTAATTTTACACAATTTTCTTTATTTTACCACAAAAAACGTGGTATAATATACCAAAACGCCTGAAATTGCAAAGGAGTTGCCATCCATGAGCGTTACGATAGAAGAACTGGTACGATCCCTGACGCTGGAAGAAAAGGCCGGGCTGTGTTCCGGCCGGGATTTCTGGCGCACCAAAGCGGTGGAACGGCTGGGCATCCCGGCGATGATGATGTCCGACGGGCCGCACGGCCTGCGCGCGCAGAAGCCCGGCAGCACCGCCCCCGACGACAGCATCGAGGCGGTGTGCTTCCCCGCCGGGTGCGCGGCGGCCGCCAGCTTTGACCCCGCGCTGACCCGCCGCATGGGCGCGGCCCTGGGGCGCGAAGCCCGCGCCGCCGGGGTGCAGATGGTGCTGGGGCCCGCCATCAACATCAAGCGCAGCCCCCTGTGCGGCCGCAACTTTGAATATTACAGCGAGGACCCCTTCCTGGCCGGGGAACTGGCCGCCGCCTTCATCCAGGGCGTGCAGGGGGAGGGCGTGGCCGCCTGCCCCAAGCATTTTGCCGCCAACAGCCAGGAAACGCGCCGCCTTTCGGTAGACAGCCGCATGGACGAGCGCACCCTGCACGAGATCTACCTGCCCGCCTTTGAGACCGCCGTGCGGGAGGGCCGCCCCTGGTCGCTGATGTGCAGCTACAACCGCGTAAACGGCACCTATGCCAGCGAGAACCGGCTGCTGCTGACCGACATCCTGCGCGGCGAATGGGGCTTTGACGGGTTCACAGTGTCCGACTGGGGGGCCGTCAACGACCGGGTGCGGGGCGTGGCCGCCGGGCTGGACCTGGAGATGCCGGGTTCCGGCGGCGTGAACGACGCGCGCCTGGTGGAAGCCGTGCGCAGCGGCGCGCTGGACGAAGCCGTACTGGACAAGGCCGTGGGGCGCATCCTGAACATCGTGCTGCGCACGGCCGACCTGGCGCGCACCCCCGCCGCCTGGGACCACGAGGCCGACCACCGGCTGGCGGCCGATATGGCGAAGGAATGCGCCGTGCTGCTGCGCAACCTGGGCGCGCTGCCGCTGCGCAAAGGGCAGAAGGTCGCCTACATCGGCGCGTTCGCCCGGACGCCGCGCTACCAGGGCGGCGGGTCCAGCCATGTGAACACCCACGGGGCCGTGGGCGCGCTGGACGCCGCCCGCCGCAGCGGCCGCGACGTGACCTATGTGGAGGGCTTCCCCGCCGACCGCGACCAGCGGGACGAACAGGAGTTCCTGCGGGCGGTATCGGCCGCCGAAGCCGCCGACGTGGCCGTGATCTTTGCCGGGCTGCCGGAAATTTTTGAGAGCGAGGGCGCCGACCGCCGCCATATGCGGCTGCCGGACTGCCAGAACAACCTGATTGCCCGCGTGGCCGCCGTGCAGAAGAACACCGTGGTGGTGCTGCACACCGGCGCGCCGGTGGAATGCCCCTGGGCCGAGGATGTTTCGGCCGTGCTGTGCATGTACCTGGGCGGCGAGGGCGTGGGCGAAGCCGCCGACGCCCTGCTGTGGGGCGACGCCAACCCCTCCGGCCGCCTGCCGGAGACCTGGCCCCTGCGGCTGGAGGACACCCCCTGCTACCTGGACTACCCCGGCGACGGCGTGACCTCGGACTACCGCGAAGGCATCTTTGTGGGCTACCGCTGGTACGACGCCCGCCGGATGGCGGTGCGCTGGCCCTTCGGCCACGGGCTGAGCTACACGGGCTTCGTTTACCGCGACGCCGCGCTGGACGCCCCCACGCTGACCGAGGACGGCACGGTGACGCTGCGGGTACACATCCGCAACAGCGGTTCGGCGGCCGGCGCCGAGACCGTGCAGCTCTACGTCAGCGACGCCACCGGCGCGCCGGTGCCCGGCGGCCAGGCGCCCCAGGTGCTGCGCGGCATCCAGAAAGCCGTGCTGGCCCCCGGGCAGGAGTGCGAGGTCAGCTTTACGCTGACGGCCCGCGACCTGAGCCACTACGACGAGCGGCTGCACGGCTGGTACGCCGCGCCGGGGCGGTATGAACTGCGGCTGGGGCATTCCAGCCGGGACATCCGCGCCACGGTGCCGCTGCAGTTCGTGACCGATCGCCGCCCGCCCCTGACCGTGGACGAGAACACCCCGCTGGGCATCCTGATGGCCGACCCGCGCACGGCGGCGCTGGTACAGAAGATGCTGAGCGACCACCCCCAGGGCATGGACAACGGCGGCGGCGACGGGCTGATGCCCCCCGACGCCATGGCCCAGATGCTGGACGCCATGCCGCTGCGCGCGCTGGCGAACTTTGGCGGGGCGGACACCGCAGCCGCGCTGCCCGCCATGCTGGACGCCCTGCGCGGCGCGCTGGCAGAATAAACTGCGATATACCCATACCAAAAGCGGCGGCGCCCGGAGTTTCCGGGCGCCGCCGCTTTGCTGTATTTTTCTGTTGTCAGCCGCCGTTTTCCGGCAGGATCATGTCGATGCCGCGCTGCAGGGTCTCGGCGTCCAAAGCGCCCTGGCCCCAGGCCACCAGATTCCCCTCGGCATCCAGGAAGTAGGTGGTGGGCAGCGAGTAGACGCCGTAGGTCATGGCCGCGTCGGTGTCCAGGTCGAACAGCACCGGGAAGGTGTAGCCCTCCTGTTCCAGCAGTTCCTCGGCGCTGGCCTGGGTCTCGCGCCCGGTGGTCATGTTCACCATCAGGAACTGCAGGTCGGGGTATTCCTCATAGGCTTTCTGGAACTCCGGCATCTCGCTCTTGCAGGGGCCGCACCAACTGGCCCAGAAGTTCAGCACCAGCGGCTTGCCGAAGTAATCGCTGAGCTGCACGGCGTTGCCGTCGGCGTCATAGGCCGTAAAGTCCGGCGCGCGCCGGTCGTCGGCTTCGTCCTGCTGCGCGCTCTCCCCGGTCTGGGGGGCCGGGGTCCCGGTGGGCGCCGGGGCGGACGGGTCCGGCGTTGCCGCGGGCACAGGGGTCTGTTCCACGGCCAACTGTTCGGGCGCGTATTCGCCGCTCAGGCGGTCATACAAAAGCGCCGCGCCGCCCAGCAGCACCACAAAGGCCAGCGCCAGCAGCCAGATACTCTTTTTTCCCATGGCGATCGCTCCCCTTTCAGCTCAAGAAGTTCAGCAGGCGGCCCATCAGGCCGGTGGCCATCAGCACGCCCACGAAGATCAGGAACACGCCGCTGACCGTGTTGATGACGGCATAATGCCGCTTGACCCAGTCAAAGGCGGTCTTTAACCGGTCGATGAGCACGGCGCTGAGGACGAACGGCACGCCCAGCCCCAGCGAATAGACCAGCAGCATGAGCATACCGGCCAGCACATGCCCCTGCTGGGACGCCATGGCCAGCGCCGAACCCAGGAAGGCCCCCACGCAGGGGGTCCAGCCCACGGCAAAGACCATGCCGAACAGCAGCGCCGCGCCGAAGCCCATGCCGTCGGCCTTGACCGCGCGGCTGCTGCCCCGGAACAGCGTCAGCTTGATGACGCCCAGAAAGTTCAGGCCGAAGAAGATCACCACCGCGCCCGAGATCAGGTTGACGGCGGTGTGGTAGTGCTGCAGGAAGGCCCCCAGCGTGCCCGCCAGCGCCCCCATGAGCACGAACAGCACGGTGAAGCCGGTGACGAAGCCCGCCGCGCCGGTCAGGGTGCGGCGGGTGCTGCGCGTGCCGCCGCCCGCAAAGTACGAAAGATAGACCGGCAGCATCGGCAGCAGGCAGGGTGAGATGAAGGTGATGATACCTTCCAGAAATGCAATGAAATACGGCATGGGTCAACTCCTGTACTATGATTTTTTCACAAGTTCCCTCGTCGGCGCGGCAGCCCGCACACGGGCCGCCGCGTTCCTTTATCCTACCACAGACGGCCCCGCTCTGGCAATGGGAAATTTGCCGCCGCCCGCCCCCGCTGCAAAAAACCGCGCCGCCCGCTCGTCTATATGGGCAAAGGAACATTTCCCCCCACAGCAAGGAGCATTGCCATGAAAATTTTACTGACGAGCGACACCTGGGCCCCCACCGTCAACGGGGTGGTGACTTCGGCCATGACGCTGCGCGCCGCCCTGCAGGCCCGCGGGCACGAGGTCCGCGTGCTGACCCTGGCGGGCGGCCGCCATACCTGTGTCCGGGACGGCGTGACCTTCCTCGGCTCGCTGGACGCCGGGCTGGTCTACCCCGGCGCACGGCTGCGTGCCCCCGCGCTGGACGGCGCGCTGCGCGAACTGGCCGCCTGGCAGCCCGATGTGGTCCATTCCCAGTGCGAGTTCAGCACCTTTGCCCCGGCGCGCCAGCTTGCCAAAGCCGCCCGCGCGCCGCTGGTGCACACCTACCACACCGTGTACGAGGACTACACCCACTACTTTTCCCCCAGTCGCCGCATGGGGCGCGGGCTGGCCGCGCTGTTCACCCGGCACGTCTGCGCGCAGGCCGACGCCGTTATCGCGCCGACGCCCAAGATCCGGCGGCTGCTGGCCGGGTACGGCGTGCGCGTCCCGGTGGAGGTGATCCCCACCGGGCTGGACCTGGAACGGCTGCGGCAGGCCCCCGACCCCGCCCTGCGGGATGCTTTGGGCCTGACCGGGCGCGGGCCGGTGTTTTTGTACCTGGGGCGGCTGGCGAAGGAAAAGAACATCCCGGAACTGATCGGCGCGCTGCCCCGCATCCCCCGCGGTACGCTGCTGATCGCGGGCGACGGCCCCGAACGCGCCGCCCTGCAGGCCCATGCCGAGGCGCTGGGGCTGGCGGATCGGGTGCGCTTTGCGGGCATGGTGCCGCCGGACGAGGTAGGCCGCTACTACGCGCTGGCCGACGCCTTTGTGAGTGCTTCCACCAGCGAGGCGCAGGGGCTGACCTATCTGGAAGCACTGGCCGCCGGGGTGCCGCTGCTGTGCCGGGACGACCCCTGTGTGCGCGGGTTCCTGGCCGCGGCCCCCTGCGGGTGGACCTACCGCACACCGGGGGAACTGGCCGCGCTGGCGGCCGCCCTGCCCTGCGGGGCCGAAGCTGCGCCCCTGCGCCGGGCCGCCCGGCAGGCCGCCGCCCCCTACAGCCGGGAACAGTTCGGCATGGCGGTGGAGGCGCTCTACCGCCGCCTGATTTTGCAGCGGGCCGTCGCGCCACTGCCTGCCGGAAGGCGGGTGATCCTGTGGTGAAGCGACTGCATCAGGCGGCGTCGGTGCTGGGGCTGGCGCTGTGCTGCCTGCTGGCCCTGAGTTTCTGGCAGGCGGGCGTGTTCGATTCGCGCGAGGCGCTGGCCCGCTATTTGCAGCAGTTCGGCTGGGCCGGGCCCGCCGTGTTCGTGGCCTTTCAGGCCGTGCAGGTGGTGCTGCCCATTTTGCCCGGCGGGCTGGGGTGTCTGGCCGGGGTGGTGCTGTTCGGCCCGTGGCAGGGGTTCTGGTACAACTACATCGGCATCTGTTTAGGGTCGCTGGCGGCCTTCGCCATCGCCCGCGCCTGCGGGCGGCCGCTGCTGGAAGCCATGTTTTCCCCGCAGCTTATTGAAAAATACGACCGCTGGATGGGCAGCGGCCACCGCTTTGCCCGCTGGTTCGCCCTGCTGATCTTCCTGCCGGTGGCCCCGGACGACTATCTCTGTTTTCTGGCCGGGACCACCCGCATGGACTGGCGGCTGTACACGGCCATCATCCTGCTGTGCAAACCGACGTCCATCGCGCTGTACAGTCTGGGATTGACGGTGATCGCCCAGAACCTGCTGGACCTTTGGAGGTGAGCGTATGTTTCGCGTACATATTTATACCGGGTCGCTGGCGCTGGTGGGGCGCAGCGGCGTGGGGCAGGCCGCCAACCACCAGCTGCGCGCTCTGCGGGCGGCCGGGGCCCAGACAGTCACCCGCTGGCAGCCGGCCGCCGACGTGATCCACCTGAACACCGTGCTGCCCTGTTCGCTGCTGGCCGCACGGCGGGCGCGGCGGCGGGGCGTGCCGGTGGTGTGGTTCGGCCATTCCACCGAGGCGGACTTCCGCCACTCCTTCGTGGGTTCCGACCTGCTGGCGCCGCTGTTCCGGCGCTGGATCTGCCACTGTTATAATCAGGCCGACCTTGTGCTGACGCCCACGCCCTACTCGGCCCGCATCCTGCGCGGGTACGGGCTGCGCCCCCCGGTGCAGGCGCTTTCCAACGGGGTGGACACCGCCTTTTTCGCCCCCAGCGCGCCGCACGGGGCGGCTTTCCGGCAGAAATACGGCCTGACCGCCGCCGACCGCGTGGTGGTCAGCGCGGGGCATTACATGCAGCGCAAGGGCATCCTGGATTTTATCGCGCTGGCGCGCAGTATGCCGCAGGTACGCTTTTTCTGGTTCGGCTACACGCCGCCGTCGCTGGTGCCGCGCCCGGTGCGCCGGGCCATGGCCGGGGCCCCGGCCAACCCGTGCTTCCCCGGCTATGTGAGCCAGGAGGAACTGCGCAACGCCTACTGCGGCGCGGACGCCTTCGTGTTTTGCAGCCATGAGGAGACCGAGGGCATCGTGGTGCTGGAAGCCCTTGCCTGCGGCGTCCCGGTGCTGCTGCGGGACATCCCGGTATATAACGACTGGCTGCGCGACGGCGTGGAAGTCTACAAAGCCGCCGACACCGCCGCCCTGCGCATCAAACTGGCGGCCCTGCTGGCCGGGCGGCTGCCCGATGTGACGGCCGCCGGGCGCGCCGTGGCCGAAGCCCGCGCCCTGCCGGTCATCGGGCGCGAACTGTGCCGCCTGTATGCCGGGCTGCCCGCGCCCCGCCGCCGGGGCGGCGTCCTTTTGCCCCGGCGCGCGCTGTGAACCGCCGGTCACAATTTTTTAACGGGAACAGTACGGTTTGTTCAAAACTTTTTTATGCGGCGCACACATCTTGGCGCTATACTTCTTGATGTAAACAGCAGAACACGACACGGGCGGCGCCCGTACCATTTTTTCCCACTGTGCCCCGGGCCATGCGAGGGCGGATGCCCGGCCCGCGGCCAGACCACCAATAAGGCTTCGTGCCATTATATAGAAAGCGGCCCGCCCTGCGCTGTGCAGGACGGGCCGCATCGGTTTGTACAGGCAAAACAGGCGCAGGGCCGCGCAAACGGCCCCGCGCCTGTTGGTTTTTTGGTATCGCACGCTTACCGGTGTTCCTGCCGCGTGGCGCTCAGGCGGGCCATGGCGCGGGCCAAAGCCGCCTTGCTGCGCAGATATTCCTGCCGGCTTTCGTGCTGGCGCAGGCGTTCCTCGGCGCGTTCCTTGGCGCGTTCGGCGCGGGCCGCGTCGATGTCCTCGGGCCGTTCGGCAGCCGAGACCAGCACCACGGCATAGTCCGACATGATCTCGGCAAAGCCCTGCATCACCACCAGTTCATGCCACTGGCCGTCGGCCTTGTAGCGGGTGGTGCCGGGTTCCACAGCGGTGACCACAGGCTCATGCCCGGGCTGCACGCCGTAGCTGCCGTCCACGGCCGGAAGGATCAGGCTTTCCACCTGGCCGGTAAAAACCTGCTTTTCCGGGGTGACGATCTCCAGCAAAAACGTGTTCGCCATTTACAACGCCCCCTGTGCGCGCGCCTTTTCCCGCACTTCGTCCACGGTGCCCACCATCGAGAAGGCGGATTCCGGGTACTGGTCCAGTTCGCCGCCCAGCAGCGCCTCAAACGCCTTGAGGGTCTCGGCCAGCGGGACATAGCGCCCCTGCAGGCCGGTGAACTGTTCCGCCACATACATCGGCTGGGAGAAGAACTGCTGCATACGGCGGGCGCGGGCGACGGTCTTGCGGTCGTCCTCGCTCAGTTCTTCCATGCCCAGGATGGCGATGATGTCCTGCAGGTCGCGGTAACGCTGCAGCAGTTCCTGCGCGCCGCGGGCGATCTGGTAATGGCGCTTGCCCACCACGTCCGGCTCCAGGATGCGGCTGGTGGATTCCAGCGGATCGACGGCCGGGTAGATGCCCTGTTCCACGATCTTACGGGACAGAACAGTGGTGGCGTCCAGATGGCTGAAGGTGGTGGCCGGGGCGGGGTCGGTCAGGTCGTCGGCGGGCACGTAGACGGCCTGCACCGAGGTGATGGACCCGCTGCGGGTGGAGGTGATACGCTCCTGCAGAGCGCCCACCTCATCGGCCAGCGTGGGCTGGTAGCCCACGGCGGAGGGCATACGGCCCATCAGGGCACTGACCTCGGAACCGGCCTGGACGTAACGGAAGATATTGTCGATGAACAGCAGCACGTTCTGCTTCTGGCGGTCGCGGAAATACTCGGCCATGGTCAAGCCGGTCAGGGCGACGCGCATACGGGCTCCCGGCGGTTCGTTCATCTGGCCAAAGACCAGGGCGGTCTTGTTCAGAACGCCGCTTTCGCCCATTTCGCGCCAGAGGTCGTTGCCCTCGCGGGTACGCTCCCCGACGCCGGTGAAGATGGAGTAGCCGCCGTGTTCGGTGGCGATGTTATGGATCAGTTCCTGGATCAGAACGGTCTTGCCCACGCCGGCGCCGCCGAACAGGCCGATCTTGCCGCCGCGGGTGTAGGGGGCCAGCAGGTCGATGACCTTGATGCCGGTCTCCAGGATCTCGGTATCGGGGTTCTGTTGTTCAAACGGCGGGGGATCGCGGTGGATGGACCATTTTTCAGGCGCATCCACGGGGCCTTTCTCGTCGATGGCCTCGCCCAGCACGTTGAACATACGGCCCAGGGTTGCCTCGCCCACCGGCGTTTCGATGGGGTGGCCGGTGGCGACGACCTCGTCGCCGCGGCCCAGGCCCTCGCCGGGGGAGAGCAGGATGCAGCGCACCACATGGCGGCCGATATCACGGGCAACTTCCATGGTGCGGCGGCCGTCCGGCTTTTCCACGAACAGCTCCTCGTTGATCTGCGGCATGGTCCCCTCGCTGAACTGAACGTCCACCACGGGGCCCAACACCTGTGCGATCACACCTTTGTGTTGCATAGCAGTCTTTCCTTTCTTGGCGCGCAGCGAGTTCCTCGCGGCGCTGCAAAGAGGACAACGCTGCGGGTCGGCTGCGCCGCGCCTCCGCGTTTTCCCCTTTGGATTCCCTTTCGGACAAAATTTTGTTTCAAATCGCGCACTCGCCGCTGCGCGTCTCGCACACAATTTGCAACAAAATTTCCCTGTATGTGTTGCCGGCGTCGGCACACTGCGCCCGCAGGCGCGTTTCGAAGGCCAACCGGGCCGCAGGCCCGGCTCTTAGGCCGGAGATTGTCCGCCGCCGGCAACGGTTTCAAACGATTACTCCCAGTCGTCCCCTTCGCCCTGCGCACCGGCCACGATCTCGGTGATCTCCTGGGTGATGGCGGTCTGGCGGGCACGGTTGTATTCCAACTGCAGGCTTTTCAGCAGTTCGCGGGCGTTGTCGGTGGCGGTGTCCATCGCCATCATGCGGGCGTTCTGCTCGGAGCAGAAGGACTCCACCATGGTGCCCAGCAAAAGCCCCTTGAGGTAGCCGGGCACGATATGGTTGAGCACCCGCAAAGGCGAGGGCATATAGCTCACCTCGCGCCGCACGCCGCCGTCCGCGCGGGGGCGCGGCGTCCAGGGGAAGGCGTCGCGGTCCAGCGGCAGCAGCTTGATGATGCGGGGTTCCAGCGTCATGGAAGTGACCATTTCAGTATAGACCACATAGACCTCGTCGAGCCGTCCTTTGCGGAAATGCTCCACGAACAGCTCCGCGATCTCCCGCGCACGGTAGGCCGTGGGGTCCTGCGCCGTGTACATGAATTCCACGTCGATGGGCACGCCCTTATGGCGGAAGTAGCTGCGCCCCACCTGCCCGATCAGGAACAGGGTGGTCTTGTCGAACTGCTTCATATGCTCTTCGGCCAGGCGCAGTACGTTGTGGTTGTAGGCGCCCGCCAGGCCCTTGTCGCCGGTGATGATGATATAGCCGACGTTGTGGGGCTTGCCGGGGCGGCGGTCAAAGTAGACGTGGTCCACATCCTCGGTCCTGTGCAGGATATCCGAGATGGTCTGCTTGGTCTTGGTGAAATAGGGCTGGATGTTCGTGAGCTGCTGGCGCGCCTTGCGCAGCTTGGAGGAAGAGATCAGGTACATCGCGTTGGTGATCTTCAGCGTCTGCTGGACGCTTTCGATGTGGGTGCGGATCTCCTTTATGCTTTCCATTGGGCGCTCACCTGCTTTTTATAGCCGTCCAGCGTGGTGCGGATCTGTTCGGTGGCCGTGCCGGACAAAGCCCCGGTCTCGTCGATCTCCGCGATCAGCGCGGGCTGTTCCCGTTCCAGCAGGTCCACAAAGGCATTGGCAAAGGCGTTCACTTCCTCCACCGGCACGTCGGCCAGCAGGCCGTTGGTGGCGATGTAGAGGATCACCGCCTGGCGACTGACCGCCATGGGCGTGCAGCGGGGCTGGCGCAGCAGCGCCATCATCCGCTTGCCGTGGTCCAGCGCCTTGCGGGTCTCGGGGTCCAGGTCGGAGCTGAACTGGGTGAACACTTCCAGTTCGCGGTAGCGGGCCAGGTCGATACGCAGCGTGCCCGCGGTCTTTTTGATGGCGCGGGTCTGGGCTGCGCCGCCCACACGGGACACCGACAGGCCGACGTTGACCGCCGGGCGCTGGCCGGAATGGAACAGGCCGGTCTCCAGATAGATCTGGCCGTCGGTGATGGAAATGACGTTCGTGGGGATGTAGGCCGAAACGTCGCCGGCCTGGGTCTCTACGATGGGCAGCGCCGTCATGGAACCGCCGCCGTATTCCTTGGTCAGGCGGCAGGCGCGCTCCAGCAGGCGGCTGTGCAGATAGAACACGTCGCCGGGGTAGGCTTCACGTCCGGGGCTGCGGCGCAGCAGCAGGGACAGGGTACGGTAGGCCACCGCATGCTTGGAAAGGTCGTCGTAGACGATCAGCACGTCCTTGCCGTGGGCCATGAAATACTCGCCCATGGCCGCGCCCGCATAGGGGGCGATATACTGCATGGGCGCGCCCTCGGCGGCAGTCGCCGAAACGATGATGGTGTACGCCATCGCGCCGTACTGCTTGAAGGTCTCCCGCAGGCGGGCCACGGTGGATTCCTTCTGGCCGATGGCCACGTAGATGCAGATCATATCCTGCCCCTTCTGGTTCAGGATCGCATCCACGGCGATGGCGGTCTTGCCGGTCTGGCGGTCGCCGATGATCAGTTCGCGCTGGCCGCGGCCGATGGGCACCATGGCGTCGATGGCCAGGATGCCGGTCTGCATGGGCTGGTTGACGGGTTCGCGGCTGATGACGCCGGAGGCTTCATGTTCGATGGGATAACGCTCGGTGGTCTCGATGGCCCCCAGGCCGTCGATGGGCTGGCCCAGCACGTTGACCGTTCGGCCGATCAGGGCGTCGCCCACCGGCACGTCGGCCGGGCGGCCGGTGCGGCGGCAGATGCCGCCTTCGCTCAGGCCCTCCTGGCTGCCCAGCAGAATGATGCCGACGCGGTCGCGGCGCAGGTCCAGCACGATGCCGGAGGTGCCGTTCTCGAACTCCACCAGTTCGCCGTAGACCGCATGACGCAGGCCGCTGACGTTGACGATGCCGTCGCCCACCTCGATGATGCGGCCGGTCTCGACGGCGTCCACATCGTCGTTCTTCTCGGCGATGGCCGCCCGCATCTGGTCGGCCAGCTGGCTCATATCGCCGGAATCCGGCGCTTCGCGCATGCCGCGCGCCAGACGGTCCAGGCGGCCCTTGACGCTGCGGTCATAGGTCACGCCCTCCACGTCCAGCACGAAACCGCCCAGGATGGACGGGTCGATCTCGATATCCAGCACGGCGTTCTTGGCGCCGCGCAGTTTGCAGACAGCCTGGCGGATGGCTTCCTGGGTGGCTTCGTCGGGCTGGCGGGCGCAGGTGACTTTGCACTCCACGCCGCCCTCGGCGGCCAGCGCCAGGCGGGAATATTCCGCCAGGACGGCGGGCAGTTCCGCCATGGCGTCCGCTTCGGCCATCAGGCCCAGGAAGGCTTTGAGGGCATCCTGGCCGTCCAGTTCGGCGGCGCCTGCAATGAGCTGTTTTTTCTCGGTCAGGCTGACGGTGGCCCCCTGCAGGGCGTTCCACAGGGTCTTGTTCTGCATCAGGGCGTCGGCGGCGGCGCGGACGGCTTTCGCGTCATGCCCGGCAGCCCCGAACAGGGCCGCCGCGTAACGCCGGGTCGTTTCGCTCATTTCGCTTCACCCACCTTCTCGAGAAATTTCTCGGCCAGCGCACGGTCAGAGTCAGTATCCAGCCGCTTGCCCGCCACCTCGGTGGCGGCCAGCACGGCCAGTTTGGCGACTTCGGCCCGGGCGGAGCGCAGCATCTCGCTGCGTTCGGCAGCCACGCGGTTCTCGGCCTCGGCCGTGATCTGCTTGGCGTCCTCCTCGGCTTCCGCCATACGGGCGGCGTACGCCTGGTCGGCGCGCTGCTTGGCGCCGGCCACCAACTGGGCGGCTTCCTCACGGGCGCCGGCCAGCTTGTCTTCATATTCCTTCTGCATCTCGCGGGCCTTGGCGTTGTTCTCCTCGGCCTCGGTGATCTGCTTCTGGATCATCTGCTGGCGCTGTTCCAGCACGGCGTTGACCCGGCCGAACAGGAACTTGCGGAAAAAGAAGTACAGGATCAGCAGATTGATAATGGTAAAAATAATGGTTGAGGGCTGGAAGTCCAGCATCCTGCACACCTCCTTGACAGTCTGCCTGCCCGCGGGCAGGAATGTGAAACGGATCGACGGCCCCGGTCAAAAGGGCCCGCACGCCGTTCTCAGGCTGCGAAGATGAGGATCAGCGCGGTGATGAAGCCGAAGATGGCAGTACCTTCTGCCATGGCGCAGCCCAGCAGCAGCGCGCTGTTGATCTTGCCGGAAGCCTCCGGCTGACGGGCGATCGCATCGCTGGCATGCGCGGTGGCGATGCCGATGCCGACACCGGCGCCAATGCCGGTGAAAACTGCGAGACCTGCTGCAATGATTCCGATATCCATAGTAAATTTCCTCCTGTAAAATGATAGTTGGTCGATATTTATAAGGTGTTTATTTCAGACGGCGGCAGGCGCCGGGCTTGGGGGGCGTGTTACTCCTCCTCCTGGATGCCTTCGCCGGTGAACAGTGCGGTCAGGAACACGAACACGATGGTCTGGATGATCCCGTCGAACAAATCGAAGTAGACGCAAAAAGCGGCCGGGATCACGGCGGGCACCAGGTATTTGATCATCTCCATGATGATAAAGGCGCCCAGAATGTTGCCGAAAAGTCGCATACACAGCGCCAGGGGCCGGACGGCGACTTCCATAAGGTTGATCGGCGTGAGCAGCCACATCGGCTCAGCAAAGCGTTTGATGCCGCCCCGCAGGCCGCGGAAGCGGAACTGCGCGCCGTAGATCAGCAGCATGCTCATCACGGCCAGCGAAGCGGTCACGCTCACGTCCTTGGTGGGCGAAGTCAGCCCGAAGATGCCGATGATGTTCGCGGAGCCGATATACAGCGCCACCGTGCCCAGGTAGGGCGCGAAGGACCGCCAGTGGCGGCCGATGGACTGCTTGACGAACCCGTTGAGGAACCCAACGGCGGCTTCCAGCGCGGCCTGCACCTTGCCGGGATTTTCCACTTTAAGGTTCCGCGTCAGGATCAGCGTCAGGATCATCCAGAACGCCATGATGATCCAGGTGACCACCACCGAGGACCCGATGGGGATGCCGCCCAGGACCGGGATGGTAAAGACGGTCTCGTTCGTCAGGGCTTCGGTCAGGCTTTCCTTGAAGCCTTCCATGTTGGGGGTCTGGGGGTTCAGCATATTGGCGCCCACCGTGACCACGATGACCGCCGCAATGATGCCGACCACCGTGGCGACGCGCTTCCAACTGTGCGCCACCTTCTGCCGGACGCCCCGGCCGAACCGCGTCAGCCCGCAGACGATAGCCTCCGCGGCAAGCTGCGGTTTACCGGGGTCGCGCACCCGCAGGTTCGCCGTCATCAACAAAGTGGCGACGATGCAGACCGCCATGATCCCCCAGACCGTTGCGGCCAGCCCCGTGGGGATCATGCCGCCCGGGCCGATCAGGACCCAATCTGCCTTCTCCAAAATTTCCTCACCTCGTTTCTGCATCAGTATTGTACGGCGGCGGGCCGGGTATGGTAAGCCTTACGAAAATAAAAAAAAGCAAACCGTGCAAATGCACGCAATTCTTCCGCGAACCGCGCAGAAACTTTGTGCAAGATTGACGATTGTGCAGGAAGGTGGTATCATAACCCAAGAAACGCGCGCCGCGCCGGAAGGAGGCCCCCCATGGAAAAAAAGACGCCCGGGCAGACCATTTACAGCCGCATCCACCGTGTATCGGTGCGGGGCATCCTGCTGGCGATGGCGCTTGCCACCGGCGCGGGGCTGGCCCTGAGCCTTGTGCAGGAATGGCGCATGCGCGACCACGCCCTGACGGCAGCCGTGCAGGCAGTGGCCCATGCGCTGACCGCGGTGGCGGACAGCGCCCCCGGCCGGACCGGCGAATACCTGGACAGCACCGTGCAGGGGCTGACGGGCATCGACCTGTTCGCGCTGTACGACGCCGACGGCCAGCCGCTTTATTTTTATGACACCGAGAGCGGCGCCGGGGACCCGGCGGCCCTGGAACCGCTGGACGGGGCGTTGCGCGGCCAGATGACCGGCGGCACCGCCCCCCTGCTGAGCGACGCGGCCGCCCCCCTGGGCGCCGACCACTGCGCCTATGCCGCCGTGTACCGCACCGACGGCAGCGTGGGGGGCTATGTGATGGCGGGGCTGTACCTGCGGTCCATCCGCAACACGGCGCTGCACACGCTGGGGGTGTATCTGCTCATCGGCATCACGGCGCTGGGCGTCGGCTCCTTCTGGAGCATGCGGCTGGCCCAGCGCATCAAGAGCGACCTGCTGGGCTATGAGCCGGACGCCTTCCGCGACCTGTTCCTGCGGCGCATGGAACTGCTGGACGCCCTGGACGAAGGGTTGCTGGCCGTTGACCGCGACCACCGGGTGATCTACCTGAACTGGGCCGCGGCGGAACTGCTCTCGCTGGACAAGGACGCTTCGATGGGCCAGCCTTTGGAACAGGTGCGCCCCCAGTCCAGCATCTGCCGGGTGCTGCGCACCGGCCAGGCCGAATACAACATCAGCGTGCAGACCCAGCGCACCGGCATCCGCGTGCTGTCCGACCGGATGCCCGTGTGGCGCGACGGCGAGATCGTGGGCGCGGTAGCCACCTTCCGCAACCGTTCCGAGGTAGCCGAACTGGCCCGCGAACTGACCGGCGTGCAGCACATCGTCGAGGCGATGCGCGCCTACACCCACGAGTTCATGAACAAGCTGCATGTGATCCTGGGGCTTTTGCAGTTGGGCGAATACCACCGCGCCGAGGAATACGTGCTGCAGCTCACCCAGACGCGGGCGCTGTCGGTGCGGCACATTTCCCAGTGCATCGCGGAGCCGTCGGTGGCGGCGCTGCTCATCGGCAAAAGCTGCCGCGCGGCCGAACTGGGCATCCGCCTGGACCTGGACCCCGAAAGCCGCCTGACCGCCGATTCCCACTACCTGCCCGCCGCGGGCATGATCACCATACTGGGCAACCTGATCGAAAACGCCTTTGATGCGTTCAGCAACGTCCACACCGATTCGCTGCATGAGGTGGATGTCTCGGTGCGGGAGAGCGAACAGGGCCTTATTTTAAGTGTGGACGACAACGCCTGCGGTATGCCGGAAGCGGTGCGCACGCACATTTTTGAGCGGGGCATCACCTCCAAGGGCGCGGGCCACGGCACGGGGCTGTTCTTAGTCAAAAACGTGGTGGACGCCTACGGGGGCGAGATCCGCGTGGAATCCACCCAGGGGGTGGGCAGTTCCTTTATCATCACCTTCCGTCCGGTCCCGACGGAAGAACAGGGAGAGTGAGGCAAGGTTATGTACACCGTTATCATTGTGGAAGACGATCCCATGATCACCGAACTGAACCGCCGCTATGCCGAGCGGGACGGCCGCTTTACAGTGGCCCAGACCTTCAGCCAGCCGCGCCGGGCGCTGGACTGGCTGCGGCACAACCCCGCCGACCTTGTGATCCTGGATTTTTACATGCCCCAAATGAACGGGCTGGAATTTTTGCAGTCCGTGCGGGCGGCGGGCATCGCGGCGGACGTCATCATGATCACCGCCGCCAACGACGCCGCCACCGTCGAAGCCCTGACCCGGCTGGGCGTGGTGGATTATCTGGTCAAGCCCTTCGCCTATGAGCGGTTCTGCCGCGCGCTGGACGCCTTCTGCCACCGGCGCAGCGCCATGCGCGGCAGCCTGGACCAGAGCGCCCTGGACAGCCTGCTGCACACGGCGCCCCCGGCCGTGCCCGCCCTGCCCAAAGGCATGCAGCCCCAGACGCTGGAGCGGGTGCTGGCCTGTATGCGCGCCGACCCCGGCCACGCCTTTACCTGCGAGGAGATCGCCGCGGCCGCCGGGCTTTCGGTGGTGACGGTGCGGCGCTACATGGGGCACCTGGCCCAGCAGGGCCAGGTCAGCGGGGACATGAACTACGGCACCGGCGGGCGGCCCTGCCTGGTGTACCGGCTGACCCCCTGACCCCTGCGCGCCCGGCGTTTTCAACATAGAGACGCAGAAACAAGCACAAAACCAGCCTGCCGGCAAAACACCGGCAGGCTGGTCCTGTTTTATAGCCCCACAGGCGGGGGCCTGCTATGCGTCCAATTTGCGAAGCCATATGCCGCACACACAAACGGCCAATAGAAGAATCCCGATCAGCGGCAGCCAATTCTCAAGCTGAAATATACGATCTGTCATTGCTTTATATCCCCATGCAGCCGGGAAGAGCTTCCCGGCCACTGCAAACGCTTTGGGGAGCAATTCCACCAGGAACATGATGCCCGAAAGCATGATGGAGGGCAGAAAAACGAGGATGGAGACCATCGAAGTTTTCGCCTGGTCTTTTACCGCTAAACCAATTATGCTGGCAATGCCAAGGGACACCGCAATAAAAACAGCAAGGCTAGCAAAGTACAGCATTGGATTTTCTGGTATCTCAGCATGGAAAGCAAGCGGCGCCGCAATGTATAGAATTATGCTCATCATGAACAGATGGATATAGGCGGAAATATTCGTCAAAACAAGACCGAGATATAATGGCACACCATTTGCCTTATAAACTTTTTTCATATCGCTGCTATAAATTTCAACAAGAGAGGGCGGCAGACCGATCAGCGCCCCCATCGTCACCCCGAAAACCGTCATAGACTGAATGAGCGTGCCTCTTGCTTCCGGCATAACAGATGTAAATATCCCACCCATAATTGCAAAAAACAGGAGAGGAACAATATAGCAGGTTATAAGTAATGTTTTACTCCGTATGTCTAACTTCCATTGTAAGGAAATCCCGTATAAAAGCGCCCATCTATTATTCCCCCTTTGCGATCCTCATAAAATGTTGTTCCAGCGTACCGCGATTGATTTGTATATCTACAATAGGTTCTCCATTCTCTTTATACCGTGTAAGTAGCGACAGCAATGTTTCTCCGATATTATCAGATTCATATTTTTCGGTGCTGCTTTCTGTTTGAATTGTGATATTATAATGCTTTCCTACTGTTTCGCCCAGTTGTTCAACGGTTCCAATAAAAGCAACTTTCCCCCCGGATAAAATGGCGATCCGATCACACAAATTCTCCACTTCGGCCATGTCATGGCTTGCCAATATGATTGTTTTGCCCATTGCCTTGAATCGCCGGATCTGTTTGTGTAAAGAAAGCCGCCCTTCCACGTCCAGTCCGGCCGTCGGTTCATCGAGAAAAAGGATGTCGAGGTCCCGCGTCAGGGCAAGTGCCAAATGGAGTCGCCGCTTCTGACCTGTTGATAATTGGTAATACTGTTTCTTCGCAAATCCATAGATGCCGAGGTCGTCAAGCATCGTTTTGTCAAGGGGAGTTTTATTCCATTTGGCGAACAGTTTGACCGCCTCTAAGGGTTTGATATGTTCCGGCAAGGAAGCCGACTGTAATTGGATTCCTATTCTACCGTGGATTGTAATGTTTCCACTATCGTATTTTCTCAGGCCTTCAATACATTCAAGAGAGGTGGTTTTCCCCGCGCCGTTTACGCCGAGCAGCGCGAAAATCTCTCCTTGCCGTACACAAAAATCCAAACCGTTCAACACAACATGGGTCCCGTAGCTTTTCTTTAAGCCGCTGATCTTTATGACCTCATTCATTGCGCGCCCTCCTGAAACGGATCAACTCCTAATTTGGAAAAATAGACATCTAATGCCTGCTCAACATAGCCATTGGCAATACTTTGTTTTTCCTTCCAGCCCTGTTCCGCGTTTTGGAACTGCCCCAACTCGATGAGTTTCGGGAGCATGCTCCTGTCTCCGCCTGTGAAATCCATGATCATATCCCAATAGGCTTTTGCAAAATCCTGTCCTTCCTCACTGTCCGGGGGAACGCCCTCTTCCTGAAGGCGTATCGCCTTGTCCTGAAGCCGCAGGAAAGCGTCCATAAACGCCTTTCCGCTTTCTTTATCAAAACGGTTGCGGATATGGTCAAGAGTCTGGTCGTCAAAATGTTTGATGAGCCAGTAAAAATCGTTTTTCATCTGCAAATTGACGATAATATCAGCGTATTTTTTGAAGTCGACCGCCTGCATTTGAAGGACTTCCCCGCGCAGCACTTCCAGTTCCCGCAGCGATTCGGTCAGGCTGTCTATCTTTTGCCGGACAGCGGCCGCCTGTTCCGCCAGAACGGCCGCGATCTCTGCCGGTGTATCAAGGGGGGTCAGCCGGTTTTTTATATCGTCCAGAGAAAAACCCAGATGTTTGAGGGACAAAATCTGATGCAGTTTAACGATGTCTTTATCTGTATATAACCTGCGTCCCCCCTCGCTCGTGGCGGAGGGGGAAAGCAGCCCTTCCCGGTCATAATGTTGTAACGTCCGCACGGTAACGTCCATTTTCTTTGCGACTTCGCCAACCGTCATATAGCCCTGCGGTATCGCTTTCTGCTTATCCATATCGCACCTCCTGCTTCTTAGTATAATTCATTACGCTGCGTCACGAGCAAGTGTTTTGGAAAAAGTTTCAAGAAAAAATATGCGGCCACGAGCGGCCGCCTGCACCATTTCCCTGTGCGGCTGTATCGTGCATGCGCCGTATCGCGCCGGAACGCAGAAACAAGCACAAAACCAGCCTGCCGGCAAAACACCGGCAGGCTGGTCCTGTTTATAGCCCCACAGGCGGGCGGGGCCCGCGGCGCGCATCCGCGCGAAAAAGGGCGGTTGACTTTTGCCCCCGAATGCCTTACACTGAAAACAGCCTTGAAATTTGTGCATTGTATATAGAGAAAGGAGTCCTGCTTCGTGCATTCTGCCAAAGCCGCCGCCGTGCGGTTCGGGAAGTTTTCGCTTTCGTCGCTGTCCTCCAGCGTGGTGGACCTGGCAGCCTTCGCCCTGCTGTGCGAAGCACTGCGCCCCGCCATGCCGGAAGCCGCGGCCATCATCGCCGCCACCATCGCGGCGCGGGTCCTTTCCTCGCTGTGCAATTATCTGATCAACTATTTCCTTGTGTTCCACAGCCACACCGCCCACGGGCGTTCCGCCAGCCTGTACACCGTCATCACTGTGATCAAAACGCTGGCCAGCGCGCTGCTGGTGGCGGCCCTGGCCGGGCTGCTGCCCGCCGCCGTGCCGGAACTTGCCATCAAGATCCCGGTGGACGTGGCGCTGTTCTTCGTCAACTATCTGGTGCAGAAAGCCATCGTCTATTGATCCTTCGCCCACAAATCAAAACCACCCGTTGAACGGGTGGTTTGAACAGGCCCTATAAGGGCCTAA
>SAMEA3387511__coassemble_1457_pt1 | contig 32472 bp, 36 predicted proteins | sample SAMEA3387511__metabat2_low_PE_011 | metagenome-assembled genome bin SAMEA3387511 (sample SAMEA3387511) | Felis catus | biome: Faeces | place: United Kingdom | collected 2012
TTTTTACTGACCCCCAGTTGAACCGGGGGTTTTTATCTTGCCTATTCGGCGCCAACAAAAAAGCCGCATCCCAAAACTGGGATGCGGCTTGTCACTTGGTGCGCCGGAAGAGACTCGAACTCCCGACCTTCTGATTCGTAGTCAGACACTCTATCCAGCTGAGCTACCGGCGCAAGTGCAGTTAGTATAATACTACACCTGCCCCCAGATGTCAACCCCTTTTTGGAAAAAGTTCTGCTTTTTTTCAAAAAAATTTCTTCCGGCCCCAAATCCGGCTCAGCGGCCGGTCCCGCCTGCCGTGTTCGGCAGCTCCGGCAGGCCCGCCACGCTGGTCAGCAGGCTCAGCACGCCCGCCAGCGCCGCCGCGCTGCCCACGAACAGCCAATCCACGTCGCCCAGCGCCGCCGCCGTACCGATGGTCGCCACCGCCGTCTGCGCCACCGTCTTGACGGCGCGCACGCCCGCCGCGCGCAGCCACATAGCGATCTTCTTTTTATCCATTCTTTTCCCCCCTCGCTTTTCAGTCGCCGCCGCCCCGGATGGGCAGGCGGCGGCAGCGGTCCAGAATATCGTGGGTGCTGCGGTCGCCGTCGCCCAGGTCCACATAGGCGGCATAATAGTTTTCGAGCGTGTCCAGCCCATAGGGCGGGATCTCGCCCGCGCGGATGTAGTGCAGCCCCAGGTCGATGATCTGCCCCCGCAGCAGGCTTTTGACGCCCTCAGTCAGTGCCTTGTCCGCCTTGCGGCCGCGCCCCAGCTTGCCTGCCGCCCAGCCCGCCAGCGCCGTGGCCAGCGGCAGCACCGCCGTCAGGGCGGCGGCCAGCGCATCCGCCAACGCCTGCATGGGCGTCACCCCTCGGCCCAGCGGCTGGTGTACAGGCCCTGCCTGTCCAGCCCGCGGGCGCGGGCGGCCGCCAGGATCGCGTCGGCGTCGCCCTGGCTCACCGGGCCGATCGTGATGATCTGCAGGCGGCTTTCCCCCTGCGGCGCGTCCCCCGCGCTGCCGTAGCTGCCCGCCGCGTTGGCCGTGCCGCTGTAGGCCGTGGGGTCCAGCCCCGTGCCGGTGGCCGTGGCGCGCGCTTCCAGGTGGCAGTGCTTATAGGGCGGGTCGTTCAGCGCCGCGTTGCCGCTGTTGCCCATGACGGCCAGCGCGTCGCCGCTCTGCACGCGCTGGCCCGCCTGCACCAGCAGGCGTTCACAGTGGCAGAAGTAGAGATAATTCACCGCGTCGGGCGTCTGGGCGGCGTCGAGCTGCACGCAGACGTACCAGCCCCATTCCCACGTGCGGTTGCTGTGGTCCGTCACGATGCGCGCCGTGACGACGGTGCCCCGGATGGCCTTCCGGCTGCCGTCCGCCGCCGTGTAATACGGCATGCGGATGGTGGCGTCGTCCGCGCCCACCAGGTCGATACCGCCGTGCCACACGCTGCCGCCGCCCCGCGTCCAGCCGAAGCAGCCGTAGGCGTAGGGGATCTGCACGCGGCCCGCAAAGATGCCGGTCTGGTTCATGCCGCGCCCCCTTCCGCCGGGGCGTCGGCGCCCGGCTGCGCGTTGGCCGTGTGCAGGGCGCTGTTGACCCGCAGCAGCACGTTTTCCAGCGCGAGGGCCCGGACCGCCAGCGGCAGGCAGGAGGCGTTGACCTCCCGCAGCAGGCCGTCCACCAGGGCCGCCACTTTTTCGTTATCGTTCATGGATGTTCCCCCCTGTTCAAAATCGTTTGACGCCGTTGACCCAGACCTCGGCCTCGCCGTTGCCGTTGATGTAGACCTGGAACTTGGCTTCCTGCGCGGCGTTGTAGATGGCGAAATCGCCCCCGGCATAGCCGGAAAACGCCGTCATGTTCCACACCTGGCCGCCGGTGGCCCCCGGCCCCAGCAGATACAGGTTGCCGATGGCCGCGTTGCTGCCCGACGACGCCAGCGTGGCGGCTTCCCGCCAGGTGTTGTCGTTGAGTTTGCGCCAGATGCGCAGCAGGCCGTCCTGCACGTCCACGCGGGAGGTGCCGTCGGTGGCGTGGAAGGTGCCGGTGATGGACACGTCGCCCCCCTGGGTAAGCTGGAAGTTGTCGCTGTCCACCACCAGCGTGTTGGCCGCAAAGGTGATGGTGCCGCTGCGGATCGTGACGCTGGCGCTGTCCGCCGCAAAGGCGGTGCGCACCTCGCCGTTTTTGACCACCGTGAGGGACAGGCCCTCCACGGTCTGGTTGAGCTGGGTGTAATCCCCGGCCAGGTCGGCGGCCTTGATGTTCAGCCCGTCGATGCCGGCCTGGATCTCCAGCAGTTTGCCGGTAAGGTTGAGCCGCGCTTCGTTGACGGCGGCCACGCTGTCCCGCCGGGAATTGCCGGTGGATTCCAGCCGCACGCCGTCCGCCGTGCAGACGGCGCTGGTGACGCAGACCGTCAGGCGGCGGCCGTCGGGCGCGTCCACATAGAGCAGCTCCCCGGCGGCGGGCGGGCAGTCCCCGAAGGCCCGCACCGTGCAGGGCGTGTAGGACGGCCAGCTTTGGGCGGCCGCGTACAAAGCCTGCGCGACGGGCTCCAGCGCGGCGGCGCTCTCGGCCGTGAGCAGCAGGTTGCCCTCCAGCACCAGGGCGTTGGTCCCGACGGCGTCGGGCGGCCAGATCACCCCCACGTCGCTGCCGCTCTGGCGGATCTGCACCTTGTCGATGGGCGCGGCGGCGTAGTCCTCATAGGTCAGGCCGCCCTGCCGGTAGGGCCAGGCCGTGCCCAGCGCCGGGTCGGGCGTGCCGCCGGGGTACAGCCCCCGCGCGCCGCGGCGGTCGGCGTACCAGCCGAATTCCAGCGCGCCCGCGTCGTTGCAGTGTACATAGCACCCGGCCGCCTGGGCCGCCCACTGCAAAAGCTGCCGCCCGGTCAGGCCGTCGGCGTAAAAAGCCCGCACGGCGTAGTCCCCGTTGCGGGGCAGGGCGTTCGCCACCGTCAGCCCGCAGGCCGCGGCCACCGCCTGCACCAGCGCGTCCAGCGCCATGGGGAAGCTGCCCTGCTGTTCCCGCAGCCAGGGCGAAAGGTCCTGTTCGGCGCGGACCATGGGGTCGTAGGCCGTCAGGTGGTAGAGGTCGCGGCTGCGGCGGGTGGGCTTTTCGGCCAGGAACACACCGGCGCGGGTGCGCGCGCCGTCCGCGCCCACGCGGTAGAGCGTCACCGCGTCCCCCGCCGCGATGCCCGGCCCGCTGCCGGGCTGCACCCAGATGTCGGCTTCGATGCTGTCGGCGCAGGCCGAGCCGGGGGTCAGGTCGGTGCCCGCGTTCACCGTATGGGTCCATTGCAGGCTGCGCAGGGCGTTGCGCCCCGGCGTGCCCGCGCCCAGCTCGGTGCCGTCGGGCAGCACCAGCAGATTGCGGATCATCATTTTCCCCCCCTTTAGCATTCGATGATGTTGAATTTCAGGTTGCGCCACCGGCCGTCGCGGGCGCTGCGCCAGGCGATGCTGTAGTTGCTGCAATAGCAGGTGGTGGTCTGGACCTCGCGGGAGGAACCGGCCTTCGGATGGGTGAACGCGAAGGTTGCCTTGCCCGCGAACAGCCCGATCAGATAGGCGTACTCCGCGTCGGTAAGGGCGCTGTACTGGAAGGGCCAGGTGGCGACTTTTTCCCGCACCACGGCGCGGTGCATGACGCCGCTCTCGTCCCGGCCGGAGTCGGCGGCGTCCAGGTCGGCGTAGCTGGGTTCCACCCCGGCGTCGGGGGCGTACATCGGCTGGCCGTCGATCTTAAACAGGTCGGTCAGGGTCATACCGGCGCACCTCCCGTCAGCAGGTTTTGTTTTTGGGTCCAGCGGCGGGCGGCGCGGCCCACCATCTCGTCGGTGAGTTCGATGCCGTAGACGGCCTGCAGGATGTCGCCCAGCAGGGCGGCCAGCCGCTCGAACCCGGCCATCTGGCCCTCCTGCCAGTCAGCCATGACGGCGGCCACCGCCTGCTGGATGGTCGCCAGCGGCGCTTCCACGTTGGTGCCGTGGCGCTGGTCGCCCAGCAGCGCCAAAAACTGGCGGTTGGGCGGGATGACCGCGCCCGCGGCCAGCGCGGGCACCGGCACGCTGCGGGCGTAGGCCAGCGCCGGGGCGGCGCTGCGGCCCGTCAGCCACCGCCCGGCCGAGGCGATGGCCCCCGAAGCCGCCTGCCCCACGCTCGACAGGCCCGACAGGATGCCGCTGATCAGCGACTGCGCGGCCCCGGCCAGATCCTGCACAAAGCCGCGGATGCCGTTCACGGCGTTCTGCACGGTGGCGGTGATGGTCTGCCAGACGGTGCGCACGGTGTCCGCGATGGCATTCCAGGCGGCGGTCCAGTCGCCTTGCAGCACGCCGGTGACGAAATCCGCCAGCCCGCGCAGCAGCGCCAGCAGGGCGGTGACGGCCCCGCTGACGATGCCCGCCGCCGTGGACACCGCCGAAGTCACAGCCAGGAACACCTGGCTGAACACCGGCCCGAAGGTGGCGGCCAGCCAGTTTGCCAGCGGGGCCAGGGCGTTATTCCACAGCGCCAGCACCAGATTCGCCACGGCTCCCAGCGCCAGCGTGAGCTGCTGCCACAGGGGTTCCAGGCTTTGGGACCACAGCGCGCCCAGCCGCTCGATGAGGGCTGCCAGCACGGGCTGGATGGTCCCGGTCCACAGGGTGGTGAGCAGCGCGGCCAGATTTTGGAACGCCAGCACCACGCCGTCCAGCAGCGGCTGGCCGTAGGCGGCCCAGGCGCTCTGGATGCCGCCCATCAGCCCCTGCCAGACCGTCAGCAGCAGCGCCAGCGCGGGCTGCACCACATTCGTCACGGCCTGGCTCACAAGGCCGCAGAACCACTCGAAAGCCCCGCCCAGCACGGTCAGGGCCGTCTGCACCGCGCCGCCCACGATGGGCGCGAACGCCTGCGAAAAACTGTTCGCCACCCCCGGCAGGAACACGGTGGCCAGATATTGGGCCAGCGGGGCCAGCGTGCCCTGCCACAGTTCCAGCGCGGCGGCGCGCAGCGGGCCCCACACGGCGGCGGCCGCGGCCTTCATCTGGCCCCAGGCCGCCTGCCACGCGGCGATGGCCGGGGCGTAGTAAGTTTGCAGGTAGGCCCAGAACTGCGCCCACAGCCCGCGCAGCGTGTCCAGCATCCGCTGCCACAGGCTGACCTGTTCCTCCGCTTCGGCGGCGGTGTCCTTTGCGCCGCCCTTCCTGCCGCCGCTGCCTTTGCCGCTGCTGCCCTTGCTGCCGCCGCTGCCCTTGGCGGTTTCGGGCGCGGCCAGGCGCTCGATCTCGTCGAATTTTGCCAGCGTGCGGGCGGTCCTGGCGCCCTCGGCGGCGGCGCTGCGCAGGCTTTTGCGCAGATCGTCCAGCACCTTGCGGGCCTGCCCGCCCGCGTCGCCCAGATTTTGCAGGGCGGCGGCCATGGCGTTCAGGGCGCCTTCCAGGTCCCCGCCCGCGGCTTTCAGCCCGCCGCCCGTTTCCAGCACGATCTCTTGTGCCAATGTTTTCCTCCTCTCTTATGGATGTGGGGGCACTCCCCCGCGCGCCGTCAAGCGGGCCGCCCCGGTTCCAGCTTTGCCAGAAGCCGCTGCTTCTCGGCGTCAGCGTCAGGGTCGGGGGCCGGGCGCAGGTCCACGGCGGCCCGGTGGGCGCGGTAAAAGTCCAGCTCCCAGGGTTCCAGTTTTTTGCCGCGGCGCAGCTTGTCCCGGATCGCCACCACCGTGGCGAAGGTCCCCTCCCCGATGGCGTCGAACCAGCCCAGAAAGCTCCACCAGTGCAGGTAGGGCAGCGCCCGCACGTCCTGCCCGGACGCCCCGGCGATGCCCGCGGCGATCAGCGGCGCGTCCTGCTGCCAGTCCATCAGGCGGGGGCCGGGGCTGGCGGGTTCGGGGCGGCCCGCCGCCAGGAACTCCGCCAGAAAGCGGGTGGCCGCCGGCCAGTCCTGCCGGGGCATGGCGGCAAAGTCCGGGTAGAACAGCCGCATGGCGACATACCACCGCTCGCCCCGGTCCAGTTCCGGCGCGGCGTCGCCGTCCAGCCAGCGCAGCAGTTCCAGAATGTCCCGGTAGTCGGTGCGGATCTCATAGACCCGGTCCTCGATCTCGGCCCGCATGGGCAGGCCCCAGGCCCCGGTCATACCGCGCCCCGGGCGGCGCGGGCCGCGGCGGCCCCGGCTTCGGCGGCAGCGGCGCGGGCTTCCAGATGGCGCTGCGCGCCCTGCTGCAGAATGGGGGTCAGGGCTTCCAGCAGGTTTTGCACCACCCGCTTGCCGTTGGCCGCGGCCCCGGCCAGGTTCACACCGCCCAGCACCGCGTCAAAGTCGTTTTCCGGCCCAAAGACGCCGCCCAGCAGCGCCTTGATGCGCGCGTCGTACTCGGCCAGCAGGGCCAGCCCGGCTTCGGCCCCCGCGGGGCCTTCGGGCAGTTCGGCGGCGCGGCGTTCCAGTTCTTTGTCCAGGGCTTCCAGTTCCCGGCCCGCGTCAAAAAAGCGGTGGTAGAGGTTGGGGTCCGCGGGGTTGAAGCGCAGCACGCCCCGGCCGTTGATGCAGAATTCCTCCACGCCGGTGTCGATGGTCAGTTGTTGCATGGTCGCACCTCCCTGTCCGCTCAGGCCGCCGGGGTGAAGGTGCTGGTGGCCGGGTCAAAGGTGCCCTTGGTCTTGACGCCCGTGTAGTGGATGTTGAAGGGGATCTGGTAGCCGGTGGTATCGCCGCCGTAGCTGACGATCTCGACATAACATTCCTCTTTCACGGCGGGATAGGCCCCGGCGCTCTCGTCCCAGAGTTTGACTTCCACGATGTCGGTCCGCAGGTCGTCCAGCACCAGGTCCCCGTCCAGGATGGCCTGGAGCTTTTCAAACAGGGGGTCGCCCGCTTCGGCGTAGAAGGGGGTCACCTCGCCCTGTTTTTCGTAGCTGTCGATGACGACCGAAGTCTGGCCGAGGATGTTGGTCTTTTTCTCCACATTGGCGTTGAGTTCGGGGGCGTATTCTTCCAGGTCGCGGCCCAGGCGGACATATTCCGCCTCGCCCGCGGCGAAGCCCGCGTTGAGGTAGTGGGCCATAAATTTGCGTTGGATCTTCATGCAGTGTTCCTCCTTGTATAAGGCGGGGGCCAGCGCCCCCGCCGGGTTTGCCCGCGCCGTGCCCGTCAGGCCGGCAGCGCGCAGTCGTATTCGGCCCGCAGCAGCACGCTGTAGCGGCCGGTGGCGGCCGCGTCGGCGCGTTCCAGCCGCCCCTCCTCGGCGCGCAGGGTCTCGGTGCCGGGCAGCCCGGTGCCGAAGGCCGGGGCCGTGTGGGCGGCGCTCTGGGCGGCCACCCAGCCCTGCAGGGCCAGCAGCCGCCCGGCGTTGCGGGCCGCCTGTTCCCCGTCGCCGGGGGGCAGCGGCAGGCAGAGCCGCAGCCGGAATTCCGCCCGGCAGCGCAGCGTCACGCCGCCGGTCACGTCCTCCCGCCGGGACAGCACCCGGACGCCCTGCGCCCACAGCCCGCCGGTGCCCGGCGCAGGGCCGGCGTCCTCGGCGCGCAGTTCGATGCCCGCCAAAGCGGGCGCGCCGGAAAGAAACGCCAGCAGTTCCGCCAGCGCGTTTTCGTTCATGGAGCTTCCTCCCTTCCGCGGCGGCGAGCGCCGCTTTTTCGTTATTTGTCTTGCCGCGAACAGGCCGTGCCTGCTTCCCTATTCCCGTTTTCTGTAGGGCGGGGTCTTGACCCCGCCGCGCAAAGGCTCCCCTTGTAGGGGAGCTGGATGCGCCGCAGGCGCAGACTGCGGGGTCCGTAAAAGGGCGACGCAATCATTTCCCGGAAAGTTCCCACCCCTCCGTCTGCTTCGCAGACACCTCCCCTGGGAGGGGAGGCTTTATAAACGGCAGCCGTTCAAAAGACTCCCCTCTCAGGGGAGCTGGCCGCACAGCGGCCTGAGGGGTTCTGCTGTCCGGTTGCGCTGCACTCTCACATCGCCCTCAATTCGTCAAGCTGTGCGCCCCGGTACCGCCGCCGGTCCACCAGGCGCCCGCTTCCACATGGTGCAGCCGCCCGCGCAGTTCCATGGGCAGCACATACTGCACCACCGCCGCGCGCGGCTCGGCCCCCGGCACAAAGGCGGCCCAGCCGTCCCAGTCCAGTTCCGGCCCCTCGCCGGGGTACAGGCGGTCGCCGGGTTCCAGCGTGTAGTCCGTACCATAGCGGGCGGCGGATTCCGGCACCACCAGCAGCAGGACGGCCCCCTCGGCGGTGCCGTCGGCTGCCGGGGCGCGGCGGCGGCCGTGCTGCCAGTACACCCCGTGCAGCACGGTGCGCACCACCCGCCGGGCGGCGGCGTCGCCGTGGTACAGCGTGACGGTGCGCGCAAACAGGCCGTTTTTACGCATGGGGCAGCCACCGTCCGATCTGCAGGTAGTACCCGGCTTCGTGCCGGTAGTGGGCGGCCCGCAGGGCCAGCGTGGTGGCGCACAGTTCCGGCGGGGCGGCGTAGGTCTCGCTCACGCTGCCCACCGTCACGCCGGTCAGGCCGCGGGCTTCGTCCTCCTGGTCGAACTCATAGGCCGCGTCGGCCACGGCGCAGGCCGCCATGGCCCAGGCGGTGTCCGGCTCCATGCCGGGCCGGGGCGCCACCGCATACACCGCCCGCATACGTTCCAGTTCCGCCTGGGCGCGGCGCATCATGCGGGGAAAATCCCCCTCCGGGATGTCCTCGCCCAGGTAGGTTTCCCGGTAAAAGGTGTAGTCGGGCATGGGCAGCCCCCCTTACGCCTTGAACTTGGCCAGCACCACCTTGGCTTCGTTGGAAAGCACCGCCACATAGAACTCGTCGGCGGTGATCTCGGTGGTGCGGGTCTTGGGCTTGCGCTCGGTCTCGATGTTCACGTCGCGCTTGCGGTAGATGGTCAGGGCGGGGATCTCGTCGTCCACTTCGGGGTCGGCTTCCAGCTTGACGATGGGGCAGGTGTAGACGCCCTCCTCCAGCGGGACCTTCTTGCTGGGCACCAGACGGCAGCCCGCGATCATGCCGATCTCGCCGGTCAGGCTGACGCCGGACGCATACTTGTCGGCGCTGAGGAAGTCGGGGTCCTTGCGCAGTTGGGTGACCTGCTTGGGGTGGACGAACAGCACCTTGTCGGAGCAGCCCATTTCTTCCTCGAACAGGTCCACGGCGTCCACGATGGCGTTGTAGCCGATGTTGGCGGCGGAACCGTCGTAGGTCAGGGTCGCGGTCTGCAGGGCGTCCATGCAGTCGCTGTCGATCTTGGCGGCGATGGCCAGCGCCAACTGGGTGTTGGCTTCGCCCACAGGGTTGCCGTAGCCCGAAAGCACGGCTTCGTCGGTCAGTCCGATGCCCTTCATGGCCTTTTTGATGGTGGCCTTGCGGGTGGAGGTGGTCATTTTTTCAATGGCGACCTCGCCGCCCTCGGCCACGTCGGCGGCGTCGCCGATGTAGGTGTAGGCGGGCACGGTGATGGTATCGCCGGGGACGCCCGCGAGGGTATCGTCGATCTTGGCGAAGGGCGCGACCCGCAGCTTTTTGGGGATGCGGGCCGATACCATATCGCCCATGACTTCAGGATCGATCAAATCGGAAAGTTTGGTGATGATGTCTGCCATAGTGGCTCCTTTCTGTTGTGTGTGTTGTGTGATACGTCTGTGTGGGAGGTGTCTGCCGAAGGCAGACGAAGGGGTAAAATTTTCCGGCAAACGGTGCGCTGCTTTTTAACGGACCCCTCAGTCTGCGCCCTGCGGGCGCATCCAGCTCCCCTATAAGGGGAGCCTTTGACGGGCAGTAGAGTAAAGCCTCCCCTCCCAGGGGAGGTGTCTGCGAAGCAGACGGAGGGGTAGAACCTTCCGGCAAACGGTGCGCTGCTTTTTAACGAACCCCTCAGTCTGCGCCCTGCGGGCGCATCCTTGGCCGGGTTGCGGTTCGCGCATCATGCTGCGCGCCTTGGAGCGGCGCTTGCATTCTGCGACCGCTGCCCCTGCTTCGTCTCGCTGCATCCGCCGCAGGCGGCGCTCGACTCCGCAGCCCCTAAAGGGGAGCCTTTGACGGGTGGTAGAGTAAAGCCTCCCCTTTTAGGGGAGGTGTCTGCGAAGCAGACGGAGGGGTTCGGCACTTCCCGCAGCCCGAAACTTTACAGGCAATAGAACCCGCCGCAGCCTCTTTCCCCCGCCGCGTTTTCTCCCCCGCCCAAAAATCACCGCCCCCGCAGGGCCTCGTACCCGGCCGGGTCCTCCCGCTTGAGGGCCAGCCGTTCCCGGTAGCCCATGCGGTCAAAGGCCGCGCGGTCGGGCGCGACCGGCGTGCTACCGGTGCCCGCGGCATAGGGCGCGGGGCGCTGTTCCGGCGTTTCGCGGATCGGTTCACTCATGGCGTTCACCTCCTTCCGGCATGAACTGCTGGCGGATGCGCCGCAGGTCGGCTTCGCCGCTGTGGGGCAGGCCGAAATACCACGCCAGCGCCAGTTCGGGGCGCAGCAGGCCGTCGGCCACCATGGTCCGCTGTTCCTCCCAGACCCGCGCGCGGTCGTACAGCACGCCGTCGCCCCAGTCGATGCACAGCGCGGCGTTGCCCGCCGCGCCGCCGTCCAGCCCGTACAGGTGCCCCAGGGCGGCGCACAGGCCCAGGGCTTCGCGGGCGGCGGCTTCCCACACGGCCTGCAGGTCCCGCACGGTCAGGTCGTAGTCCACGGCGGTGGCGTTGACCTCGGTGGCGGTGCGGGGCTGGGCTTCGGCTTCGGTCTCGCTCAGAATGCCGCGGCGCAGGCCCAGCAGGCTTTCACAGCCCCGCAGCAGGTCCTGCTTGCGGGCCAGATAACTCTGTTCCCGCAGCGCCGGGCTGTAGACCGTCACCCCGATGTTGGCGGGGTCGTCGGGCAGGCCCACGAACAGGTCGTCCCGCAGGGCGCGGCGGCCCTGGGCGTCCGGGCGCAGCAGGTCCTCCGACGCGAACACGCGGGACGCGCCGTTGGCGAACTCGGTGTTGAGCTGTTCTTCGCAGCGCGCCAGCGCGTGCAGCAGCCCCGCCGCGGGGGCGTAGATGCTCACGGCGTCGGCGCTGCCGTCCACGCAGTTGGCGCCGGGCGCGCGCAGCGCGGCCAGCCCCACGCCCGGCACGCCGGGCAGATAGAGCTGCGGCACCAGATCGGCGCAGGCTTCCAGCGTGGCAAGGGGCACGCAGCGCCCCAGCGCCTGACCGTTGAGTTCAAACAGCCGCGTTTCGATGGTCAGCCCCCCGTCGCCGGCGGTGCGGCGTTCCAGCAGGGCGTAGCGCGCGCCGCCCCGGCTGTGGACTTCCATGGTGCCCACAGCCAGCAGCCGCCCGTGGGCGTCCCGCGCCAGCGGCACATAGCAGTCCCGCCGGATAGGCACAAAGTCCAGCGCGCCCCCGGCCACCACCGGCTTGAGCAGGCACTCCCCGCCGATGAGCGCATACTGCATCGCGGTGCGGGCCACGGCGTTCAGGGCGTCCAGGCTGCGGCGCTGCCAGGGGGCCGCGCCGTCCAGCCGGGCTTCGTACTCGGCAAAGACCGTGCGGCACAGCTTGCTGACGATCAGGGCGGCCACCCGCGGGGCGTGGTCCTCGCCGCGGCGCGGCGCGCCGTAGTACAGGTCCAGCCATTCCCGCAGGGCGGCGCGCATGGGCGGCGTGGTCACGTCGCTTTTGCCGAAGGCTTGTTCCAGATAGCTTTGCAAACGATTCTCCTTTCTGTGCGGCGGGGCGCTGCGCCCCGCGCCGTTTTGGGTGCGGCAGGGTCCGGGCTGCGCGCACCGGGGGACCTCCCTTCTTTTCCCGGGCAAAGAAAAAACCCGCGAAAGGTTTTTGCCCTTCCACGAGTTTCAACGGTATCATATTACTACTTTTGGTTGTACAAAACAATGAATTTTTGGGAAAACTTCCCGCCCGGTCAGGAAGCGTTTTTCCCCGCTTCTTCCAGGCGCAGGGCCATCACCCCGGCGCGGTGGATCTGGTAGACCCGGCGCAGCACCACGCCCATGGCGTCGGCGATCTCGGCGTAGGTCTCGCCCAGGATGTAGCGGCGGCGCAGCACCTCCTGCACGGCGGGGTCGGCCACAGCGGCCACCACCCGCATCACCTCGGCCCGGCGCACCAGACAGTCGCCCACCTGTTCTTCCAGCTTTTTCTGCGTTTCCTCGATTTTTTCCACAGCCTTGGGCAGCCGGTCGGGGTCCTGCCCGGCCCCCGGCATACCGCCCAGGCAGGCGGTCACGCGCACGGCGGCGCTGCGCATCATCTCCATTTCGCCTTCCAGCAGGCGTTCGCGGTTGACGGCCGCGCGGTACTGGCGCAGCCATTCGATCTTTTCCTGATAGGTCATTGCGTTCCTCCTTGATTACAGGGTGCATGGTTCCGGCGCTGGGATTCCTTGTTGGTGGTTCCATCTTAGTATAACAACCATTAGTTGTCAACAGCTTTTTTCCGTTTTTTCCCATGGCAGTCCCGGTAAAAGGATTTTGACCGGTTTTTCTGCGCAAACAGGAAACGGCGGGCAAGCCCCTGCCGGGGGAACATCCCGGAAGCTGGTGCGCAGCCGGACAGTAGAACCCCTCAGGCCGCTTCGCGTCCTTGGCCGGGTTGCGGTTCGCGCATCATGCTGCGCGCCTTGGTGCGGCGCTTGCATTCTGCGACCGCTGCCTTGCCGCGAAGCGGCAACGACCGGAGCGATGAGCGAAGGGCGAACCTCTGTATTCAATCGCCGAAAAGGCGATTATGACGCCGGGAAAGATAGTTTGCCTTACCACATCCGCCGCAGGCGGCGCTCGACTTCGCAGCCCCTAAAGGGGAGCCTTTAACGGGTAGTAGAGTAAAAGCCTCCCCTTATAGGGGAGGTGGCTGCCGCAGGCAGACGGAGGGGTGGGAACCTTCCGGCCATTCGCCCCCCTTGCGGGCCACAAAAACACGGCGGAGAAGCCCCGCCGGGGCTTCTCCGCCGTTTACATTGCCGCGCCGGTCAGGAACCCGGCGCAAGGTCCACGCACACGATCTCCGGCACGTTCCCAAACCGGAAAGGATACCGTGTCATGCCGATCCCGCTGCTGACATACATCCGCAGGGATGTCCCGGTCCCGATCTGCTGCGCGGAATAGAACCCCTTGCGGAACGCGCCCGATCCCCTGGGCAGCAGGCGGTCCGTCAGGAACGGGATGCTCACCTGCCCGCCGTGGGTGTGGCCGGACAGCATGAAATTGTCGCCGCTGCCCTCGATCCGGCTGGAAACAAGGGGTTCGTGCGCCGCGATCAGGTTAAAATCTTCACTCTGGATCGTGTACAGTTCCGGTTCCGTCCAGCCCATCAGGCAGTCGTCATACCCCAGGACGCGGATGCCGTAGGCGTCCAGCAGGCGGCTTTCGTCGTTCAGCACCTCAAATCCGCAGGCGGTCATAAGTTCCTCATACACACGGGCCGCCCCGCCGCCGTAGTCGTGGTTTCCCCAGACGGCAAACTTGCCGCCCTCCGCCCGGATGCCGGCCAGCGCGCCTTGCAGTTGTTCCAGGTCCAGGCGATCCCGGTCGCGCCCATAGTTGTCAAACAGGTCGCCCCCAAAGATGACGATGTCGGGGTCCTGTTCGTTGATCGCATCGGCAAGGCGCTGTGCGCGTGCGGTGCTGTAGTATTTTCCAAAGTGCGTATCGGTAAAAAACACGACCCGGCAGGGGGCGATCTCCTTTTCCGTTTCGACCGGGAAGGCGCGCACCGTCAGCATCCGGGGTTCGATGAAGTACGCGTACCCCACGGCCCCCAGCAGCACAAGCAGCACACAGAGAAGCAGGGCCGGTATTTTCAGGAACTTACGCATAAATCAGCCTTTCTTTTGCAGATACGGCGCGGGCCTGGCCCACGCCCGCCGTACAGCAGCGCGGCGCCCCTCACGCATAGCGGTACACCTTCCGTTTGCGGATCAGGCAGACCACCGCCGTCGCCAGCCCCAGGCATTCGGCCAGCGGCACGGCCATCCACAGCCCCCGTTCCTGGAAGAACAGCGGCAGCAGCACAATAGCCGCCGCCGTAAAGACGAAGGTGCGGGAGAAGGAGATGAACGCCGAGGTCTTTCCGTCCGAAAAGGCCGTGAACAGCGCCGACGCGAACACCCCCACGCCCATGAGCAGGAAGGCCACCGCATACAGCGGCAGCCCCTGCATGGTGATGCGGTACACCGCGCTGTCCGCCGCAGCAAACACCTGCACCGCCGGGCGCGCCAGCAGCCGGATCAGCAGGTTCGCCGCCACGGCGCTGCCCACGATAAAAAGCAGGCTGCTGCGGAAGATCCGCTTCAACTGGCGCTGGTCCCCGCAGCCGTACTTGAAGCTGACGACCGGCGCGATGCCGTTGGAATAGCCGAAGTACAGCGCCGTGAAGATGTACTGGAAATACAGGATGATCGTGATGGCGGCCACGCCGTCCTCGCCGTAATAGCGCAGGAACATCGCGTTGAACAAAAAGGTCGTGACCGCGTTGGCCAGGTTGGACACCATCTCCGACGAGCCGTTGGCGCAGGCGTGCAGCAGAACACCGCCGTCCGCCTTCGGCCTGACAAAATACAGCGCCCCGCCCCGGTGAAGGGCAAAAAACGCCACCCCCGCCAGCGCCGGGATGCAGTACCCGATGCCGGTGGCCAGCGCGGCCCCGGCAATGCCCATCTGCATCGATCCCATGAAGGCGTAGTCCAGCGCGATGTTCGCCAGCCCCGCCGCCAGCGTAACGGCCAGCCCCAGCGCCGGTCTGCCGGCCGTGACAAAAAAGGTCTGGAACGCCGTCTGCAGGAAAAACGCGGGCGCAAAGCAGAACAGCATCCGCGCATAATCCATGCACAGCGCAAACTGCGCGGGGCTTGCCCCCAGCAGCGCCACGATGCGCCCGGCAAACAGGTTGCCGCCCACCGCGACCGCCGCCCCCATCAGCAGCACCACCGCCGTAAGGAAACTCAGGTCCCGCCGGGCCTCCTCCGCCCGGCCCTCGCCCAGCTTTCTGGCGATGATGGCGCTGCCGCCGGTGGCGACCATGATGGCGGACGCCATCTCCAGGCAGATGAGCGGGTAGACCATGTTCGCGGCGGAAAGGGCCGTGGTCCCCAGAATGCGGGAAATAAAGACCCCGTCCACGATCACATACAGCGAAAGCGTGACCATCATCAGGACATTGGGGGCCGCAAAGCGCAGCAGCGCCCCCAGGTCAAACTTCCTTGCCAGCGGATTCTCCATTTTCCAGTTCCTCCCACAGCGCCCGGCAGTAGGCCGCCGCACTTTCCTGCAATTCCCGGCAGCCCGCCGGTCCCATGCGCCGCATCGCGTTTTCTTCCATTTGGTGCAGCGGCCCCAGCACCGACCGCGCGTACCGCCGCCCATCGGCGCTAAAGCGGATCAGCCGCTCCCTGCGGTTTTCGGCGTTTACCCCGGTTTCCAGGTATCCCTTCTTCTCCAGTTCCAGCAGGATGCCGTGTACGGTCTGCTTGGGCAGCGCCCACCATTCGCAGATCTGCTTCTGGGTGCAGACCTCCAGATCGTCCAATACATACAGCACCAGCAGGGTGTTGTAATTCAGACCACATTTCCTGGCCCATACCCGGTACAGGTCCATCGTCCGGCTCAGATCCGAATTGATCCGCCGCATCTGTTCACGCAGTTCCATCGTGCCCCTCCTCATTTGGTACGGATTCGTACTGTTATTATAGTACGAATCCGTACCGTTGTCAACCAATTCTGCCCCCCCTATCCTGCCGCATCAAAAAAGCGCGGGCCTGCGGCCCGCGCTCTGCGTTATGTATTCATCTGTTTTCAGCACAGCGGCGCCAGCAGGCGCAGAAACGCGCTGACCAGCGTGCCCACAAAGCCCGTGCGGCAGTCCTCCAGCGAGAGCGCCCGGCTCTGGGCTTCCAGGTCCCGGAAGTCGGCGCGGATATCCTCCAGCACGCGCCCGCCGTACAGCAGCGCGCCGCACTCAAAGTGCAGGTACAGGCTGCGGTAGTCCAGGTTCACGGTGCCCACGGCGGCCACCCGGCCGTCGCACAGCCAGGTCTTGGCGTGCAGGAACCCCGGCGTGAAGCTGTAGATCTTCACCCCTGCCTGCAGCAGGTTCGGGAAGTAGCTGCGCGTCAGCAAAAAGATCGTGGGCTTGTCCGGGATGCCGGGCGTGTAGATGCGCACGTCCACCCCGCGCTTGGCCGCCAGCCGCAGCGCCGTCAGCAGGTCGTTGTCCAGGATCAGGTAGGGCGTGCAGATGAACAGCTCTTTCTGGGCCTGGCTGATCAGGTCCAGGTAGGCGTTCTTCGCCACGCTCTCCCGGTCCACGGGGCTGTCGGCAAAGGGCTGTACCAGACAGTCGGTGGGGCGGGGCGGCACTTCGGGCAGCATGGCGGGCAGGTCCAGTTTTTCCTTGGGGTAGTGCGCCCGCCAGAAGGTCAAAAAGATGTTGGCCAGGCTGCGGGCGGCGGGGCCTTCCAGCCGCACGCCGCTGTCCTTCCAGTAGCCGAAGCGCACCAGCTTGTTGATGTATTCGTCCGCCAGATTGATGCCGCCGGTAAAGGCCACCGCGCCGTCCGCCACCATGATCTTGCGGTGGTCGCGGTTGTTCATGACCAGGTTGAGCAGCGGCACGAACCGGTTGAAGGAAAACGCCTTGATGCCCTCGGCCCGCAGCGTTTCGTCATAGTTGTGCGGCAGCAGGCTCAGGCAGCCGGCGTCGTCGTAGATGACCCGCACGTCCAGCCCGGCCGCGGCCTTGCGGCGCAGGATCTCATGCACGCTGCCCCACATTTCGCCCATGCCGATGATGAAACTTTCCACATAGATGCTGTGCCGGGCGCTCTCCAGCGCCGCCAGCATATCAGGGAACATGGCTTCGCCGCTGGGGTAGTAGCGCACCGCCGTGCCGTCGAACACCGGCGCGGGGCCAAAGTCCCGCACATAGCGGGCGGTCTCGCCCGCGCGGGGGTCCTTGCGTTCCAGCGCGGCCTGGGCGGCGGGGTCCGCCGTGCGCAGCGGGGCCAGTTGGGCTTCGGCCCGTTCCAGGCAGCGGCGCAGGTAGAGCGCGGGGCGTTTGTCGCCCCACAAAAGATACAGCAGCCCGCCCTGCACCGGCATGATCATGAACAGGATCATCCAGCTCAGCTTGAACTCCGGCACAGTGGAATCCTGCCGGATCAGCGCCAGGCACATGATGCAGCTCAGCGCCAGGCCCACGCCGTTGATCCAGTCGGCGTAGTCGCTCAGGTGGTAAAACAGGAAGAACAGCCACACCACCTGCAAAAGCAGCAGCAGGCCGGTGACCACCAGACGGCTGAACACCAGCGAAAGCGCCTTGCGCACGATGTGGCGCCATGTCATTTTGGGTTTCTGCATAAACAACCTCGTTCCCGGTGTGTAAATAAAGCGCACACCCCGGCCGCAGTGCGCGGCCGGGGTGGCGTTCGTGTTTCGGTTTCAGGCACGGCGGTCGATCGCCGCCATGCAGGCGTCCATCGTCAGATAGGTCTCCGCGCAGTCGGACCCGATGAACCAGCGCACCTCGCCGTTGCACACGATCTTGCGGATCAGTTTGCCGCGGTATTCCGTCTGAATGTAGATCCCGTTCGGCATATTTTTCCCTCCCCAAAGCGTGCGCGCCGTCCGGCGCGTGCTGGTTCTATTATGCCACAGTTCGCCCCGTTTCGCAAGGGCAAAAATGCCGTTCCTGGCAAAGGGTGGGGGCGATTTTTCGGCACTCCGCACAAAACGTGCGCGGGCAGGGCGCCTTTTTCGCGCCGGTACGACAGAAAGCCGCTTTTTTTGCAAAACTGCCTTGCCAGCCGCCCGCGTTTGTGTATAATATAAGGTAGTAGATTGCGCGGTGAAATCGCCGCATGATTTTTGTATACGGACCGGAGGAACCTGATATGACAAAAATGGAAACGCTGCAGTTGAAGCTGACTGCGACCCGCGTGCGCATGGGCGTGATCGAAGCGACCCACGGCGCAGGGTCCGGCCACCCCGGCGGCAGCCTGTCCTGCGCAGATGTTCTGACTTACCTGTATTTCCGCGAAATGCGCGTAGACCCCGAACAGCCCCAGAGCCCCGACCGGGACCGTTTCGTACTCAGCAAGGGCCACTGCGCCCCCGCGCTGTACTCCGTCCTGGCGGAGCGCGGCTTCTTCCCCGTGGCGGACCTGCCCACGCTGCGCCATTCCAACAGCTACCTGCAGGGCCACCCCAACATGAACACCGTCCCCGGTGTGGATATGAGCACCGGCAGCCTGGGGCAGGGCGTGTCCGCCGCGTGCGGCATGGCGCTGGCCGCCAAGCGCATGGGCAGTGACATCAACGTCTACACCCTGCTGGGCGACGGCGAGGTGGACGAGGGCGAATGCTGGGAAGCCTTCCTGTTCGCCAACCACTACAAGCTGGATAACCTGTGCATCATGATCGACGTCAACGGCCTGCAGATCGACGGCGCCACCCGTCAGGTCATGAACACCGAGCCGCTGGACCGCAAGATGGACGCCTTCGGGTTCAACACCATCGTCTGCAACGGCAACTCGTTCTATGAGCTGGAGCAGGCGTTCAAGATGTTCGATCTGTCCCACGGCAGCGGCAAGCCCACCTGCTTTTTGCTGCGCACCACCAAGGGGCAGGGCGTCAGCTTCATGCAGGACCAGGCGGCCTGGCACGGCAAGGCCCCCAATGACGAAGAGTATGAGCAGGCGATGAGCGAACTGCGCGAAGCCTACGAATCACTGGAAAAGGAGATCGAGCGCAACAATGGCTGAGATGAAAAAGATCGCCACCCGCGACAGCTACGGCGAAACGCTGGTGGAACTGGCCCAGCAGGGGGCCGACAATCTGGTCGTATTTGACGCCGACCTGGCGGAATCCACCCGCACGGCGTGGTTCCGCGACGTTTACCCCGACCGTCACTTTGACTGCGGCATCGCCGAGCAGAACATGGTGGCCGTGGCCGGCGGCATGAGCACGATGGGCTATGTGCCCTTTGTGTCCAGCTTTGCGATGTTCGCCGCGGGCCGCGCCTATGACCAGATCCGCAACACCATCGGCTACCCGCACCTGAACGTCAAGATCGCCGTCACCCACGCGGGCCTCTCGGTGGGCGAGGACGGCGCCTCCCACCAGTGCTGCGAGGACCTGGCCCTGATGCGCGCCATCCCCGGCATGGTGATTTTGAGCCCGGCCGACGCGGTGGAAGCCCGCGCCGCCGTGATCGCCGCCTACAATTATAACGGCCCGGTCTACCTGCGTTTTTCGCGGCTGGCCACGCCGGTGTTCCATGACCCCGAAAGCTACCAGTTCCAGATCGGCAAGGGCGAAAAGCTGACCGACGGCTACGACGTGGCGGTGGTCTCCACCGGCCTGATGACCACCGAGGCGCTGCGCGCGGCCGTGCTGGCCAAGCGGCAGGGCATCAATGTGCGGGTCATCAATATGCCCACCATCAAGCCCATCGACGAGGAGATCCTGCTCACCGCCGCGCGGGAATGCCGCCGCATCATCACGGTGGAGGAGCACAGCGTCATCGGCGGCCTGGGCGAAGCGGTCTGCAGCGTCCTGAGCGAGAAGATGCCCTGCTACGTCCGCCGCCTGGGCGTGCAGGACCAGTTCGGCCACTCCGGCCCCGCGGCCGAGGTGCTGCGCGACTACGGCCTGTCGGCGGAAGCCATCGCCGCCGCCGTGCGCGAGGTCGTCCGTCCCGACGACCCGGCCCCCGCCGCTTCCGACGCCCCCGCCGAGGAAGAATAATCCTGCTTCTGTCTCCCCGCGCCCCGGCGCGGGGATTTTTTGTTTGTCCGGGGCTTTCCCCCGGTTCCGTGCTGCGGCACAAAGCCGGGGCTGCGCCGCCCCGCATCGCAGCCCCGGCCGCTTTCTCTGCCGCCCGCGCTTTCCCCGCCGGGCGCGGCAAAACGCCCCCGCCGGGCGGTCACGCTCTCTTTCCATGCTTCGTAAGCAATCCCCCTTTTTCCCCCGCCCCGGCGCGGGGATCTGTATGCGGCCGCGCCGTCCTGCCGCACCGGGCAGCCTGCTCTCCCCTGTTCCCCGGCCCCAGCGCCCAACCGGCCAAAATTTTTTCCAAAGCACCACAAAAGGCAGCGCCCCGGCTCCAAGGAGCCGGGGCGCTGCCCGTCTATGCGTCTGCACGCTTTTTATATTATTTTATTGCCGCCCGGCTTTAGCTGAACATCACCACGTCCTCGCGCGGGGCCTCGGCAGGCTCCACGCTCAGGGCGGTGAGGACCGGCCCCGCCGAATCGGGGGTCTGGCCCTGATAGATCGGGTGGTACTTCACATTGACGCGGGCGGTCAGGGTGATCCAACTGCGCTGTTCCAGCCCCTTGTACCCATCGTACTTGCAGGGGAAGCCCACGAACTGGATGTCCTGCACGCAGCAGGTCATCGCAAAGCGGCCGGGCACGAAGCTGTTCTTGCCCGCGCGGTTGGTCTGGCAGACCTGGGCCAGGAATTTGACCGTTTTGCCGTCGTATTTCTTGGGATCGTCCATGCAGTCCATATACCAGATGCCGAAGAATTCCTCCGGGATTTCGATGACGTCGGCGTTCACGTCGAAGGGCAGCGGGTCGGGGATGTCGTCGTAGGCCACGCTGCCGTCGGCAAATTCATAGGCGATGTCGCACCGGCGGCTGGCCTGGCGCACCAGCTTGTGGACCAGCACCCGGCTTTCCTCGTCGTTGACGTGTTCGGCGCGGTTGACTACCAGCAGTTCGCTGCCCCGCAGCTTGTCCAACAGCAGGCTGCGCATGGCGTTGTCGCCGGCATAGGTCTTGATGGTGGTGCCGTCCGCCGTAGCCAGGCACTGGTAGATCAGCCAGTTGTCCGGCAGGGCGTCGTACAGGTCCTGGATCAGCCACATGCCGTTGTATTCGATGATGACGCGCCCGCAGCCGGACTTTTTCTCCAGCGCGGTCAGGTTCTCGCGGGTCAGCTCGCTTTTATCCTCCAGCTGGGCCACATGGACGCCGCCGAAGGCGAAGCGTTCGGGGTCGTATTCCTCCTCGCCCTCCTCGCAGACCAGCAGCAGCGTCTTGTCGCCGGAATCGAACTGGGGGTCCTCCATGGTCTCCTGGATGAACTTGGTCTTGCCGCTCTCCAACTGGCCCACGAACAGGTAGACCGGGATCTGTTTTGCCATACCTCAGGTTCCTTTCTGCTTATACAGGCGATCAGACGTGGAACAGTTCCGCCAGCGCGGCTTCCTTCAGTTGGGAGCCGATGACGCACAGCTTGCCGGTCACGTCGGGGGTGCTGGGGCGGATCTCATGCTCGCCGGGGACCATGTCGAACTCCAGCCAGCCGTCGGCGCCGCCGTCCACGATGCCCTTGGCGCGCAGGATCATGCCGTAGCTGCCGCCGTCCAGCGCCGTGAGGGCCTCGTCCAGCACGGCGCGGCCGTACTTATGGGCGGTCTCGCGGCCCCAGCTCGTGAACACCTCGTCGGCGTCGTGGTCGTGGTGATGGTGCCCGCAGCTGCAAACGCCATGCTCGTCGTAGTGGTGTTCATGGTGGTGCTCGTGATGGCAGCACTCGTGTTCGTCCTCATCATGATGATGGTGGCAGCACTCGTGTTCGTCCTCATCATGATGATGGTGGCAGCACTCATGCTCCTCCTCGTCATGATGGTGGTGGCAGCACTCATGCTCGTCCTCGTCATGATGGTGGTGGCAGCATTCGTGCTCCTCGCCGTCATGGTGATGGTGGTGGTGATGGTGCTCGTCCTCCCCGGCGTGGGCCTCGTTGGCGGCGCGGGCCTGGGCCAGCAGTTCGGCCACCAGATCCCGCTTGCCGTCCATGACCGAAACGATCTGCGCGCCGGTCAGCACGGTCCAGTCGGTGGTAACGATGGTGGCGGTGGGGTTCTTTTCGGTCAGCAGAGCGACGGCGTCGGCGATCTTTTTCTCGCTGGCGTTGCCGGTGCGGCTCAGGATGATGCAGGACGCATGGCTGACCTGGTCATCGTAGAACTCGCCGAAATTCTTCATATACATTTTGACCTTGTTCACGTCGGCGACCGTCACGAAGCTGTTGAGCAGGACGGGCAGGGTCTCGGCGACGCCCTCGACGGCGCGGGTCACGTCGGACAGCTTGCCCACGCCGGACGGCTCGATGAGGATGCGGTCGGGGTGGTAAGTTTCGACGACCTTTTTCAGTGCTTCGCGGAAGTCGCCCACCAGCGAGCAGCAGATGCAGCCGGAATTGAGTTCGTTGACCTGGATGCCGGCCTCGCGCATGAAGCCGCCGTCGATGCCGATCTCGCCGAATTCATTTTCGATCAGGACGATGCGCTCCCCGGCGAAGCACTCCTGGATCAGTTTTTTGATGAGCGTGGTCTTGCCCGCGCCCAGAAAGCCGGAAAAAATGTCGATCTTGGTCTTGTTCTCTGCCATCATGGCACCTCGGTTTCTATTCACAGTGGTTGTCAGCTTTTTTGGCAGTCGCGCCCTGGCGCTGCTAATACCATTATACCAAACGCGTCAAGGGGGTTCGCGCCCCCGCGCGCCGGTATTTTCTGAACTTTTTGCAAACATTGGCACCGCCGCCTGTCCCCGCCCCGCTTCCGGCTCCCTCCGCCCGTTCCCGGTCTCCCGTAGGGCGGGGTCTTGACCCCGCCGCCGTTTCCCCCGCAGACCGCCTAACAAAAACAGCCGCCGGGCGTCCGGCGGCCGCTATTCCCGAAAAGTGACCACATCGTTGGGCGTACAGCCCAGGATGGCGCACAGCTTTTCCAGCGTGAGAAGGGTAATGTTTTTGTTTTTCTTCAGCGCGTCCAGCGTTTTGTTGTCGATGCCATGCCGAAGCAGTTGGTACTGGGTGACCTGGCGGCGGCGCATGGTTTCCCACAAAGGACTGTAATCGATCATGCGCTCCCCCCTGTCTGTCTTTACCTAAATTATAGGTGGGAAAAGCGTCAAAGAATATTGTGGATATATCCACAATATCGTATACTGTTATAAACTATAACTAGCGTACCGGCCGTCCAGCAAAAGGAGCAGTATATGAAAATCGAACGCAGATATTACAGCAGGAGTTACACGGCGGCGCAACTCCCTCTCAACTTATCGGAAGTCCACGGGGATACTTATATGATACCAGGGGTAGACACAAACAAGCTGCGACAATTCCGGCAACTTGTGCCTCGTCTGCTTGCAATGGCGAGACAGACGGATGCAGACATCTTGATTGAAGAAAAACTGTCTGAACCGATTGTCCACGTCGTGTTAGAAGGTGGAGAATTGCTCCTTTTTCCGGTTGGCGATTCGGAAAGTTTTTCTACTTTGGCAGAACTTGCTCACTTGGCGAGTGCCCTTGTTTTCGATGCACGTCATAAAAGCTGCCGGGTCGAGATTTGGGTGGCCCTTGGTATACAACACGACTCGCATATCCCCCCTATTCCCAACGCCGCCCAACTATAGTATAATGCAGGCACCGACTGATTTTTTCCAACGGGGTGATACCATGACCTGTACCTTGCGAAAATGGGAACTGTCCGACGCCGGGGACCTGGCGCGCGTCATCGGCAGCCGCAAACTCCAGGACAACCTGCGCGACGGCCTGCCCTACCCTTACACCGAACAGGACGGCCGGGCGTACATTTCCTCGCTGCTGGCCGCCGACCCCCGCGACGTTTTCACCTTTGCCATCCTCTGCGACGGCCGGGTGGCGGGCAGCATCGGGGCGTTCCGGCAGGGCAACGTCCACCGGCGCACCGCCGAACTGGGCTACTACCTGGCCGAAGCCTACTGGGGCCGGGGCGTCATGACGGACGCCGTGCGCCAGCTTTGCGCCCGCGTCTTTGCCGAAAGCGACATCCTGCGCATCTACGCCGAACCGTTCGCCTACAACACCGCATCCTGCCGCGTGCTGGAAAAGGCCGGCTTCCACTATGAAGGCACGCTGCGCAGCAACGCCGTAAAAAACGGCCGCGTGCTGGATATGCGGATGTATTCCCGGCTGAAAACCGACGCCTGACCCGCGCTTGACCTTTGCCCGGAACGTGCTATTATAAAAACGTACAACAACGCAGGCGCGGCCGCCGCCAGGCCGCCGCGCCGCCAGAAAAAGGAGTGTTTCCGCCTTGACCACCAACGAAAAGATCGCCGCCCTGCGCGCCGCCGCCAAAGCCGCCGGGGGCGACGCCGTGCTGCTGACCACCAGCGACCCGCATTGCAGCGAATACCTGCCCGACCATTACAACGCCCTGCCGTGGTTTTCCGGCTTTACGGGGGAGAACGCCACCCTGGTGGTGACCGGCGAGGGTTCCGCCCTGTGGTGCGACGGCCGGTTCTATGTCCAGGCTGACAAGCAGCTTGCGGGCACCGAGATCGAATGTATGCACGACGGTTCCGCCGGGGTGCCCACGGTGGAAGCCTACCTGGCCGCCCACCTGGGTGCGGGCCAGACGCTGCTGCTGGACGGCAGCTGCGTGCCCGCCGCCCGCGCCCGCGCCTGGGCCGAAACGCTGGCCAAACAGGGCGCAGCGGTGCAAAGCCGCGACGTGGCCGGGCCGATCTGGGACGCTTCGGGCGAGCGCCCGGCCCTGCCCAACACGCCCTGCCGCCTGCTGACCCCCGCCCAGACCGGGGCCACGGCGGGCGAGCGCATCGGCATGGTGCGCGCCGAACTGGCGAAAGCCGGGGCCACGGCGCTGGCCGTGACGGGGCTGGACTGCGTGGGCTGGCTGCTGAACCTGCGCGCGAACGACATCCCCAACACGCCGCTGGCGGTGGCCTTTGCGCTGGTGACGCGGGACGCCTGCACACTGTTCCTGGCGCCGGGCCGCCTGACGGACGCCGACGACGCCGCGCTGGCCGCCGAGGGCGTGGCCCTGCGGGATTACGGCGAACTGGTGGGGGCCGTGCGCGCCGCCGGGGCGGACGAAGTGTTCCTGACGGACGAAAAAGCCACCAACTACGACCTGTACCTGGCGCTGACCGCCCACCGCACAGTGGCCGGGGCCGACCCGATCTTTGCGCTGAAAGGCGTGAAGAACGAGGTGGAACTGCAAAACATCCGGGAATGCCATATCCGGGACGGCGTGGCGCTGGTGCGGTTCCAGATGGATCTGGAACAGGCACTGGCCGAGGGCCGCACCCTCTACGAGACCGACATCGAAGCCATGCTGCAGCGCCGCCGCGCCGAGCAGCCCGGCTATTTTGAGGACAGCTTCGCCACCATCGCGGCGTGGGGCCCCAACGCCGCCATGATGCACTACCACGCCGAGGGCGAGGTGAACAGCCGCATCGAGCCGCGGGGCTTCCTGCTGGTGGACAACGGCGGCCAGTACGACTGCGGCACCACCGACACCACCCGCACCTATCCCGTGGGCCCGCTGACCGACGACGAGCGCCGCTACTACACCTGGGTGCTGCAAAGCCACATCGACATGGCACGCGCGGTGTTCCTGGACTACTGCACGGGCTTTGCGCTGGATACCTTTGCCCGCGCGCCGCTGTGGGCGCACAAGATCAACTACCGCTGCGGCACCGGCCACGGCGTGGGCTTTATTTCGGGCGTACACGAAGGCCCCCAAAGCCTGCGCCCGCACAACCCGGTGGTGTTCAAGCCGGGCATGACGATCACCGACGAGCCGGGCGTCTATGAGACCGACCTGGTGGGCATCCGCATCGAGAACGAGCTGGAATGTGTGGACCTGGGCGAGAACCAGTACGGCCGCTGGCTGGGCTTCCGCCCGCTGACGGTGGCTCCCATCGACACCGCGCCGGTGCTGGTGGACGAGCTTTCCCGCGCGCAGATCGACTGGCTCAACGACTTCCACGCGCACGTCTATGAAACGCTGGCCCCCCGCCTGACCGACGCCGAAAAGACCTGGCTGCGCGCCAAGTGCGCGCCCATCGGGCGGTAAATTCAGCCCGCTTCATCACCAAAAGGGGACTTTGAAATGCGAGAGATACGGAAAAAGAGGGCGGTCGCTTCGGCAGACCGCAGCGGAAAGGAAGTGATCACCACAAAACCATAAAGGAGTACACATATGGAACCTGCAACGAATCTTCCCAGCCCGGAGGCGGTCTTTCCCAACGAGTACGGGACAAGCTGTTTTATCAAAAACGTGGTCAAGGCCCCCAATGTTTTCATCGGGGACTACACCTACTACGACGACGACCGCGACCCCGCCGGGTTTGAGACCCATAACATCCTGTTCAACTACCCCGAATTCGGGGATAAACTGATCATCGGCAAGTTCTGCCAGCTTGCTTCGGGGGTCCGGTTCATCATGGGTCCCGCCAACCACCGCATGTGCAGTGTCAGCACCTATCCGTTCGCGGTGTTCGGCGGCCTTTGGGCCGAGCGCGTCCCGCCCCACATGGACCAACTGCCCCGCAAGGGCGACACCATCATCGGCAACGATGTCTGGATCGGCCGGGAAAGCGTGATCCTGCCCGGCGCCAAAATCGGCGACGGGGCCATCATCGGGGCCTATTCGGTCGTAGCGGGGGAGATCCCGCCCTACACCATCGCGGCGGGCAACCCCGTCCGGGTGATACGCAAGCGCTTCAGCGACGAGCTGACCGGCCTGCTTCTGAAAGTGCGCTGGTGGGATTTTGCGCCCGAAAAGCTGGCGGACTTTCTGCCGCTGCTCTGTGATCCCGACCTGGAAAAAGTCCGGCTATGGCTGGAACAGGAGGTAGCCCCATGACCCCGGAAACGCTTCTTTCCCGCGTACAGGCGTACTGCGCCCGCACGCCCCGCATCGAAAGCCTGCTGCTGGTGGGGTCGCGGGCGCGCGGGACCGCCCGGCCGGATTCCGACATCGACCTGGTCCTGGTGGCCGCCGCCCCCGCCGCGCTGGCCCATGACCCGCAGTTTGCCGCGCGCTTTGGCCCCGTGGCGCGGCAGCAGGTGGAAGCCTACGGGGCCTGCACCTCGCTGCGGGCATGGTACGCGGACGGGCCGGAGGTGGAGTTCGGGTTCGTGGCGCCGTCCTGGGCGGCGCTGCCGCTGGACGCCGGGACTGCGCGGGTCCTGCGCGACGGCTACCGCCTGCTGGCGGACCCGGGCGGGCATTTTGCGGGCGTGGGCATCCCGCCGCTGTGCCCCGCCGGGAAGGAGGCCGCCCCATGGTCATCCTGATCACCGGCGCGACGCACACCGGCAAGACGGTGCTGGCGCGGCGGCTGGTGGAACGGTACGGCTACGCCTGCCTTTCGCTGGACCTGCTGAAGATGGGGCTGATCCGCAGCGGCAACACGCCCCTGACGCCGGAGGACGACGACGCGCTGACGGGATACCTGTGGCCCATTGCGCGGGAAATGGTCAAGACGGCCATCGAGAACCGGCAGGACCTGATCGTGGAAGGGTGTTACATTCCGGGCGATTGGCGGCGGGGTTTTTCGGCCGGGTATCTGGCGCAGATCCGCTACCTGTGCCTTGTCATGAGTCCGCGGTATATCCGGGAAAACTTCACCGCGGTGCTGGCCCACGCCAACGACGCCGAACAGCGGCTGGATGATTCCGGCTGCACGATGGACGCCCTGCTGGCCGACAATGCCCGTTACCGCGCCCAGTGCGAGGCCAACGGCCTGCCGTTCCATCTGATCGACGGCGCCTATACGCCCGGCCCCGACCTGTTCTGCCTGGAAAACGAATAAAAATAAGGCATGGCCCTGCAGCCATGCCTTTCTTTTTCATTCTTTCTTTGCAAAGAAAGAATCAAAGAAACTCTCATAAAAATCGCACGAATGTGCGATTTTGGTTGAAAGTTCTTTGCTTACTTTCTTTCAAGAAAGTAAGTTACACGCGCTTATAGAGGATAGGGTCATCGTACCCGAAGGTGCGTTTGCCGTTCATCTCCATATGTTCGGTGACTTCCAGCACATCGGGGCTGAACCGCTCGAACAGCGTGAACTTGAGTACCGGCGTGAACATGCTGGTGCTGCCGCCCTCCCACACGCCGTCGCGTTCGGTGTACAGCGCCGGGTTGAACTTGGCCGAGGGTTTCAGTTCGCTGTATTCCAGTTCCGGCAGTTTGTCCGCCGTCAGGCAGTCCTTCGGGCAGGTGGCCGGGACCTCGTAGCTGGTCAGGCGAACGCCGCCCTCCTCCTCGGTGAACAGGAACAGATGCGGCGACCCGTGGGTCTTGCCGTTCACGGTATAGTAGCTTTCTTCCAGCAGGAACACCCCGTCAAAGTCCGCGGGCAGGCCCCGGATCTTGTCGTTGCAGGGGGTGTTCACATGCTCGGCATAGGGGAAGCCCTCCCCTTTCTTGGCTTCATACTGGGTGGCATTGTTGAAATGCCCGCTCAGCAGCGCGACGAACGATTCCAGTTTGCGCATGGGTATCTCCTTTCCGCTTACTTTCTTGTAAGAAAGTAAGCAAAGAACGTTTATCCAAAACCGCGCATGTGCGCGGTTTTTATCAAAATTTCTTTGGTCCTTTCTTTATAAAGAAAGGACACGAACGCCCGCTTACTCCGAGATCCGCTCCGCCGAAAGCTGCAGCACGCCGTTCTGGTAATCCTGCTCGGTGCAGGGCTGCCAGCGGTCCACCTGCCACATACCGTCCTTCCAGATCAGTTGGATGGTCAGGTAATCGGCGCCGCTCTCGTCCGCGCCGGTGTTGCGGTTGACGCCGTACCACGAGCCCACGGCGTTCAGCGTCACCGCGTCCTCGCCCCGGACCAGCCCCGTGGCCGTGAACCACATATCGGACCGTTCCAGGTCATAGGCCACGGCGTTGTAGCTGCCGTTGGTGATGGCGTCCGCCCAGCTTTCGTCGTTCAGTTCGGTGGAGAAGCACAGGTCCTCCACCTTGCCGGAATTGTACGCCGTCAGCAGCGAGCGGTAATACAGCCGCAGCAGCGTCTGCAAAAACTCGTCGTCGGGCGCCTGGCGGCCGTCCTTGTCACAGGCGGTCAGCGCGCCGAAACTGGCGGTCTGGTTGCCCGGCCGGGACACCAGCGCCACCGCGGTCAGGTATCCCTGCCCCTGAGGCAGCACGGCCCGCAGCAGGGTGTTGGCCTTCAAAATGTCTTTCTGGTCCACGCTGGGGCGGCCCTGGGCGTCCACCGTATAGGTGACAGGCACGCCGTCGGCCGTGACCGTCATGCCCTCCACCACCGGCAGCCCTTCCAGATACAGGCGGCCGGGGTCCAGCTCGGCGGAAGCCGCTTCGGCCGTTTCCGCCGTGACGATGGGCGCGGGCGTGGCCGGGGCGTCCGCGGGCTGGGCGGGGCCTTCGTCCCGGTTCAGCGCCCAGACCGCCACAACGGCGATCAGCACGACGACCGCCACCGCAATGCCGATCACCACCGGCTTGCGGACGGCGCTTTCCTCCGGGTCGCGCGGGGCGGCCTGGGGCGGCGTGTCGGACAGCGGCGCGCCGCACTTGCCGCAGAATTTCTGGCCGGGCCGCGGGCATACGGCCCCACACTTCGGGCAGCGTTTCATAGATCTTTCTCTCCTTTCCTGGCCCCGTGCTTCAGCTTTCCGCCACCGCCACGAGGTATTTGTAGATCTGGGGCTTGTATTCCTCATACAGTCCCATCTGTTCGTACAATTCTTTGTAATAGCTGAACAGGGCGGCGCGGGTCGTCACCACGTTCACGGGGTTCAGCACCGTATGCACGGCGCTGCCGGGGGTGTTGTAATAGTTGTAGATCGGCGTGGACAGGGCGTAGAACCGCTCCGCATAGCGGATGTAGCTCAGGTTGAAATACAGGTCCTCCGACCAGTCCAGGTCCTCGGCGCAAACCACGTCCTCATGGGCGCGCACAAGGTCGGCGCGGTAGAGTTTGTTCCACATGACGCCATAATAGAAGCTGGCGGGTTCCTGCATCAGCCGGGCCGCAAACGCCTGCTTGTCCATGGCGCCTTCCAGCAGGAACCCGAACGTCTGCACCCGGTCGGGCCGGTCCACGCGGGCGTGCCGGGCCTCGGCCTCCTGGCTGCGGGGGCGCGGCGGCGTGATGCGGTTGTAGTGCGCGATGACCAGGTCGGCGTCCGACCGCTGCGCCCGGTCCACCAGCAGTTCGGTGGCGTTGGGCAGGATCGTGTCGTCGGCGTCCACGAACTGTAAGTATTCGCCGGTCGCCCGGCGCAGGCCCAGGTTGCGGGTGGCGGCCACGCCGCTGTTGGCCTTGTCGATCAGGACGATGCGCTTGTCCACCCTGGCGTACATCCGGCACACCTGCAAACTCACGTCCTGGCTGCCGTCGTTCAGCAGCAGGATCTCCAGATTTTCATAGGTCTGGCGGCGGATGCTCTCCACGCACCGGGCGATGTGGTCCTGCGCGTTGTAGATCGGTACGATGATGCTCACCAGCGGCTGCGGCATGGCGGCCACCTCCTTTGCGGGATTCTTCCTCTCCTTACACCATACCATAAAACGGCGCTTCTGGCAATGGAAAAAGCTGCCGGGTTGTGTTAGAATATGGGAATACGGCAGCAAAACCCCGGCCCGCCGCCAGGCGCCGGGGACTGCCGGCTCCTGTTTGTGCAAAACCGCATATCTGCGTTTTTATTCCATCCGAAAGGTCGTGTTTTTATGCAAGAATCCATCCTGCGGCTGCGCGCGCTGGAAAAGCAGCTCGCCGCCTACCGCTACGCCCTGAACGCCATCGACTTTGACGCCGAGACCGTCGCCCCGGAGGGCAGCGCCGACGGCCGCGCCGAAGCCTGCGCGGTGCTCAGCCGCGCCCGCTTTGACCTGCTGGTGAACCTGGACACCGCCGCCCTGCTGGACGCCGCCGCAGCCGCCGCTGAGGACGAGCAGCAGGCCGCCGAAGTGCGGGAACTGCGCCGCGAATATGACGAGATCGCCCGCATCCCGGCCGAGGAGTACGCGGCCTTCACCAAACTGACCCAGCAGAGCATCCCGGTGTGGGTCAAGGCCAAGCGGCAGAACGACTTCGGGCTGTTCGCGCCGTACCTGGAACAGATCGTGGAAGCCCGCCGGGCGCAGGCGCGGTACTTTGCGCCGGACCGCGACCCCTACGAGGTGTTCCTGGATCGGTACGAGCGCGGGCTGACGATCGCCCAGTGCGACGCCTTTTTCGATACGCTGCGGGCGGCCATCGTGCCGCTGCTGGCCGCCATCCGGGACCACGGCGCGCCCATCCGCACGGATTTTCTCGACCAGGACTGGCCGCTGGACGCGCAGCGGGAACTGTCCCGCCGGATCATGGCGGTGTGGGGGCTGGAACCCGAACACACGCTGCTGGCCGAGAGCGAGCACCCCTTCACCACCGAGCTTTGGCGCGGGGACGTGCGGCTGACGACGCATTACCAGCCGCGGGACGTGTTCTCGAACCTGTACAGCGTCATGCACGAGGGCGGCCACGCGCTGTATGAACGGCACATCGACCCGGCGCTGGACTACACCGCCGTGACGGGCGGTTCCACCATGGGCCTGCACGAGAGCCAGAGCCGCCTGTTCGAGAATTATGTGGGCCGCAGCCGGTCGTTTCTGCGCTGGCTGTACCCGGTGCTGCGGGAACTGTTCCCCGCGCAGCTTGCAGATGTGAGCGAGGAAGAGGTCTGGCGCGCCGTGAACCGCGCGGAACCGGGGCTGATCCGCACCGAAGCCGACGAGCTGACCTACGCGCTGCATATCATGGTGCGCTATGAGCTGGAAAAGGCGATGATGCAGGGCACGCTGTCCGTCGCGGACCTGCCCGCCGCCTGGAACGCCAAATACCGGGAATATCTGGGCGTGGAAGTGCCGGACGACGCCCACGGCTGTTTGCAGGACATCCACTGGTCGATGGGCGATATGGGGTACTTCCCCAGCTATGCGCTGGGCAGCGCCTACGGGGCGCAGGCGGTGGCGGACCTGCGCCGCACGCTGGACCTGGACGCCCAGTGGGCGCAGGGCGACCTGGCGCCCCTGCGGGACGCGCTGTGCGCCCGGCTGTGGCGCTACGGCTGCGTGAAGGAACCGTCCTGGCTGGTGCAGAGCCTGTGCGGCGGCGCCTTCGACCCGCACTATTTCACCGACTACCTGACCCGTAAATACACCGCGCTGTATAAGCTGTGAGCCGGGTGGGGGGTAAAGGCATTTTGTGGGCTGCCACCTAAAAGGCTCTTCTTCAAGTGTTGCTTTTATGTAGCCGCCCACCCAAAAGGCTCCTCATCGAGATTTGCTTTTTTAGGTGGCTGCCCGTTTGAAAGGCTCCCCTCTTAGGTACTGCTTTAGATTGCTGCCCACTCGAGAAGGCTCCCCTTTCAGGGGAGCTGGCCGCGCAGCGGCCTGAGGGGTTCTACTCTCCGGCGGTGCCGCACCTTCCGGGAGGTTCCTACGGCGGGGTCAAGACCCCGCCCTACAAACCACCGTAAACGTCCCCCTTCATATTTCGCTTTCTGCCCGGTTGTAGGGGCCGCATGTATGCGGCCCGTTGCCCGTTCGCGCCGCCACCCGCTTTGCCTGCTGCCCGCCCTTTTTCCCCACGCACGGCAACGGCAGCAACGGACTTCCTAATTTTGCCGCCCGTTCCCCCTGCCCTGTAGGGCGGGGTCTTGACCCCGCCGCGCGATGTTTTCCATCACCTGTAAGGTT
>SAMEA3387511__coassemble_1463_pt1 | contig 31871 bp, 17 predicted proteins | sample SAMEA3387511__metabat2_low_PE_011 | metagenome-assembled genome bin SAMEA3387511 (sample SAMEA3387511) | Felis catus | biome: Faeces | place: United Kingdom | collected 2012
GCCCGCAGAGATCGCCGCGCTGCTGGACCTGGCCGCCGCCCTGAAGGCGAAAAAGCAGTATAATAGTTGCATAAATTTTCAATGAGTTGCATAGGGGGAACGAAAGATGGAACTGAAAGGCCGTGATTTTCTGACGCTGCTGGACTATACGCCCGCAGAGATCGCCGCGCTGCTGGACCTGGCCGCCGCCCTGAAGGCGAAAAAGAAGGCCGGGCAGGCGCACGACGCGCTGCGGGGCAAAAATGTGGCGCTGATTTTTGAAAAGACCTCCACGCGCACGCGCTGTGCGTTCGAGGTAGCGGCGCGGGACCTGGGCATGGGCGTGACCTGCCTGGACCCTGCGGGCAGCCAGATCGGCAGCAAGGAATCCATTGCGGACACGGCGCGGGTGCTTTCGGGGATGTTTGAGGGGATCGCGTACCGGGGCTTCGGGCAGGCGCGGGTGCAGGAGTTGGCGGCGCAGGCGTCGGTGCCGGTGTGGAACGGCCTGACGGACGAGTTCCACCCCACGCAGATCCTGGCGGACCTGCTGACGCTGCGGGAGCGGTTCGGGCATTTGCAGGGGCTGAAGCTGGCGTATGCGGGCGACGCGCGGTACAACATGGGCAACAGCCTGATGATCGGCTGTGCGAAGATGGGGCTGCATTTTGCGGCGTGCGCGCCCAAAGCCTACTGGCCGGACGCGGCGCTGGTGGCGCATTGCCGGGAACTGGCGGCGGCCAGCGGCGGCAGCGTGACGCTGGCCGAGGACCCCGGCGCGGTGGACGGCGCCGACGCGGTGTACACCGACGTATGGGTGAGCATGGGCGAGCCGCGCAGCGTGTGGGCGGAGCGCGTAGAAGCCCTGGCGCCCTATCAGGTGAACGGGGCGATGATGGCGCGCGCGAAGCCGGAGGCGGTGTTCATGCACTGCCTGCCGGCCTACCATGACCATAACACGGCGATCGGCCGGGAAATGGGCGAGAAGTTCGGCCGCGCCGAGATGGAAGTGACCGACGCGGTGTTCAACGGGGCGCAGTCGGTGGTGTTCCAGGAAGCGGAGAACCGGATGCACACCATCAAAGCGGTGATGGCGGCGACCCTGGGCGCGGAGTTTTGAGCGGAGATATTGCGATCGTCCTTTCTTTGCAAAGAAAGGACCAAAGAAACTCTCATAAAAATCGAACTATGTTCGATTTTGGGGAAAAGTTCTTTGGTACTTTCTTACAAGAAAGTACAGCAGGGCAACAAACCGAATAGAGGAGTTTACAGCCTGCCGGAAACGGCGGGCTTTTTTGCGGGGTGGAGGGCGGAGGGATGTAGTTCCACCACAGGGAATGTTACAGGCTGTGGCAGACGCTCCCGACCCTTCCGTCTGCCTGCGGCAGACACCTCCCCTAAAAGGGGAGGCTTTACTCTACTGCCCGTTAAAGGCTCCCCTCGTAGGGGAGCTGGCCGCGTAGCGGCCTGAGGGGTTCGGCACATTCCGGCCGCACGGAACCTTACGGGCAAAGGAAACACGGCGGGGTCAAGACCCCGCCCTACAGAGCCGTGGAAAGGGGGCGGCATAGCGCAAGGCAAATCGCGCCGCAAACACCCACGGGCCACATTCATGCGGCCCCTACAATCTGCCGGAAGGCTGGCAATCAAATCCTGCCGTTTCCCTCTGCGGGGGACACCATCGCCGCGCCGTATCTCTATAACGATCCCCATTCCCGTCGGTTTGTAGGGCGGGGTCTTGACCCCGTCGCGGGAACGTCACGCCATCGTTCCGGCTCTTGTCCTTTCTTTACAAAGGCGGACGCAAAGAAATTCCAACAAAAATCGAACGGAGTTCGATTTTGGGCAAAAGTTCTTTGGTACTTTCTTTCAAGAAAGTACAGAAACAAAAACAAAAGCCCCCACCCCCTGCCATTCGGCAGGGGGTGGGGGTTTATACGTTCAATATACTACAGGGCTAAAATCAGCCGATGTAGCCGTACTGCAGGTACCAGTAGCCGTAGGGGCTGTGCCAGGTGCCCTGCAGGGAAGAATCCTGCAGCCAGAAGTCATTGTAGTAAGCCACGGGGATGCAGCCCATGTCTTCCATCAGGATGTCTTCAGCCTTGTGCAGCTGCTCGCAGTGGGTAGCCTTGTCCGCGACCTTGGAGGCTTCGATGGCAGCATCGAACTCGGGGTTGCTGTACTTGCCGTCGTTGTTGCCGTTGCCGGTCTCGAACAGTTCCAGCATGTTGGAAGGATCATCGTAGTCCATGACCCAGCCGTTACGGCTGGCGTCGTAGTCGCCGGCGCGGCGCTGGGCGGTGAAGCTGGACCATTCAACGGTCTCGATGTTCACAGTGATGCCCAGTTCGCCCCAGGCGCTCTGCAGGTACTCGGCCAGAGGGATGTGGTAGCCCTGGTCGTTGGCGCTGTAGGTGATCTGCGGGAAGCCTTCGCCGTTCGGGTAGCCGGCTTCGGCCATCAGGTTCTTGGCTTCTTCCAGGTTGGCGTCAAAGTCGGAGCTGATGTAGGGCTCGCCGCCGTTGGCGTTATCCACGAACTGGCTGCCGTCCGCATCGGTGATGCCGGGGCAGGTGATGCTGTAGGCGGGGCTGTAGGTGCCCTGCATGACAACGTCGGCCACGTACTCACGGTCGATGGCCAGGCTCAGAGCCTTGCGGACCAGAGGATCAGTGAAGGGCTCGCGCTCGCAGTTCAGGCTGATGTAGTAGGTGCCCAGGTTGGAGTCAACGTAGAAGTCGCCGCCGTCCTCGGCCTTGGTCAGGCTGGGGATCTCGTCAGCGGGCACGCTCTTGATGAGCTGGGCTTCGCCGCTGTTGTAGGCAGCGAAAGCGGCCGCTTCGTCCTCGATGAGCAGCAGAGTGATGGTGTCAGAAACGATCTTGCTGGTGTCCCAGCCGCCAACGTAGTTGGGGTTCTTGGTCAGCACGATGCGTTCGCTGGGGGTCCACTCGCTGATCATGTAGGGACCATTGCAGATGAAGGTTTCGGGCTGCGTGCACCAGCCGTCGCCGTTGGTCTCAACGGTAGCCTGCTGCACGGGGCACATGGCGGCAAAGGCCGCGATCTTGTCGAAGTAGGAGCAGGGGTAAGCCAGTTGGATGGTCAGGGTCTTGCCGTCCTCACTGGCCTTGACCTGCAGGGCGTCGGGATTGGGTTCGGTGGTCTGGTTGCCGTCGGCATCCGGGTTGCCCTGGGCCTCGTCATAACCGGCGATCATGCCCACGACAGTCTGGGAATAGGGCGCGGCGGTGTTGGGGTCGGCCAGACGCTTGAAGCTGTACTCGAAGTCCTTCGCGGTCAGGTCGGAACCGTCGCTCCACTTCAGGCCGTCACGCATGGTGAAGGTCCAGGTCAGGCCGTCCTCGCTGACGCTCCAGTCCTCAGCCTGACCGCCGATAACATCGTTGTTCTCGTCGATCAGCAGCAGGGGCTCGAAGATCGTGTTGATCGTGTTGGCGCCGTCGATGGCACTGTTCAGGGCAGGGTCCAGGGTCTCCGGGTTGGGGCCCAACTGGACGGTAAAGCCGGAACCGGTGGCGGCAGCGTCGGTAGCCTGCTCCGCGGTAGCGGAACCGGTCGCGCTGCTGCTGGTGCTTCCACCGCAGGCAGCCAGGGACACGGCCATGCAGCCGGCAACTGCCACAGCGACAAATTTCTTCATCTTCATGTGGTTTTCCTCCATATAAAAAATTACTATACCCAATTCCACAGGGCCATACCCCGGAAATGAATACCATAACTATAGCCCAGCGCACCGTCACTTGCAAGGGGAAGGCCCCTTTTGTAATCCTTTTGTGATGGACGCGCCAACGCCGAAAATCAGCGGGGACCGTTTTGCCTGCCGTTTCGCACACCGGCAGGGCGGGGGTGATGCTGGTTTGGGGCGTATTCCGCACAGGGCTTTTCTGCGTATTCCGGGGCGCACACCCCGGCGCAGATTGGCAGATTTGTTGATGTTTGCTTTTAAGGGGGGCTCGCCTTTAAGGGGCGACTCGCCTTTCTTTGCAAAGAAAGGCGCAAAGAAACTCTAACGAAAATCGAACTTCGTTCGATTTTGGGCATATCGCGGGGGGTGCAGGGGTGAGGGGAGGGTTCCCCGCGGGCGGCCTACAGGCCGCCCCTACATCCGAGGACACCGCGCACACGACCCGGTACGTCCTGCCCGCCGGAAGGTCCCGCGGCGGGGTCAAGACCCCGCCCTACAGATTTGCAGAAACGGAACAGGATACCCGTTCCGGCAGGTCGTAGGGGCGGCATGTATGCCGCCCGCCGAGGTTTGCGGCGGGAACCACGTTTTACAGGGCGGCAACCCGTTGACGGGGCTTTGTAGGGCGGGGGCTTGCCCCCGCCGTTCGTTTGCCCTGCCCGCGCGGTGGCGGGTTAAGGGGATGTTTCCACCCCTCCGTCTGCTTCGCAGCCACCTCCCCTGCGAGGGGAGGCTTTACTCTGCTACCCGTTAAAGGCTCCCCTACCAGGGGAGCTGGATGCGCCGCAGGCGCAGACTGAGGGGTTTTGCTGTCTGGCAGCGCCACACCTTCCGGGATGCTCCCGCGGCGGGGTCAAGACCCCGCCCTACAGATTGGCGGAAACGGGACGGGATACCCGGTTCCGGCAGGCCGTAGGGGCGGCATGTATGCCGCCCGCCGACGTTTGCGGCGGGAACCGCGTTTTACAGAGCGGCAACCCGTTGACGGGGCTTTGTAGGGCGGGGGCTTGCCCCCGCCGTTCGTTTGCCCTGCCCGCGCGGTGGCGGGTTAAGGGGATGTTTCCACCCCTCCGTCTGCCTTCGGCAGCCACCTCCCCTGCGAGGGGAGGCTTTCCTCTACTGCCCGTCAGGCGTAACCCTTACTTCGCGACTTTATCCAGGTGGTGGCAGGCGGCCCAGTGGCCGGAGCTGACCTCCTTGAATTCGGGGACTTCGGCCGCGCAACGCTCGTCCGCGTAGGGGCAGCGCGTGCGGAACCGGCATCCGCTCGGCGGGTTCAGCGGGCTGGGCACGTCGCCCTGCAGCACGATACGGTGCGAGTTGCGCGCCGTCTTGGGGTCGGCCACCGGAATGGCCGAGATCAGGCTGCGGGTGTACGGGTGGACGCTGTGGGCGATCAGCTCAAAGCTGTCGGCCAATTCCACCATCTTGCCCAGGTACATGACGCCGATGCGGTTGGAAATGTGCTTGACCACGCTCAGGTCATGGGCGATGAACAGGTAGGTCAGGCCCAGTTCGCCCTGCAGGTCCTCAAACATATTGACGACCTGCGCCTGAATGGAAACGTCCAGCGCCGAAACGGGTTCGTCGCAGACGATGAACTCGGGGTTCACGGCCAGGGCGCGGGCAATGCCCACGCGCTGGCGCTGGCCGCCGGAGAACTCGTGCGGGTAGCGGTTGGCGTGCTCGCTGTTCAGGCCGACGCGCTCCAGCAGGCTGATGATGCGGTCGCGGCGGTCCTTATCGTTGGCAGCCAGCTTGTGGATGTCGATGCCTTCGCCCACGATGTCGCCGATCGTCATGCGGGGGTCCAGGCTGGCGTAGGGGTCCTGGAACACGATCTGCATACGGCGGCGGTAGGGCAGCATATCGACGGCGACGTTCTTCTCTTTATCAAAAAGCACCTTGCCGTCATAGATGATGGTGCCGTCGGTCGGCTCATACAGGCGCAGCAGCGTGCGGCCGGTGGTGGTCTTGCCACAGCCGGATTCACCGACCAGGCCCAGGGTCTCGCCCTTGCGGATGGCAAAGCTCACATCGTCCACAGCCTGCACATAACGGCGCTTTTTGCCCACGCCGCCGGCCGGGAAATACTGCTGCAGATGCTTGACTTCTACCAGGGTCTTCTGCTCGCTCATTCGGCTTTGCCTCCTTTCTCCATTTCCTCTTTCTGGCGCAGCCAGCAGTAGGTGTAGTGGGTGTCGCTCAGCTCGGTGCGGGGCGGCATCTTATTCAGGCAGACCTTCATGCAACGCTTGCAGCGCGGCGCAAAGGGGCAGCCCGCAGGCGGGTTCAGCAGGTCCACGGGGGAACCTTCGATGGGGACCAGGCGCTCCTTCTCCTCGGCGTTCAGCTTGGGGATGGAGTTGATCAGGCCCTTGGTGTATTCGTGCTGGGGGTTATAGAAGATCTCGTCGGTGGTGCCGTATTCCACGATGTGGCCGGCGTACATGACGGCGATCTTTTCACACATGGACGCCACGACGCCCAGGTCATGGGTGATCATGATGATGCTCATGCCCAGCTTTTTGCGCAGGTCCTGCATCAGTTCCAAAATCTGGGCCTGGATGGTCACGTCCAGCGCGGTGGTGGGCTCGTCCGCGATCAGCAGCTTCGGCTCACAGGCCAGGGCGATGGCGATCATCACGCGCTGGCGCATACCGCCGGAAAGTTCGTGCGGGTACTGCTTGAGGCGGCGGTCCGGCTCATTGATGCCGACCAGTTCCAGCAGTTCGCGGGCACGGTCCCAGGCTTCTTTCTTGGTCTTTTTGGTGTGCAGCAGGATGACTTCCACGATCTGGTTGCCGATGGTGTACACCGGGTTCAGGCTGGTCATAGGGTCCTGGAAGATGATGGACACTTCATTGCCGCGGATCTTGCGGAAGTCCTTCTCGCCCATTTTGTCGATCTGGTGGCCGTTGAACCACACGCTGCCGCCCACCAGCTTGCCGGGGTAGGCGGTCAGGCCCATGATGGAGTACGCCGTGACCGACTTGCCGGAGCCGGATTCACCGACGATGCCCAGCACGTCGCCCTGGTTCATGGCAAAGGAAACGCCGTTCAGCGCCTTGACTTCGCCCGCCGGGGTGAAAAAGGACAGGTGCTCGTCCTGAATGTCAAGAATTTTTTCGCTCATGATTAACTCCCCTCTTTAGTTTTTCAGCTTCGGGTCGAAGGCGTCGCGCAGGCCGTCGCCAAAGAGGTTGAACACCAGGATCATGACGCTGATGATCAGCGCGGGCGCCAGCAGGCGGTAGGGGTAGGTGTTCATGCCGGAGACCGCGTCCGTCGCCAGGGAGCCCAGGGACGGCATGGGCGCCGCCACGCCGAGGCCGAGGAAGCTGAGGTAGCTCTCGGTAAAGATGGCGGAGGGGATCTGCAGGGTGGTGGTGACGATCAGGGTGCCGATGCAGTTCGTCAGCAGGTGCCGCTTGATGATGCGCCCGCTGGAAGCGCCCAGCGCGCGGGCGGCGGTGACGTACTCGCTCTCTTTGAGGGTCAGCACCTGGCTGCGCACGATACGGGCCATGCTGACCCAGTACAGCAGCGCGAAGATGATGAAGATGGAGATCATGTTGGGGCCGAGCTTCTGCATCCATTCAAAGCCCGGCTGTGTTGACAGTGTTTCAAGCGGGTCTTTGAGGGCGGTGCCCAGCAGGATGATGAGCAGAATATCGGGGATGGTGTTCAAAATATCGGTGATACGCATCATGATGATGTCCACCCAGCCGCCGGCGAACGCCGAGATCGCGCCGTAGGTGGCGCCGATGACCAGCACCAGCACCGAGGCCAGCAGGCCGACGGAAAGGCTGACGCGGGTGCCCATCATCAGGCGGACGGCGTAGTCACGGCCGTTGCGGTCGGTGCCCAGGATGTGGGGGAACACGCTCTCGCCCTGTTCGATGAGTTTGAGTTCCTCGCGCCCGTACTCAAAGGGGGCCAGGTTCTCGCTGTATTTGATCTGCTGGTCGTAGGCGTAGGGCCAGAAGGCCGGCAGCACATAGGCAAAAATGGCGATCAGGATGATGACCACCAGGCTGACCATGGCGATCTTGTTCTTGCGCAGGCGGCGCAGGCCGTCCTTCCAGAAGTTGACGCTCTCGCGCATGACGACGAGGTTCTGCTTTTCCTCCTGGGAGGCAGGCGCAAAATCTTCGGCGCCGAGGTGCAAGTCCTGCGGCTCTTTGTTCAGGTTTTCCATAGCTTGCTCCCCTCCTTACTTGAGTTTGATGCGCGGGTCGATGATCTTGTACAGGATGTCCACGATCACGTTGGCGGCAATGACCATCGTCGCCAGCAGGATGGTGGTGCCCATGATCATCATATAGTCACGGGTATTGATGGCCGAAACAAAGTCGCGGCCCAGGCCCGGGATGGTGAAGATCTTTTCCACCACGAAGGAACCGGTCATCAGCATGGCCAGCATGGGGCCGACGTAGGTGATGACGGGCAGGATGGCGTTGCGCAGCGCGTGCTTGAACAGGATCTTGACGCTGGAAACGCCCTTGGCGCGGGCCGTGCGCATATAATCCTGGCCCATGACGTCCAGCAGGCTGGAACGCATCAGGCGGGTGATGTAGGCAGTCGGATAGATGGCCAGAGCGGTGACGGGCATGATGTATGCGGCCGCCTCGTTCAGGCCTGTTGTTGGCAAGATCTTTAGGTTCATGCCGAATGTGTATAGTAACAATACGCTGGATATGAAACTGGGTATGGCGATGCCGCAGGTGGCGAACACAATGATGATGTTATCGGCCAATTTGCCGCGGTGGTAAGCGGAAATACAGCCCAGCGGAATGCCCACGCAGAGCGCGACCGCCACGGCGATGCCCGCCACCTTGCAGGAAACAGGCAGCTTGTCGGCAATGATCTGGTTGACGGTACGGCCGCGCTGTTTCAGGCTGGGGCCCATATCGCCGTGCAGCAGGCCCTTCATGTAGTTCACATACTGCACGCCCAGGGGCTTGTCCAGACCGTACTTTTCTTCCAGAGCCTGCTTTGCGGCCGGGCTGATGGATTTTTCCGCCACGAACGGGCCGCCGGGGACCAGGTTCATGATGAAGAAGGTAAGCGTCGCCACAACAAAGACACTGAAAATGCCCATTAAGACGCGCTTTATGACGTACTTTTCCATTGTGTTGTGCCACTCCGTTTCTTTTATGGAATACAAAATTGGGGTCAGCCGGATCTGCCTGCCGCCCGCGCCCACCGCCGCAAAAACGGTTGTGCGCAATCCACGGACAAAGCAGAGAATAAAAAAGCGGTGGCGGGTGCGGCTGCACAAACGCCATCGTCAATACCCGGAATTTTATCTATTATAATAAAGTTGTCATCTTTTGTCAATCGTATGTTTTTGCCTATTTTTTGCAAAAAATGCATAATACGCTCAAAAAATGTGAAATTTATAAAAAACCGGGCAAAATTCGCGCCCCTGCGGGGTGCGGCGCGCCCTGTGCGGGGGCGTGCGGGACGCGGGCTTTGTAATTTATTATAGCACAGTCTGGCGCGGTTTTCCAGCCCTGTGGCCGCCAAAAGCGCGGGCGTACAGAGGGCGGTTTTTGGGCAAAATCATTGAGAAAATTAGGATAGGATTAAGAAATAATAAAGATAGAAGGTAAATTTGGCAGCGGGAGGGGGCTGGCGGGGTGGGGGTTGTGTATTTATGCAGGGGACAGGGGGGGCGAAGCAGACGGAAGGGTCTTGCACTTTCCGGCGGGTGCGTGGCACTGGGGAACACAACCCCTCAGTCTGCGCCTGCGGCGCAGCCAGCTCCCCTGGTAGGGGAGCCTTTTGGGTGGGCAGCCGCTTATAAAGCCTCCCCTCGTAGGGGAGGTGTCTGCGAAGCAGACGGAGGGGTCCTGCACTTTCCGGCAGGTGCGTGGCGCTGGGGAACACAACCCCTCAGGCCGCTGCGCGGCCTTGGCCGGGTTGCGGTTCGCGCATCATGCGGCGCGCCTTGGAGCGGCGCTTGCATTCTGCGACCGCTGCCCCTGCTTCGTCTCGCTGCATCCGCCGCAGGCGGCGCTCGACTCCGCAACCCCTGAGAGGGGAGCCTTTGACGGGCGGTAGAGTAAAGCCTCCCCTCGTAGGGGAGGTGGCTGCGAAGCAGACGGAGGGGTCTTGCACTTTCCGGCAGGTGCGTGGCGCTGGGAAACACAACCCCTCAGTCTGCGCCTGCGGCGCAGCCAGCTCCCCTGGAAGGGGAGCCTTTTGGGCGGGCAGCCGCTTATAAAGCCTCCCCTCGTAGGGGAGGTGGCTGCCGAAGGCAGACGGAGGGGTGGGAACTTTCCCACAATTTGAAACCTTACGGGCAGCAAAAAACGCGGCGAGGTCAAGCCCTCGCCTTACTCCCCGTGAAAAGGACACAGCAACACCCCGTTCTGCCCATTGCCCTTCGCCGGGCAGTCTGCTATACTGAAAGCAGTCACCTCCGCGCCCCTGCGGCGCGCTACAAAACTCTATATAAAGGAAGGAAATTTCCATGAATACTTCGCGTATCGACCGCGTGCTGGCGGCCATGCAGGCCCATGGCCTGCGCCAGATGATCGTCAGCGATCCCCAAAGCATCGACTATCTGACCGGCGTGTACGTCGAACCGTTTGAACGGCTGTTCGCGCTGTATCTGTCCGCAGACGGCGCACACCGCTTCTTTCTGAACCGGCTGTTCACGGTGCCCGAAACGCCCATCGAAGCCGTGTGGTTCACCGACACCGACGATTCCATTGCGCAGATCGCGGCGGTGGTGCGCCCCGGCGAGCCGCTGGGCATCGACAAGGAATGGCCCGCGCGGTTCCTGCTGCCGCTGATGGAGCGCCTGCCCGGCACGCCGTTCCGGCTGGCGTCGGACTGCGTGGACGGCGTGCGCGCCCGCAAGGACGAAGCCGAACAGACCCTGATGCGGGAAAATTCCGCCATCAACGACGAGGTCATGCGCCGCACGGCCGCCTACTTAAAAGAGGGCATGACCGAACAGGAGGGCGCCGCGTACATTCTGGCCCAGTACCAGGCCCTTGGGTGCGAGGGGCCGTCCTTCCCGCCCATCGTGTCTTTCGGGGCGAACGCCGCCGACCCCCACCATATGCCCGACGGCACCCGGCTGCGGGCCGGGGACTGCATCGTGCTGGACATCGGCGGCAAAAAAGACGGCTACTGTTCCGACATGACGCGCACCTATTTCTGCAAAAGCGCCGACCCGCGCCACGCGGCCATCCACGATCTGGTGCGCCGCGCCAACGAAGCCGCCGAAGCACTGGTGCGCCCCGGCGTGCCGCTGTGCGACCTGGACAAAGCCGCCCGCGACCTGATCGCGGATGCCGGGTACGGGGCGTATTTCACGCACCGGCTGGGGCATTTCATCGGCCGCACCGACCACGAACAGGGCGACGTGAGCAGCGCCAACACCGCCGTGGCCGAGCCGGGGATGGTCTTTTCCATCGAGCCGGGGGTCTATCTGCCCGGCGAGTTCGGCGTGCGGGTGGAGGACCTTGTGCTGGTGACCGCCGACGGCTGCGAGGTGCTCAACCGCGTGGACAAGCACTGGTCGGTCATCGGCTGACCGCCGGCATTCCCATACAGCCCGCCGGGGCCGCCCTGTAAGGGGCGGCCCTTTTTGCTGTTCTATTATAATAGGTAGGGGGGTGTGGAATAGGCCCTTTTTCGTGTTTTCTACCTTATTATATGGTTGTACGTTCCTGCAGGTCTGTAGGGCGGGGTCTTGACCCCGCCGCAGGAACATCCCGAAAGGTGCAGCACCGCCAGGCAGTAGAACCCCTCAGGCCGCTGCGCGGCCTTGGCCGGGTTGCGGTTAGCGCATCATGCTGCGCGCCTTGGCGCGGCGCTTGCATTCTGCGACCGCTGCCCCTGCTCTGTCTCGCTGTATCCGCCGCAGGCGGCGCTCGACTCCGCAGCCCCTAGAGGGGAGCCTTTGACGGGTTGTAGAGCAAAAGCCTCCCCTCTCAGGGGAGGTGGCTGCCGAAGGCAGACGGAAGGGTTTTGCACGTCCCCCGTCGCCCAAAACCCTATGAGCCGAGAAAAGCAAACGGCAGGGACATTCCGGCAGGTGGATAGCTCTGGGTAGCAAAACCCCTCAGGCCGCTGCGCGGCCAGCTCCCCTGGGAGGGGAGCCTTTGACGGGTTGTAGAGAAAAAGTCCCACCACCAAAACCCCGCGGGCCGCTCTCAGCGGCCCGCGGGGTTCTCTTTCTCCTATCAGTACGCGCCCACCGGCGCAGCAGCACAGCCGCCGCAGCCACCCAAACAGAGGGCTGTTTTTTCGATTTACCCCCCCCCTCATATCCCAAAATTCATCCCATCTACGTCGAAATTCCATTGCCACACCGCGGGGCAGCGGCATGGCGCGGCCATCGTCCAGCAGGGCAACACTGCCCTGCACGCCGGTCACATGGCGCAGGTTCAGCACAAAACTGGCCCCGCACAGGAAAAAGCTGCGGTCGGCCAGCAGCGGTTCCACCGCCGCCTTGAACGACGCGCGCACCGCCTGGGAATCCACCGTGCCGTCGGTGCAGTAATACCGCGCACGGCGGTTCACGCGCTCCACGCAGCGGATGCGCTCCACCAGCACCCGGCGCGGCCCCTCGGCCGTCTGGACCACCACCGCGCGGCCGCTGCGGCGCTCGGCCAAAGCCTGCGCGGCGCGGTCCAGCACGCCGAACAGCTTTTCCCTCGGCACGGGCTTGAGCAGATAAAAGAACGCGCCCACATCGTAGCTTTCCACCGCAAAACGCGCGTGCCCGGTCACAAAAACGATCAGTCCGCTGTCCCCTGCCGCACGCAGTTGGCGCGCGGTCTCCATGCCGTCGGGGCCGGGCATCACAATGTCCAGCAGATACAGATCGAACCCGCCCTGCCTCTGCCGGGTTTCCAACAGGGCGGTGCCGGTGGCAAACTGTTCTACCTGACCGCCCAGACCGGGACGCGCCGCCAGCCATTCTTCCAGCAGCGCCGCCGTCTGCCCGCGCTGGCGTTCTTCGTCGTCACATACAGCGATCCGCAGCACCGTGATCCCTCCAATTACAAATTTGACACACAGGCCGCCTATTTTGTCACATCTTCTTTTCGTGCCCTGCGCGCTTATTTATAATACGATAGCATGGAATAGAAATACCGTCAAGTGCGCTCCGCGCCGGGCACGGCGCACCTGCTGCATTCACCCCGAAAGAGGAAAGGAATCAAACTATGCTGCGCAAAACGATGTTTCAAAAGGTCACGGCCGCCGCGCTGGCCGCGGCCATGATGTTTACCGTATGGGCGCCGGACGGCGCCGCCTTTGCGGAGACCGTGCCGGACCCGGCCGCGACGCCCGAAAGCGCCACGCCCGAAACGGCCCCCACCCCGACGCCGGACCCCACAGAAGCGCCGCAGCCTGCCGAAGCGCCCGCGATGCTGGCGACGGACGGCGTGCAGACCTATACCGAACTGCCCAGCGACCCGACCCAAGGCAAATATGCCGAACACATCATCCCCGGCCTTTCACCCAACGGCACGACCATCGACCTGTTCGACTACTGGCTGACGGGGCAGACCGACGCAGATAACGCGGACCCGGATAACGTCCCCGATTCCGGTATCAACAAGGGCCACGCGCTGCTTTTCAGAAAGAGCGGGTCACCAAAATACGGCAAGTGGAACGACTGGACCAGAAGCGCCAAACCGTACTCCGGCCTCGTTCAAGCCGAATTGGGCAAGGACGGCTACCCGGCGCTGAATCTTACAGCGGAGCAGTTGAAAGGCACCGATATGGCGGGCTGCGACCCCAACGAATCCCTTGCCTACCTGTTCGACCCGAATATTGCGGTCGAAAACGGCAAGGCCAGCTACCCCGACGTGCAGGGCCTGCTCAAGGTGGCCGAAGACGGCTATTATTACTATAGAAGCAGCGATAACTACGCGGTTTTTTACCCGGAAGACAACTCTTTTTACCTGTACAAATATCCGGGCTTTCTGGCAGGCAGCAACAATGCCAGCAACGGCCAGTTTTCCCCTTCAACGCCGTGCAGGACTTTAACGCGGACAAAGGCCTGCTAAATCCGTACAACCCCAAAACAAGCAGCATCCCCAACCACTATTTCGGCGTGCATATGTCCACCCGCTTCATCCAGCGGTACGGCGGCCACACGGACGAGAAGAGGGAAAACGCCGTCACCTACGAATTTTCCGGCGACGATGACGTTTGGATCTTCATCGACGGCAAACTGGTCGCGGACCTGGGCGGCATCCACAGTGCCGCTTCGGTAGAAATCGACTTTTCTACGGGCGAGATCATCATCAACAGGGACAAAGTCGACGCCAATGACAACGACAGGCCCCTCGTGGAGTACACAAACCTCAAAGACGAACTGGGCCTTGCAGGCGACACCTTCCCGGACAATACTTACCACACGCTGGACTTTTTCTATCTGGAACGCGGCCACGGCGACTCCAATATGCAGCTCAAATACAACCTTGTCACCATCCCGGAAAGCACGCTGCGCAAGGTCGACCAGTACAGCAGGCCGGTGCCCGGCGCGGAATTTGCGCTGTACAGCGCCAGGGCGTATGAACAGCAGGGCGACAACGCCGCCCCCATCACCACCGGCACCACGAATCGGAACGGCGAATTTGTCTTTACCCGTGAGGAGAACGGCGAAATTTTCCCCATCACCATCGACGAACTGTATCAGGACTATGGCGGGGAGGGGTATCAGGATAGCCACGGCAACAATCTGGTCCTGGTAGAAACGGGCACCCCCACCGGGTACCGCTCTGCCCAGGCCATCGGCCTGTATTTCGTGAAGGCCCAAAAGAACCCCTCGGAAGTGTTCCTTCTGTCCAAGGACCCGTGGGGCACAGGCACTTATGCCATCCCCCAGTTGTTCGCCACCACCCGCGAAAAAATCAAGCTGGTGCGGAAATCTGACGCCGACACCTTCCCCGACGAGATCACGCTTGTAGGTCAGACGCCCGAAATAGATCCCCGCATGTTCGCGGTCATTTTCCAGAAGCAGAAGGACGGCGAAACCTGGCTGCCCATTTCGGGCGACCCCATCACCGGCTGGCATGTGCAGCCGGACGATTCCTGGGAGAGTATCAAGGCCGCCGCGCTGGAAAACCGCTATGAATTCTATCTTTCCAGCAGCGGCGCCTATCAGGTAGAGGTCGACGACCTGCCCGGCAACATCGAGAACTATTACCACATCTGCGGCGATCCCGCAACAGCCGAATACACCTTCGTGTACTATTACACCCAAGGCGAGTCGCTGGACGCGGCCACGGAGGAAAACACCCGGCGCATCGACGCGGACGATACGTTATGGGCGCTGGACCGCGACTTTTCTGTGAACCTGTATGTGGGGAACCTCAAAAACCAGTTGTTTGTGCAGAAGCAGGACGATCTGGGCAGCCCCCTTGCGGGCGTCGAGTTTACGCTTTGGGGCAAAGCGGACTCCCCGACCGACCCCGCCGACGCCGCGGCTGTGCCGCCGGACTTTACCGAGTTCCAAAAAGTAACGACCGACGCGCACGGCGCGGCCCGATTTGAGAACCTGCCCATCGGGGAATATTACCTCACAGAAACCGCGGGCCTTGAAGACCAAGGCTATAAGCGGAACGATACGCCGGTCCATGTGATCGTGGACCATACCGGCGTTTACGCCGACGCGGGCACCGCAGACGACGGCATTGCCGTAAGTCTCGGCGTGGGCCGTCTGGTGGGAAGCATGATCCAGTTTGCCGCCGACGATACGGTGGACACCACCCTGCTGAACATCCGCGCGGCGCTGGCCGACAACGTGCAATATGACAGCGCCAGCGGCGGGTTCACCTATGAAGCCCCGGCCGTTGATTGGGACGAAGTGAGCAACAGCGTCATCCACCTGAACTATAACGACGCCGCCCAACCCACGGACATCTCGAACTACCACCCCATAGATCACAGCGCAGACACGCTTTCGACCGACACAGGCTGGTCCCGGCTGCTGATCCGGCAGTGCAACAATGCGAAGCACCATGGTTCCTTTGGTTGGGCCCACTACGAAGATCTGGGCGACACGGACCTCACCGGCCTGTTCTCCGGCACGGTGACGGTACAGGTCACCAACCAGCGCGTGGGCGGCCTGACGGTCGCCAAGCGGTTGGAGGGCGACCACGTAGAATACGACCGTGAATGGAACTTTACCGTGACCCTGACGGATGCGCAGGGCCGTTCGGCGGGCCTGACCGGCGAGTATGGCGGCATGACGTTTGCAGACGGCGTGGCGGCCGAATTCACGTTGACGGACGGCAAGGAATTGACCGCCACGGGCCTGCCCGCGGACCTTCACTATGAAGTGACCGAAACCGAAGCCAACGAGGACGGATATACTACGGCCGTCACCGAGGGCGAAAAAACGGGCACCATCCCGCATAACCACAACGCACAGGTCACCTTTACCAATACCCGCAATATCGAGCGCGGCAGCCTGACCGTTTCCAAGACGGTGGAGGGCGACCTGGGCGACAAAGCCAAAGACTGGCACTTCACTGTCACGCTGATGGGCGACAACGGCGCATCCGCGGGCCTGACCGGCCCGTATGGCGATATGATGTTCGAGGACGGCGTGGCCGAATTTACGCTCGCGCACGGCGAGGAATTGACCGCCGGGGGCCTGCCTGCCGGTTTCACCTACACCGTGACCGAAGCCGAAGCCAATGAGGACGGATATACTACGGCTGTTGCCGGGGACAACGCAACGGGCGCCATTCAGGCGGATGGGACCGTAACGGTGGCGTTCCTCAACACGCGGAACGCGCCGGAACCGACGCCCACACCGACGCCAGGCCCCACGCCGACGCCGTCCCCGGAAGGCCCCGGCGACCCGGGCAGCCCGAACGAGCCTGCCCCCTCCGGCCAGCCGACGGCTCCCGCGCAGGACCCCGGCACGGACGCTGCGGAACCCACGGCGGCCGCACCGGCTTCCGCCGTGCCCCAGACCAGCGACGACAGCCCCATCGAGTTGTGGGCGCTGCTGTGCGTGGTGTCCCTCGGCGGCCTGCTGACGGCGTTTGCGCTCAAGCGCGCCCGCCGCGGCGATCATTCCCAGCACTGACCGTAAACCGCATAAAACGCTGATACGCGCCGCAAATTGGGCGCAAACAGGACCCTAATTTGGCGCGTGTGATGCAAACGTGTGTGACGCACACGTGATCCACGCAACCCACACGCCCCAAAAGAAAAGCCAGCCCGGCCTTGCCGTGGCTGGTTTTTTGTTTTGTTGTTTGTTGTGCCGCAATGTGAAAAGGCTCCCCTTTTAAGGAAGTTCCCACGGCGGGGTCTTGACCCCGCCGTATTTTCGTTGCCCGCAAGGTCTTGGGTCGTGGGAAAGAACCAGGGGCGGCCTACAGGCCGCCCCTACACTCGACGGAAAGTTCAAAATTGTCCCGGCATGTTGTATCTACCGAAACGTACAGAACCCCTCCGTCTGCCTACGGCAGACACCTCCCCTACGAGGGGAGGCTTTTACTCTACTCCCCGCCAAAGGCTCCCCTTATAGGGGAGCTGACCGCGCAGCGGCCTGAGGGGTCATACCGTCCGGGCAGCGCCGCACCTTCCGGGCCGTTCCCACGGCGGGGTCAAGACCCCGCCCTACAAGCCGCCGCAAACGGCATATTTTTATGGTACACATCTCGGCAGATCGTAGGGGCGGCATGTATGCCGCCCGCGGGCGTCCATGGTGGCAATGCAGCTTTGCAGGACGGCGATCCGTTTCCGATTGCACTGTAGGGCGGGGTCTTGACCCCGCCGGGTTTTCGTTGCCCGCAAGGTCTTGGGTCGTGGAAAAGAACCACGGGCGGCCTACAGGCCGCCCCTACACTCGACGGAAAGTTCAAAATTGCCCCGGCATGTCGTATCTACCGAAACGTACAAACCCCCTCCGTCTGCCTTCGGCATCCACCTCCCCTGGGAGGGGAGGCTTTTCCTCTACTGCCCGTCAAAGGCTCCCCTGCCAGGGGAGCTGGCTGCGCCGCAGGTGCAGACTGAGGGGTTTACTAACGGCCCCCTACCTTATTATAGTATATCGCCCGTTTCCGTCGGTTCATGGGGCAGGGGCCTGCCCCGAAAAACCGCCCCTTGCCCAAGCAAACGGTCTATGATACCATAATAAAAAACAGGCACCGCGCCGCCGGCCGGTGCTTTGGGGGAAAGATGCCATGTTTAGTGCCGAACAGGTCCAGTCCTTGAATGAACTGGAACGGGAAGTCTACGAATTCGTCATGCGCAACCAGTCCCGCGTGCAATATATGCGCATCCGGGAACTGGCCGCCGGGGCCCATGTGTCCACCTCCACGATGCTGCGCTTCTGCAGCAAGGTGGGCTGCCACGGCTATGCCGAGTTCAAGCTGCGCCTGCGGGAATACAACGACCACCAGAAAGACCGGGTCCAACTGCCCAACGATGTGACCGAGATCATGGACTTTTTGAAAAAGACCCTTACCGATGATTTCGACGACCGGCTGGAAGCCCTGGTCGAGATCATCGCCCATGCCAGCAACATCTTCTTCGTGGGCAGCGGGATGTCCGGCATCGTGGCCAAATACGGCGCGCGGTATTTTTCCAGTATCGGCAAGTTCTGCCTGTACATGGACGAACCCCATTACCCCACCGAAAGCCGGATGCTGGACAACGCGCTGGCCATCGTGTTTTCGGTCTCCGGGGAATCGCGGGACACCATCCGCCATTTGCAGCGTTTCAAGGAACGCGGCTGCACCGTCATCAGCGTTACAAACAGCGAAAACTGCACGGTCGCCCGGCTGTCCGACTACAACATCCCCTACTACATCACCTACCGCCGGATCAAGATCTACGACGTGACCAGCCAGATCCCCGCGGTCTGCATCATCGAGACGCTGGGCAAGAAACTATACCGCTATCTGCAGGAGGAATACGGCGGGCAGGAGGACGGCGGGGCCGACCTGTAAGTAACACAGCGTTACGCGCACAAAACAAATTCCAAACATCGTGACCCGTTACTTTACACCGCAAAAGTGCTGACAAACGCCCGGGATGACGCCTATAATAAAACCATCGAAAGCACGCGTGTTATTCAATCAAAACCAAGGAGAGGTGCTTGAAAAAATGGCAAAGGATTACGCAGTCATCTCAAAAGCGATCGTGGAGCACATCGGCGGTGTTGACAACATCGAAAGTGTGACCCACTGCATGACCCGGCTTCGGTTCGTGCTCAAAGATCAAAGCAAGGCGGACGCCGCGGCCGTGAAGGCCATCGACGGCGTCATGGGCATCGTGGAGCAGGGCGGCCAGTTCCAGGTCATCATCGGCAACAACGTGGGCAAAGCCTACCAGGAAGTGATGAAGCTGGGCAACTTCGGGGATGAAAGCGCCATCGCCCGCGGCGAAAAGAAAGAACCCCTGACCCTGAAAAAGATCGGCAACAACATTCTGGATGCGATCGTGGGCACCATGACACCGCTGATCCCCCCGATCATCGGCGCATCCATGCTCAAGCTGGTCGTCATGCTGCTGCAGATGTTCGGCGTGCTTTCCACCGAGAGCGACACCTACATCATCCTGAACAGCATCGGCGACGCCGCGTTCTACTTCCTGCCCATCATGGTCGCCGCTTCGGCCGCCAAGAAGTTCCATACCAACGCCTACCTGGCTATCGCCATCGCCGGCGTGCTGCTGTACCCCGATTTCCGTACCCTGATGGAATCGGTCACGGTCGGCGACACGGCCGCGCATTTCCTGGGCATCCCCATCGCATCGGTCAAGTACACCCACACGGTCATCCCCGCGTTCTGCATGACCTGGATCCTGTCCTACATTGAGCGCCTGATCGACCGCATCACCCCGGCCGTGACCAAGAACTTCCTCAAGCCGATGCTCATTATCATCGTGGCGGCCCCCATCGGCATCCTGTTCGTCGGCCCCCTGGGCATCATGATCGGCGAGGGCATCTCCGCCTTCATCTACTTCGTCCAGTCCAAGATCGGCTTCCTGGCCGTAGGCCTGATGGGCGCGCTGTGGCCGCTGCTGGTCATCACCGGCATGCACCGTGTGTTCACGCCCACCATCCTGCAGACCATCTCGGAGACCGGCATGGAAGGCACCGTTATGCCTTCTGAGATCGGCGCCAACCTGTCGCTGGGCGGCGTGTCCCTGGCTGTCGCGCTGCGCACCAAGAACAGCGAACTGCGCCAGACCGCGCTGGCGGCGGCTTCCTCCGCGCTGATCGCGGGCACCACCGAACCGGCCCTGTACGGCGTGGCCGTCCGTCTGAAGCGCCCGCTGATCGCCTCGCTGATCACCGGCTTCGTCTGCGGCTGTCTGGCCGGGCTGGCGGGTCTTGCCAGCCGGTCGATGGTCTCCCCCAGCATCCTGACGGTCATTCAGTTCATCGACCCGGCCAACCCTGTCACCAGCGTCCTGTGGATCGTTGGCATCGTGCTGTTGTCCATTGTGCTGTCCTTCGTCCTGACGCTTGTCATCGGATTTGAGGACATCCCCGAAGAAAAGGAGTCGAACGTCTGATGTTCCAGTTCCCCGAAACATTTTTATGGGGCAGCGCCATCTCCGCCAATCAGGCGGAGGGCGCCTGGCGCGAAGGCGGGCGGGGCCTGAGCAACATCGACCTGATCCCCCACGGGCCGGACCGCATGGCGGTCAAGCTGGGCAACGTGCCCCATCCGGCCCTGCAGCCGGACGCCTTCTACCCCAGCCATACCGGCGTTGATTTTTACCACCATTACCGGGAGGACCTTGCGCTGCTGGCAGAGTTGGGCCTGCGGGTGTTCCGCACCTCCATCTCCTGGTCGCGCCTGTTCCCCCAGGGGGACGAGGAAACGCCCAACCCGGAAGGCATCGCCTTCTACCGGGACCTGTTCCGCGAATGCCGGAAGCTGGGCATGGAACCCCTTGTTACCCTCAGCCATTTTGACATCCCCATGGGGCTGGTGGAAAAATACGGTTCCTGGCGCAGCCGCAAGGTCATCGGCTTTTTCCTGCGCTATGCCGAGACCTGCTTCCGGGAATTTTCGGCCGATGTACACTACTGGCTGACCTTCAACGAGATCAACATCCTGCTGCACAGTCCTTTTTCGGGCGCGGGCATTGCCTTCCAGCCGGGAGAGAACCGCAACCAGGTGATCTACCAGGCCGCGCATCACGTCCTGCTGGCAAGCGCCCAGGCCGTCAAGCTGGCCCACCAGTACAGCGCCGCCAACAAGGTCGGCTGCATGCTGGCCGGCGGCAGCTTCTACCCCTATTCCTGCGATCCCGCAGATGTGTGGGAGTCGGTGCGCAAAGAGCAGGAGAACCTGTTCTTCATCGACGTGCAGGCGCGGGGGCACTATCCCTCCTACGCGGCCCGGATGTTCCGGGAAAAAGGCGTACAGCTGGTCATGGAACCGGAAGATGAACAGATCCTGACGACCTGCGTGGACTTCCTTTCTTTCAGCTATTACGCCAGCCGCTGTGTGGCCGGTACGCTGGACGGCAAAGAGGTCAACGACGGCAACGTGGTCCGTTCCGTGAAGAACCCCTACCTGAAGACCAGCCAGTGGGGCTGGGCCATCGACCCGCTGGGGCTGCGCATCACGATGAACCAGCTCTATGACCGCTACCAGAAGCCGCTGTTCATCGTGGAGAACGGCCTGGGCGCCCGCGACACCGTGCTGCCCGACGGTTCCATCAACGACGATTACCGCATCGAGTACCTGCGCCAGCACATCCTGGCCATGCGCGACGCCATGGAGGACGGCGTGCCGCTGCTGGGTTACATCACCTGGAGCGCCATCGACCTGGTGGCGGCCTCCACCGGCGAGATGAGCAAACGCTACGGCTTCGTCTATGTGGACAAGGCCGACGACGGCAGCGGGACGCTGGAACGCCGCCGCAAAAAGTCCTTCTACTGGTACAAACAGGTCATTGCGACCAACGGCCGCTGCCTGGAGGATTGACACCTTCCGGCGGGCTTTTAAAAACCCAAAAGCCGCCTCTGCTTGCGCAGAGGCGGCTTTTTTGATCGTGTTGCCCCGCCGGGGCGGCACGGTCTTAGTGCAGTTCCGGCCAGTAGCCCTTATTGGCTTCGATCAGGTCATCCAGGATCTCTCTGGCGACCTGGGCGCTGGGCACCGTCTTGGACAGCGTGAGCGCCTGCCACATTTTCTGATAGCTGTGTTCGCAGTACGCCTGCACGACCAGCTTTTCCACGGCGACCTGTTCCTGCATCAGCCCCAACTGGAAGGTCGGGATCTCGCCCTGGCACAGCGGTTCGGGGCCTTCGTTGCCCACCAGGCAGGGCACTTCCACCATGGCGTGGGGGTCGAAGTTGGCGATGGCGCCGTTATTTTCCACAATGCAGAGCATCCGCTCGTGGGTGTTGTAGGCAATCGCGCGGGCCAGATCCACGATGAAGCTGGCGTGGTTGTCGATGGAGAACTCGTCCCCCTTGAACTCGCCCGAATCCACGATGGCCTTGGCCGCGCTGAACACGGTCTTTTCGCGACCGGCGATGACCTCGTTGGCGCGGGTGTAGTTGGGATCGCTGTGGGCCACCACATAGTCCGGGAACAGGTAATATTTCAGGTAGGTGTTGGGCAGGCAGTCCGGCGTGACGGCCTGCAGGTCGGCGGCCTTCTTGTGGGTGGCCTGCCAGCTCGCGTCCATGTGCTGGGTCTCGATGGCTTTCTGGGTCAGGTAGCCGTTCTTGCTCACATAGTCGATGAGCTGCGGCGTGTAGTCGGTGCCGTCCTTATCCTTCACACTGGTCCACCAGCCGAAGTGGTTCAGGCCGAAGTAGCGCACATCCAGGTCCTTGGGGTCCTTGCCCACGATGTAGCTCATGCGGCGCAGGGTGCCCACCGGCATATCGCAGATGTTGATGATCTTCGCCTTGGGGCGCAGCACGCGGCAGGCTTCGGCCACGATGGACGCCGGGTTGGAGTAGTTCAGCATCCAGCAGTCAGGGCTGTACTGCTCCATATAGTCGATCAGCTGCATAATGTCGGGGATGCTGCGCATACCGTAGGCCATGCCGCCGGGGCCGCAGGTCTCCTGCCCGACGACGCCGTGGGCCAGGGGGATCTTCTCATCCTTTTCCCGCATGGGGTAGCCGCCGCTGCGGATGTGCGCCATGCAGAAATCCACATCGGTGAAGGCTTCCTTGGGGTCGGTGGTGTAGGAGAACGCCACATCGGGCGCGACCTTCTTCATCGCCAGGGCGATGGCTTTCGCCAGCTTTTCCTGCCGTTCGGCGTCGATGTCGTACAGTTTCAGGCTGCGGATGGGGAACCGGTCCAGGCTCGCCATCAGCATCATCACGATGCCGGGGGTATAGGTACTGCCGCCGCCCGCGATCACGATGGAAAACTTCTTCATTGCAATAACCTTCTTTCATTCACCCTTGCAGGGGGTCAATCGTCGTTCTGGAACCCCAGCGCCTCGTCCACGGCCTTGCGCACGGCGTTGACTTTCAGGCCATACACGACCTGTACGTTCTTGCCCTTGCGCACCACGGCGTTTGCGCCGGTCTTGTTTTTCAGCACATCTTCCTGCACCAGATCCGGGTTGGCCAGTTCCGTGCGCAGGCGGGTGTAGCAGTTGGTGACTTTCAGGATGTTGTCCTTGCCGCCCAGTGCTTCCACGATCAGCGCGGCGTCAACGCCTTCGCTCGCGGCGGGCTTGCCGGCGGCGACCTTGGCTTTATACTCGGCCTTGGAGTGCAGCTTCATCTCCATGCCGGCGCTCTCGCGGCCCAGGGTCTTGAGGTTGAGCTTGACGATCAGCACGCGGAAGATCACATAGTACAGCACGAAGTAGATCACGCCCACCAGGATGTACACCGGCCAGCGGGTCTTTTCCACGCCCAGGGGCACGTTGTACAGCAGGAAGTCGATGAAGCCGTTGGGGCCGATGGCACGGCAGCCCAGGATATTCAGCAGCACCATGCTGGAACCGGCCAGCACAGCGTGGACCACGAACAGGATGGGCGCCACGAACAGGAAGCTGAATTCGATCGGCTCGGTCACGCCCGCAATAAAGGAGGTGGTCGCGGCCGTGATCAGCACGGCCTTGATCTTGCCGCGGTTTTCAGGCCGGGCGGTATGGTACATGGCCAGGCAGGCGCCGATCAGGCCGAACATCTTGGAGATGCCGCGGGCGTCCCAGATGACCGACTGGCTGAGCACCGCCACGGAGGGGTCTGCGATCTCGGCATAGTAGATATTGCGCGCGCCCTCGTAGATCTGGCCGCCCACTTCGGCTACGCCGCCCAGCGAGGTGTACAGGAACGGCGTGTAAACCAGATGGTGCAGGCCGGTGGGGATCAGCAGGCGTTCCAGCATGCCGTAGATGAACAGGCCGAAGTTGCCCGCGGACTGGATGAAGCCGCCCAGGGAGTTGATGCCCGCCTGCGCGAAGGGCCACAGGAAGGTCAGGACCACGGCCAGAATGACCATGAGCGGGATCAGAACGATGAACACGAACCGGGTGCCGCCGTAGATCTGGAACGCGTTGTTGAACTCTGTCTCACAGAAGCGGTTGTGGACGACCGCCACGATGATGCCCAGCATCAGCCCCAGGAACACGCCCATATCCAGCACCTGGACGCCCAGGACCAGCGCCTGGCCGGTGCCGCTGAGGTCGCCCTCCACCAGCATGCCGCGCAGGCCCATGAACTTGTTCATGGCGTTGATGAATACCAGGAACGCCAGCAGGCCGATGAACCCGGCCTCGGACTTTTTCTTGTTCGCAAGGCCCACCGAAAGCCCCACGCAGAAGATGACGCCCAGGTTGGTCATAATGGCGTTCAGCGCGCCGGACATCAGCGTGCCGAAGCCGGTGGTGACGGGGTTGTCAAGGAAGGGCAGCACCTCCAGCAGGCGCGCGTTGGTGAACAGGTTGCCGACCGCAATCAGAATACCGGCAATGGGCAGGATCAAAACCGGAATAAACATCGCTTTGGAGAATTTCTGCAAAGCGTCCATGATTTTCCCTTTCATGAAAAACTGATTCCTTCTTTCTGTTGTAATATCCGCAGGGCGCGTCCGCCCATGCCTTACAACGGCCGTTCAGCAATCCCACTATGCCAAAATTTTCGGCGTCTGTAAACGGGTTTGGGGCAAAAGAAAACAGGTTACCCTATTTGGTAACCTGTTTTTTCAAATACAGCCGTATATTTTTGCACTTTGCACGATTATGCAGGCCCGTCATTGTCCATTTTGCACAAACGCCGGTATTCGTAGGCGATCAGTTCCACCAGCATCATCGTCTGGGGAAAAAAGGTGTTGGGCATCACGTTCAGATCGTCCAGTTTCCACAGATCCTCCACCCGGAACCAGATGTCCGCGAACTGGCCCACGCTGTTTTCCTGGTCGCCGGTGATGGCGACGGTAAAGACGCCGTTTTCCTGGGCGGTCTTGATCTTGTCCCGCACCAGGGCCGTTTCGCCGGATTTCGAGAGCCCGAAAAACATCCCCATGCGGTCCAGCGAGTTTTCAAAGATCCCCACCGAGTCGGCGGCGTTGGCATACAGGCAATGCCGCCCCATATTGATCAGTTTGCGGTACAGGTATTCCCCCACCGTGCCGGAAAACCCGGTGCCGTAGATAAAAATGGTTTCTTCCTGCTGGCGGATGATCTGCCGGGCGCAGCGTTTGACCTGGGTGTAGGTGTTGTAGTTGAGCAGCGGCGCCGCGCCGAAGTTGTTCAGGAAGTCCGCTTCTTCCTGTTCGGTCTGGTTGGGCACTTCCACCAGCGTGCGCAGCTTGTAGCACATATCCACGAACCCGGCGTAGCCCATCTTGCGCGCCAGCCGCATGATGGTGGACGTAGAGGTGAAGTTGGCCCGCGCCACGCCGCGCACGCCCTGCCCCAGCACGGAATCCAGGTTTGCCACCAGATAATGCAGCACGGCGGCCTCGGTCTCGGTCAATCCCTTTTCATGGATCAGTTTTTCCAGCATGGTGTCTTCCTCCCGCGCCGGGTGCCTTTTTTGCCCGGCGCTTTCATTATAACACAAGCGCCGGGCGTTTCCCATAGGGGGGCCGCGGGGCGGGGCAGCGCCCCTTTCCATATTATGTGATATTGCCTGTTTTCGCCGGTTCGTAGGGCGGGGTCTTGACCCCGCCATGGGTGTGCCCCGGCAGGCAGGGCGTGCCGGGTCTCAGCACTGGCTTTTTGTTGGATGTAGGGTCGGCGCCTGTAGGCCGACCGCAGCGCGTCCCAGAAAGTACGGTGAGCCCGGTAATAAGACCCCTCCGTCTGCCTTCGGCAGACACCTCCCCTATGAGGGGAGGCTTTTACTCTACTACCCGCCAAAGGCTCCCTTTTAGGGACTTACTTTAAGTTGCTGCCCACTCAAAAGGCTCCCCTTTTAGGGGAGCTGGCCGCGAAGCGGCCTGAGGGGTTCTACTATCCGCCTGCACACATCTACCGGGATGCGGAACGGGCGGCCTACAGGCCGCCCCTACACTCGACGGAAAGTTCCCACGGCGGAGTCTCGCCCCCGCCCTGCAAACCGCCTATAAACAATCCCCTACCCCACCCAAAAACAGGCGGTAAGGTTCCCCTTACCGCCCTATCATTCTACCGTTTCCTCTCGTTTTCCCCGCCCTCGCTCATGCACACCGGCGCAGCGGCGGGGTCGTCATTTTCCGTTTTACCCCCCCCATTTTATTCCAAAATTCATCCCATCTACGTTCAAATTCTTTTACAACGCTGCGCGGCAGCGGCACCGCGTGGCCGTCGTCCATCAGGGCGGTGCGCCCCTGCACGCCGGTCACATGGCGCAGGTTCAGCACAAAACTGGCCCCGCACAGGAAAAAACTGCGGTCGGCCAGCAGCGGGGCCACCGCCTCCCGGAAGGTCACGCGGATGCTTTGGGAATCCACCGTGCCGTCGGTGCAGTAGTACCGCACGCAGCGGTCCACCCGCTCCGCACAGCGGATGCGCTCCACCAGCACGCGGCGCGGCCCCTGGGCCGTCTGGACCACCACCGCGCGGCCGCGCTGGCGTTCGGCCAGGGTCCGGGCGACACCGTCCAGCACGTCAAACAGTTTTTCCCGCTCCACCGGTTTGAGCAGATAAAAGAACGCACCTACGCTGTAACTCTCCACAGCGAACTCCTCGTACCCGCTCACATAAACGACCAGCCCCGTGTCCCCCGCCGCACGCAGTTGACGCGCGGTTTCTATGCCGTTGGGGCCGGGCATTACGATGTCCAGCAGGTACAGGTCGAACCCGCCCCGCTCCTGCCGGTACTTCAACAGCGCAGCGCCGCTTTCAAACTGTTCCACCCGGCCGCACAAACCGGGCCGCGCAGCCAGCCAGTCGGCCAGCAGCGCCGCCAGATGCCCGCGCTGCCGCTCTTCATCGTCACACACAGCGATCCGCAGCACCGTGATTCCCCCTCCCAAAAATGCAAATTTTGCGCACAGGATGCCGATTTTTGCGCAACTGCTTTTCCCGCCCTGCGCGCTTATTTATAATAAACGATAGCACGGAATAGAAATACCGTCAAGTGCAATCTGCGCCGGAAGCGGCGCATCCGATACATTCACACTGGAAGGAAAGGAATCAAACGAATATGCTGCGCAAAACGATGTTCCAAAAGGCCCAGGCCGCAGCACTGGCCGCGGCCATGATGTTTACCGTATGCGCGCCGGGCGGCACGGCCTTTGCGGAAACCGCGCCGGACCCGGGCACGACGGCCACGCCGGAGAGCGCCGCCACGCCCGAAACGGCCCCCACCCCGACGCCGGAACCGACTGAAGCGCCGCAGTCTGCCGCTGCGCCCGCGCTGCTGGCGGCGGACGACGTGCAGACGTATGCGGGCCTGCCCAGCGGCGACCCGAATGATGGCAAGGGGAGCAACCACCTTATCAACGGCGTTTCGCCCAACGGCACGACCATCGACGTGTTCGACTACTGGCAGACGACGCAAGAGGGCCCTGATACCAACGCCAACGACATCGATGCGGGTATCAATGCGGGGCACGCGCTGTTGTTCGGTTCCGACATTAAGCATGGTGCTTGGAACGAATGGACCGGGGACGAAACAACACACTCCGGCATCGTCCAGAACAAATTGGGCGATGACGGCTACCCGGTGCTGGCTCTTACCGATGAACAATTGCAAAGCGCCGGCCTGGGTGGCCGCACTGCCAACGAGTCCCTCGCCTATCTGTTCAACCCCTCGAAGGACGTGAACGGCAAGGCCAGCTACCCCGACGCACAGGGTCTGCTGCAGGTGGACAGCGAAGGCTATTACTATTATGACAGCACCAAAAACTATGCCGTCCTCTACCCTGCAGACCTGAATGATAAGGACTCCAAGAACAGCTTCGCCCTGTACGGCATTCCGGGCGGTTATTCCCTCGAAAAAAAAGATCCACCTAAGGCACCAGTACCGGGGCAATTCTTCCCGTTCAATGCCGTGACCGAGGTTGACGAGCAAGACGGTATTATAAACCCCTATTCTTGTGGGGATGCGAGCTTTAATCATTTCTTCGGTGTGCATATGTCCACCCGGTTCATTCAGCAGAACGGCGGCTATGTAGACCAAGATAAAAGAACGCCCGTCACCTATGAATTTTCCGGCGACGACGACGTTTGGATCTTCATTGACGGCAAGCTGGTCGCGGACCTGGGCGGCATCCACAATGCAGCTACGGTCAACATCAATTTTGCTACGGGCAAAATCACAATCAACAACATCCCTTCCGAGGAAACGCTTGGCGAGAAGCTGGGTTATGAAAACAGCACTACCCTCCTGAACAATACTTACCACACGCTGGACTTCTTCTATCTTGAACGCGGCAACAACGACTCCAACATGCAGTTGAGGTATAACCTTGTCACCATCCCGGAAAGCACACTGCACAAGGTCGACCAGTATGGCGACCCGGTGAAAGGCGCAGAATTCCATTTGTACGGCGCGGCGGATTATGCAGCCAACGGGGTCGGTGCCCAAGTCATTGCGGAAGGCACCACGGATGTAAATGGCGAATTTGTCTTTACCCGTACGGATGAGACCGGCGAAACTTACCCCCTCACGCTTGATGAGTTGTATAACACGTATAAGGATAGTCAGGACGCTTCCGGCAACAATCTGATGCTGGTGGAGTACGCCACTCCTCAGGGATACCGCGCCTCACACGAAATCGGCTTGTACTTCAAAGCGGCTCCCCATGATTCGGAGGAAGTATTCCTTCTGTCCAAGGACCCGTGGAGTACGGGTGCTTACGCGATTCCCCAAGTGACCGCCACCACCGGCAACAAGATCAAGCTGCTGCCGGATTTTGACAATGATGCTTCAAAACCTGATCCGGATGAAATCTCCCTCGTGGGCGCGGACGCGGAAGACAATCCCGTCATGTTCGCTGTCATCTTCCAGAAGCAGGAGAACGGCCAATGGTACCCCATTTCGGGCGATCCCCTCACCGGCTGGCAGGTGCAGCCGGATAGAAGTTGGACCAGCATTCTGACCGCCGCAAGAACCAATCCATATGTGTTCCAGCTTGCCAGCAGCGGCGCGTATCAGGTAGAGATCGACGACCTGCCCGGCGACATCAATACTTACTACCACATCTGTCAGGATAATACTGCCAAATACACCGTCGTTTACTACTACACCGAAGCTGATTCGTTGAACGGTGCCATAGATACCAATACCTGGCGTATCGACGCGGACGGAACCGAGTCTACTTATCCGTTGGACCGCGTATTTTCCATGAACCTGTATGTGTCGAACATTCAGAACCAGTTGTTTGTGGAAAAACTGGACGACCAGGGCTCTCCTGTTGAGGGTGCTGAGTTTGAGCTTTGGGGGCAGTCCGACTCCCAGTCCATTGCCGAACCCACTGACGGCGCGGCTGTTCCTCCGGACTTTACTGCTTCGTTCGGTACAGTAATAACAACTACCGATGGCACTGCCCAATTTGTGAACTTGCCGGTCGGGGAGTATTACCTTGTTGAAAAATCCGCCCCCACTGGCTACAAGGTGAACGACACTCCCATCCATGTGATCGTGGACTATTCTGGCGTTTACGCCGACGCAGGCGAAGCGAACGATGGCATCACCGTCAAGCGCGGCGTAGGCAATCTGGTGAGAAGCATGATCCAGTTTGCCGCCAACGACACGGTGGACACCACCCTGTTCAACATCCGCGCGGCACTGGCCCAGAACGTGACTTTTGACAATGGCACCATCAACTGGAAGGATGCCAACTGGGAGAGCGGCGACGTGCTGCATCTGGAATATGTGGGCGACGAGGACAACGACAAGGGCGTAGATTACGCGCCGAAAGACGAAACCGCGCCCCGCACCCTTTCCACCGATGTGGGCTGGTCCAAGCTGCTGGTCCAGCAGTGCCCCAATTCTGACCATCAAGGCAACACCTACCCCACCGCCAACCGGACTGATTTGACAAAGCGGGACCTCACCAGCCTGTTCTCCGGCACGGTGACGGTGCAGGTCACCAACCAGCGCGTGGGTAGTTTGACGGTTACCAAGACGGTGACTGGCAACCAAGGCGAAACTAACCGCGAGTGGAACTTCACTGTTACCCTGACGGACGCGCAGGGCAACCCGGCAACAGACGTGAATGGTGAATACGGTGAAATGAAGTTTGAGAACGGCGTCGCCACCTTCACGCTGACGGATGGCGACAGCAAAACCGCCAAGGACCTGCCTGCTGACCTTCACTATGAAGTGACCGAAGCCGAAGCCAACCATGACGGGTATGTTACGACTGTTGCCGAGTACAACGCAACAGGCATCATCGACAAGGACCTCCCCGCTCAAGTCGATTTTACCAATTTCCGCGATGCCGATGTCGGCAGCCTGATCGTTTCCAAGACGGTAACGGGCGCCCAGGGCGACAAAAACAAAGACTGGAACTTCACCGTGACCCTGACCGGCGCTGGCGCGGAAGATGTGACCGGCCCCCTCGGCGATCTGGAGTTCAATAACGGCGTTGCCGAATTCACGCTGAAGCACGGCGAAAGCGTCATTGCCACCAACCTGCCCGCCGGTCTGACTTATACCGTGACCGAAACCGAAGCCAACCAGGGTAACTATACCACTACGGCCCCCGGCGACAAGGGGACCATCAAGGCAAACGACACGGTGGAAGTGAACTTCACCAACACGTGGAATGCACCGAACCCGACGCCGTCCCCGGCCCCGGAGGAACCGAACGATTCCAACGATTCGGGCAGCTCGAACAGTCCTGCCCCCTCCAGCCAGCCGACGGCCCCCGCGCAGGACCCCGGCACGGACGCTGCGGACACCTCTGCGGCCACGGCGGCTTCTGCCGTGCCCCAGACCAGCGATAACAGCCCCATCGAGCTGTGGACGCTGCTGTGCGTGGTATCTCTGGGCGGCCTGCTGACGGTGTTTGCGCTTAAGCGCATCCGCCGCGGCGATCATTCCCAGCACTGACCGTAAACCGGCATAAAACATCCTCATACGCGCCGCAAATTGGGCGCAAATAGGACCCAAATGTGGCGCGTGTGATGCAAACGCGACCCAAAAGAAAAAGCCAGCCCGGCTTTGCCGTGGCTGGCTTTTCTTTTTGCTTTGCCGCAACGCGAAAAGGCTCCCCTTTAGGGGCTGCGGAGTCGAGCGCCGCCTGCGGCGGATGTGGTAAGGCAAACTGTCTTTCCCAGCTTCATAGCCGCCTTTTCGGCGGCAAAATGCAGAGGTTCGCCCTTCGTTTATCGCTCCGGTCGTTGCCGCTGCGCGGCAAGGCAGCGGTCGCAGAATGCAAGCGCCGCTCCAAGGCGCGCAGCATGATGCGCGAACCGCAACCCGGCCAAGGATGCGCCGTAGGCGCAGACTGAGGGGGTCCTACTTCCCGGCTGCACCGCGCTTTCCGGGACGCACCCGCGGCGGGGTCAAGACCCCGCCCTACAAACTACCGCAAACGGCATATTTTTATGGTACGCATTTCGTCAGATCGTAGGGGCGGCATGTATGCCGCCCGCGGGCGCTGACGGCGGCAACAGGGTTTGCGGGGCATCCAGCCGCACCCTGTCCCCCGCCCGGCCCCATCGCCGCAAACGCCACCCGGACCGCACTAATCAAAACCACCCGTTGAACGGGTGGTTTGAACAGGCCCTATAAGGGCCTACTCCCTGTGGTAGCTCCCTAAAGGGAGCACTGAAAAGTCTGGCAACCACACTT
>SAMEA3387511__coassemble_1482_pt1 | contig 30327 bp, 32 predicted proteins | sample SAMEA3387511__metabat2_low_PE_011 | metagenome-assembled genome bin SAMEA3387511 (sample SAMEA3387511) | Felis catus | biome: Faeces | place: United Kingdom | collected 2012
GAGCATGGAGCGTACAGTTACAAATAAGAAAAACCACGCTGAAGTTGGAAGAGCCGCTTTTTCTGATATTTTTATACATTTGTACGTTTCCACAACTTTACAGGGTCATTCTTGTGCAGTTTCGATTCACTCTTTTGTCACCTTTTTTCACATTTTCATGGAACCGTTTCCCGATATAGGTCCAAAAAGCGCCGGGGACCGCGGTCCCCGGCGCTTTCGCTTTGCAACTTACTTATAGGAACTGCTTTAAGTTGTTGCCCACTTAAAAAGGCTCCATTTTTAGGGGAGCTGGATGCGCCGCAGGCGCAGACTGAGGGGTTTTGTTACCCAGAGACACTCGCCTACCGGTACGCAGCCGCGGCGGGGTCAAGACCCCGCCCTACAAACCACCAAAAACGGCATATTTCGTTTTTGACGATACCGCAGAATGTAGGGGCGGCATGTATGCCGCCCGCGGGCGTTCATGGTGGCAATGCGTTTTTGCGGGACAGCGATCCGTTTCCGATTGCACTGTAGGGCGGGGTCTTGACCCCGCCGTGTTTCTGTTACCCGCAAGGTCTTGGGCCGTGGAAAAAAACACGGGCGGCCTACAGGCCGCCCCTACACTCGATGGAAAGTTCAAAATTGTCCCGGTATGTCGTATCTGGCGGGCTGTACAAAACCCTTCCGTCTGCCTTCGGCAGACACCTCCCCTGGGAGGGTAGGCTTTTCCTCTACAACCCGTAAAGGCTCCCCTTTAGAGATTTACTTTAGCTTGTTGCCCACTTAAAAAGGCTCCCCTTTAGGGGCTGCGGAGTCGAGCGCCGCCTGCGGCGGATACAGCGAGACGAAGCAGGGGCAGCGGTCGCAGAATGCAAGCGCCGCTCCAAGGCGCGCAGCATGATGCGGGAACCGCAACCCGGCCAAGGATGCGCCGCAGGCGCAGACTGAGGGGTCCCGCCCCCCCAGTGCCACTCACCCGCCAAAACGCAGCCCCACCGAAACCACAGGCCCCGCGCCTGTTCGCGCTATTCCCCGCGGTGCCGCCGCACCGCGAACCCCACCATCACACAAAAGGCCACGAAAGCCGCCCCCAGGCAGGGGAAATACAGCCCGCCCGGCAGCCGCGCCACGGCAGGGTGGCTCAACACACAGACCGCTGCAAAGCCCACACAGACCAGCAGGCTGACCGCCAGCCCCGAAAGGCTGCGGTCGGCGGCCGGTTCCAGCGTGTTCCCCCAGCCCTCGCGGCGTTCCAGCTCCCGCAGGAACAGGTCGCTGTCCGGCACGCTGTCCGCCAGAAAGCAGGTGCGCCGCGCCGCAGCGCCGTTGGAGCGGCGCACCCGGCAGACGGCGATCTGCCCGCCTTCGACCGCCCAAATATGCTCCACCCGGACGATCTCCTGCGCGGCGACGGGCAGCCGGGGCTGTTCGGCCAAGCGGCGCAGCAGCTTCTGCGCATGGAGCGCGCCAACCGCGAACCCCGCCGCGCCGCCACTCCAGCGGACCGCCGCGCGGGCGTCCCACACAAAGAGCCTGTCCCCTTCCATCAGGAAAAACACCGTCGCGTCCCGCTCCGCACGGCGGCCCAAGGCCACGGCCAGGGCCACCACCAAAACCACCACGCCCAGACAGAGCGCCGTCAGCGCCGCCTGCACCGGCAGGCCGCTTTGCAGCACGAGCACCGTGCCGCCGCCCGCCAGCGCCACCGCCAGCAGCGCGATCCCCACCACGCCGCCCACCATGCCCAGCCCGGTGCGGTTTTTGCGGGCGGGCCGGACCGGCAGCCAGATCTGTTTGATTTCCATGCAGGCACCTCTCCTTCGGGCGTTTTCCCCATTATACGCCGCCGGGCGCCAAAAACAAAGCTGTGCGCAGAAAAAGTCTTGACAAAAGCATAGCGGAATGGTATAGTAAACCCATCGTTAGGCTAAACTAACCCGTTGTCCCCTGCGTCCTGCCGGGCGCAGGGCTTTCTCTCCCCGCCGGGTTAGTTATAGCTAATTCTCAAAAATCGACCATCAGAAACGGAGAGTCGTTATGAAGCGTGATTTCGGAACCACCTTTGTGACCCAGTGCGCGCCGGTGATGGCCGGGCTGAAAGCGGGCGGACTGTTCCGCTGGGTCGAGCCGGACGCCGCCGCCATGGAAGCACTGCTGCACACCTGGCGCAGCCAGTTGGAGCCGCGCGGCGTCAAGATCGAAGTACTCAAAGCCTGCCCGCGCACCCACGCCTACCTGATCTATGCCTACCGCCAGGGGCGCCTGCGGGACATCCTGCACCAGCCCGCGGTGCGGGGGTTCCTGTGTTCGGCCGGGTACCCGCATACGGCGGACTGCCGCCGCTGCCTGGACTGCCTGTGCGCCCGGCTCCAGCAGGAGGAAGAGTTCCCCCACGAGATCGGGGTATTTTTGGACTATCCGCTGCAGGACGTGATCGGTTTTATGCAGAACCGTGGCAAGAACTACACCTTCACCGGGTACTGGCGGTCCTACGGGGACCCCGAACGCGCCCGCGACCGCTTTGCGCGCCTGCGCAAATGCACCGACGTTTACCTGCGCTGCTACCGCAGCGGCACGCCGGTGACCCGCCTGACCGTGGCCGGATAAGACGGCCGCCGCAAAATCCCCCCAGCCGCACGGCAATGCCGTGCGGCTTTTGCTGTGCGCGGGCCAATCGCTACACCGCGGGAGGCAGTTTGTTCAAAATATATGTTTTTTGTATCATTTTGTCTAATATTTTTATTCGTTTTTGTTCCATCTTCTTCTATAATCAGGGTAACATAATCTTTTTGGAGGTGTTTTCTTGAAAAAAAGACTTTATTCCTCATTGTGCGCCGGTATGATCCTTACCGCCGCCCTGGCCGGATGCAGCGCCCCTGCCTCTTCTGCCGCTTCCGGCTCTTCCAGTACGTCCGGTTCCTCCAGCGCGGAAACAGCGTCCTCCGAAACAGGCGAAAAGACCACCCTGAACATTCTGTGGTGGGGTTCCCAGACCCGTAACGACCAGACCACGAAGCTGATCGAAAAGTTCGAGGAATTGAACCCCGACATTGACGTCGTGGCAGACTTTTCCGACTGGGATGGCTACTGGACCAAGCTGCCCGCCCAGGTCGCCGGCGGCCAGACCCCGGACGTGTTCCAGATGGACTACGCCTATCTGGCCCAGTATGTGGAGAACGGCGTTCTGGCCGAACTGGACAGCTACGTCGCGGACGGCAGCCTTGACCTGAGCGGCGTTTCCCAGAGTGTGAAGGATTCCGGCACGGTCAACGGCAAGTTCTACGCGGTCTCCACCGGCACCAACGCGCCGGTCATGCTGTACCGCAACGACATTCTGGAAGAGTTGGGGCTGGAACTGCCCATGAACCCCACGCTCACCCAGTATATGGATGTTGCCAAAGCTGTGTATGAAGCTACCGGCATGCGCGATACTTTCATCACCGGCTGCACTGCCGCCAATTTGAACTTCTATCTGCGCAACTACGGCATGAACTTCTACAATGACGAGGACAACGGCTTGGGCTTTGACGACCCGCAGTACCTTGTGGACATGTGGGAACTGGCCTTGCAGGCCCAGAACGAGGGTTGGGGCATGAAACCCGGCGAAGAGACCGCTGTGACCGCCTTTGACTCCATGGTGAACGATGCCTGGTCCCGCCAGCAGAACTCGAATGAGCTGCAGGCTTACCGCGACGCCACCGGCAAAGACATTCGCATGGTCATGGTACCCACTGTGGAGGGCGCCACCACGCCGAACTCCTACCTGAAACCCGCCATGTACTGGTGCGTCGGCGCCGACAGCCCCGTTAAGGAAGCGGCCGTCCGCTTCATCGACTTCTTCACCAACAGCACGGATTGTTACGACATCGTTGGCATCGAGCGCGCGGTGCCCATCGACGAGGAAATGCGCGCGTATGTTGCGCCTAATCTGGACGAAGTCAGTCAGGAAGTCGTCGACTTCATCGACTACGTCAGCCAGCCCGGCATGACCTCTCCCATCATGAATCCCGATCCGCCGGTCTCCACCGAAGTGGAAGAACTGTTGGATCAGTATTCCGAGCGGGTTCGCTACGGTGAAACGACCGACCTGGAAGGCGCTGCCACGGAATTTATGGCGGAAGCCAACAAGATCCTTGCCGAAGCCTCCACCGCCACGGCCGAATAAACACCGGCCAGCCACGCAGACTGTCCTCATTGGGCCCCTCATTTCATACTCCAACTGGGGCTTTACCATGAAAATCCCCCCAGCCGTGCGGCTGGGGGGATTTTCATTTTGCATATAGGCCGGGGTTCAGCGGCATTCCTTTTCCATGGCCGTGTAGCCGATGAACACAGTCCACACATAGGCGCAGGTCTTGGGGATCATCAGCATGCCGATCACGGGCACGGTGTCCGCCCACAGCACCACCGGGATGTAGAACGCAAAGCTCAGCACGATAGTCAGCCACATCCAGCGGAAGGCCCGGTCGCCGTGCTGTTTGGCGCTGCGCCAGAACAGCACGATGATGACCAGCCCCAGCAGCGCGAACGGGATGTTGCGGTAAATACCCCAGGACAGCGGCGCGTCGGCGCTGAACCACTGGTTCTGGGGCATCAGGCACAGGCCGATGCGCGCGGCGGCCAGAAGATAGACGGCGGCGGTCAGGCCGCTGCGGCCCGTGACATGGTAACGCTGCCGCCACACATAATACAGCAGCACATAGAACACCGTCATCGTGACCGAGGTGATGCACTTGCCCAGCCCCAGGGCGGCGGTGTAGTTTTCCAGCCCGGTGGTGCAGAGCGCCCAGGCGCGCGGGATCAGGTGGAAGGCGTCGCCCGCGCCCAGCACCACGGCCATCCAGCCGAACAGCGTGAACTGGCGCACGCCCTTGCTGCCCCGGATCATCAGAATGCCCACAGTGATGACGGTCACCAGATAGACCGCGTCGAACAGAGTTTCCATAACAGCTTGCATCATACATTCCCCTTTACAGTTTGTTTTTGTGCGGCGGCCCGACCGAAGTTGCGGCCGAACAGCAGCCCGGCCAGCAGCAGCGCGGCCCCCAGCCCGCTATAAAAAACGGCGATGAAGCGTTCCGGCGCAAGGCCGCTGGCCCGCAGGCCGATGCCCCCGGCCATCATGACGGCCATGATGGCGAAGGCTTTCGCGTCGAAAAATTTGAGGAAGAAATGCCGTTCTTCCCGGTAGGCGGTGATGCGGGCGGTGTGCTTCTGGACCAGCCTGCCGAAGATGAACCGCTGGAAAACCGCAAAGACCGCCAGACTGAGCAGCAGGTTCACCGCCGTGCAGTAGGCGGGGTAGGCCGCCAGCCCGATGCGCAGGATGTTGAAGCCCGCCGCGCTCCATACCAGGCAGGCGAGCAGCAGCAATGTGTTCCGTTTGACCCTCATGGGGTACCTCCTTCTATGAACATTGTTCAGTTTGCGGGATAAAAAATCCCCACGGTGCTGGCCGTGGAAATTTTCAGTACAGTGTCCGGCGGACGATCTCCAGCGCGGGGGCGGGGTCGTAGTCCCCGCGCACCAGGGCCGAGAGCATCAGGTCGAACAATATCTGGGCCAAGGTTTCAGGCGTGAACGCCGGGCCGAACGCGCCGGGGCGGACCTGAGGGTCCCGTTCCAGCACCGCGCGCAGCCCGTCCAGAATGTGCTGCCAGGCGCGGTGCATCCGGCGGCGGCCCTCCGGCCGGTCCTGCTGCAAAAAGCCCAGCGAATGAAGGGTAAAAAAGCCGGGGTAGCGGCGGCCGCCATACTCCATGCGGCTGTACATCCAGCTTACGCAGGCGCAGGTATCCCGAAACGCGTCGCCGCCGGCGGGGCAGTCGAAGATCTCCTGCCAGACGCTTTCCACCGCTGCGCCCGCCAGTTCCGCCTTGGAGCCGAAGTAGTTGTAGATCGACCCCACCGACACGCCGCAGGCCGCCGCCACCGAGCGGATATTGACCGCCGCCCATCCCTGCCGCCGGATCAGTTCGCGGCTGGCTTCGAGGATGTCCTCTTTCGATGTCACCACGGTGTTCACGGTATCCCTCCAATCTGAACATTGTTCAGTTTACACGCAAACCACAGTTTTGTCAAGCGGCAGGCGGTTTTTCCCGTCAAATCGACAAATCACGGCTGCCGGGGTTTGGGCAGTTTGCCACTTGTGCCGGGGCCGGAACGGCGTATATACTATTCTTATGCCCCCCGCCTGCCCACCGGCCGGTCCTTGGGGGCCTGCGCCGCATGCTGTTCGGTTTGCCGTATTGGCCTGTGCCCTCGTCCCGCGCCGGGCAAAGAGGGAGAGAAAGCCGCGCCGGACGCCCGCGCGGCGCTGTTTTTACCGGGAAGGGGGAAATCCCATGAAAAAGTTCGCCCCGGCGCTGGGCATCGTGCTGTTTCCGTATGCCGTCGCGTTCCTGCTGTACTGCCTGTTCAGCGGCTTTCTTATGGACAGCGTTTTCCAGAACAACGCGCTGGCCTTTCTGCCGGTCCTTGCCGTGCTGTGGGCCGCGGGGCTGGCCTGCGCCGTTTGGCTCTGCACGGCCAGTCTGGGGAAGAAATGGGACCCCGTGGAAGTGAGCCGCGCGAATATGCTGGTCAAGCTGTGCTGCATCCCGGCCTATCTGGTGATCTTTGTGGTCGGGGCCGCCTGCCTGCTCACGATCTTTACCTTTGGGATCACGCTCATTCTGGCGATTCTTGACGGGCTGGCCCTGCTGTTGAGCGGCATCTTCGGCCTTGCCGCGGTCAAACGCTGCCACGACGGCAAGGCCCTGTCCACGGCGGAAGCGGTGCTGTGCGGCATCCTGCAATTCATCTTTTGCGCGGACGTGGTCGCGGCAGTCCTTGTGTTCCGCCGGGCCAAAAAGCGCGGCGCGGGGCTGCGCCCCTGACGGCGCGCCGTCAACATCCTGAAAAAGACAGGGAAATGATGCAGCCTGTCCACTGACTGACACAAACCGCCCCCGGCCTGCTGCGCAGGCCGGGGGCGGTGCATATTCCGGCAGATTCACTTCAGGGTCAGGCACTTTTTGGGGCAGGAGGCCGCGCACAGGCCGCAGCCGACGCATTTTTCGGCGTCCAGCGCCCAGGTTTTGGCGGCACGGTCCACCGTGATGGCCCCCTGGGGGCACTTTTTGGCGCAGAGGGTGCAGTACACACAGGCGTCCCCCGCGTTGACCGGCTTGCCGCCCGCCCGGCCCGCCGGGGCGGGCGCTTTGGGGCAGGTGAAGGTCTCGCGGCTTTTTTGGGGCGCGGGTTCGGCGTAGCCCGGCGCCATCGTCAGGCACTTTTTGGGGCAGGCGTGGACGCAGTTGCCGCACTGGACACAGTCAAAGCGGTCGATGGTCCAGGTACCGGCGGCGCGGTCCACCGTCAGCGCGCCGGACGGGCAGCTGTGGGCGCACAGGCTGCAACTGATACATTCCCCGATGTCGATCTGCACATGGCCGCGCATACGGTCGGGGTACTGGGCCGGTTCAAAGGGATAGCCCGTGGTGGCCGGTTTGCTGAACAGGTTTTTGAGCGCCGTGCCCGCAAAGGGAAAGGCCCGCCAGGGGTAGGTCCGGGGTTCGTGTTTGCGTTGTTCCATGGGGCTCACCTCTCGGTACAGCTGATGCAGGGGTCGATCGTCAGGATCAGCAGCGCCACGTCGGCAAGCTGGCAGCCCTTGAGCAGTTCCAGCATGGGCGGGATGTTGCTGGTGGTGGGGGTGCGCAGGCGGAACCGTTCCAGATACTTGGTGCCGTCGGCCTTGACGTAATAGACGGCCTCGCCCCGCGGCTGTTCGATGCGCAGGAAGTGTTCGCCCCTGGGGTTGCCCTTGACCGGCACCGCGATGGGCCCCGCCGGGATCTTGCGGATGGCCTGGCGGATCAGGTCGAAGGACTGGAAGATTTCCCGGATGCGCACCTCGCACCGGGCGAAGGAGTCGCCGTCTTTGGCGGTGACGGGCGCAAAGTCCAGCTCGCCATAGGCGGCGTAGCCCAGCGCGCGCATATCCAGCGGCACGCCGGACGCCCGCAGCGTGGGGCCCACGGCCCCCATGGCGCGGGCCTGTTCGGCCGTGAGCACGCCCAGTTCGTGCAGGCGGGTGCCCACCGTGTAATCCCGCAGGAAGGCTTCGGCAATGGGGCGCAGTTCCTTTTCCATCTCGTCCGCGGTATCCGCGATGGCCTTGAGCATGGCGGCGTCCATATCTTTCAGCACGCCGCCGATGCAGTTGACCGAGAAGATGACCCGCCCGCCGGTGGTGGCATCGAACTGGTCCAGGATCTTCTCCCGCAGTTTCCAGCACTGCATGAACAGGCTTTCAAACCCCAGCGCGTCGGCCAGCAGGCCCAGCCACAGCAGATGGCTGTGGACGCGGCTCATCTCCATCCAGATGGTGCGCAGGTAGGCCGCGCGCGGCGGGATCTGCACGTCCATGATCTTCTCCAAGCACTGGCAGTAGCCCATGCCGTGGCCGAAGCTGCAGATGCCGCAGACGCGCTCGGCGATATAGACATATTCTTTATAGTCCTTCGACTCGACCAGTTTTTCCAGCCCGCGGTGGACAAAGCCGATGCTGGGCACCGCCTTGACCACCACCTCGTCCTCCAGCACCAGGTCCAGATGCACCGGTTCCGGCAGGACCGGGTGCTGCGGGCCGAAGGGCACGATGCTCTGTTTTGCCATGGTCCCCTCACCCCTTCCGTTTGAACGGCGTTTCTTCGGCAATGCGGTAGAGCTTGCCGCTGTAGTCCGGGCTGATGCCCGTGATGTGTACGCCGAACAGTTCGGCGGCCTCGTTCTCCTGCAAAAAGGCGCCGGGGAACGCCTGGGTGATGCTGGGGATCTCCTCCCCGTCGCCCACGGTCAGGCGCAGCGTGCGCAGGTCGTAGTCTTTGCCGAACGAATAGCTCATCTCGCAGCCGTCGGGCAGGCGGTCGGCGCAGATCTGCACCACATGCCAGCCCTCCATCTTGAAGCGCAGCACCTGCGGCATAAATTCCACCACGGTGATGGGCTCGATGGTATTCTGTGCTTCCATAGGTTCCCTCCCCCTCTCAGCCGCCGCGGCGGCGTTCGGCCCAGGCGTCCTGCTTCTGGCGCAGGATCGCCAGCGCCTTCACCACGCCGTCGATGATGGCCTGCGGCCGGGCCGCGCAGCCCGGCACATAGACATCCACCGGGATCACGGTGTCGATGCCGCCCTTGATGTTGTAGCAGTCCTTGAACACGCCGCCGGTGCAGGCGCAGATGCCCACCGCCACAACCACTTTGGGTTCCGGCATCTGGGAATAGATCTGGCGGATGACGCTTTCGCTCTGGTGGTTGACGCCACCGGTGATCAGCAGGATATCGGCCTGGAACGGGTCGCCGGTGTTGATGATGCCGAAGCGTTCGATGTCGTATTTCGGCGTGGTGCAGGCCAGCACCTCGATGTCGCAGCCGTTGCAGCTGCTTCCGTCATAGTGCAGCAGCCAGGGCGACTTTGCCAGTTTTGTTTGTGCCATCTTCGCGCCCCCTTAATGGACCAGCATCAGGATCAGGCCGTTGAGCCCGGCGGTGAGCAGCGTGACGACCCAGCAGCCGTCCAGCAGCGTGCGCCAGCGCACGCGGGCGCTGGCGTTGTCCCACAGAATTTCGAGGAAATAGACGGCCAGGCAGGCCAGCACGGCCAGCGGCCAGCTCAGCGGATCGCTGTTGACGAAGAACAGCCCCACCAGCCCCAGCATCAGCGTCATTTCGTAGTATTCGGCAATGTTCATGACCGCCAGCGTGGGGCCGGCCATCTCGGTGGTAAGGCCCTTGACGATCTCCTGATGGGCGTGGTGGCTGGTCGAAAGGTCAAACGGCGATTTGCGCAGCTTGACGGCCATGATGAATATGAGCCCCAGCAAAAAGCCCGGCATGACGAACACCGCGCTGGAGCTCTGGCGCACGATGTCCCCCACCTGGAAGGAGCCGGTCGCCAGGTAGAACCCCACGGCCAGCAGCAGCGTCATGGGTTCGTAGGCCATGATCTGGATCATCTCGCGCCCGGCGCCCAGGGTGGAAAAGGGCGAGGAATCGCTCGACGCACCCATGACCAGGAACATATCCGCCGTGGAGAGCATGAACATGCTCATGAGCAGGTCCTCCCCGGCGAACAGCAGCGCCCCCGCCACGGCCAGAAAGATCAGGTAGCTCAGGTTCAAAAGCATCTGCACGCTGTTGACGGCCAGCATCTGCTTGCCGAACAGTTTGCGCAGATCATAGAAGGGCTGCAACAGCGGCGGCCCCTGGCGGCCCTGCATCCGGGCCGAGATCTTGCGGTCAACGCCGTCCAGCAGCGCCCCGGCCAGCGGGGCCAGCGCCAGATAGGCCACAACGCCCACGACCTGCATCATACCGCACCCCCTACGATCACGCACAGCATCACGGCCAGCACCCCCGCGGCCGTGATGACCGCCGGGCGCATGAGCCGCCGCATACCAAATTCAAACCGCATATACCAGTTGCTCAGGTACAGGTGTTCCGGCTTGCCCAGGCTGTTCACAAAATAGGTGTTGTCGCCCTCGTTGGCGCCGCCCATATAGATGGGCACATAGTCCCGGTGGGTGGAGCGCGTCAGCACGAACATCAGCGTGGGCACGAACAGCACCGACACGACCATGATCGCCATGGTCGTCAGCACGTTCATGGACAGCACCGCGTGGGCGGTGCCGAACAGCGTGCGCACGATGGGTTCCACCACCCGGACCGACACCAGCGGGAACAGCAGGCACAGCCCCAGCGTGGACGCCGCGTGGACGGTCATGGAAAGGTACTGGTCCCGGTGGGTGCGGTCGGTGACGGGTTCCCGCGTATGGTGCAGCGACACCAGCTTACTGAGCCACTTGGTCCAGTAGAACATCGTAGTGGCGCTGCCGTAGGCCAAAAACAGCACCAGCAGGTAGTTATCGGCATCCACAAAGGCGCGCAGCGCCACCCATTTGGAGATCAGCATGCCGAACGGGGCCAGATACATCCCCGCGATGCCGATGCCCATGATATAGGTCAGCCGGGGCAGGCGCAGCAGCAGGCCGTGCATGGCCTCGATGTCCCGCGTGCCCAGGCTGTTCTCGATGGCGCCGACGGCCTGGAACAGCATGGACTTTGCCACCGAGTGGAAGATCATCAGCAGCACGGCGGCCCAGATCGTTTCCTCCACGCCGATGCCCGCGCAGGCCACGATCAGCCCCAGGTTGGAAATGGTCGAAAACGCCAGCACCTTTTTGCCGTCGTTCTGGGCAATGGCCATCATGCTGGCAGCCAGGAAGGTGAACCCGCCCAGGAAGGACACCATGCCCCCCGCCAGCGTGCCCGCCAGCGCCGGGGCCAGCCGGATCAGCAGGTAGACCCCGGCCTTGACCATCGTGGCGCTGTGCAGCAGCGCGCTGGACGGCGTGGGGGCCACCATGGCCCCCAGCAGCCAGGAAGAAAACGGCAGCTGCGCCGACTTGGTCAGCGCCGCAAAGGCCAGCAGCGCCACCGGGATGGCCGGGGCGATGGCGATGACCTCGGCCAACTGCACGACGCCGTAGTTCCACGCCATGTACACGATGGCGATGGCAAAGCCGAAGCCGCCCAGCAGGTTCATCCACAGCGCGCGGAAGCTGTTGCCGATCGCTTCCTCGGTGCGGGTATAGCCGATGAGCAGGAAGGACACCACGCTGGTGACCTCCCAGAAAAAGTACATCCAGACAAGGTTTTCCGACAGAACCAGGCCGAACATCGCGGCCAGGAACAGAAACAGCATCGAGAAGAAGAACCCGCTGCGGTCCTGATACTCTTTATGGTGTTCGTGGTAGGCTTTCATATAGCCCACCGCGTAGATGCAGATGAACCCGCCCACGAACGCCGCGATGATGCACAGCAGCATCGCCAGCCCGTCCAGCCGCAGGTGGGTGGACTTCTGCACGGGGTGGACGATCTCGGTCCAGGCCACCAGCAGCGTCTGCCCGGCCGAAAGCAGGATCACCGGGTATTTGCGGTGCCGGATGGACAGCGCGATGATCAGCCCCATGAGCAGGAACTCCCCTGCCAGCATGGCAAGGTCCACATATTCGGTATAGACGCTCTCGGGCGCGGCCACGATGGTCTGTTTGCCGTCTGCCAGCCAGACGCCCAGCAGCAGCGCCGCCAGCGCCATCATGCCGGCCGCCGCCGCATAGACGAAGCCGCCGCGCAGGCGGCGGTTCCGGATCAGCGGCAGGATCGCGGCCGCCAGCGCGGGCCAGGCGATCAGGGCGGGAATAATCTCCATAAAAATTCCCTCCTCCTTGAAAAAATACGTTCAAACCGACGAATCCAACCCCTTTATTATAGCCCCGTCTTGCACAAATGACAAGTACGGGGCTGATTTTCTGCCAATTTTTTCACAAATCCCTGTCGGCGGAAGTTCCGCGTTCCGCCGTTCCCGCGCCGGGCGCTTCCGCCGTCGGCGCGGGCGCGGGGGCCGGACGGAAAACCGAGAGGACCCGTTTCCCGGCGGCGCGCGCCCGCAGGAGCGCGCGCCGGTGGGCGATGTACGCCCGGTCAAACCGCTGCACAGGGGGCGCGGTCTCTTCTTCGCCCCGCCCGCCGCTGCACAGTGCGAGCGCCAAAAAAGCGGCGGCCGCCGTGGCGGCTCCGATAAGAAAATACTTTCTGCTCTCTTTCATGATGGGGTCTCCTTTCTGACGGACAATGTCTTTCTGTTTTCCGGCCCTGCCGGGACCGGCACTTTACCGGGGCTTCCGCCCCTGGTCGATTTCTTCCTTTACCATGCGGATGTATTTGCCCATAGCAGCCGCGCAGGCGGCCAGTTCCGCCCGGTCCATACGCGCCAGCGCCCGCCGTTCCGCATCGGCGACCGGCATGACGATTCCTTCGCCGTAGCGCCGCCCCGCTTCTGTCAGGCGGATATTTTTGCGGTTCCTTGTCCCCGGCACGGCCTCCAGCGTGGCATAGCCCGCCGCCACCATGTGCCGCACGATGGTGTTGACGGTCTGTTTGGAGAAAAACCACGTGCTGCAAATATCCTGCTGCGAATGGTCCCCCGGCGTAAGCAGCAGGATGTACCAGACCCAGAATTCGTTCCCGGAAATGCCGCTTTGCCCCACCGCTGCCCGGTAAATGCCGGTCAGCTCGTTCATCTGCCGGTTCACGACCTCCAACAATTCTTCTTCCGTGCGCGCCATTTTCCGCGTGTCTCCTTTCAGGATAAGAGTCTTATTTCGGATTCTTGCATTATAGTCCGATTTCGGATGTTTGTCAAGAGCGCGCGCCCCCGCTATGGAATTTCGGCCCCGGTTGTGCTATCATAGGAACCAGTACCCCGCGCCCCGACCGCGCCGCAAGGAGGGCCCGCCGATGCACGAACTTTCCATCACCCAGAGCATCCTGGACATATCGCTCAAGGCCGCCGCCGAACAGCACGCCACCCGCATCCGGGCCATCCGGCTCAAGATCGGGGCGTTCTCCGGCGTGGTGCCCGAATGTGTGCAGATGTACCTGGACGTGCTGGCCAAAGGCACCATCGCCGAGGGCGCCAGGATCGAGGCCGAGACCGTGCCCCTGCGGGTGCAGTGCCGCGCCTGCGGGACCGTCAGCGAGATCGACCGGCGGCACATCGCCTGCCCCGCCTGCGGCAGCGTGGACCTGCACCGGCTTTCGGGCCGGGAATTTCTGGTAGACAGTCTGGAGGTAGATGTATAATGGAGATCAAAGTCCTGCACCAGGTCATGGAATGGAACGACGACGTCAGCGCCGCGGTGCGCGCCGACCTGCGGCAGCACAAAGTCTGCCTGATCAACGTGATGGGCAGCCCCGGCGCGGGCAAGACCAGCCTGCTGGCCGCCCTGATCGGCCGCCTGCGGGAAGAATTTGCCATCGGCGTGATCGAGGGCGACATCACCGGCCAGATCGACGCCGAAAAGATCGCGGCGCTGGGCATCCCGGCCGTGCAGCTCAACACCGACGGCGCCTGCCACATCGAGGCCATGAGCATCCAGCACATCCTGCCCCAGTTCCCGCTGGACGATCTGGACGTGCTGTTCGTGGAGAACATCGGCAACCTCGTCTGCCCGGCCGAGTTCGACATCGGGGAGAACTTCCGCCTGACGGTCCTCAGCATCCCCGAAGGGGACGACAAGGTCGCCAAATACCCCCTGATGTTCACCGACACCGACTGCCTTGTTCTTTCCAAGTGCGATATGCTGCCCTACTTTGACTTCGACCTGGCCCGCGTGGCCGCGGACTACCGGGGCGTGAACCCCCAGGGGCCGCTGTTCCGGCTCTCGGTGCGCACCGGCGAAGGGCTGGACGAACTGACCGCCCATCTGGCCGGGCGTATCCGGGCCGCGCTGGCATGACGGCCCCGGACGCCCCCCGGCGCGTCCGGATCGAGCTTTCCGGCATCGTGCAGGGGGTGGGGTTCCGGCCCTTCCTGCACCGGCTGGCCGCGCGGGAACACCTGACCGGTTGGGCACGCAACACCCCCGCCGGGGTGGAACTGGAACTGGAAGGCCCGGCAGCCGCCCTCGACCGTTTTGTGGAAACGGTGCGCACCGCGCCGCCCCCGCTGGCCGTGGTGGAGGACCTGACCGTGCAGCCCCTGGCGGGCCGCGGCGGGTACGGCGGGTTTGCCATCCTGCCCAGCACCGCCGGGGCCGCGGCCACGCTGGCCGCCCCCGACCTGGCCCCCTGCCCCGCCTGCCTGCGGGAACTGGCCGACCCCGCCGACCGGCGCTACCGCTACCCCTTTATCAACTGCACCGACTGCGGGCCGCGTTTTTCGATTTTGCGGGCGCTGCCCTATGACCGGGCCAACACCTCGATGGCCGGGTTCCCGATGTGCCCCGCCTGCGCCGCCGAATACGGCGACATCCGCACCCGCCGCTACCACGCCCAGCCCGACTGCTGCCCCGCGTGCGGGCCGCAGGCCTTTTATCTTGACGCCGGGGGGCGGGAACAGCCCGGCGACCCCATCGCGGCGGCCCAGCGGACGCTGGCCGCCGGGGGCATCGTGGCCGTCAAGGGCACCGGGGGCATCCATCTGGCCTGCGACGCGCTGGACCCCGACGCCGTGGCCCGGCTGCGCCGCCGCAAGCACCGGCCCGAAAAGCCCCTGGCCGTGCTGTGCCGGGACCTTGCCGCCGCCCGGCGGCTCTGCTGTATCTCCGACGAGGAAGCCGCCCTGCTGCAAAGCCCCCGCCGCCCCATCCTGCTGCTGGAAAAGCGCCGCCCCGGCACGCTCGGCCACCTCAGCCAGAACCGCCGCCTGGGCCTGCTGCTGCCCTACACGCCGCTGCATGTGCTGCTGGCGGACGGGCGCTTCGGCGGCCCGGCGGCGCTGGTGCTGACCAGCGCCAACCGTCCCGGCTGCCCGGTCCTGACCGAAAACGACGCCGCGCTGGACGCCCTGCGGGGCGTGGCCGACGGCTGGCTGCTCCACGACCGGCCCATCGTCAACCGCTGCGACGACTCGGTGGCGGCGGTGTGGCGCGGGCGGGAATACTTCTACCGCCGCAGCCGGGGCTACGCCCCCCAGCCGTTGACGATGCCCGGCCCCGGCGCCGACGGCGTGCTGGCCTTTGGGGCCGAGCAGAAAGCCGGGTTCGCGGCGGGCAAGGGCCGCCATGTGTTTTTGAGCCAGCACATCGGGGACCTGAAGAACGCCGAAACGCTGGACCACTACCGCGCCGCGCTGGACGCCCAGACGCGGCTGTTCGGCCTTGCGCCGCGCGTCCTTGCCTGCGACCTGCACCCGGACTACAGTTCCACGCGGGAAGCCGAGGCCCTGGCCGCCGCCCGCCGCCTGCCCCTTGTGCGGGTGCAGCACCACTGGGCGCACATGGCCGCCTGCATGGCGGACAACCGGCTGGAAGGCCCCGCCTTCGGCATCGTATGGGACGGCACCGGCCTGGGCACCGACGGCGCCATCTGGGGCGGGGAGTTTCTGCGCGGCGGGTATGACGCCTTCGTGCGGGTGGGGTCCATCCGGCCCATCCCGCTGCCCGGCGGCGATGCGGCGGTGCGCCAGATCGGGCGCACCGGGCTGGCCCTGGCCCTCGACGCCGGGCTGGGAGCCGAAGCCTGCGCCGCGCTGCTGCCCGGTTTGCCCAACGCCCCCGCCCTGCGGGCCATGCTGGAAAAAGGCATCGCCTGCCCGCAGGCCAGCAGCATCGGGCGGCTGTTCGACGGCGTGTACGCCCTGCTAACCGGCCGCATCGACGCGGGCTACGACGGCCAGGCCCCCGCTTTACTCGAAGCCCTGGCCGGCCCGCAGGTCCCCGGCCGGGACTATCCGCTGGCCTGGCAGCAGGCGGACGGGCTGCGGCGGTTCGACTACCGGCCCCTGGTGGCGGCGCTCTGCGCCGACCGGGCCGCCGGGGTCCCGCCCGCCGCCATCGCCCGCGGCTTTATGGACGCCCTGTGCCGCATGGCGCTGGACCAGTGCCGGGCGCTCAACGCCGAACGGCTGCCGGTGGTGCTGTCCGGCGGGGTGTTCCTGAATCAATATCTGCTGCACGGCGTGACCCGGCTGCTGGAAGCCGACGGGTTCGCCGTCTATACCCACCGCCGCGTTTCCCCCTCGGACGAGGGGCTGGCCCTGGGCCAGTTGGCCGTCGCGGCGGCCGCAAGGAGGTCATGAACCATGTGTCTGGCAGTACCTTTGAAGATCGTATCGGTGACGGGCAAACAGGCCGTGGGGGAAGCCGCCGGGCTGACCCAGAAGCTGCGGGTGGATTTTCTGCCCGATGTGCGCCCCGGCGACTATGTGATGGTCCATGCCGGGTTCGCCATTGAAAAACTGACCGAACAGCAGGCCCGCGAAAACCTGGCCTGCATCCAGGAGGCCCTCGATGCCCTTACTTGAACAGGATTTCCGCCGTCCGGGGAACGCCGCGGCGCTGGTGGAAGCCATCCGCGGCCTGACCGCCCCGGACCGCCCCCTGCGCCTGATGGAGATCTGCGGCACCCACACCATGGCCATCGCCAAAGCGGGCCTGCGCACGCTGCTGGCGCCGGGGGTGCGGCTGCTGTCCGGCCCGGGGTGCCCGGTCTGCGTGACCCCCGCCGGGGCCATCGACGCCGTGCTGCGCCTGTGCGAACAGCCCGGCGTGACCGTCGCCAGCTACGGCGATTTGCTGCGGGTGCCCGGCAGCGTGCGGGGGGATACCCTGCTGCGCCGCCGGGCGCTGGGGGCGTCGGTGCTGACGGTCTACTCCCCCATGGAGGCGGTCGAAGCCGCCGCCCGCGACCCCGCCGCACAGGTCGTGTTTTTGGGCGTGGGGTTCGAGACCACCGCCCCCGGCACCGCCGCCTGCCTGCTGGAAGCGGCCGAACGGGGACTGACGAATTTTTCGGTGCTCTGCCTGCTCAAGCGCACCGAACCCGCCCTGCGCGCGCTGCTGGCCGCGCCGGACCTGGCGGTGGACGGCTTTTTATGCCCCGGCCATGTGGCCGCCGTCACCGGGGCGCGGGCCTTTGCCTTTCTGCCCGAAGAATACGGCCTGCCCGCCGTCGTCAGCGGGTTTGAGGCCGGGGATATCCTCTATTCGGTCTGGCGGCTGGCGCGGCTGCACGCCGAAGGCCGCCCCGCGTTGGAGAACGAGTACACCCGCGTGGTGCGTCCGGCGGGCAACCCGGCGGCCCAGGCGGCCATCGACCGGGTGTTCGTCCCCGCCGACAGCGTGTGGCGCGGTTTAGGCGAGATCCCGGCCAGCGGGTACGCCCTGCGGCCGGAATTTGCCCCCTGGGACGCGGCGCAGAAGTTCGGTTTCGCGCCAGGACCGGGCACCGAAGCGCCGGGCTGCCGCTGCGGCGCGGTGCTGCGCGGCGCCTGCGAGCCCCGCGACTGCCCGCTGTTCGGCCGCACCTGCACCCCCGCCGACCCGGTGGGGCCGTGCATGGTGTCCAGCGAAGGGGCCTGCGCCGCCGCCAGCCGCTACGGTGGGTGAGCGCAGGCGGGCCGCTGCGGCTTTGTTCAAGGTTCCCATTTGGCTGACTTGTTCCTGACCGCCCCCGTAGGTTGTCTTATTTTTCCGCGAAGGGGCATTGTTGCCTGCTGCCGCAGTGTCTATCAAACAACAACCGCGCGCGGGGTCATTACATCTTTTGGTTGCCGCTTTCTCTCCGGCATCGGGCTGTGCCCCGCCGGGCGGCAGGCCAACCGTAAAAGCGCCGGGGCGTCACTTGCGTGAGCGCCCCGGCGCGGGAAGTTTGCCGCATTGTTCGCGCGACTTTTGGCTTTTCTCTGTAAAATTGCGGATAATACCTTTTGCGGCTTCGTTCAAGACCCCCATTTGGCCGACTTGTTCCTTACCACCCTTATTTTTCCGTAAAGGGACGCCCCGCCTGCCGCCGCGGCCACCGAATGGCTATAGCACGCACACAGGTTTATTACAGCCTTGGACAGGTGCTTTTCTCTGGCATCGGGCCGCGCCCCGCCGGGCGGCGGTTCCGCCAGGGGTGCCTGTTATCTGGCGCTTGCTCCTCACCGGTTCCCGTGGGGCAGGTTGCTTTTTTCTGGCAACCGCCCATCGTCCCTTATCCCGCAAAGCCGCTCCCCTGTTTTGGCAAACTTTCATCGTTTTGTGAAAGGACCTGCACGGCCTGCCGTTGCAGTCGTTGAGCAGCCAATAAACGCACGCGGGGGCATTACAGCTTTGGACAGGTGCTTTTTCTCCGGCATCGGGCACGCCCCGCCGGGCGGCAGGCCAACCGCAAAAGCGCCGGGGCGTCACTTGCGTGAGCGCCCCGGCGCGGGAAGTTTGCGGTATTTTACTTTTCCCGGGCAAAGCCGCCCGGCGTCCCGGAACGCTCGTTTTTTCTGAATCACGATCCACCGGCAAGGGAGGCCGTACTATGCAGGACATCATCACCATGGACCACGGCAGCGGCGGGACAAAAACCGCGCAGCTCATTGACGAGATCCTCGTTCCCGCTTTCGCGAACACGGCGCTGGCCCAGTTGGGGGACGGCGCTGTGCTGCCGGAACTGGGCGGCCCGCCGGTCTTTTCCACCGACAGCTTTGTGGTCAGCCCATGGCAGTTTCCGGGCGGCGACATCGGCAAGCTGGCCGTCTGCGGCACCGTCAACGACCTGTGCATGGCGGGCGGTGTGCCGAAATATCTGAGTTTTTCGCTGATCCTGGAAGAAGGCTTCCCGCTGGACGACCTCAAAACCATCGTGGCGTCGGCGGCCGAAACAGCCCGTCAGGTAGGGGTGCAGATCGTTACCGGCGACACCAAAGTGGTGGAGCGCGGCCACGGGGACGGCATTTATATCAACACCGCGGGCGTAGGCGTGCTGCGCGCCCCCGGCCTAGGCCGGGACGCTCTGCGGGATGGCGACGCCGTCCTCGTCAGCGGCAGCGTGGGCTGCCACGGGGCCGCCGTGCTGATGGCCCGGGGCGGCCTGCCCTGCGAAGGGACGCTGTGCTCCGACTGCCGCCCCCTGCACGAATTGGCCGCCGCGGCGCTGAACGCCGGCGGCGTGCGGCTGCTGCGGGACCCCACCCGCGGCGGCGTAGCCACCACCCTCAACGAGTTTGTGGAGGGAACGTCCCTGGGCATCGAACTGGCGGAGGACGCCATCCCGGTGGACGAGTCCGTGGCCGCCGCCTGCGACCTGCTGGGCCTGGACACGCTGTACAGCGCCTGCGAGGGCCGGATGCTGGCCGTCTGCGCCCCGGAGCGCGCCGACGTCGTGCTGGCCGCCCTGCGCGCCGTCCCCGGCGGCGAGGGCGCAGCCTGCATCGGCCGCGTGACGGCCGCCCGCCCCAGCCAGGTTGTGCTGTGCAACACCTTCGGCGGCAGCCGCCTGCTGGGCAAGCTCACCGGCGCCCAGCTGCCGAGGATCTGCTGATCCTTAACACCTCATCACGAAAAAGGAGTGGTGCCGCTAAAGGTGCACACACATAAGGAAGTAATTTGATTGTCGCAGGGCGGCATGGCTGAAAAGTCATGCCGTCCTGCCTTTTCTTTGCCTTTCCACCGTCTGATCATCGCCCGGCAGGTTGACTTCTCCAATGAAATTCCAGACCAGTTCAATCTTCTGCCTGCGGTGGCCGCTGGACTTGTCCGGTGCATGGACGATAATCTTCTTTACAAACTCATTGATGATGGTAGGAGTCAGTTCCCGGATGCCCACATACTTCCGCACAATGGCTGCAAAGCTGGCAAAATCGGCTTGATCCTGTTCAAAGGTTTCTACCGCTTCCCGCCATATCTTGACCTGCTCTGTTAGCTCTTTCTGCTCCGCCTCATAGTCGGCAGAAAGTTTTAAGAACCGCTCATGGCTAATTGCACCGCTGATGTCATCCTCATAGATACGCTTGAAAATGCGGTCTAGTTCAGCAATGCGTTTTTCCGCTTGGGCGATTTCACGCTTGCGCTTCTTGGTGTCTTTTTCGGCTTCTTGGAAACGCTGCTTTCTCGCCGCTTCCTCAAATGCCATAGCATTGTCAAAGAGCAGCGCCGTCACATCGAAAATCCGCTGCAAAACGAACCGTTTCAGCGTTTCTTCCCGGATAAAATGCGCGGAACAAGTTCCTGTGTTGCTCTTGTAATTGGAGCAAACATAGTGGTCTTGCTTGGGCGAAAAGCTGTTTGTCGTACAGAAATACAGCTTGTCCCCGCAATCCGCACAATAGAGCAGACCAGAGAATAATCCCTGTTTTCCCGTCTTGCTGGGGCGGCGCTTATTCTCCCGTAACTCCTGCACCCGTGCAAAGACTTGTTCCTCTATAATAGCAGGCTGGGTATTGGGAAAAATCCGCTGGTTCTCCGGGGCGTTATGCAGCCGCTTTTTCAGCTTGTGGGACTTGGAATAGGTCTTGAAGTTGATCGTGCAGCCGGTGTACTCTGGCCGCTCCAATATCCCCGCAACAGACTTCGGGCTCCACTTGTAAGGCTTCCCCGGCAGCGGCTTTCCGTCCCGCTGGGCATAGTGAGCCTTGACCGTAAAGACGTGTTCAGAGGTCAACAGCTTTGCAATCTGCATAGGGCCTTTCCCTGCAATGCACAGGGCAAAAATCCGCTTTACGATTTCGGCGGCTTCCTCGTCCACGATCCATCTCTTTTTGTCTGCCGGGTCTTTCATGTATCCGTAGGGCGGATTGGTGCAGAGATGTTCCCCGGCGTTTCCTTTGGCACGCATAACGGCCCGGATTTTCTTACTGGTATCGCGGGCATAGAAGTCGTTGAACAGATTGCGGAATGGGGTAAAGTCGTTGTCGCCCTTGTCGCTGTCCACGCCGTCATTGATGGCGATATACCGAATATCGCGCTCGGCAAAGAAGCTCTCGGTATAGTAGCCTACTTTCAGATAGTCCCGGCCCATGCGGGACATATCTTTGACAATGACGGTTTTGACTTTTCCGGCCTCGGCCAGCCGGATCATTTCATTCCAGCCCGGACGGTCAAACGTCACCCCGGAAACACCATCGTCAATGAAAAATGTGGGATTGGGGAAACCGCTGTCGGTTGCGTACTTCAAAAGGATTTTCTTCTGATTGGCAATGCTGTTGCTCTCGCCGTCCAGCGCATCCTCTTGGGACAGGCGGGCGTATAAAGCGGTGATGTTGTCGGGATGGTTGGTATTTACTGTCATGGTTCATTCCTCCTGTAATGAACGCCCGACAAACAGGTTGCTGTCTTTATTATACTGCGGTTTGTCCTCTTTGTCAGCAGATGCAGCAATGGTTTCCGAGCGAATGAGCCGCACCATTTTGTCATAGAGCAGTTCCGTCCCACCACAGGAAGTATGTACTTCATAAACTGTCCCGCTGAGCCTGTAACAGACGGTTTCTTGCAGCGGATTTCCTCTTTTCGGGAGATAATTGCTCTCTTTGGTGCTTCGTTTCCTTTCCATTCCGTTCCCGCCCTTTCCGGGGAAGTCACAACAGAGCAAGCATAGGAAGTGTGGCCACACTTCCGCAAAATCTCCGTTTCCGGCCTGCTGCCGGAGCGGAGATTTTTGTCTGTTGGGAACTTCCCAAACCCTTGTTTTTTGCTTCGCCAATAATACGTTTGCAAGGACGGAAACTGCCCGCTAAATCAAAACTTTGTATAGATTTTTCTTTACATTCTGTTTCTTGTATCATTCTTGTGTAAGAACTATAATGACATTATTGGAGGTGCGGACATGGATTATATGACAGTCAAAGAAGCCAGCGAAAAATGGTGCGTAACCCCTCGGCGGGTAAACTATTATTGCGCCGGCGGCCGTATTCCCGGCGCGGTGAAGATGGCGACAATCTGGTTGATACCCAAAGACGCAGAGAAACCGCATGACAGGAGAACGAAAGATGAAAAACAAAGCTGACATTTTAATTATAGAAGATGACGTGCCGCTCAACGACATGACAAAGCGACTTCTCACACAACACGGTTATTTTGTAACTTCTGCCTACTCGGGGAGTGAGGCACTTCTGTTGATGGAGAAAGGCACTTTTGACTTAATTTTACTTGATTTGATGCTGCCCGGCATACCGGGAGAAACAGTATTGGAGAAGATAAAAAGCGCGATGGATATTCCGATCATCGGCGTGTCCGCTAAAACGGATATAGACAGCAAAGTGAACCTCATACGAAACGGCGCAGATGATTACATCACAAAGCCATTCGACAATCAAGAGCTGCTGGTTCGGATTGAAGCGGTGCTGCGGCGCTTTCAAAAATCCACCGGCCCCCATCATGGCAAGATGCTTCATTTTAAGGACTTGTCCCTTGATACAGAAGCGATGGCGGCCAAAATCGGGAATACCCCCATTGCTTTGACACGGTATGAATACCTGATCTTGCAGCTTTTGATGTCCGCACCCTCAAAGGTATTCACAAAGAATAATATCTTTGAAAGCGTGTGGAATGAAAACTTTATCGGGGACGATAACGCAATCAATGTCCACATTGGAAATCTCCGCAAGAAGTTTGCCAAAGTCAATCCAGAGGAAAAGTATATTCAGACGGTTTGGGGCCTCGGTTTCAAAATGCAGGGATAATCCTTAGAGAAATCTTATAAAGTTTGCACGCCGATCTGCTACAATAAGACGGTATGGAAAGGGGATGATGATTTGGAGGCTGCTTTGGAAACAGCCGGGTTGACCTATGTTTTCCCGGACGGAAACGGGATTAAAAATATCACATTTCAGGTAAAACGCGGAGAGATCTATGTTCTATACGGCGGCCATCACGCCGGAAAATCCGTACTGTTGCAGGCTATTATAGGTACACTGAGACCTCAAGCTGGTACGCTCAAATTATTTGGCAATATGGACTATCAGCAGGAGCGCCGCCGGATTGGATTTGTACCCCAAAAGCCTGTGACAATCGGCTCTCTGTCACCGTCTGATATGCTGCACTATTTTGCTTCTGCTTTCGGAAGCACAGAAAGCCATTTTTTAGATGTATTGCATCTGGACCTGAAAGAAAAAAAGCCGGTACGGCGATTGCCCTTATCGACCCAGCGTTTCGTGAATTTGGCGGTTGCCCTTTTGGGAAATCCAGACATGATAATCCTGGACGACCCTTTTTCCGGGCTGGACAAAGGAGAATGCGAACGCCTGCTTTCTGTTCTGACCTATCTGCATGAAATGAACCATACCACGCTTCTAATCTCTGGACAGGATTATACGCTGCTTGCCCGGCTTGCATCCCAATATGGCGTGATGGCAGATGGCAAGTTACTTTGTGAACTTACGGCTGAGGAATTGACAGAGAACTGCCAGCGGTGCATAAAGATAAGAACCCCACAATTAGAACAGGCTATCACGATTTTAAGCCAGCAATTCCCGGATTTTGAAGTGTTGGGCCGCGACCTGATCAGAATTTTTGATTGCAATGAGCGATCCGGGGAAATCAATACGCTGCTGGTTCGTTCCGGGATAGAGGTATCGGAAATCTGGCTTGCCGGTATGGAGCCGACCGACTATCTTTTGAAAATGACAGGAGGTGCAAAGCGTGATCCAGACGATGCAAAGTGAGTTATTCCGTATCCGCAAAAACCGCCTGTTTTGGGCCTGCCTCGCACTGGCTGCTTTCTTTGTCTTTGCGCTTGCCCTGACATTTTATCATAATTCGGTAGATGCTATGCTTCCGGCTATATCTCTGGTTTCGTTCACGGAGTTTCTATTTTCAGATTACAGCCTGATTTTTCCGTTGACGCTTTTTTTGTGCCTGTACTTTACAGAAGATTTTCATACCGGCACATACAGTATCGCACTTTCTAAAGGCACAAGCAGAGTACATCTATTCTTCGGTAAACTGCTGGCCGCATGGGGCAGCGTTTTGTTTTTTCTGTTTGTATGCTTCGGCGTTGCGTATTTGTCTATTCTGATCATGGGAACATCCCGGTATAGCCTTGAATATTCGTTTTCTGCAATCGGAGCCTTTCTTTTGCTTCAATGCCTGTGCTTTTTAGGGTACACTGCATTTCTCAATCTGCTAAGTTACCTGCTCCGGCATCGGATCATTGTCACGATTGCCGCATTTTTTCTGCTGGGGGTTTTGTATCTATACCTCACAAAGATAAGCACAGCATTAGATATGGATTATTCGCTTTACAAGTATTGGATTGTAGGGCTATCTCATAGCTTGCAGATCCATACCTTTGGGGAGAATTTAATGCCCATTTTGATTACGCTGGTAGTATATTTATTTTTACCGACAGCCGTTTCGTTCTCCTTGTTTCAAAGGATGGATTTGCGCGGTTTGGAAAGGCGGTGATGGCCGCATGATCGTGTTATGTATCTTGCTGGCAATGTTTTCCCTGTTTTTGCTTCTGAAACTGATTTATCAGCGGAAGCTGGTTCGGAAAATCATAAGGCAGATTGATTTTTTAATAGAACGGGATACGCAAACAGAAATCATGGTGGAAAAAACGGATGGGCCCATACAGGATTTGGCTGCAAGTATCAATCATCTTCTCAAAAAATATCGCGGTATGAGGCAGGAAATCGAACGGAGCGATACCCTGTTCCGGGATACTATTACCAGTCTGTCCCACGACTTGCGAACGCCGCTGGCAACAGCAAACGGCTATATCCAGCTCTTACAGGAACAGGAGTTGACCGGGGAGCAAAAAGAATATATGATGATTGCAGGAGAACGAATTTCCGCTGTAAAGCTGCTTCTCGACCAACTGTTTGAATTTGCAAGGATCGAAGCTGACGAACTGAAATTGAATTGCAGGAATACGGATATACACAGTGTACTTCGGGACGTTGTCGCCTCATACTACGGCGATTTTGAACAGAAAAAATGCGTCCCTCATATCGTTATCCCCAATTCACCGGCTGTCATTTGGGCTGATCCAGATGCCTTGACCCGGATTTTTTCAAATGTGGTTTATAATGCGCTTGTTCACGGGGAGGGAAATTATCAGATCACCGCAGCAACCGAGAAAGCGCAAACGGTCATAACCGTTAAAAATGCGTCGAGCAGTATTCAGCAGGAAGATGTTCCCCATTTGTTTGACCGTTTTTATACCACCGACCAGTCACGGACAAAAAAGACAACAGGGCTGGGGCTGGCGATCGCGCAAAGACTTGTGACCCGCATGGGCGGGCAAATCTCGGCATCTCTGCAAAACGGCATCTTTGCAATTCAAATCGTGTTTCCCATCATCAATTTCTAAAGGGCTGCTTCGGCAGCTCTTTTTTCATCCTTAGACTTTCCTTAGACTTTTCTCAAACAAATCCTAAACCTCTTTGGTACAGTATGAGCCATAGGAGGTACAAACAATGGTTAAGGTAGCTTTAGCAATTTCACTCATCGCTTTGGCGGTGTGCCTGCTCATGGCCTTGCATGGCATATTGAGCGATGGCCTAAAAGGGTTAAAACAGAGATCAAAACCCATCGGAATCTCATTTTTGATTTACGCTGTGACCTTTATGCTTTTCATCTTCTTTCAATAACGGAGGAATTTCATGCTGCAAATCAAAAATGTAAATCTGAATGTTGGAAATACCGCATTGCTGTCCAACATCAACCTGACTTTAGAGCAAGGAAAAATCTATGGTGTTCTGGGGCCGAACGGGGCCGGCAAAACAACGCTGTTTAAGTCCATGCTGGGCCTGACCGCCTTTTCGGGAGAAATTCTCTCGGATGGGCAGCCCGTTTCCAGCAGATGTTTTGGAAGTTTGATCGAATACCCGGCTTTTTACCCCCGGCTTACCGTAGAGGAAAATTTGAAGCTCCACGCGCAGTATTTAGGTCTGAAACGGCCAAACATCGAAGCGGCGCTCAAACAAGTAAACCTGCTGGATGCCCGGAAAAAGCTGTTCTCTCAACTTTCTTTGGGGATGCGCCAACGGCTGGGAATTGCCCGCGCTTTTTTAGGCAATGTCCAATATTTGCTGCTGGACGAACCTACCAATGGCCTTGATCCGATGGGGATAAAGGAGATACGGCTGCTTCTGAAAGAACGCCTGAAATCTCCCCAACACTGTATTTTGGTATCGAGCCATAATCTGACGGAGATCGCCGCCGTAACGGATGTTCTTATTTTCATCCGCGGCGGAAAAATCATCAAGATTGCAGAAAACGATTATAACGAAAAAGAACTGGAAGCACTGTACGAGAATATTATGACTTCCGGCCAGAGGGAGGAAGCATAATGGGAATGTTGATCAAAAACAAATTTTACAAGTTGAAGCGGGAATGGTTTATGGTATTTCTTCTGCTGTTGTCGCTTCTTCCCATCCTTACCGGCGGCGCAGGAGCAGTTTTCAACGACAGCACAAAATCACTTGCTGACCTGTTCTTCTTTATGAATAACCAGTTTTCCATGTTCTTCCCAATGGTGATCTTCATTTTGATTGGTTCGCTGTTTTATCAGGAATACAAGAACAAAACTTACATCAACTGGATCACCTACGGTTTTTCAAAGAAGAAGCTCTTTCTATCGAAAGTCGCGGTCAGCATCGTTATCGGCATCGGCTTCGCGGCCGTCTTATTTATCGCTTTTGGCCTGCTTGTGGCGGTACTCAATGGAGCTGGCAGGTTGCCCGGCGGTCTTTCTCTGTTCCTTAATCTGGCAATCGGGTTTGGAATTGAAGCTGGCGTTGTCGTTTTGATAACTACCTGTTTAGGGGCGATCGTTATCAATCTGAGCCGCAATATCATTGTAACAAGCGTTGTCGGGATGATATATGGCTTTGCATCCTGCCTGTTCATCGGTTCAGAAAGTGGTTTTCTCATTCCGGGCAGCTTCGCATATCGCGTGTCCATGTTCTTCTCAGATAAATCTACTTACTATGAAGCCCATGTACCGGCCACCATTGGCGGATGTATCAGCATTGTACTTTGCTTTATCGTGATGTTTCTGGTTGGATTGATTGCCTTTTCCCACAAGAAAAAAATTGAAAACTAACGGTTGCCGGATGACGGCAAAAGAAAAAAAGCCGTCATGCAGCAGTCTTTTCCCCTGCGTCTAATACACTACGGCGGCTTTGACAAAATCAAGGCCGCCATTCTTTATGCCCTTATACTGGCGCTGGAGCGATCGGCGGCCCACGGAGGGAGCCGCCATGAAGCAAAGAGCGTTTCGACAGAATACGACGGGGTATGTACCGTTAAAAAAGCCCGTCCCCAGCAACGGGAACACGCGGTCATGAGTATGAACTATACCATGCAAATCAACTGCATATCGCCTTTCTTTTCGCCCGGTGGGTCTATGACCTGCCGGGCGAAAATTGTTGTTTTCTGCGGTTTCCCGGTGCGGGCCGGGGCCGCCATATTGCTGCCGGTGAAAGGAGTGGAATAATCAGCTTTATCTTCTCACTCTCCCGCAGATCGGGGGGCGAGAAAATGAACGAATACACCTTTGACTATGTGGAACGAAACCGGCTGGATGCTTTCTGTAAAACGGTTTTACGCAACGAGGCCCAAAAATATCTGTCCGAGCTGGCCCGCCGCCGCGACCGGGAAAAGCCACTGGACACCTTGCCGCAGGCGGAAATAGATAAATTCTGTACGCTGGACGAATACCCCAGTGACAGCTTTACATTTTCGGCCTTTGGTTATGACCTACATATCCGGGACGAACTGGTGGCCGGAGCCTTTGCCACCTTGCCGGAACAGAAGAAGCAGATTTTAATTCTGCGCTTCGTCGCGGCTATGGCGGACGGAGAGATCGGCGGCCTTGTGGGGATGTCCCGCAGCGCCGTCCAGCGCCACAGGACAAGCACCCTGAAACAGTTGCGCGTGAAATTGATGGCGTTAATGCCGGGAGGGAGGAACGCGAAATGAAGCAACCCACATTCCACGGCAGGGTACTTCTGCCCCTGTCAGTTTTTGTGGAGGCCCGTGCTGGTGATCCGCTGGCAATAGAGCGCGTCTTGCGGTACTATGACGGCTACATAAACAAGTTGTGTACCCGGACACTCTATGAGCTGGACGGAACGCCTCATGTGCGTGTGGATGAACACATGAAACATCGGTTGCAGGCAAAACTGGTAGAAGCCATTGTAAACAGGAAATAGCAAAGACAAAGGAAGCTGCCAAGGGTCGAGATAAACGCTCCGCGCCCTTGACGGCTTCCTCCGTCTTTGCTGTATAGTGAGCAAGCGTGCGCAAGCAGAAATCCGCTTGCGCCCGCTGCTATTATGGTGTTTGTATCTACGCATTTAGAGGACAGAAAAGCCCGATGTTACCGAGCCTTTCTGGCGTGGTTGGATAGCTGGAAATAGCTTACCATTCTTACCATTGTAAATGAGGCTTGAAATGCGTAGAATGGTTTGACTTTAAGCGTGCTTTGGTATAAAATAACATTACCTTACACGTTTGGCTGTAAGGGCGGAGCATTTCTGTCAAGTCTGGCCGAATTGATGTTTCTATGAGTAACGTTACACATAGAACCACCAATTCTAGGTTGGGTTCGTTGAACATGATACTCCTTTCCAGTATGATTATACTACGGAACGCTATCAGATGCACCCAGGACAATAATGTTCATGTACCTGCCTGCTAACTTAGGGATGTTGTCCCCCATGTTAGCAGGCATGATGCATTTTAGGGGGGAGAATTATGAAAACTCAAAAAGAATACAATCAATGTCAACGACCTATATCTTGTCATAATTGTAGCTCAAACCAGATGTGCCAAGCATGGGTTGACTTTGTTAAACACCACAATGATACTAAACCTTATGCACATTTTGACCTGCGTGTGTCTTTAGCCATGCCTTCTATTAGAAAATACGTAATGGATCGGGCAAAAATAGTTACGCACAGTTTTTATCCATTTATCCACTTTGAGAAGAAAAACTCTCGTTATGGAAAGAAAGGACCTAAAAAACCACGAGAGCTATATTACTGCTCACATTTAGATAGGTGTGTATATCAGCGATATGCATTTTTATTAAACTGCCAGTATAATAGTTGGGCTTGTGAAAATAACATAGATGACGTTGCAATTGCATATCGAGATAACTTAGGAAAAAACAATATTGATTTTGCCAAGGATGCTTTTGATGCAATACGCAGCTTTCCCCAGTGCTTCATTTTAGTAGGTGATTTTACTAATTTCTTCGACAATTTGGAACATCAATATCTCAAGAAAATGATGTGCGAAGTACTTGGTGTTGAGCGCTTGCCTCAAGATTACTTTTCTGTTTTCAAAAATATCACCCGTTTTTCAAGTTGGGATTGGAAAGACATTGTAAAGGCGGCTGGCGAAAACATTGAAGAAAAAGGTGTTCGTAAAAAGATCAATAGTAAAGATACAGTACTGACTAAGGAACAATTTCAGAAAAGCAAAAATGATATAAAAAAGAATGTTTCTGGGGTTGGCGTTCCGCAAGGTTCCCCCATTAGCGCTGTACTATCCAACATTTACATGATAGAGTTTGATAAAGACATTAAGCGTTATGTAGCCAGCAAAGGCGGAATTTATATGCGCTATTCAGATGATTTTATCATTGTCTTGCCATACGAGAGAGATTCCGAAATTGCGGATTTTACAAGTTACATTTTTTCCTATGTAGAATCAATGAAAGGACTTATTGACCTACAAAAGGAAAAGACTTCTTGCTATACTTATAAGAACAAAGTAGTCTACGAGGGTGACCAGCCATCTAGCATAAACTACTTAGGATTTCTATTTGATGGCAAAAACATTAGACTAAGGCCACGCGCAATAACAAAATATTATTATAGAATGCGTCGAAAAGCTCATACCATTGGACGCAGTAATTGGATATCATCTAAAGGCAGGCATATATCAGCAAAAGAACTATATAGTATTTATTCTCGTAATGATGAAAAACAAACGTTTATTGATTATGCAAGAAAGGCAAAAGGAATATTGAAGCGTAAGCGTCAAACGTGGGACCGGGTAGACAGGTATGAGAGAATAGTGGTGGAAC